>Ga0315902_10001020_pt1 | contig 45813 bp, 44 predicted proteins | sample LakEriMetagenome_9_FD_203523 | JGI IMG/M metagenome (GOLD analysis project Ga0315902, IMG submission 203523) | Freshwater fungal communities from buoy surface, Lake Erie, Ohio, United States - Buoy 12 MA117 | ecosystem: Environmental > Aquatic > Freshwater > Lake > Lake biofilm | place: USA...
GCCCTTTCGCTTGGGGCGCTGTGCCTGGCAGCCTCGGCCGGCCCGGCGGCCGCGCAGCCGCGAGCCGATCAGCTGGCTGCGTGCGCGGCCTGTCACGGCCCCGGCGGCAACGCCGCCATCGCCGAATACCCGTCGATCGCGGGCCAGCCCCGGCTGTTCATCGAGAACCAGCTGGTGCTGATCCGCGAAGGCCTGCGGGACGTGCCCTCGATGAAGGCGGTGATGGGGCCCATCACCGACGCCGAGATCGTGGAGCTGTCGAAGTACTTCGCTGCCCAGGCGCCCACCCGGCGCCCCGGCACGGCCGACCCCGCGCGCATGAAGGCCGGGGCCGATGTGTCGCGCCGGCTGCTGTGCGGCTCTTGCCACCTGCCCGACTACGCGGGCCAGAACCAGGTGCCCCGGCTGGCCTGGCAGAACGAGGCCTTCCTGGTGGCGTCGATGAAGCAGTTCCGTGACCACCCGGGCCTGGGCCGCGACACCATCATGGCCGCCACCCTGCGCGGCCTGAGCGACCAAGACCTCGCCACCCTGGCGCACTACCTGGCCCACCACGGCCGCTGACACGGCTTCGCGCAGCGCGGCGCCAGAGCGCAGGGGCGCTCAGCGCATCGACAGCGCGTGCGTCACCAGCCGAGAGGTGATGTCGACGATCTGGATCATGCGGTCGTAGGCCATGCGCGTGGGGCCGATGACGCCCAGCGTGCCCACCACCCGGCCGTCCACCTCGTACGGGGCGGTGACCACCGACAGCTCCTCGAAGGGCACCACGCGGCTCTCGCCGCCGATGTAGATGCGCACGCCCTCGGCACGGCTGGAGACGTCCAGCAGCCGCATGAGCTCGGTCTTCTGCTCGAAGACGGCAAACATCTTGCGCAGCGAGTTCAGGTCCTGGCCGAAGTCCTGCACGCCCAGCAGGTTGCGCTCGCCGCTGACCACCACCTGGTCGCTGGATTCGGCCATGGCCTCGGTGCCCGCCTGCACCGCCGCCTGCATGAGCGCCGCGATCTCTCCGCGCAAGGCCTCCACCTCGAGCTTCAGGCGCTCGCGCACCTCCTCGATGGCCAGGCCCACGTAGTGCGCGTTCAGGTAGTTGGCCGCCTCCACCAGCTCGGCCTGGGTATGGTCGCGTGCGGTCAGGATCACCCGGTTCTGCACATCGCCGTCGGGCGCCACCAGGATGACCAGCACCCGCCTCTCGCCCAGCCGCAGGAACTCGATGTGGCGGAACACGCCGGCCTTGCGCGGTGCGGTGACCACACCCACGAAGCTGGACAGGCTGGACAGCAGATGCGCCGCCTGGGCGATGACGCGTTGCGGCTGGTCGGGGTGGAGCTGCTCGCGCGCAGCGGCCAGGTCGGGCGAGGCCTGCTCCATGTCCACCGGTCGGGCGGTGAGCATGGTGTCCACGAACAGACGATAGCCGCGCGCGGTGGGCACGCGGCCGGCGCTGGTGTGGGGGCTGGCGATGAGGCCCAGTTCTTCCAGGTCGCTCATCACGTTGCGGATGGTGGCGGGCGAGAGGTCCAGCCCCGAGGCCCGCGACAGCGTGCGCGATCCGACCGGCTGGCCCTCGGCGATGTAGCGCTCGACCAGCGTCTTCAGCAGCGTCCTGGCACGATCGTCCAGCATCTTGCCGATTGTACGGAGCGGGGTCGGTTGACACCCTTTGGAGGGTGTTGTTTCCTGGGGTCGCTATGGTGTAATTCCTCGCATGCCCGTCCGCTTCCGCCACGCTGCGATCGTCGGCAAGTACCAGGCCCAGGGCATCCGCCCCGTGCTGGAGGACGTGGCCCAGTTCCTCAGCGAACAGGGCCTTGAGGTCTCCTTCGAGCGCGAAACCGCCCTGGCCACCGGGGTGTCAGACTACGACGCGCTCACCCCCGCAGAGATGGGTTCGCGTTGCGACCTGGCCGTGGTGGTGGGCGGCGACGGCACCATGCTGGGCATCGCCCGAGAGCTCGGTCGCCACGGTGTGCCGGTCGTGGGCGTCAACCAGGGGCGCCTGGGCTTCATCACCGACATCACGATAGAGCGCTTCCGCGAGACGCTGGCGCCCATGCTGGCCGGCGACTACGAGGAAGAGCGCCGCACCATGCTGGAAGGCGAGGTCTGGCGCGACGGGTCCCGCATCTATGAGGGCCTGTCGATGAACGACGTGGTGGTCAGCCGCGGCGCCACCTCGGGCATGGTGGAGCTGCGCGTGGAGATCGACGGCGAGTTCGTCGCCAACCTGCGTGCCGACGGACTGATCGTCGCCTCGCCCACGGGGTCGACCGCCTATTCGCTGTCAGCCGGCGGGCCCATCCTGCACCCGGGCATCGCCGCGTGGGTGCTGGTGCCCATCGCCTCGCACACGCTGTCCAACCGTCCCATCGTGCTGCCTGACCATGGCGAGATCCGCATCGAGGTCGTGGCCGGTCGCGACGCCTCGGCCAATTTCGACATGCACAGCCTGGCCAGCCTGCTGCACGGCGACCAGGTGCGCGTGCGCCGCTCCAGCCACAAGGTGCGCTTCCTGCACCCGCGCGGCTGGAGCTACTACGCCACGCTGCGGCGCAAGCTGCGCTGGTACCAGGACGTGGTGTGAGCGTGAAGGTCGAGCGGTCATGCTGAGGCGCCTGGCGCTGCGCGACTTCGTCATCGTGCGCGAGCTCGATGTCGAGCCGGGTTCCGGCTTCTCGGTGCTGACCGGCGAGACCGGCGCGGGCAAGTCCATCCTCATCGATGCGCTGCAACTCGCCCTGGGCAACCGAAGCGATGCAGGCGTCGTGCGCGAAGGCGCCTCGCGCGCCGAGGTCAGCGCCGAGTTCGACACCCCGGCGGCCCTGCTGCCCTGGCTGGAAGAAGCCGGCTTTGATGCGGCCGATTCGCTGCTGCTGCGCCGCACGGTGGATGCCGAGGGCCGCAGCCGGGCCTGGATCAACGGCAGTCCGGCCACGGTGACGCAACTGCGGCAGGCGGCAGACGCCCTGGTGGAGATCCACGGCCAGCACGCCTGGCAAGGCCTCACGCGGCCCGCGGCCGTGCGCGCCTTGCTTGATGCGCAGGCGGGAGTGGACGGCGCCGCCATGGCGCGCACCTGGCAGGCCTGGCGCGAGACCGTCGCGGCCCTTGAGCTGGCCCGCAGCCGCCATGAGGGGCTGGAGCGCGAACGCGAGCGGCTGCAGTGGCAGATCAGCGAGCTCGAGCGCCTGTCGCCGACCGAAGGCGAGTGGGTCGAGCTGGACGCCGAGCACCGGCGACTGGCCAATGCGCAGTCGCTGATCGAGGGCGCGCGGCTGGCGCTGGAGTGCCTGTCCGATGCCGAGCCCGCAGCCGACAGCCTGTGCGCCCGCGCCACCGATGCGCTGGAGTCCGCCGCGCAGCACGATGTGCGCCTGTCCGAGGTGCTGGAGACGGTGCAGTCGGCGCAAGCGCAGTTGCAGGACGCCTCGCGCACGCTGCACGGCTACCTGGCGCAAGCCGAGCCCGACCCGCAGCGCCTGTCCGAGCTCGACTCGCGCATGTCGGCCTGGCTGCAGCTCGCGCGCCGCTACCGGCGGCCGCCTCCTGAGCTGCCTGCGCTGCTGCAGGGCTGGCGCGAAGAGCTCAAGGCGCTGGATGCAGCCGCCGATCTGGAAACCCTGGAGCGCAGCGCTGCCGCTGCCGAACAAGCCTGGCGCCACGAGGCCAAGGCGGTCTCGGCCGCGCGCAAGGCCGCCGCCGGCCCGCTGACTGCGGCCGTCACCCAGGCCATGCAGACGCTGGGCATGGAAGGCGGCCGCTTCGAGGTGGCGCTGCTGCCGGCCGAGACACCGCATTCGGGGGGGCTGGAGACGGTGGAATTCCTCGTGGCCGGGCACGCAGGCAGCAGCCCACGCCCGGTGGCCAAGGTCGCCTCCGGTGGCGAGCTTTCGCGCCTGGCCCTGGCGATTGCCGTGACCACGGCACGCCAGCGCAGCGCGGCCCAGGCCGTGGGCACGCTGATCTTCGACGAGATCGACGCCGGCGTGGGCGGCACGGTGGCCGACACGGTGGGCCGCCTGCTCAAGCAGCTGGGCGCTCAGGTGCAGGTACTGGCTGTCACCCACCTGGCGCAGGTGGCGGCCTGCGCCGACGCACACTTCGTGGTGTCCAAGGAACCCTGCGACGGCGGTGTGGCCACGCAGTTGCGCCAGGTGACGGGCGAGGCCCGTGTGGCCGAGGTGGCGCGCATGCTCGGCGGCGAGCGGCTCACCGGCACCAGCCGCGCCCACGCCCAGGCCATGCTGGGCGACGCGCCATGAGCGCGGACACCTCCGCGGGCGCAGACGAGGCGCCGGGCATCTCGGGCCTGATGCCCCTGGGTGACGCGACCTCAGGGCGGCAACTGGTGCTGGTCACCGGCATCTCCGGCTCGGGCAAGTCCATCGCGCTGCACGCGCTGGAGGACGCAGGCTTCTTCTGCGTGGACAACCTGCCGCCGGAACTCCTGCCCGAGCTCATCCGCCTCGAGCAGGACCGCTACGAGCGCCGCGTCGCCGTGGCGGTGGACGTGCGCAGCGGCGCGTCGTTGCCCGCGCTGCTCAACCTGATCGAGCGGCTGCAGCGCAAGGGCCGGCAGATCCTGCCGATCTTCCTGGACGCCACGACCCCGGCGCTGGTGAAGCGCTACTCCGAGACGCGCCGGCCGCACCCGCTGTCGATGCGGCCGCAGGCACGCGACCAGGGCCACGCGCTGCTGGACGCCATCGAGCACGAGCGCGGCCTGCTGGCGGGCCTGCGCGACATCTCCACCGTCATCGACACCAGCCAGCTGCGCCCGGCACAGCTGCGCACCTGGGTGCGCGAACTGGTGGGCGGCGGGGCCTCGGCCCTGACCCTGGTGCTGGAGTCCTTCGCCTTCAAGCACGGCGTGCCGCTGGACGCCGACTTCGTCTTCGATCTGCGCATGCTGCCCAACCCCTTCTACGTGAAGGAGCTGCGTCCGCTCAACGGCCGTGACGAGCCGGTGGCGCGCTACCTGGCCGAGCAGCCCGATGCGGCCGAGGTGCTGGGCCAGATCGAAGCCTTCGTGCGCCGCTGGGTGCCCTCTTTCGAGGCCGACCAGCGCAGCGTGCTCACCGTGGCCCTGGGCTGCACCGGCGGGCAGCACCGCTCGGTCTACGGGGTGGAGTTCCTGGCCCGTCGATTCGCAGACCGACCCGGCACCCTCGTGCGTCACCGCGAACTGGACATCGCCGAATGAGCCGCCTGTCCGGCCTGGCGCTGTTCCCGCTGCGCACGGTGCTGTTCCCTGGCGGGCTGCTGATGCTCAAGGTCTTCGAGGCCCGCTACCTGGACATGATCGGCCGCTGCATGCGCACCGGCTCGCCCTTCGGCGTGGTGTGCATCGCGCAGGGCCAGGAGGTGGGCGCCGCCACGGCAGCGCGGCTTGAATCGGTGGGCGTGCTGGCGCGGCTGGACGAGGTGGACGCCGAGCAAGCCGGCATCCTGAAGGTGCGCTGCACCGGCCACGAGCGCTTCCGCCTGGACCGCGCGCCCTCGCAGCAGGCCGACGGCCTGTGGTCAGGCGACGTCACGGTACTGCCGCACGACGAGGTGGCCTCTCCTCCGCCGGCGCTGCACGGCACGGTGCAGGCCCTGTCTCAGGCGGCGGCCGCGCTGCGTGAGCGCGGCCCGCTACCGTTTCACGAACCGCTGCGCCTGGACGATGCCGGATGGGTGGCCAACCGCTGGTGCGAACTTCTGCCCATCTCGCTGGCGGCGCGCCAGAAGCTGATGGAGCTCGACGACCCGGTGGTGCGGCTGCAGTTGGTGGACGACTTCCTGCGCGGCAAGCAGGTGGTCGGGGCCTGAAGCGCCCTGAAGCGCCCTGAAAGGCCGGGCCCCCGCCCGCGCAGTCCCGCCTCAGGCCTGCTGCAGCAGGCGGCGGATGGGTGCAGGCAGGCCGAGCGCCAGGGCCTCCTGGGGCGTGAACCACCCGCCCGTGCCCACCGCGCCCTCGATGCGTGTGCGGGTGGATGCGGCCAGCCTGGCCGGCAGTCGGTGACGCAGCGGCCACAGCCGCCAGTCGAAGTGCGTCAGCGCGTGGTCGATCGCGTCCAGGGCCTCGGACTGCCCCGGCCAGTCGGCCACCTGGCGCTGCAAGGTGTCCAGGTCCGTCCACTCGGGAAGGCTCCACAGCCCGGCCCACACGCCCTGCTCGGGCCGTCGGGTCAGCCACAGCCGGCTGCCCTGCTCCAGCCACAGCAGCGCCTGCTCGCGCTGGCTGCGGCGCAGCCGCCGCGTGCGCACCGGGAAGTCCTCTGCCCTGCCCTGCGCACGAGCGGCGCAATCGGGGGCCACCGGGCAGTCTGCGCAGCGCGGCGCGCGCCGGGCGCACAGCGTGGCGCCCAGGTCCATCAGCCCCTGGGTGTAGATGCCGACGTCCTGGGCCGGCACGAGCTCCTGCGCCAGGGCCCACAGCGCGCGCTCCTGCGACGGCTGGCCCACATCGCCGTCGAAGGCGAGGACGCGTCCCAGCACGCGCTTGACATTGCCGTCCAGGATGGCGACCCGCTCGCCCGCGCAGAAGGCGGCGATGGCGGCGGCAGTCGACCGGCCAATGCCCGGCAGCGTGGCCAGCGTGGCACTGTCGCGGGGAAAGGTGCCGCCATGCTGATGCACCACGGCCTGCGCACAGCGGTGCAGGTGGCGTGCGCGCGAGTAGTAGCCCAGACCGCTCCACAGTGCCAGCACCTCGTCCAGCGGCGCCGCGGCCAGAGCGGCCACGTCGGGAAAGCGTTGCAGGAAGCGGCCGTAGTAGCCGATGACGGTGGCCACCTGGGTCTGCTGCAGCATCACCTCGGACAGCCAGACGCGATAGGGGTCCTTCGTGCCCTGCCAGGGCAGGCCGTGGCGGCCATGGCGTTGCTGCCACGCCACCACCCGGGCGGCGAAGCGCTCGGGCAGCGCGGTCAAGCGGCAGCCCGCTCGGCGACAGGGTCGTGCAGGGAGTTCGCGGCCTCGTGCGCAGCGGCAAGCACGGCCTGCAGCTCCTGCTGGCGTGCGCGCAGCAACTGCTCGCCGGTCTCCATCTCGCCGATGCGTGCCTCCAGCTCGTGTGCAGCCGAGCGGATGCGCTCGAGCGCATCGCGGCGCCGTCGGAAGGCCCGGCGGCGCTCGATGAGCTGGGCGTCGAACTGCATGCCCACGGACTTGCCCCACTGCTCCAGGGTGTCGTGCGCGCCCTCGAAGACGAATCGCAGCCGCGACAGCAGCAGGTTGCGGTATTGCTCCACCGCCTCGGGCGAGTGCACACGCCAGCTGCGCACCGACGACAGGTGATCGCGAAAGCCCTTCTCCACCAGACCCAGGTCGCGCATGGAGCGGTCCAGATCGGGCAGCTCGTCCACGACCAGGGCAAAACCGAACTCGGCGTTGAGCTGGTCGAAGCTGGCCGAGAGCATGGGCTGCATCTCCAGCGCCAGATCGCGTGATTTGCGCAGCGCGCCCTGCAACTGGGCGAACAGCGCATCCAAGCCCTCGGCGCCGCCTTGCATCCACGCGCGCAGCCCGCCGCGCGGACGCCACGCCGCCACCATCCCGCGCGTGCCATCACGCGACAGCAGCGCCTGGGCGGCGCGCTGCATCTTCAACTGCACCGCGCGCACGGCGGCCAGGCGCGTGGCGCTCTCCTCGAACTGCTCCGACTCCTCCTGCACGCGCTTGAGCAGCAGGCGCACCTTGGAGGCGCTCTTGCCGCGCAGGCTGCGCAGCTCGAGCAGCTGTTCGGCATGCTGGCGGCGGCGGTCGGCCAGGGCACGGCTCACCTGGGCGCTGAGCAGGTCGAGGTCCTCGCGCACGGACTGGGCCAGCACGCCGTGCTGGCGCGGCACCAGCTCGCCGAGCGCCGCCTCCAGGTCGGGCAGGCGGCTCTTCACCAGATCGGGCAGACGGCCGCTGGCTCGCGCCATCACCGCCTCGCGCGCCGACAGGGCATAGACGCGGTCCGGCTCGACCTCCAGCAGCCGCGCCGCGGTCTCGCACTGACGCTGGATGATGGGCGCGAGGTCAGCCTCCGGGGCCATGGGGTCGACCAGCGTGTCGATCTTGTTGAGCACGACGAAGCGCTCGAGAGTGCGCGGCAGCAGGTGCTCACGCCACAGCGTCAGGTCGGAGCGGGTCACACCGGTGTCGGCGGCCAGCACGAAAACCGCCGCATGGGCCGAGGGCAGCAGGCCCAGCGTGAGCTCAGGCTCAGCGCCGATGGCGTTCAAGCCGGGCGTGTCCAGCACCACCAGGCCCCGCTCGAGCAGAGGGTGGGGGAAGTTCACCACGGCGTGGCGCCACAGCGGCACCTCGACGGAGCCGTCTGCCGCGCGGGGCGGCTGCTCGGCCTCGTCATCGTCGTTCCACAGGCCCAGCGCTCGCGCCTCGTCGACGCTGGCCGAGCGTGTGTCGGTGACCCGCTGCATGGCATTGGCCAGGCCCTCAGGGTCTTTCGGGTCCAGGGCGATGCGCGTCCAGGCCTGCTCCTGCTCGCGCAGGTCGGCCAGGGCCAGGCCCTGGCTGCGGGTTTCGATGGGCAGCAGGGCGATCTCGGGCGGCCGCTCGCTGTCCCAGCGCAACTCCACCGGGCACATGGTGGTGCGGCCCGCCGATGCCGGCAGCACCCGGCGGCCCGTCTGGGCAAAGAGCAGGGCGTTGACCAGTTCGGACTTGCCGCGGGAGAACTCGGCCACGAAGGCCACCATCATGCGGTCGCCGCGCAGGCGGTCGCGCAAGGCGCGCAGGGTGTCGCGCTCGGCCTCGCCGTACAGGTCGTGCTGCTTCAGCCAGCGCGCCAGATCCGTGGCGCTGCGGTCGATGCGGGCGCGCCACTGGGCCAGGACGTCAAGACGGTGGGCGAGGAAGGAGTGCATGCGGTCGGTACCGGGTGGGCCGCCATGCTAGCGACGGGCATCGCCGCTGCGCCGTGCAGGATACACCTGGACACAAGGTGTCGGCCAGCGGCGGCAACTTGTCACGGCTGTCCTGCTCGAGGTCTCGGGCGTGCACACGCCGGGGGCCTTCAACGTTTCTGGCAGCGCGGGCAGAAGTAGGTGGCGCGCTGGGCCTGGACGATGCGCCTGACCTTCTGGCCGCAGCCGGGGCAGGGCTCGCCTTCGCGGCCGTAGACACCCGCATGTGCCTGGTAGGCGCCGTCCATGCCGTGGGCATCGCGGAAGTCGCGCAAAGTGGAGCCACCGAGAGAGATGGCCTGGGCCAGCGTCTCGCGCAGAGCCGCCAGCAGGCGCTCGGCCCGCGGCCGGCTGATGCGGTCACTGCGCGTGCGCGGGTCGATGCCGGCGCGAAACAGCGCCTCGCAGGCATAGATGTTGCCCGCTCCCACCATGGCGGTGCCGCCCAGGATGACCGTCTTGATGGCGCCTCGCCGGCGGTGCAGCGCGGCGTGGAAGGTCTGTGGCGTCAGCGCGGGGTCGAAGGGCTCCGGCCCCAGGCGCTGCAGCAGCGTGGACGCCGGAGGGCTGTCGGGCGAAGCCGACCACACCACCGCGCCGAACCGGCGGGGGTCGCGCAGGCGCAGCGTGCCGGATGAGGTGTCCATCTCGAAGTGGTCGTGCGGGCCTGCGGCTGACGGGCCGGATGCTGAAGGGCCAGATGCACAAGCGCCAGATGCAGACGTCGGATTCAGCGACAGCGAGCCCGACATGCCCAGGTGAATCAGCAGCCCGCCGGCATCCTCCGGGGCATGACCAGACCGCGGACCCAGGGGCAGCCAGAGGTACTTGCCCCGCCGCGAGACCTCGCCGATCACCCGGCCGGCCAGGGTCTGCGGCGCGCAGCCCAGGGGCCAGCGCAAAGGCTTGCCCAGCCGCGCGACACGCACTGCTGCGCCGCGCAGCGCGTCGGCGATGGTGCGCCGCGTGACCTCGACCTCTGGCAGCTCCGGCATAGGTCATTATGTGAGAATGACCCGAGTGAAACGCCTCCTTCGCGCCCCTGTGGTTGCCATGGCCATCGGGGCCTGGTCCGGGCCCCTGGCCCCGGCCTTTGCGGCCGATGCGGCCGGTGCGTCGCCCGCTGCAAAGCCGGCTGCCGAGGCTCCCCACAGCTCGGCGCTGGATGCGCCGATGCTCTACCAGATCCTCATCGGCGAGATCGAGGCCCGCCGCGGCGATGCCGCCGCCGGCTTCGAGGTGCTGTTGGATGCCGCCCGCCGCACGAAGGACGAATCGCTCTTCCGGCGCTGCGTCGACATGGCGCTGCAGGGACGTGCCGGCGAGCGCGCCCTCACGGCGGTGCGGGCCTGGCGGCAGTGGCTCCCCGAGTCGCTGGATGCCATCCGCCTGCAGCTGCAGATCCTCTCGGCGCTCAATCAGGTCAACGAGATCGCCGAGCCGCTGCGCACCCTGATAGGGCGCACGCCCAAGGGCGAGCAGGGGGCGCTGATCGCCTCGCTGCCGCGGTTCTTCGATCGCGCAGCCGACAAGCGCTCGGTGATCGCGATGCTCGAGCCGGTGCTGCAGCCCTACGCCGCTGCGCCGGCCACCCGCACGCCAGCGCGCATCGCGCTGGCGCGGCTGTGGTCGCTGGCCGGCGACGCGCCGCGCGCCCTGCAATTGACCGCGCAGGCGCACGCCGACGAGCCCTCGGCCATCGGTCCGGCGCTGCTGGCGCTGGAACTGCTGCCGCGGCTGCCGGCGGCCGAACGCATCGTGCAGGGCCATCTGAAGTCGCCGCAGGTGGAGCCCGCCTTCCGCCTGGCCTGGTCACGCGCGCTCATGCAGGCCCAGCGCCTGGGCGAGGCGGTGGCGCAGGTGGAGCTGGTGACCGTGGCGCAGCCCACGCTTGCGCCGCCGTTTCTGACGCTGGGGGCGATGCAGCTCGATTTGCGCCAGACCGCCAAGGCCGAGGCGGCTCTCAAGCGCTACGTCGAACTGGCACAGGAGGCCGCGCAAGCCGCACCGGCTGCAGCACGCCCGAACGACGACGAGGATGACGATGACGAGCCGGGAGCGCGGGGCGCCGATGCCGGCCTCGTGCAGGCGTGGCTGCTGCTGGCGCAGGCAGCCGAGCAGCGCGGCGACGAAGCCGCCGCCGAGGCCTACCTGGCGCGGGTGGACAGCCCGCAGCGCGCGCTGGAGGTGCAGTCGCGCCGCGCCGCGATCATGGCCCGCCGCGGGCAGGTGGACGAGGCGCGAGAACTGATCCGCCGCGTGCCCGAGCGCACCGGCGACGATGCGCGGGCCAAGCTGGTGGCCGAGGCCCACCTGCTGCGCGACCTGAAGCGCTGGCAGCCGGCGATGGATCTGCTGGCGCAGGGTGCGCAACGCTGGCCCAAGGACACCGACCTGCTGTACGAGCAGGCGATGATGGCCGAGAAGCTCAACCGGCTCGATGACATGGAGCGCCTGCTGCGGCAGGTCATCGAGCTCAAGCCCGACCACCCCCACGCCTACAACGCCCTGGGCTACTCGCTGGCCGATCGCGGCTTGCGGCTGCCGGAGGCGCGCGCGCTCATCGTCAAGGCGCTCGAACTCGCCCCGGGCGACCCCTTCATCACCGACAGCCTGGGCTGGGTGGAATTCCGCCTGGGCCGTCTGGACGAGGCGCTGCGCCTGCTGCGGCAGGCCTACACCGCGCGGCCCGACACCGAGATCGCCGCGCACCTGGGCGAGGTGCTGTGGGTGAAGGGGCAGCGCGACGAGGCGCGCCGCATCTGGCGCGAAGGCCGGGGCCGTGACGAGGCCAACGACGTCCTGCGCGAGACCCTGGCCCGCCTGAAGCCCGACCTCTGAGCATGCGCCGCGCGCTCGCCGGCCCGGCCCTGCTGCTGGCGCTGCTGGCAGCTTGTGCCACGCCTCCGGTGCCGGCACCTGATGCGTTGTGGGGGCGCCTGTCGGTGGTCATCGAGTCCTTCGGCACCCAGCCGGCCAGGCAGGCCGGCGCAGGGTTCGAGTTGTCCGGCAATGCTCGCCAGGGCGAGCTCTCCCTGTCCACGCCCGTGGGCTCTCTGCTCGCGCGGGCCCGATGGGCGCCGGGCCGGGTGGAGCTGCAGTCGGCCGAGGGCTCGCGCGAGTTCGCCAGCCTGGAGGAGCTGTCCGAGGCGGTCCTCGGCGAGCGGCTGCCTCTGCAGGCGCTGGCCGACTGGCTGCGCGGACGCCCCTGGGACGGTGCGGCCCACGCCACGCACAGCAGCGGCTTCGAGCAACTGGGCTGGGTCGTGCAGACCGATCGGCTGGCCGACAGGCTGGTCGTGGCCCGGCGCACCGCCGCGCCGGCGATGACGCTGCGCGCGCGGCTGGAAGGGCCCCCATGAGCCTTCGCGCCCTGCATGAGGTGCCCGCCCCGGCCAAGCTGAACCTGTTCCTGCACGTGGTGGGGCGGCGCGCCGACGGCTACCACCTGCTGGAGTCGGTGTTCGTGCTCATCGACTGGGCCGACGTGCTGCACTTCGAGCGCCGCGACGATGGCCTGCTGCGCCGGCACGACCTGGGCCCCGCCCTGCCCGCCGACGACCTGTGCCTGCGCGCGGCGCGGCTGCTGCAGACCGCCTCGGGCGTCGCTTTCGGGGCGGACATCTCCATAGACAAGCGGGTGCCCTCGGGCGCGGGGATGGGCGGGGGCAGTTCCGACGCCGCCACCGTGCTGCTGGCGTTGAACCGTCTGTGGGGCCTGCACTGGCCCCGCTCACGGCTGCTGCCCCTGGCCGAGCGGCTGGGCGCCGACGTCCCCTTCTTCGTCTTCGGCCACAACGCCCTGGTGCAGGGCATCGGGGAGCAGCTGTCCGAGGTCGACCTGCCGGCGCTGGGCTATGCGGTGCTGAAGCCCGCCGCCTCCATCGCCACCGCCGACATCTTCGGCAGCCCGCTGCTGCGGCGTGACACACCGTCGTCTATACTCTTGGGCTCTCTCGAGAGCACAGCCCTGTTGGGCCTGGCGGCGGGCTGGGGTCGAAACGACCTGCAGCCTCCCGCCGAGTCCAGATGCCCCGAGGTGGCCCAGGCCGCCCGGTGGCTCGAGCGGCATTTCGGCAACAGCCGGATGACCGGTTCGGGCAGCGCGGTGTTCTCGAGGATCGGCACCGCCGCCCTTCCCGAGGCGACATGGCCGGCGGAGGATCTTCCGCCGGGCTGGGAAGGACGACTGTGCCGGGGCCTGCCGGTGCACCCTCTGGTGGACTGGACAAGCTGAGCAGGTTTTCGCGGGCCGCGCGCGAGCGGGGCCTCTGCAGGGGAGTCGCCAAGTTGGTTAAGGCATCGGATTTTGATTCCGACATGCGAGGGTTCGAGTCCTTCCTCCCCTGCCAGATCCAGCCGCCCACGGCATCGGGCCGCGCGGCGCCCGTCTCCTGAAAGACGACCGACCGTGCTGTTCAACACCCTGCTGTTCTCCGGCAACGCCAACCCGACGCTGGCTTCGGAAATCGCTTCGCACCTGGGCGTGGAGTTGGGCAAGGCCAAGGTCGGCCGCTTCTCCGACGGCGAGGTCGACGTCGAGCTGTACCAGAACGTGCGTGCCCGCGACGTCTTCGTCGTGCAGCCCACCTGCAGCCCCACCAACGAGAACCTGGTCGAGCTGCTGATCATGGCCGATGCGCTCAAGCGCGCCAGCGCTCGGCGCATCACCGCCGTGATCCCCTATTTCGGCTATGCCCGCCAGGACCGCCGGCCGCGCTCGACCCGCGTGCCCATCAGCGCCAAGGTGGTGGCCAACCTGCTGGAGACCGTGGGCGTGGAGCGCGTGCTCACCATGGACCTGCACGCCGACCAGATCCAGGGCTTCTTCGACATCCCGGTCGACAACATCTACGCTTCGCCGGTGCTGCTGACCGACCTGAAGAGCAAGCAGTACCCCGACCTCGTGGTGGTCTCTCCCGACGTGGGCGGCGTGGTGCGCGCACGTGCCCTGGCCAAGCAGCTGGGCTGCGACCTGGCCATCATCGACAAGCGCCGCCCCCGCGCCGGTGTGGCCGAGGTGATGCACGTGATCGGTGAGATCGAGGGCCGCAACTGCGTGATCATGGACGACATGATCGACACCGCCGGCACGCTGGTGAAGGCTGCCGAGGTGTTGAAGGAGCGGGGCGCAGGCCGCGTCTACGCCTACTGCACCCACCCGGTGTTCTCGGGCCCGGCCATCGAGCGCATCGCCGCCTCGCAGCTGGACGAGGTGGTGATCTCCAACACGATTCCCCTCACCGATGCGGCGCGCGCCTGCGGCAAGATCCGCCAGCTGTCGGTGGCTTTCCTCTTCGCCGAGACCATCCGGCGCATTTCCGACGGCGAGTCGGTCACCTCGCTGTTCGCGGAGCAGAACAACAACTTCTGACAGAGCATGGCTGCGGGGCGGCGCTCAAGGCGCCCCGCTGGCCGGCGCGGACCGACGGTCCGCTTCCCATGACGCCTGGTCGCGGGCGTCTCACACCACCCACGGAGATTTCCATGAGATTCACCGCTTACGAGCGTACGCTGCAGGGGACCGGAGCGAGCCGCCGCCTGCGCCTCGCCGAGAAGGTGCCGGGCATCGTCTACGGCGCCGGCACGCCCGCGATGATCGAGCTCGATCACAACGCGCTGTACTTCGCCCTCAAGAAGGAGGCCTTCCACTCCTCCATCCTCGAGATGGAACTGGCCGGCCAGGTCCAGAAGGTGCTGCTGCGCGACTTCCAGATGCACGCCTGGAAGCAGCAGGTGCTGCACATCGACTTCCAGCGGGTCGACGATTCGACCCGCCTGCGCAAGCGCGTGCCGCTGCACTTCACGGGCGAAGACGCCTCCCCCGCGGTGAAGACCGACAAGTGCCTGGTCAGCCACGTGCAGACCGACCTCGAGATCGAGTGCATGGCCTCGCAACTGCCCGAGTTCGTGACCATCGACCTGTCGGGCCTGGTCAAGGGCCAGTCGCTGCACGTCAGCGACCTGAAGCTGCCCGAGGGTATCAAGGCCGTGCGCCGCGGCACCCTCAACCCGGTGATCGTCGCGGCGACGGTGGCCAAGGAAGAGGAAGAGGCCCCCGCTGCTGCACCGGTGGTGGCTCCCGCCGGCAAGACCCCGGCCAAGAAGAAGGACGAGAAGCAGAACAAGAAGTGAGGCACCCGCGCCTCGCCGCCTGCGAAGGGCCCCGCTGGTCGGGGCCCTTTTTCTTGCCCGTCTCGCGGCGCTGCGCTGCCGATAATCCCAGACGATGATCAAGCTGCTGGTCGGCCTGGGCAACCCGGGCCCCGAATACGAGCACACCCGCCACAACGCCGGGTTCTGGTGGGTGGATGGTGCGGCGCGCGCCCTGGGCGTGCGGCTCGCAGCCGAGCGCGCCTATTTCGGTCTGATGGGCCGCGGAGCGCACAAGGGCCAGCCCGTGTGGCTGCTGCAGCCGCAGACCTACATGAACCTCTCGGGCAAGTCGGTGTCAGCGCTGGCGCGGTTCTTCAAGATCGCCCCCGAAGAGGTGCTGGTGGTGCACGACGAGCTGGACCTCATGCCCGGGCAGATGAAGCTCAAGCTGGGCGGCGGCCATGCCGGCCACAACGGGCTGCGCGACATCCACGCCCAGCTCGGCAGCCCCGACTACTGGCGCTTGCGCCTGGGCATCGGGCACCCCGGCGTCAAGGCCGAGGTGGCCGACTACGTGCTGCGCAAGCCGCCGGCGGCCGAGCGCGAGGCCATCGAGCAGGCCATCGATTCATCGCTTCAATGCCTGGACCTGCTGCTGGAAGGCCGCATGGACCAGGCCATGATGAAGCTGCACGCCAAGCCGGCCAGGCCGGCTGCGCCTAGGCCGCCGCCTTCAGCCGCAGGTACTTGACCATCAGCTGCTCACGCGTCTCGACGTGCGCCGGGTTCACCGGGATGCAGCTCACCGGGCAGACCTGCACGCACTGCGGCTCGTCGAAGTGGCCCACGCACTCGGTGCACTTGCGCGGGTCGATCTCGTAGATCTCCTCGCCCATGTAGATGGCCTCGTTCGGGCACTCGGGCTCGCAGACGTCGCAGTTGATGCACTCGTCGGTGATCCACAGCGCCATGGCGGGCCCTTCAGTCGGCCGGGTTGGCGGCCACGCGGCCGCGCAGACGCTCGAGCACCGAGGGCGCGACGAACTTCGACACGTCGCCGCCCAGGGTGGCGATCTCGCGCACGAAGGTGCCGCTGACGAACTGGAACTGGTCGCTGGGCGTCATGAACACGGTCTCGACCTCGGGCATGAGCTGGCGGTTCATGCCGGCCATCTGGAACTCGTACTCGAAGTCGCTCACCGCACGCAGGCCGCGGATGACGACCTTGCCGCCGAGATCGACCACGAAGTCGCGCAGCAGCCCGCGAAAGGCCATCACCTCCACGTTCGGGTAGGGCGAGGCGATCTCGCGCGCCATGTCCAGGCGCTCGGCGATGGTGAACATGGTGCGCTTGTGGTGGCCCGCAGCCACCGCCAGCACCAGGCGGTCGAACAGCCCGGCCGCCCGGCGCATGAGGTCGGCGTGGCCGAGCGTCATCGGGTCGAAGGTGCCCGGGTAGACGGCGGTGAGGGGTGTCTTGAGCGTCAAGGCAGGCCTCCCATTCGGGGTGGGGCCGGCAGTGTAGCCGTGGCACCCTGCGCCTCGAGGTCTCCGTCGGGGCCGGCCGCGCCCCGGGCGGGGGCTTCGTCACGTCGCAGGAGGTGGGCGAACACAGCACCTGCACGCAGTTGCCGGTGCAGAGCCAGGCCGGCCGGCCAGGAGGCAAGAGGCCGGTCGCTCTCGGCGTAGATGAACCCGCCGGGGGCGACGCCGCGGGCGGCCTGCGCCAAGCTCGGCTGCAGCAGGCCGGCGGCGTAAGGCGGGTCCAGCAGCACCAGGTCCCAGGTCTCATCGCCCTGCCCAGCCAGCAGCGCCAATCCGTCAGCGCACTGCACCGACACCGCCTCGGCGCCCAGCCGCACGGCCTGGGCCCGCAAGGAAGCGGCGAGATCCGAATCGCATTCCACGAGCAGGACGCGGGCGGCGCCGCGCGACGCCGCCTCGAAACCCAGCGCGCCACTGCCCGCGAAGGCGTCCAGGCAGCGCCAGCCGGTGAGGTCCTGCCCCAGCCAGTTGAACAGGGTCTCGCGCACGCGGTCGGGTGTGGGGCGCAGCCCCGGACGATCCGCCACCGGCAGGCGGTGGCGCCGCCAGCGCCCGCCGATCAGGCGCACTTCCTGCGGTGCTCGACCCTTCAAAGCCGCACCGTGATGCCCTGGCGGGCCATCAGCGCCTTGGCCTGTCCGACGGTGAACTCGCCGTAGTGGAAGATGCTGGCCGCCAGCACCGCGTCGGCGCCGCCCAGGCGGATGCCATCGGCCAGGTGCTCCAGCGTGCCCACGCCGCCCGAGGCGATCACCGGCACTGGCACCGCGTCGCTCACCGCGCGAGTGAGTTCGAGGTCGAAGCCCGACTTGGTGCCGTCACGGTCCATGCTGGTCAGCAGGATCTCGCCCGCACCCTGCGCAGCCATGTTCGCCGCCCAGGCCACCGCATCCAGCCCGGTGTTGCGGCGCCCGCCGTGGGTGTAGACGTCCCAGCCGGGACCGCGCGCGGCCAGGTCTTCGCCCTGGCGGCGCTTGGCGTCGATGGCCACCACGATGCACTGCGCGCCGTAGCGATCCGACGCGTCGCGAATCACCTGCGGTTGGGCTACCGCGGCGGAGTTGAAGCTCACCTTGTCGGCCCCGGCGTTGAGCAGGCGGCGCACGTCGTCCACCGTGCGCACGCCGCCACCCACGGTCAGCGGAATGAACACCTGCGAGGCCACGGCCTCGATGATGTGCAGGATGAGGTCGCGCCCGTCGGAAGTGGCGGTGATGTCCAGGAAGGTGAGTTCGTCGGCACCCTGCTCGTTGTAGCGGGCGGCGATCTCCACCGGGTCGCCCGCGTCGCGCAACTCGACGAAGTTGACGCCCTTGACGACGCGGCCGCCGGTCACGTCCAGGCAGGGAATGATGCGCTTGGCCAGCATGGCTCGGTGCCGGCAGTCCGGCGTGGAGTGAGGGGTTGGCGGGACGCCGCGGGCGGCTTCAGGCGCCGGCGCCGAGCTCATCGGCCCGGGCCTGCGCCGCGGCGAAGTCCAGGGCGCCGTTGTAGATCGAACGCCCGCAGATCACGCCCTCGACGCCCTCGCCCTCCACCGCGCACAGGCGCTCGATGTCGGCGATGCCCGCCAGACCGCCCGAGGCGATGACGGGGATGGTCAGCGCCTGCGCGAGCTTGACGGTGGCATCGACGTTGATGCCGGTGAGCATGCCGTCGCGGCCGATGTCGGTGTAGATCACGCCCTCGACGCCGTAGTCCTCGAACTTGCGCGCGAGGTCCACCACCTCGTGGCCGGTGAGCTTGCTCCAGCCGTCGGTGGCCACCTTGCCGTCCTTGGCGTCCAGGCCCACGATGATGTGGCCGCCGAAGGCGCTGCAGGCATCCTTGAGGAAGCCGGGGTTCTTCACCGCAGCGGTGCCGATGATGACGTAGCTGATGCCGTCGTCGAGATAGCGCTCGATGGTGTCCAGGTCGCGGATGCCGCCGCCCAGCTGCACGGGGATCTCGTCGCCCACCGCGCGCAGGATGGCCTTGACCGCGCCCTCGTTCACCGGCTTGCCGGCAAAGGCGCCGTTCAGGTCGACCAGATGCAGGCGACGGGCCCCGGCGTCCAGCCAGCGGCGCGCCATGGCGGCGGGGTTCTCGCCGAAGGTGGTGGAGGCGTTCATGTCGCCTTGCTCGAGCCGGACGCAGTGGCCGTCCTTCAGGTCGATGGCGGGAATCAGCAGCATGGCGTGTGCGCAGCGTAAGCCGGCGGCACGGGGGCCGCGGCGGCGGGTCTCAAGGCGTCCAGTGCAGGAAGTTGCGGTACAGCGCCAGGCCGTGCGCGGCGCTCTTTTCCGGGTGGAACTGTGTGGCAAAAATGTTATCCCGGGCCACCGCACTGGTAAAGCGGCCACCGTAGTCGGTGTGGCCGGCGGTGTGGCGCGGGTCAGACGGCGCGGCGTGGAAGCTGTGCACGAAGTAGAACCAGGCGCCGTCGTCCACACCCCGCCACATGGGGTGCGGCTGCTGGAAGACGCGGTTCCAGCCCATCTGGGGCACCTTGTAGCGGCTGCCGTCGGGCTGCAACCGGCCGTCCAGCCGGAAGCGCACCACTCGGCCGGGCAGCAGCCCCAGGCCCGGGGTGTCCTGCTCCTCGCTGTGCTCCAGCAGCATCTGCATGCCCACGCACACGCCCATCAAGGGTTTGCGCGCCGCGGCGTCCAGCACGGCCTCTTTGAGGCCCGAGGCCTGCAGTTCGCGCATGCAGTCGCGCATGGCGCCCTGCCCGGGCAGCACCACACGGTCGGCGGCCCACACCTCCTCGGGGTTGCCGGTGACGAGGACCCGCACGTCCAGGCCCTGCGCCGCGTGGGCCACCGCCTGCGACACCGAGCGCAGATTGCCCATGCCGTAGTCGACGACGGCCACGGTATCCATGGCGCTACAGACTGCCCTTCGTCGAAGGGATGACGCCGGCGCTGCGCGGATCGGGTGTGAGCGCCATGCGCAGCGCGCGGGCGAAGGCCTTGAACACGGTCTCGCACTGGTGGTGCGCGTTCTCGCCCTTCAGGTTGTCGATGTGCAGGGTGACGCCGGCGTGGTTGGAGAAGCCCTGGAAGAACTCGTAGGCAAGCTGCGTGTCAAAGCCGCCGACCATGCCCGCCTTGAAGGGGACGTCCATGTGCAGCCCCGGGCGGCCCGAGAAGTCGACCACCACGCGCGACAGCGCCTCGTCCAGGGGCACATAGGCGTGGCCGTAGCGGGTGATGCCGCGCTTGTCGCCAACGGCCTGCGCCACCGCCATGCCCAGGGTGATGCCCACGTCCTCCACCGTGTGGTGGCCGTCGATGTGCAGGTCGCCCTTGGCCTCGATGGTCAGGTCGATCAGGCCGTGGCGGGCGATCTGGTCGAGCATGTGATCGAAGAAGCCGATGCCGGTGGCCAGCGCAGCCTGGCCGCTGCCGTCCAGGTCGAGCTGGACGCGAATCTGCGTCTCCTTGGTGTTGCGGGTGACGTCTGCCGTGCGGCTCATGGATGCGCTCTCGTTCACAGGCTCTCCTTCAAGGCCGCGAGCATGCGGTCGTTTTCCTCGGGTGCACCGACCGTCAGGCGCAGGCAGTTGGCCAGCAGCGGGTGCAGCCCGGCGATGTGCTTGACGAGGATGCCGCGCGACTTCATCGCCTCGAAGGCGCGAGCCGAATCGGGCACGCGCACGAGGATCATGTTGGCCTCGCTGGGAAAGGCGGTGATGCCAGGGATGTCGCGCAGGGCAGACTGCAGTCGCGCACGCTCCCCGCGCAGCACGGCGGCCTGGCGCGCGTACTCGTCGGCATGCTCCAGGGCAAAGCGCGCGGCCTCGGCGTTGAGCGAACCCACGTTGTAGGGCGGGCGCACCTTGTCGATCTCGCGGATCAGCCCGGCCGCGCCGCACAGGTAGCCCAGGCGCACGCCGGCCAGGCCGAACTTGGACAGCGTGCGCAGCACCAGCACATGGGGGTGCGCGGCCATCCTCTGCATCCAGCTGCGCGAGGAGAAGGGCTGGTAGGCCTCGTCCATCACCACCAACCCGTGCTGCGCGCCCACTGCAGCCACCACGCGATCGATCGCCGCGTCTTCGAAGAGATTGGCCGTGGGGTTGTTGGGGTAGGCGATGTAGGTGAGCGACGGGCGGTGCCGCTCGATGGCGGCCAACATCGCATCGACGTCGAGCTCGAACGCGGCGGTCAACGGCACGCCGACGAAGGACAGGCCGCGCAGCTTGGCGCTCATCTCGTACATCACGAAGCCCGGCAAGGGTGCCAGCACACTGGCGCCCGGCTTCATGCAGACCACCGACAGCATGTCGATGAGCTCGTCGGAGCCGTTGCCCAGCGTCAGCGCACAACCCTCGGGCAGGCCCACATGGCGGGACAGTTCCTGCGCCAGCGCGGCGGTGCCGGCGCCGGGATAGCGGTTGATGGCCACACGCCCGAGCCGCACGCCCAGCTCACGCTGCAGTTCGGGCGGCAGCGTGAAGGGGTTCTCCATCGCGTCCAGCTTGACGAAGCCGGCGCTGGGCTGCACGGCGTAGGCGTGCATGGACTGCACGTCCTGGCGCAGGGTGTGACCGATGCGGTCGGGCAAGGAAGGCGCAGTCATGGCTTGTCTTGTGGGTGCAACCGCATCTCGGCGGCCCGTGCATGGGCCTGGAGACCTTCGCCGTAGGCCAGCTCGGCGGCGATCGGCCCCAGCCGCTGGGCGCCGTCTTCGCTGACCTCGATCAGGCTGCTGCGCTTCTGGAAGTCGTACACGCCCAGCGGCGACGAGAAGCGCGCCGTGCCCGAGGTAGGCAGCACGTGGTTGGGGCCGGCGCAGTAGTCGCCCAGGCTTTCGCTGGTGTAGGCGCCCAGGAAGATGGCCCCGGCGTGCTTGAGGAGCGGTTCCCACCGGTGGGGGTCGCGCGAACTCACCTCCAGGTGCTCGGGCGCGATGCGGTTGCTGATGGCGCAGGCCTCGTCCATCGACCGTGTGTGGATCAACGCACCCCGGCCCTCCAGCGAGGCGCGGATCACGTCCCGGCGCGGCATGCCCGGCAGCAGCCGCTCGATGGCCCCGGCCACGGCATCGATGTAGGCGGCGTCGGGACACAGCAGGATGCTTTGCGCCAGCTCGTCGTGCTCGGCTTGACTGAACAGATCCATCGCCACCCAATCCGGCGGCGTGCTGCCGTCAGCCAGGACCAGGATCTCGCTCGGCCCGGCGATCATGTCGATGCCCACCTGGCCGAAGACACGCCGCTTGGCGCTGGCTACATAGGCATTGCCCGGGCCGGTGATCTTGTCCACGCGCGGCACGGTAGCCGTGCCGTAGGCCAGCGCGGCCACGGCTTGTGCACCACCCACGGTGAAGGCGCGGGTGACGCCGGCCACCGCTGCGGCGGCCAGCACCAGATCGTTGCGCTCGCCCACGGTCGCGGTGGCGGCCTGTCCCGCCTGGGCCCCGGGCCCGCCCGTGGCCACGCTGCCTCGCACCGGCGTGGGCACGACCATGACGATCTCCGCCACGCCGGCCACCCGGGCGGGGATGGCGTTCATCAGCACGCTGGACGGGTAGGCCGCCTTACCGCCGGGCACGTACAGGCCCACGCGGTCCAGCGGCGTGACCTTCTGGCCCAGCAGCGTGCCGTCGTCGTCGCGGTAGCTCCAGCTGCGCCCGCAGGCTTCGAGCTGGCGCTCGTGGTAGCGGCGCACGCGATCGGCCGCCGCTTCCAAGGCGCGGCGCTGCGCGGGGGTGATGCGCGCAAGCGCAGCCTGAAGCTCATCGGGCGCGATCTCCAGCGCCGACACACCGGCCGCGTGCAGGCCGTCGAACCGCGCGGTGTATTCCAGCAGCGCGGCGTCTCCGCGCAGCCGCACATCGGCCACGATGTCGGCCACGCGCTGCTCGATGGCGGCGTCGGTCTCGGCCGACCAGTGCAGGACGCGCTGCAGCGCCGTGTCGAAGCCGGGCGCGGCGGTGGACAGCCGGGTGATGCCCACGCTCATACGCCTTCCTTCCCGCCCTTACCGCCCTGCCCGTCCTCGCGCCGCGCCACGGCCTGCGCGAAGGCGTCGATGAGGTCGCGGATCGGACCGCGCTTGAGCTTGAGCGAGGCCTGGTTCACCACCAGCCGTGCGCTGATGTCCATGAGGTGCTCCACCTCCACCAGGTGGTTGGCCTTGAGGGTGCTGCCGGTGGAGACGAGGTCGACGATGGCGTCGGCCAGGCCCGTCAGCGGCGCCAGCTCCATGGAGCCGTAGAGCTTGATCAGGTCCACGTGCACGCCCTTGTCGCTGAAGTGCTGACGGGCGATCTGCGTGTACTTGGTGGCCACACGGATGCGCGAGCCCTGTCGCACCGCACTGGCGTAGTCGAAGGCTGCGGGCACGGCCACGCTCATGCGGCAGCGCGCGATCTTCAGGTCCAACGGGCGGTACAGGCCGTGGTCGTCGTGCTCCAGCAGCGTGTCCAGGCCGGCCACGCCCAGATCGGCGCCGCCATGCTGCACGTAGGTGGGCACGTCGGTGGCGCGCACCAGCACCACGCGCACGTCGTCGCGGTTGGTGGGCAGGATGAGCTTGCGGCTCTTCTCCGGGTCTTCCAGCACCTCGATGCCGGCGGCGCGCAGCAGCGGCAGCGTCTCCTCGAAGATGCGGCCCTTGGACAGTGCGAGCGTGATCATGGCAGCGGCCCGTTCGGAGTTCACTTCACGCGCTCGATGTCGGCGCCCACGCCGCGCAGCTTGTCTTCCATGCGGTCGTAGCCCCGGTCGAGGTGGTAGATGCGGTCGACCACGGTCTCGCCCTCGGCCACCAGGCCGGCGATGACCAGGCTGGCCGAGGCGCGCAGGTCGGTGGCCATCACCGTGGCACCAGACAGCTGCGGCACGCCCTGCACCACCGCGGTGTGACCGTCGATCTGGATGTTCGCGCCCAGCCGCAGCAGTTCGTTGATGTGCATGAAGCGGTTCTCGAAGATGGTCTCCGACACCTTGGCCACGCCGTCCGCAATGCAGTTCACGGCCATGAACTGCGCCTGCATGTCCGTGGGAAAGGCGGGGTACTCGCTGGTGCGAAAGCTCACCGCCCGCGGTCGGCCCTGGGCCCGCACGCGGATCCAGTCGTCGCCGGACTCGATCACCGCGCCGGCCTCGCGCAGCTTGTCCAGCACGGCGTCCAGGTGCGACGCACGGGCGCCTCGCAGGGTGACGTCGCCCCCCGCCGCGGCCACGGCGCAGAGGAAAGTGCCGGTTTCGATGCGGTCCGGAATGATGCGGTGCGGGGTGGCCGGTGCGTGCAGCGCGTCCACGCCCTGGATGCGGATGCGGCTGGTGCCGTGGCCCTCGATGCGCGCGCCCATGCCGATCAGCATCTCGGCCAGGTCGGGGATCTCGGGCTCCTGCGCGGCGTTCTCCAGCATGGTCTCGCCTTCGGCCAGCGTGGCGGCCATCAGCAGGTTTTCGGTGCCCGTGACCGTGACCATGTCGGTGGTGATGCGCGCACCTTTCAGCCGCGAGGTCTTGGCAATGATGTTGCCGCGCTCCACCGTGATCTGCGCGCCCATGGCCTGCAGGCCCTTGATATGCTGGTCCACCGGGCGCGAGCCGATGGCGCAGCCGCCGGGCAGCGACACGATGGCCACACCAAAGCGCGCCAGCAGCGGGCCCAGCACCAGGATGGACGCGCGCATGGTCTTGACCAGCTCGTACGGCGCCACCGGGTTGTTCACCGGGCCGGCGTCGAGTTGCAGTTCGTTGGGGGCGGTCTCGCTCCACTGCGCGGTGGCACCCATCTGCCGCAGCAGCTTCAGCGTGGTGGACACGTCCTGCAGCCGCGGCACGTTGCGCAGCGTCACGGGCTCGGCGGTGAGCAATGCGGCGCACAACTCGGGCAGGGCGGCGTTCTTGGCGCCGGAGATCGCGATCTCGCCCTGGAGCCGGCGACCGCCGCGGATGAGGAGCTTGTCCATGCAGGGGCTTGCAGCACGGGCGCCGGCCGGCGGGGACATCGCACCGGCAGCGGCGCGGACCCGCGGGCCCCGCGCCGCGCGCGGGGTTCAGGGGTGGGGATGGGCCGAGGCGCCGCTCGCCTGCGGAGCGTATTCGGCCGGGGTGAGCGTCTTCATCGACAGCGCGTGGATCTGCTCGCGCATTCTATCGCCCAGCACCCCGTAGACGGCCTGGTGACGGCGCACGCGCGACAGCCCTCTGAAGGCCTCGGAGACGATGGTGGCGTAGAAGTGACGGCCGTCGCCCTCCACTTCCAGGTGGCTGCAGGGCAGCCCCTGGGCGATGAAGTCGCGCACTTCTTCCGGGGTGGGTTCTCGCATGGCGAGAGGATTCTAGGCGGCGATGCTCCACGGCGACATCCGCGGCGATACAGTCCCCGACGGGCCGCGGGTGCAGGCCCCGAGGAGACAGACATGGGCGCAGGCGGGCTGATCCTGATCGTGGTGCTGGGCCTGGTGGCCTGGGGCGTGGTGGTCTACAACGGCCTGGTGCGCCGGCGCAACGAGATCGGCAACGCCTTCGCGCAGATCGACGTGCAGCTCAAGCGCCGACACGACCTCATCCCCAACCTGGTGGAGACCGCGCGCAAGTACCTCCAACACGAGCGTGAAACCCTGGAGGCCATCACCGCGGCGCGCTCCGGTGCCCGGGCGGCTGCCGACAAGGCCGCGCTGCGGCCGGCGGACGCGGCCGCGATGGGTGCACTGGCCGCCGCGGAGGGCACGCTGCAGGGGCTGATGGGCCGCCTGATGGCGGTGGTGGAGAGCTACCCCGAGCTCAAGGGCGACGAGCGCATGCACGAGCTCACCGAGGAGCTGGCTCACACCGAGAACCGCATCGCCTTCTCCCGCCAGGCCTTCAACGACGCCGTGCTCGACTACAACAACGCGGCGCAGCAGGCGCCGGCCAATGTGGTCGCGGGCCTGCTGGGCTTCAAGGCCGCCGCCATGCTGGAGTCCACGCGCAGCCCCGCCGAGCGCGAGCCCGTGCGCGTGCAGTTCTGACGGCCGCGCCATGCGGTTTCGCAGGCACCGCGAGGCGGCCGACACCGCCACCTGGCGGCTGCTGATCGGCTTTTCCCTGGTGCTGCTGGCCGTGGTGGCGGCCGCCAACGCGGCCATCGCCCTGGCCTACCACCTGTCGTTTCCCATCGCCCGGGGCTACCCGCGCCTGTTCTTCGAGACCAACACCGCGGTGGTGCTGCTGTTCGTGCTGGGGGGCTGCTGGGTGGAGAGCCTGCGGCTGCGCGAGGGCGGCGCCCACGTGGCGCTGATGGCGGGCGCAAGGCCGGCCCAGCCCTCCGGCAGCAGCAGCGACGCCGCCCTGGAGCGGCGGCTGGTGAATGTGGTGACCGAGCTGTCGTTGGCCGCCGGCACGCGCGCCCCGGCCGTGTGGGTGCTGGCCCGCGACACCTCGATCAACGCGTTTGCCGCCGGATGGGCCGAGGACGACGCCGTGATCGCCGTGACCCAGGGCGCCCTGGCGCGCCTGACCCGGGAGGAACTGCAGGGCCTCGTGGGCCACGAGCTGGGCCACCTCAGCAGCGGCGACACGAGGCTGCACATGCGACTGATCGGCCTGGTGTGGGGCCTGCAGATGGTGCACGGCCTGGGCCGCGGCCTGCTGGAGCGAGACGAGCGCGGCCGCTTCCACGCCGGGGCCCTGCTGGGCCTGGCGCTGTGGGCGGTGGGCTACGCCGGGTGGCTGGGCGGGCGGCTGCTGCAGGCGGCGGTGTCGCGGCAGCGCGAGTTCCACGCCGATGCAGCCGCGGTGCAGTTCACGCGGCAGGTGGCCGGCATCGGCGGCGCGCTGCGCAAGATCGCCGGCCTGCCCCCCGAGCGCGGCACTCGCTACGACGAGAGCCTGGCCCACCTGTGGGTGAGCTCGCCAGCCAAGTCCGGGCCTGCGTGGTGGTGGGCCTGGCTGGCCACTCACCCCCCGCTGGGCGAGCGCCTGCGGCGCCTGTACGGGCGGCCGGTGGCGGAGCTGGACGCCCCGGTACTGCCGCCCCAGGTCGAGCCCGACGGGCCGCTGGCTGCCGCACCAGCAGGCAGCGCAGCAGCAGCAGCAATTGACAGGGGTCACGCCGCAGAAGCAGAGCCGACCACGCCTGAGGCGCCTGTGCCACGCACGCAAGGATGGCAGCGTCGGGCGCCGATGGAACTCGCGCGCGAGAAGGAAGCCCTGACACGCGCCGCCTACTGGCGCAGTCCGGGCGAGCGCCACGCCGCCCTGCTGGCCTGGCTCATCGCCCCCTCAGGCGAAGAAGCCCCCTGGGACGCCTGGCGCGCAGCCGTCACCACGCGGGCCATCTCTGTCACGCGGGGACCCGCCGCACAGACCGCCTACGCCCAGGCCCTGTGCGACGACATGCGTGCCATCGGCCCGGGGCAGGCGCTGGCGCTGGCCGCCCGCCTGGCCGACCGCACGGCCTTCGCCGCGCCGGGCGATCTGGCGTGGATGGTGCGCGACGCGCGGGCTCTGGCGCGGCAGGGCGCTCCTCGCCTGCGCCGGCTGTGGCTGCTGCGCCAACTGGGCGGTCGCCACGCCATGCCGGGCCGCATGTCATTCGAGTCGACGGCAGCCGCGCGCGTCGCCGCGGCCCAGCTGCTGTCGCAGGCCATGGGGGAAAGCGGTCCCAAGTGGCTGCAGGCGGTGCGGGCAGAAGACGAGGGGTCAGCCTCCTTCGCTGGCTTGCCCGCTGGCGAGCGGCCCCTGCGCACCGCAGCGTGGCTTCGCCGTCTGCACCCGATGCACCGGCCGCGCCTGGTGAAGGTCTGGGCCGCGGCCACGACTTCAGCCGGTTTGGGCGGGAACCTCCAGGTGCTGGACGCCATCGCCATCGCCTGCCGCCTGCTGGACACGCCCTGCCCCCAGGCCTTGGCGGCCGCGCTGGGCGACCCCCAGGCCTCGCCACCGCGGGTTCAGGACCGGATCTTGTAGCCGATGCGCAGCAGGTGCAGCGCGATCGCCGCCACGAGCGCGAAGCTCGCGCCCACGACGACGAGGCTGAACCACGGCGACACGTCGCTGCTGCCCAGAAACCCGCGGCGAAAGCCGTCGACCATGTAGAAGAACGGGTTCAGGTGGCTGACGTCCTGCCAGAAGCCGGGCAGCGAGTGCACCGAATAGAACACGCCGGCCAGAAAGGTCAGCGGCATGACCACGAAGTTCTGGAAGGCGGCGAGCTGGTCGAACTTGTCGGCCCACAGCCCGGCAATCAGCCCGAGCGAGCCCAGCATGCCCGCACCCAGCACCCCGAACACCAGGATCCACACGGGCTCGGCCAGGCCGGGAGGCGCCATCCACACCGTCACCGCCATCACCCCGGTGCCCACCACCAGACCCCGCACCATCGACGCGCCCACATAGGCCAGGTACCAGGCCAGCGGCGACAGCGGGGTGACCAGCAGGAACACCAGGTTGCCCGTGACCTTGCTCTGGATGAGCGAGGAACTGCTGTTGGCGAAGCTGTTCTGCAGCACGCTCATCATCACCAGCCCCGGAATCAGGAAGCTTGTGTAGCCCACCCCGGGGAAGACCTCCAGGCGGTCCTGCAGCACGTGGCCGAAGATCAACAGGTACAGCACCGAGGTCAGCACCGGCGCGGCCACGGTCTGGAAGGCCACCTTCCAGAAGCGCAGCACCTCCTTGCGCAGCAGTGGCAGCACGCCTTCCAGGCTCATCGGGCAGCCCCCATGATCTCGACGAAGACGTCCTCCAGATCGGCGCGGCCGATCTCCAGGTCCTCCACCGCCACGCCGGCGCTGCGCAGCGCAGCCAGCGTGGTCTCGACCTCGGCGGCGTCGTGCGCGCTCATCTGCACGATGCGGCCGGTCACCCGGGCGCGCGAAACCAGCGCCTCGGGCAGCGTCTGGTCGGTCTTGAAGCGCAGCATGGTGTGGGCGGTGCCGGCGAGCAAGGCCGAGGTGCGGTCCAGCGCCACCACCCGGCCCTGCTTGAGCATGGCGATGCGGTGGCACAGGGCCTCGGCCTCTTCCAGGTAGTGCGTGGTCAGCAGCACCGTGTGGCCCTCGCGGTTCAGGCGCGAGATGAAGCGCCACAGCATCTGCCGCAGCTCCACGTCCACGCCGGCGGTGGGCTCGTCCAGCACGATTACCGGCGGCTTGTGCACCAAGGCCTGCGCCACCAGCACGCGACGCTTCATGCCGCCGGAGAGCTGGCGCATGTTGGCGTTGGCCTTGTCGGCCAGGCCCAGCTCGGCCAGCACCTCGTCGATCCAGGCCTCGTTGCCCTTGACGCCGAAGTAGCCGCTCTGGATGCGCAGGGTCTCGCGCACGCTGAAGAACGGGTCGAAGACCAGCTCCTGCGGCACGATGCCCAGCGAGCGACGCGCCGCGGCGTAGTCGGCCACCACGTCGTGGCCCATCACGGTGACGCTGCCCTCGGTAGCGCGCGACAGTCCCGCCAGGATGCTGATGAGGGTGGTCTTGCCTGCGCCGTTGGGGCCGAGCAGGCCGAAGAACTCGCCTTGTTCGATGTCGAAGCTCACCCCGTCCAGGGCCCGCAGTTCACGGCCGGCGCTGCGGTAGGTCTTGCCGAGTTGTCTGAATTCGATCGCAGGGGACATGGGGCGGGGGATTGTAGGCACCGGCCCTCTGCAGGCCCGGCGGCACCGCCCGACAGTACCGCCCGGCCTCAGGGCCCGAGCAGCGAGTCGAGCTGCGAGGCAATCTCCTGCTCGATGCGGCGGCTGAACGGGCCCAGCAGGAAACCCAGCTTCGCTTCCAGGTCGAAGGCATCGCCGGCCACGCGCAGCGTGCCGCTCACGCCGGGCCCCTGGAAGCGGATGGTGTCGGCCTCGGCGCCGGGCTCGCACTCGCAACGCAGCTTGAAGCGGTCGCGGCCGTCGTCCATCCAGCGGCGGGCGATGTCGCGCGCGGGCTCCAGCCCCAGGGTGTGGTCACGGTGGACACGAAGACCGGGCACGGCATCAGCCTCCTGCAGCCACAGGTACGCCGGCGGCGAGCGCCGCGCGGCGCTCGGCGCGGGGCAGCGCGGCCAGGCGCCGCACCTCGGCATGGAAGCGCGCGAAGTCGCCGCCGCTGCGCTCGAACAGGCGCTCGAAGCCGGGCACCAGCTCGTCATACGCCGCCTGCACGCCCAGTGCGGCGTTGTTGGCCCGCTCGAACCAGGGGTCGTAGCCGGCAAAGCCGCCCCAGGGCCCGGCCCTGAGCTCGCGGTGGGCCTCGCGCATGCGCTGCATCACCTCCGTCTTGCGGCGGCGCTTGTCCGCATCGGGCGCGGGGCTGGCGTAGACCGCTTGCAACTCGGTGCGGGTGCGCAGCGCCAGGGCGCGAAAGTCCTGGCGCCGGGCCTCCAGCGCCGCGTACTCGGCCCGCACAGCCGGGTTCGATTTCTCCAGCCAGCGCTGCGCGCCCAGCCGCTCCACCGCGGTGGCGTACGACTCGTTGAAGGTGGTGTCGTCACTGACGTAGGCCACCTGGTGCGCCAGTTCGTGGAACAGCAGCCGGGCGAGCTCGCCCTCGGGCCAGCGGATGAAGGTATCCAGCAAGGGGTCGCCGCCCAGCCAGTTGGTCCAGCCCAGCGTGGAGTAGGCCGGCACGCCGTAGACGCTGACCTCCAGGCCCTCGGCCTTGAGTTGTGCGGCCAGGGCGTCGGCCTGCGCGCGGTCGAAGTAGCCGCGATAGCCCACGCAACCCACGGCCGGGAAGCACCAGGTCTGGAGCGTGAGCGACAGCTCAGGCGCGGCCACCACGTTCCACACCACGGCCCCGCGCTGCAACTCGGCAAAGCGCTGGTAGCTGGCGTTGTCGGGCAGGCCCAGTTCGCGGACGGCAAAGGCCCGCAGGCGCTGCGCCAGGGCCAGCCGCTCGCGCAACGCCGCCGGGGTGGCCGGGTCGGCCATCCAGTCGGAAACAGGACGCGCCCGGTTCAGCAGCTCGAGGTGGCCGCCCACCGACTGCGCGTAGTAGCCCGCGCCGCATCCACCCAGCAGCGCCACGGCTGCCAGGGCCAAGGCCCGCCACGCGGCGCGGGGCCTCACTCGGCCTGCACCTCGACGAGGCAGTCGTAGAAGGCAGCGGCGCGGCCCAGGTCGGTGAGGCGCTGGTGGGTGAGCTCGTTGACGTTGGTGCCGTCGCGGCCGAGCTTGCGCCACCAGACGCCCAGGCCATTGACCACGCCGGGCCGTGCTCGCGCCGAGACCGCCGCCACGCAGCGGTAGCGCCCGCGGTCGTTGAACACCACCACCGGGGTGCCGTCGGTGATGCCGCGGGCAGCGGCGTCGTCGGGGTGGATCTCGACCAGCGGCTCGCCCTCGATGTCCCTCAGGCTCTTCACATTGACGAAAGTCGAATTCAGGAAGTTGCGCGCGGGCGGCGAGATCATGGCCAGCGGGTAGCGCTGCGCCAGCGTCGGCGTGGAGGCCACACTCTCGTGGTTGGGCAGGAAATCGGGCACGCCCCAGCCCGGGGCATCGGCGTGGGCCTTGCCGTCGGGCGTCGGAAAGCCACCCTCTGCAAAGGGCTGCGCCGGCACCGGCAGGCGCACCCAGCCCTCGCGCGACAGGCGCTCGTAATCCACCACGCCAGGGGCAAAGGCGGTTCGGGCGATCTGCTCGTCGCTGTCGGCGAAACAGGGCTCGTGAAAGCCCATGCGTTGCGCCAGGCGGCGGAAGATCTCGGTGTTCGGCAGGGCCTCGCCCACTGGGCCGATGGCTGGGTGATTGGCCAGCGCGTAGGTGTGGCCGTAGGAGCGGTGCACGTCCAGGTGCTCGAGCTGCGTCGTGGCCGGCAGCACGATGTCGGCCAAGTCGGCGGTGTCGGTCATGAAGTGCTCGAGCACCACCGTGAACAGGTCCTCGCGAGCGAACCCCGCCACCACCTTCGGCGACTCGGGCGCCACCGCGACCGGGTTGCTGTTGTAGACCACCACCGCTTCGATGCGCGGGCCGAAGTCCGGTGAGGCCTCGCGCAGCAGGTCGTCGCCGATGGTGCTCATGTTGATGATGCGTGGGCGCGGCTCGGGCATCAGGTCGGGGCGCTCCAGGCCCGCGGTGTCGATGGCCGGCGCGAACCAGCTGGAAGCCGACATCAGCATCCCGCCGCCGCGGTGGCGCCAGGCGCCGGTGAGGCAGGGCAGCAGCGCCACCAGCCGCACCGCATTGCCGCCGCCGCGGTTGCGCTGCATGCCGTAGTTCAGGCGGATGGCGGCGCCTCGAGTGGTGCCGTACAGCCTGGCCAGGGCCTGGATGTCTTGGGCCGCCACGCCGCACACCGCAGCCGCGCGCTCGGCCGGCCACTGCAGGGCCCGCTCGCGCAGCGCCGGCCAGCCGCGCACGTGGCGCTGCAGGTAATCGTGGTCGAGCCAGTCGTGGGTCATAAGCTCGTGCATCAGCGCCAGGGCCAGGGCGCCGTCGGTACCCGGCAGCAGAGGCAGGTGCTGATGGCACTTGTCAGCCGTCTCGGTGCGGCGCGGGTCGATGCACACCAACGTGGCACCGTTGCGCTTGGCCGCTTGAGCGAAGGTCCAGAAATGCAGGTTGGAGGCGATGGAATTGCTGCCCCAGATGAGGATGAGCCTGGCGTGGGCAAAATCCTCCAGGTGCATGCCCACCTTGCCGCCGTAGGTGGCGGTCAGGGCTTCAGCGCCGGCGCTGGCGCAGATGGTGCGGTCCAGGCGCGAGGCGCCCAGCCGGTGGAAGAAGCGCGCCGCCATGCTCTCGCCCTGCACCAGGCCCATGGTGCCGGCGTAGCTGTAGGGCTGGATGGCCTGCGCCGCACCCGCGCCACGGCCGGCGATCGCCTTCAGGCGCGCAGCGATGGTGTCCAGCGCCTCGTCCCAGCCGATGCGCTCGAAGCGCGGCGGGCCCGACTTCGGCCCGACCCGCTTCAGCGGGTGCAGCAAGCGCTCGGGGTGGTAGGTGCGCTCGGCGTAGCGGCTGACCTTGGTACACAGCGCGCCATGCGTGGGCGGGTGGTCCGGGTCGCCCTGTATGCGGATGACACGGCCGTCCTGCACGGTCACCTGCATGGCGCAGGTGTCGGGGCAGTCGTGGGGGCAGGCGGCGCGGACCAGGCGGGCGGCGGATGGCGCAGCACCGGCTTGTGCGGCGGTAGGGGCCTCGGAACTCATGCCTGCCAATGTGCCATAGCCCCAGGGGTGTCCGCCGGGTCTCCCGGTCGTACCATCTGCGCCTCAGCCAACCGACCCTCGCCACCGCCATGCAGCTGATCGAATCCATCCTCGCCGACGCGGCCGCCATCACCACCATCCGCCGCGACATCCACGCCCACCCGGAGCTGTGCTTCCAGGAAGAGCGCACGGCCGACGTGATCGCCAAGGCGCTCACCGACTGGGGCATCCCCATCCACCGCGGCCTGGGCAAGACGGGGGTGGTGGGCATCGTGAAGAACGGCACGTCCAACCGCGCGGTGGGCCTGCGAGCCGACATCGACGCGCTGCCCATGACCGAGCACAACCAGTTCGCCCATGCCAGCACCCACCCCGGGAAGATGCACGCCTGCGGACATGACGGGCACACGGCCATGCTGCTGGCGGCAGCGCGCCACCTGGCGCGGCACCGCAACTTCGACGGCACGGTCTACCTGATCTTCCAGCCGGCCGAGGAAGGCGGCGGCGGTGCGCGCGAGATGATCAAGGACGGGATCTTCGAGCAGTTCCCGATGGAGGCGGTGTTCGGCGCCCACAACTGGCCCGGCATGGCGGTGGGGCAGTTCGCGCTCAAGAGCGGCGGCATGCTGGCCTCGAGCAACGAGTTCACCATCACCATCCGCGGCAAGGGCTCGCACGCCGCCCTGCCCCACAACGGCATCGACCCGGTACCCATCGCCTGCCAGATGGTGCAGGGCTTCCAGACCATCATCACGCGCAACCGCCGGCCGGTGGACCCCGGCGTGATTTCGGTGACCATGATCCACGCGGGCGAGGCCACCAACGTGGTGCCCGACAGCTGCGAGCTGCGAGGCACGGTGCGCACCTTCACCTTCGAGCTGCTGGACCTGATCGAGCAGCGCATGAAGGCCGTGGCCGAGCACACCTGCGCCGCCTTCGGCGCCAGCTGCGAGTTCCACTTCCACCGCAACTACCCGCCCACCATCAACCACGCCAAGGAGACCGAGTTCGCCCGCCGCGTGCTGGGCACGGTGGTCGGCGCCGAGAACGTGCTGGAGTTCGAGCCGACGATGGGCGCCGAGGACTTCAGCTTCTTCCTGCAGGCCAAGCCGGGCTGCTACTTCATGATCGGCAACGGCGACGGCACCCACCGAGAGGGCGGCCACGGCCTGGGCCCGTGCATGCTGCACAACCCGAGCTACGACTTCAACGACGAGTTGATCCCGCTGGGTGCCACGGCCTGGGTGCGCATGGCAGAGGAGTGGCTGGCCACCCCCAGGGCCTGACCTTCGGGCAGCCAGCCGGCCCGCGCGAGCGACTGCGCGGTCTGGGCGGCGTCGAGAAACTGCACCGCCTGCCAGCCCCTGGACTGCGCAGCGCGCACGTTGCCGGCGTGGTCGTCGATGAAGACGGTCCGCGCAGGCTCCAGCGCGAAGCGCTGCTCGGCCAGCTCGAAGATGGCCGCGTGCGGCTTCATCAGGCCCACGCGCGCCGAGAAGATGCCGTCGATGAAGTCGGCGATGAAGGCGTTGTGCCGCTCCAGGTGCTCGGCGTACGAGCGGGGCATGTTGGACAGGTAGTACAGCCGGTGGCCGGCCGCCTTGAGGGCACCCAGCAGGGCCACTGTCGGGGCTTGAGGCTCCAGGTGGCCGGGGATGGCGTCGATGACCCGACGCACCTGCACCTCGGGCGCGCCGATGCGCTGCGCAATGCGCCCCGCCAGCGCCGCCTCGTCCAGCAGCCCCAGGTCGAAGCGGGCCCAGTCGCTGTCAGGCGTGAAGCTCTCGAAGATCTGCGCCGCCAGCGTCCTGGCGGCCTCTTCGTCGGGCGCCAGCTCGGGCACGGTCTGCTGCAGCAGCTCCAGCGGCAGCCAGCGGAACAGCACCGCGCCGAAGTCGAAGACCACGGCGGCACGGCCGCGCACGTCCTCTGCCATGGCCATCAGGCGGAACCTGCGAAGCCTTCCACGCCCTGCGGGTTACCCGCGCCTTCGGGGCCCTGCGCTCCCCCTGGCGGGCCCGACAGCCTCCGCAGCAGCCCGGCAGTGGAGCCATCCAGCCCCGATGCATCGCCACTGCGCAGCCGGGGCAGCAGCGCGTTGCACAGCGCCTTGCCCAGTTCCACGCCCCACTGGTCGAAGCTGTTGAGGCCCCACAGTGCACCTGTGGTGAACACGCGGTGCTCGTACATCGCCACCAACGCACCCAGCGAGCGCGGGGTGAGCTCGTCCAGGACCAGCGTGGTGCTGGGCCGGTTGCCGGGGAAGGTGCGGTGGCGGGCCAGCACCTCGGGGTCCAGGCCAGGGGCGGCGGTGGGCGCGCGCTCGGCCAGGGCCTGCTCTCGGGTCTTGCCCAGCATCAGCGCCTGGCCCTGGGCCAGGCAGTTGGCCAGCAGCATGTCGTGCTGCGCGTGCAGGCCATGCGCGGCACGGCGCACGGCGATGAACTCCACCGGCACCACGTCGGTGCCCTGGTGCAGCATCTGGAAGTAGGCGTGCTGGCCGTTGGTGCCGGGCTCGCCCCAGACCACCGGGCTGGTGCCGAAGGGCAGCGGCTGCCCGTCGAGGTCCACCCGCTTGCCGTTGGACTCCATCTCCAGCTGCTGCAGGTAGGCCGGCAGGCGCTTGAGACCCTGGTGGTAGGGCGCCACGCTGCGGCTGGAAAAACCGTGGAAGTTGCGGTACCAGACGTCGATCAGGCCCAGCAGCACCGGCAGGTTGCGTTCCAGCGGCGCGGTGGCGAAGTGCCGGTCCATGGCATGCGCGCCAGCGAGCAACTCGCGCAAGCCCGCCTCGCCGATGGCGATGGCAATGGGCAGGCCGATGGCGCTCCACAGCGAATAGCGGCCGCCCACCCAGCCCCAGAAGCCGAAGGTGCGGGTGATGCCGAAATCGGCCGCCGCTTGCAAGTTCGTGGTGACGCCTACGAAGTGCGCCGAACGGTCGGTCCCACCCTGGGCGTCGAACCAGTCGCGCGCGGCGTGCGCGTTGGCCATGGTCTCCTGCGTCGTGAAGGTCTTGCTGGCCACGACGAAGAGGGTGGAGCGGGGCTTCAGGCCGCGCAGCACCGGCGTGATGTCGTGACCGTCGACATTGCTCACGAAGTGCATGCGCAGGCCGCGGTGGGCGAAGGCGTCCAGCGCGATCACCGCCATCTGCGGGCCCAGATCCGACCCGCCGATGCCGATGTTCACCACGTCGGTGATGCCGCTGCGCGCCGTGTCGCGCACCTGCTCGGCATAGGCCAGCATCGCGTCCAGCGTGGCGTGCACCTCGTCGGAGAAGGGCGCAGTGCCGCGCGGCGCGCGCAGCGCCGTGTGCAGCACCGCGCGTCCCTCGGTGGCGTTGACCGGTGCGCCGGCGAGCAGAGCATCGCGCCGCGCCTGCAGGCCGCACTCGCGCGCCAAGTCCAGCAGGCCACGCAGCGTGTGGCCGTCGATCAGGTTCTTCGACAGGTCGGCAAAGACCTCGGGCGCCTGAAGCGACAGCGCCTCGAAACGGCCGGGGTCGTGCGCGAAGGCCTCGCGCAGGTCGAAGGTGCGGCCGCGCTCATCGAAGCGCGTCTGCAGCGCGGCCCAGGCGGCGGTGCGGTCGCAGCGGGGGGCGCTCAGGCTCAACTGCGCAGTCCCTCGATCATCCGGTCGAGCTTGAGCGCGTCGGCCGCAAAGGCGCGTATGCCCTCGGCCAGCTTCTCGGTGGCCATCGCATCCTCGTTCAGGGCCCAGCGGAAGGCCTTCTCGTCGTAATGCACGGCGGGGATGTCGGCTTGGCTTGCAGCCTGCGGATCCAGCGCCCGCACAAGGGGGGCCTCGGTGGCCTGCAGCGAGGCCAGCAGATCCGGGCTGATGGTCAGCAGGTCGCAGCCCGCCAGGGCGACGATCTGCCCCACGTTGCGAAAGCTCGCGCCCATCACCTCGGTGGCGATGCCGTGCCGTTTGTAGTAGCGGTAGATGCGCGTGACCGACTGCACCCCGGGGTCATTCGCGCCCGCCTGCGCGGCCTCGTCCCAGGCCGCGCCGCCGGCCTTCTTGTACCAGTCGTAGATGCGGCCCACGAAGGGCGAGATGAGCCGCACGCCCGCCTGGCCGCAGGCCACCGCCTGGCAGAAGGCGAACAGCAGCGTGAGATTGCAGCGGATGCCCTCGCGCTCGAGCTCGGCCGCGGCCTGGATGCCCTCCCAGGTGGAGGCGATCTTGATCAGCACGCGCTCGCGACCGATGCCGGCGGCCTCGTACAGGCCGATGATGCGCCGCGCCCGCGCCACGCTGGCCTCGCGGTCGAAGGACAGGCGCGCATCCACCTCGGTGCTGACGCGGCCGGGCACCACCTTGAGGATCTCCAGTCCGAAGCGCACCAGCACCTCGTCCACGATGGCTTCCACTGGCCGGTCACGGTGCGCGCTCACGGTGTCGGCGAGCAGCGGCGCGTAGTCGCTCTGCTGCACCGCCTTGAGGATGAGCGAGGGGTTGGTGGTGGCGTCGCGCGGGGTGAACTGCGCCAGTTGGCGGAAATTGCCGGTATCGGCGACGACGGTGGTGTATTGCTTGAGCTGGTCGAGCTGGTTCATGGCCACATTGTCGGGCGGATCGGCTGCCTAGAATGCCGCTCCCCACGACAGCACGCATGCTCCAGGACGATACCGCCCGCAACCGCCGCATCGGGATCGGCCTGGTCTGCCTGACCACCCTGCTCTTCGCCGCGCTGGACGCCTCGGCCAAGTGGCTGGTGCGCGAGCTGCCGGTCTTCCAGGTGGTGTGGATGCGCTTCGCGGCCCACGTGCTGATCACCGCTGCGCTGCTGGCACCGGCCTATGGCCGGGAACTGGTGCGGGTGCGCGACGTGAAGGGCCAGGCCCTGCGCGCAGCCATGCTGGGCGTGATGACGGCGATGAACTTCTGGGCGCTTCAGCACCTGCAGCTGGCCGAGACCGGGGCCATCCAGTTCTCGGTGCCGCTGCTCATCGCCTTGCTCAGCGCCTGGTGGCTGGGCGAGCGGCTGGACGCCTGGCGCTGGGGCGCGATCCTCGCCGGCCTGGGCGGCGTGATGCTGATCATGCGGCCGTGGACCGGCTCGTTCCATCCGGCCCTGCTGCTGGCCCTGGGCAACGCGGTGCTGTACGCGATCTTCAACATGCTGACGCGGCGCCTGGCGGCCACCGAGTCGCCGGCGGCGATGCAACTGATGTCGGCCATCGGCGCCACGCTGATCATCAGCCCCTTCGGCCTGGCGCAATGGCAGACGCCTCAAGGGCTGGGCACCTGGGCGCTGGTGGCCTTTATGGGGCTGTGCGGCGGCATGGGCCACTACGCGGTGGCCCAGGCCCACCGCTACGCCACCGCCGCCACGCTGGGGCCCTTCCTGTACCAGCAGATCCTGTACATGACCCTGCTGGGCTGGCTGGTGTTCCACCAGGTGCCCGATGGCTGGGTGGTGGCCGGTGCTGCGGTGGTGGTGGCCAGCGGGCTGGCGCTGCTGTGGGTGGAGGTACGCGGCCAGCGCTGATGGGGGGCTTGCCCCTCAAGCCGGGACAACCGACACCCCGTGGCCCGCCAAGGTAAGGACAACTCCTTCCCCTATTGACCAGGCCCGATCGACGTCGGGCGAGACCACGAAGATCTCCCCCAAATCAGTGGAAATGGTCAGCTCGCTCAAACTGCCCAGATAGGCCTGCTTGAGCAGGCGGCCCGCGAGGCCTCCAAGCTCTGGCTGCCCGGCCGGGTGGGGTGACCAGGCCTCGGGCCGTATCGCCACCTTGACCGGACCGGCTGCCACCGGCTGTCTCGGCGCGAAGGTGAGCGGGCCCACGCACACCCGGCCGTCGGCGCCCACCACCGCGTCGAAGAGCATGGCCTCGCCCATGAAGCCGGCCACAAAGGTGGTGGCAGGCTGCTCGTAGAGCTGACGCGGCGTGCCCGCCTGGGCGATGAGGCCGGCGTCCATGACGATGATCTGGTCGCTCACCGCCAGCGCCTCGCTCTGGTCGTGCGTGACATAGGCCACCGTGAGCTGCAGGCGCTGCTGCAGCGAGCGGATCTCCTCACGCATGCTGCGGCGCAGCCGGGCGTCCAGATTCGACAGTGGCTCGTCGAACAGCAGCACGCTGGGCTCCAGCACCAGCGAACGCGCCACCGCCACGCGCTGCTGCTGGCCGCCCGACAGCTCGCTGGGCAGCCGCTGCTCGAAGCCGGCCAGGCCCACCAGTTCCATGGCCGCACGGGCACGCTGCGCCGTGGTGTCGCGCGACAGGCCCTGCACCGACAGCCCGTAGCCCACGTTCTCGATCACGTTCATGTGCGGGAACAGGGCGTAGCTCTGGAACACCATGCTCACATTGCGCTCGGCGGGGCCCAGCGTGGTGACGTCCTGGCCGTCGATGAGGATGGTGCCCGCAGTGGGCGACTCCAGCCCGGCGATCATGCGCAGCGAGGTCGTCTTGCCACAGCCTGAAGGGCCGAGGATGGTGGTCAGCGTGCCCTTGGGCACCTGCAGGTCGATGCCCTTGACCACCAGGGGCGATCGGGCATCGCCGTAGCGCTTGGTGACCTGGCGGAATTCGATGCCGATGGAACTCATGGGGGGCTCTCGTGGTGCCGAATCAGGGCGGACGCAGGCGGCGGCGGGCTCAGTGCACGGCGGCCGCACGCCGGCCCAACCGGCGCTCGCCCACCAGGAACTGGATCATCGCCGTGGCCAGCGACATCAGCACAATCAGCACCGTGCAGTAGGCCAGCGCCACGCCATAGTCGCCGTTGCCCACGCGGCCGATGATGTAGGTGGTGGCGAGCTCGTACTCGGCGGTGACGAGGAAGATGACCGCCGACACGGTGGTCATGCTGCGCACGAAGCTGTACACCAGCGCCGCCACCAGGGCAGGCTTGAGCAGGGGCAGCACCACGCGGCGCAGCGTGGTGGCCGTACCGGCGCGCAGCATGGTGCTGGCCTCGTCCAGCGACTTGTCCAGCTGCTTGAAGCTGGCGGTGCCGGCGCGAACGCCCACCGGCAGATTGCGGAACACGAAGCACAGCACGATGATGATCCCGGTGCCGGTGAGCTCGAACGGCGGGACGTTGAAGGCCAGGATGTAGCTCACGCCCAGCACCGTGCCGGGGATGGCGAAGGCCAGCAGGGCCGAGAACTCGAAAGCCCGCTGGCCGGCAAACTGGGTGCGGGCCAGCAGCCAGCTGATCAGCAGCCCGAGACCCGCGCACAGGGGCGCGGCGATGGCGGCAAGCTTCAGCGTGGTGAACAGCGAGTTCCACGCCGTGCCCGCCCAGACCAGGCCGTGGGTGCCCCACTGCAGGTCGAAGGCGGTGCGGAAGTGCGCCAGCGTGGGCGTGTAGTCGCGCCCCCAGGTCTGCACGAAGCCGCCGATGAAGGCGAAGACATAGACCACTGCCGTGAACAGCAGCCACGGCCCCGCGGTGGCCAGGCACAGGCGGCGCACGCCGTCAGGCAGCGGCATGGCCACGCCCGCGTCACCCTTGCCCGAGACCGTGGTGTAGACGCTGCGCCCCAGCACCCGCTGCTGCAGGAAGAACACCGCCAGGGCAAAGGCGGTGAGCACCAGGGCCAGCGAAGCGGCGCGGCCTTGGTCGTACTGGGCGCCGACGATGGCGAAGAAGATGTCGGTGGACAGCACCGAGTACTGGCCGCCCACGATGATGGGGTTGCCGAAGTCGGCGATGCTCTCGATGAAGCCCACCAGGAAGGCGTTGGCCAGGCCCGGCTTGAGCAGCGGCAGCGTGACCGTCATGAAGGTCCTGATGCGAGAGGCTCGCAGCGTTTGCGCCGCCTCTTCCAGGCTGGGCGAGACGCCCTGCACCACACCGCGCATGATCATGAAGGCGATCGGCGTGAAGGCGAACATCTGCGCCAGCCACACGCCGAACAGGCCGTAGAACCAGCGTGTGGGCGGGATGCCGAAGGCCCACTCCAGGAACTGGTTGACCAGCCCTGCGCGGCCAAACAGCAGGATCAGCCCCAGGCCCACCACGAAGGGCGGCGTGATGATGGGCAGCAGCGCCAGCACGTTCAGCGGCCGCTGCAGGCGGCGGTGGCCGCGCTCGGCGTACAGCGCGACCAGCGTGCCCATCACCGTGGTGCCCGCTGCCGTGAGCAGGGCAAGGAACAGGGTGTTCCAGGCCACGCCGCAGCGCACGCCGCCGCTCAGGCAGGACAGCCCCCACACCCGCTCGTGCGCCAGCCGCTCCCACAGCGCCACGGCCGACCAGCGCCCAGCCTCGTCCTGCAATGCCCCGAGCAGGCTCTTGAGCACCGGCAGTGCGACGAACAGGATCAGCAGCGCCGAGGCCAGCACCACCGCGCCGGCCACGAAGAGGTCGCCCTTCAGGTAGCCCAGCCGCGCGATGCCTGCGCCCAGCAGCACCAGCAGCGACAGCAGGGCGATCGCGCCGCCCAGGCCCATGCCGATCTGGCCCCGGGGGCCCTCGCCGAACCAGCCCTTGAGGAACTCGAAGGCCCAGCCCTGCAGCCCGATGGCAAAGCCACCGCCGAGCACGGCCAGCAGGCCCACGGTGGAGGCCGCCAGCAGCACCCGGCCCTGGGCGCGCCCAGCGCGCATGAAACCGGCGGCCAAGGCCAGCACCAGCGCACCGACCGCCGCGCCCAGCCAGGTGCGGCCATGCTCCGCCACCTGCACCAGCGCTGCGGCCGTGGCCTCTGCGCCCCACGCACCGCGCAGCGCCGCTGCCAGCCGCAGGTCCTGCGGAAAGTACCAGGGCAGCAAGACACAGGCCGCCAGGCCCAGCCCAGCCCAGGCGCGGATGGCACGCTGACCCGACCGGGCGGTGTGGTTCACTTTCGTCATGCGGCGTGCCACCCCACAAGGCCGTACGGATGGCCGTACAGATGCACAGGCGTCGGGCTCCGCGTGCTGCTCATCGCGGCAGGGAATTCACATCCTTCTCCCACCTGCCGATCAGGCGCCGACGCTCTGCCGATGAGCCGTACTTGGCGTAGTCGTAGTCGATGAACTTGATCTTCTTGAAGTCCGGCACGCGCGGGTCGACCTTGGCTGCCTTGTTGGAAGGCAACTGGAACTGCTTGGCCGCTGCGCCCAGCTCCTGGGCCGAGGCCGTGAGCGACCACTCGTAGAACTTCTTGGCCGCCTCCAGGTTGCGTGCGCCCTTGATGAGGCTCATGGAGCCGATCTCGGCGCCCGTGCCGTCGCTGGGGGTGATGGTTTCCACCGGGAAGCCCTGCATCTTCTCGCCCGGGCCGTCGTGCACGAAGCTGATGGACACCGAGGTCTCGCCGCGCGCCACCGCCTTGATGGGGGCTGTGCCCGAGCGGGTGTACTGGCTGATGTTGCGGTGCAGCTTCTTCATGTAGTCGAAGGCCTTTTCCTCGCCCATCAGCTGCACCAGCGTGGCCACCATGGTGTAGGCCGTCCCGCTGGAGGCCGGGTTGGCCACCTGGATCTCGCCCTTGTACTCTGGCTTGAGCAGGTCGTTCCAGGTCTTGGGCACGGGCAGCTTCTTCTTGGCCAGCAGCTCGGGGTTGTAGCCAAAGCCCAGCGGCCCGGAGTAGATGCCCACCGTGCGGAACTTGCTCTGCGCCGCCTGCTGCTGGGCCCAGGCGTGCAGCTGCGGCAGCGACGCACTCTTGTATTCGAGCGTCAGGTCCTGCTCGGCGGCCTGCAGGTGCGGATCGCCCGTGCCGCCAAACCAGAGGTCGGTCTTGGGGTTGGCTTTCTCGGCAATCAGCTGCGCCAGCGCCTCGCCCGAACCCTTGAGCGACATGTTGACCTTCACGCCCGTGGTGCGCGAGTACACCGTCTGCATCAGGTTGCACCACTCGGCCTGCACCGAGCAGATCACGTTGATCTGGCCGGCGTCCTGCGCCTGAGCGGCGCCGCTCAGCGCGATCAAGGCGGCCAGGGTGATACGGGTCTTCTTCATCGGGGTTCTCCTTCGTGGGGATGGGTATTGGAAACGGGGGAAGAGGCAGCCGCAGCGGGCCAGCGCACCACGGCATCGACGCCGACGACCTGGTGGCCATCGGTGCGGTTGTAAAGCTCGACATGCGCACCCATGGCCTGGGCCAACTCACGGCAGATCGACAGCCCCAGGCCGATGCCGTTGGCCGCAGCGGCCGCGAAGGGCTCGAACAGGCGCTCGCGGGGCCCGTCGCGCAGGCCGGGCCCGCCGTCCCAGACGATGAGCTCCGGGCCCTCATGGGTGAGGCGCACGACGATGCCGAGCGCGCCCTCTGGCGGCGAGTGCCGGATGGCATTGGCCAGCAGGTTGCGCACCAGTTCGCCCAGCATCCAGGCATCGGCCCGCACGGTCAGCGGCTCCGCCTGGAGTTCGAAGTTCAGGCGCCGCGCGCCGATCAGGGGTGCAAACTCCAGGGCCGCTTCGCGCGCGGCGCTGTCCAGGCGAAGCTCGGCCGCGGGCGCCAGCGCGGCGCGCCGCTGGTCGAGCTTCATGCGGGCCAGCATCTCGTTGACCACTTCGGTGGCCCGGTCGACGGTGCGCAGGAGCTCGTCCCGGCGTGTGCCGAGCTCTGGCGCCGGCGTGCCCTGCAGCACCGTGCGCAGCACCGCCAGCGGCGTACGCAACTGGTGGGACGCGTCGCCCAGCAGCCGCTGCTGGCGTACGCTGGCTTGGCGCCGACGCTCGATCCACGCATTGAGGGTATGCAAGCTGGCCTGTACCTCATGGGGCCCCGAAGCGGCCAGGGCCGTGTCGGTCTCACCGTCGTGCCGCTGCAAGGCGCGCTCCCAATGAAGCCAGGGAATGGCTGCATGCCGGCCGGTGGCCCAGGCCAGAGCCAGGGCGGCGGCAACCGCGGAGACCGAGGCTGTCCAGCGCAGGGCGTCCATAGGCCAAGGCGCTGAGGCTGGCGATGGGCCCGGCACCAGCCACACGCCCATGCAAGCCGCGCCCAGGCCCGCAGCGCCCAGTGCGCCCAGCGCCACCTGCACCCGTAACGACCCCCTGAGGGCAGCGCACCCGGGAGTGGCGTGATGGTGCACCGGCGTCATGCCTGCGCCGCCTTCACCGCGCCTTGGGTCTCTGCGGTGTCCTCGCACAGCAGGTAGCCAATGCCGCGCAGGGTGACGATCTCCACCGCGGCACCGGCCAGGCGCTTGCGCAGACGGTGGACGACCACGTCCAGCGCGTCCCCCTGCGGCGGGCCGACCCCAGGCCCACCGGGCTCGATGGCCGGGAAGACGGCGTGGTGCAGATGCTCGCGCGCCACCGTCTGGCCTGGCTGAAGCATGAGGGCGCGCAGCAGCGCGGCTTCGCGGGCCGGCAGGTCCAGCGGGCGCTCGTCGATCCAACAGGCCGGGCCGCTGCGCTCCAGGCGCAGGCGGCCGCAGCGCAGATCGCCCTCGCCCTGGTGGCGCCGGATCAGGGCCCGCAGCCGCGCTTCCAGCTCGTCCAGGTCGAAAGGCTTGGTCAGATAGTCGTCGGCACCGGCGTTGAGCCCCATCACGCGCTCGCCCACGGCTCCGCGGGCCGTCAGGATCAGCACGGGTGTCGCGTCGTCGCGGCCGCGCAAACGCGCCAACACTTCCAGCCCGTCGAGGTCGGGCAGCGACAGGTCGAGCACGATGGCGTCGAAGCGCCGCCGCTGGCACAGGGCCAGGGCCTCCAAGCCGTCGCGACAGGTCACCAGCGCGAAACCGCGCGCGGCCAAGGCCCGGCCCAGCGCCTGCACGAGGTCCAGATCGTCCTCGACCAGCAACACATTCATGGCGCGTAGCTTCTCACCCGCCAGGCCCGCGGGCCACGGGACTATCACCATGGCCGCACGAAAGCCGGCTGCAAGGTGTGGGGCAGGACGCAGGCAGGATCGAGACGCCTCGGTCGGCCAAGGTCAGGCTGACGGGGGCGCCTTCCTCGTGCTGGCAAGGCGCGCGCGGTGTCAACACCAGCAACTCGCCCAGAGCGCTGCCCAGGATGTACTCCACCTGGGCACCGAGGCAAGCACTGCGCAGCACCCGCGCCGGCAGCCCGGGCGCATGCGCGGGCCCGATGCGCCAGGCCTGCGGTCTGACCACCACGAGTACCGGTCCCGGTTCCGGCCCTGGTATGGGGGCCAAGCCTTGGGGCGTGCGCAGGGGGTGGCTCAGGCAGAGCGGGCCCAGCCGCACCGCACCGCAGCCGTCGCTCCAGGCTTCAAACAGGCGCATCTCCCCCATGAAGGCCGCCACGAAAGCCGATGCTGGCTGCTCGTAGAGGCTGCGCGGCGTGCCCTGCTGCACGATGCGACCCTGGTGCAGCAGGGCAATGCGGTCGCTCACCGCCATGGCCTCGCCTTGATCGTGCGTCACGTACACCAGCGACAGGTCCAAGCCGGCCCGCAGGTCCAGGATCTGCTTTCGCAGGGCCCGGCGAAGCCGCCTCTCCAGGTGCGACATCGGTTCGTCCAGCAGCAGCAGCCTGGGCCCGGGAGCCAGCGCACGGGCGAGCACGGCACGTTGATGCTCACCCTCGGAAAGTTCGCCCGGCAAGCGTGTTGCCAGCGATTCGATGCCCAGCAGCTCCAGGGTGCTGCGGGCACGGGCCAGGGCGCTGTGGGCGCCGTCAGGGGCCAGCCGCAGCCTGAAAGCGACGTTCTCCAGAACGGTCAGGTTGGGAAACAGGCGCGCGTTCTGTGCCACCAGGCCCACAGGCCTGTCCATCGCGGGCAGCGCGGTGACATCGGCGCCCGCGATCTCGACCCGGCCACGGGTTGGCATCTCCAAGCCCGCCACCAGGCGCAGCAGCGATGTCTTTCCCGCTCCAGACGGTCCCAGCACGGCCAGCACTTCGCCTGAGCCGACCGCGACATCCACCGCGTCGAGCACCGGTGGCTCGACGCCGGCCGGCTGCCAGGACAGGTGATGCAGGCGCAGGGCATTCACAAGGGTGATGCTAAGCGTCGGGACTGTCGGGCCCGCGGTACGGCACGCTGGAATTGCGCAGCCTTCCCGTTGACCAGCCCCTGAAACCCATGCATGATTCGTTGCGTAACAAAATTACACACAGCGCAGCGGCTCGCAGCCAGTCGCCTTGGCGCACGACGCTTCATGGCCTTCGACCTCGTCTTCTTCGGCGGCACCGGCGACCTGACCTGGCGCAAGCTGATGCCGGCGCTGTTCCAGGCCTACCGCCACGGCACGCTGCCCGAGGGCGGGCGCATCGTGGCGGTGGCGCGCGATGAGCGGACCGACCAGGTCTACC
>Ga0315902_10001022_pt1 | contig 45805 bp, 51 predicted proteins | sample LakEriMetagenome_9_FD_203523 | JGI IMG/M metagenome (GOLD analysis project Ga0315902, IMG submission 203523) | Freshwater fungal communities from buoy surface, Lake Erie, Ohio, United States - Buoy 12 MA117 | ecosystem: Environmental > Aquatic > Freshwater > Lake > Lake biofilm | place: USA...
ATACTTTGCTGACAATGACATCAACCCCATAGCCTGTGTATTCCTAACCGACTTATGTTGTGATGACTTCGGTGATATGCCTAGCTATCCTGTACTGTGGGTATCTACCGATGCAGGTGAAGCACCATTCGGTGAAGTGGTATTGATGTCATGAACATATCCGAAAGCCTGATTGATAAGTACCGACACATCAACGTAGAACATGTTAAGTGGTGGGATTCAGAGTACGACTGCTTTAAGCAAGACATGGCAGAAGTTGGCATAGAGGTAGATAACATCTACTTCTCAGGCTTTTGGTCACAAGGTGATGGTGCTTGCTTTGAAGGGAAGATAGATAACTTACAGTTGTTTATCGACAAGCACTTCAAGCCTAACCAGTACATAGCGATACGCAAGTTGATGGAACATGGCGGTAGTGTGTACTTGAAGGTTACGCATAGGGGTCACTACTACCACGAGAACTCTACTTGTTTTAGCGTGGACTGTGACAACTTTGCAGATACCCTTGACCAACCAACAGAAACGCACGAGCAAGTTGCTACGGCATTAGACATGGCATTGACCCAAGACATGATTGATTTTGAAGCAGAGAGCATAGCTATTTTTAAAGGTTACATGCAGAAGTTGTATCGTGACCTTGAGCGTGACTACGACCACTTAACTAGCGATAAAGCAGTTAAAGAAACTATTGAAGCTAATAACTTACAGGAGATAAATGATGGTGATAGTTAGCCCGTTTTATAAACAACTAAAGCAGGAGATACGTATGAACGTAGCAGACCAAGCGATACAAACAATCAACAACTTATCGTATCTTGTCAAGGAGTTATACCCTGATGACCCTGCGACCCAAGAGATGCTTAACATTGACGAGGTGTTAGAGCAAGCACAGATAACAATATATAACCTAACCAAGAAGGGAGAATGACATGGCAACAGTAAGATTTAGTAAAGAACTACAAGAAACTATTGTTAAAAATGCAATGAGAATTTTTGATAAGCAGGTAGATGAAGCAGTACAATCTTATCCTAAAGACTGGGCAGACAGGGTATACAACCGCATGTTCGCATCGTATATTCCTTCAATGAACGCATTACCTTCTTGCTTTTTTAACGAGGTAGAAAAAATAACTATCGCTAAAGTTGGTGACGTTGACTTAAACATAGCATGCCCCCTAACTAACAAGCGACCTTATCCGTATAGCATACCTAAGACTGATGACTTTCCAGTAAAGAACACAGGCTACTATTCCAATACGGAACTCACACTTAAAGATATTACTTTGTTTGAGGACATCAAAGCAGAAGCTATTGCATACAAGGAAAGAGTACGCTTAGTGACTGAACGCAGAACTCTTTTTGTGGAACAAGTCAAGAAGATTATCAATGCACATGCAACCTTAGCCCCTGCCCTCAAGATGTGGCAACCCTTATGGGACTTGATTCCTGAGGAGTATAAGGAACGCCATCGCAAGATAGTTGAACGTACCAAGACCGACACGCAAGTGGATGTGGACTTGGGTTCTTTAACCGCAACAGTAGTAGCACACAAACTAACAAGATAAGGAATAGATATGCGTACAGATAAACTTTCGTATGGAGAAGTTGCTGAGTGGTTTACAAGGGCACGTAACCCTGATGCAGGTAGACCCGTGCAGTCATGGGCACGTATGTATAAGGTAGGTGATACCTATGAACTACGATTCGATACAGCAGTAGTCGGTGTATTCACACCTGACAACAAGTTTACGTTTAAGTTAACTTCACAAGAAGCAAGACGTTGTAGCATCACTCTGAGCCAAGCACTCCAACGTGCTATTCCATTCCTATGGACACGTAAAGCTACTGGTAGATACACAGTAACATCTACTACTGGGTATAGAAAGTATTGTAAAGACCATCCCGATGGTTATACATGGGACTACTTTAAAACTGCGCCTGCTTACGATGTGTTTGATGGCTTACAGTTTGACCTCAATACTTATGAACCTACTAATGCAAAGCCACCTCTCAACAGTACTGATGTGATAAAAGAAAACAAACTAATGTGGTTACGTGCATTGCGTAAATTCAAAATGGCGATTAAAGTACGAGCACGGATGGGTGTACTTGAATCACTCATTAAAAAAGTAGAAGCAGAACGTGTAGGTATCAATCGTCACCAATGGGAGATGCCTGACTGGGGTTCTGATACATGGCAAGAAGTTCTATACACATCCCTCAGAGATGGTGAGTGTTCGATAGACTTACTAAAAGGATTTATAAAATCTGTTAGTACAGGATATTATTCTTCAACAGTATCAGTAGAAGAAGTCATTGAGGAAGTAGACAAAGTATGTACTACTTACAGTATAGATTTACGTAGAAAGTTTGGAGTGTTTAATGAAATGCCCACAGTGCAAAACCCGAATGAAGTGCCTAGACACACGATGGAACGCAGTCACAGTACAGACCCGCAGGCGATGGTCATGTAAGTGTGGTGTTAGGGGTGCTACTCTTGAAGGATGGGAGAGTGCCCCTCTGCGCAAAGCACCAAAGAAAGCTAAGAAGATAAACGTAGAGAAAGCAACCGATACGCTTATGTCTGCTTTCTATGGTGTGCCTAAGAAAGCCAAGCCAAAGACAGAGAAACAAGTTGTAGTTAAACATACCCCAACGAAGTCTATGTTTGAAGATGCAGATGAGGATAACCAGTACTCAAACTATGAGGACTTGGGTATTGACATACCGAAAGGTGACGACTGGTAAAGGAGAACGTATGTATCAAGGAGATAGTGTATGGCAACTGTTTGCTATTTGGTATTTGCTATTTGCAGTAATCGTAGGCAGTCTTATCTTAATTAACTAGGAGTCGATATGGACATTCAAAAGCGTGATGGTACGTATGCAAACTTTATTGGGGGTGTAGCGTACGAAGATGATGGTGGATGGAGTAAGGATGTATGGGATGCCTCATGGGCTGAACAACAGAAGGACATTGACCTATTACGTGCACGGGTCAAGGTGTTAGAGGAAGAATGTGCATGGCTTAACTCAGTAGGAAAAGACAAATGAAAAAATCTAAATCAACGAAGGTCGCAGAGTATCTCTTGGCAAACCCAAGTGCCGTACCCAAAGAAGTTGCCACGAAGTTCAAGTGTGCGCTACCCCTTATCTATGCGGTACGCAAGCGTGTGCTTAGTGGTTCTATGCTAGACAAGGCACACCCCGTAGCAAGTGGCAAAGCCGACCAACAACAAGTTGGTGGAAGTCACTACAAAAATATGAACGTACAACCTTGGGTAGCAATGGAAGCATGGATGACACCTGAGCAGTTCGCAGGATTCCTACGTGGTAACGCTATCAAATATCTTGCACGTTGTGATGTTAAAGGTGGCATTGCCGACATCAAGAAAGCACGGCACTACATCGACAAACTTGTTGAGGTAAGAGGTGATGAGTGACTTCCTTCTGATGTTCGCTCTTGTAATGGCTGATGCACTATGGTTTGGGATTAAGTTCGCAGTCATAGTCATCGGTTCTTTTGTTTTAGTTTTTGCCATGTTTGTGTACGCACTCATATGGCTAGAAAGAAGAAAATAATTATGGACATTGTGACCATTGACTTTGAAACCTACTACGACAAGGACTTCTCCTTGTCAAAGATGACCACCGAACAATATGTTCGTAGCGATTTGTTTGAGGTCATCGGGGTAGGCATCAAGGTTAACAACTACCCTACCGACTGGTACTCAGGCAGTGACCCTGCCAAGTTCTTGAAGTCGTTGGACTATAAAGACAAAGCAATCCTTTGTCACAACACCGCCTTTGATGGGGCAATCTTATCGTGGCACTATGGAATCAAGCCGAAGTTGTGGCTTGATACTTTATCTATGGCAAGACCAACCCATCAGATGACTGTGGGGGGTTCGCTCAAAGCCTTGGCTACTTACTATAAGTTGGGGGCTAAAGGTGATGACGTTCTCAATGCGCTAGGGAAAAGGAAATCTGACTTCACCCCCGCAGAACTTGCCCAGTACGGGGAGTACTGCAAGAACGATGTGGAGTTAACTTACCAGTTGTTCAAGAAATTGTGCAAAGGATTTCCTACCAGTGAGTTGATGGTCATTGACCAAACGCTACGCATGTACACCGAGCCTACGATTGAACTTGACAAAGAACTTTTACAACAACATCTTGAGGAAGTCAAAGCAAAGAAGCGTGACCTTATCACCGACATGGGACTCACTGGTATTAGTGACGAAGCAATCACCAAGACGTTGATGAGTAATCAAATCTTTGCGAAGTACCTAACTAACTTGGGGATTGACCCCCCAACTAAAACAAGTCTGCGCACAGGCAAGGAAACATTTGCGTTCGGAAAGACCGACAAGGAGTTCATCGAACTTCTCGAGCATCCTAATGAGAAGGTTCAGGTCGCGGTCGCTGCGAGGCTCGGCGTGAAGTCCACACTAGAAGAAACTCGCACCGAGAATTTGATTGGGGTGTCCGAGCGAGGTCGCCTGCCAATCATGCTCAACTATTATGGTGCGCACACAGGCAGGTTCTCAGGGGGTGACAAGCTGAACTTACAAAACTTGCCTGCTCGTGGGAACAACACAATCCGCCGTGCATTGAAAGCACCTAACGGACAAGTTCTTGTGGCATGTGATTCATCACAGATTGAAGCTCGCATGGTAGCTTGGGTAGCAGAGCAACACGATTTAGTTAGTGCGTTCGCACAAGGTCGTGATGTATATAGTGAGTTCGCATCGGAAGTTTATGGGCGAGCCATAACCAAGGCTGACAAGATAGAACGCTTTGTTGGTAAGACTTGTATCTTGGGACTTGGCTACGGCATGGGGGCTGAGAAGTTCAGACGCACCCTAGAGATTGGACAAGGTGATATTAGTGTGAAGATTAGCCTAGACCAAGCCGACAGGATTGTGCGTTTGTATCGGCAAAAGAATCACAAGATTGTTTCCTTGTGGCAGAAGTGTGGAAGCGCACTGGGTGGTATCGTAGCAAGACAGACAGGTTCTATTGCCAAGATGTTGGAGTATGACGAGCAGGGCATAAGGCTGCCTAACGGATTGTATATACGCTACCCCGCACTCCGCATCAACGGAACGAACTACGAGTACATCGGTGACGCACGAACATATCGTAAGGCAATCAAAGACAGAGTGATGACTGGGCAGACAGACGACATCTCATGGACAAAAATCTATGGGGGTAAGGTCACAGAGAACCTCATTCAAGCGATGGCTAGGATTGTTGTATCAGAACAGATGACTGCCATTGGGCAACACTACCACGTGGCTTTCCAAGTACATGATGAGATTATCATCACGGCCCCGGAGGACAGGGCGTCAGAGGCAGAGCAACATCTTGTCACGATTATGTCCACTGCACCTAGCTGGTGTACCGATTTACCTGTGGCTTGCGAAGCAGGCTACGCAACTAACTATGGAGATACATAATGAGCATCACAAACTTGACTGAAATAGTAGGAAATACCCGTAAGCAGGAAGTTGTTGCCATGTTGGAGTCGGCAATGGCACGTGTCGAGGAGGGGGGTGCGACTGATGTTCTTATCATGCTTAAGGCAGACGACAAATACATGCGCTACTCCACCAAGATAGACAACGTAACCGAAGTAATTGCCCAGTTGGAAATATTAAAGTACGACATCTTGCGCCGTATGCATGAGTGATGTACACTGTACTTTCCATCAAACAGAGAACCCCAAGGACACCCCGAGGGGCTACAATTTATGCACTTAAGCCACTCCTATTCGGCAATCAAGCTATACGAGAACTGTCCGTATCGCTACTTTCGGCAACGCATTGTCAAAGATGTTGTTGACGCAGGTGGTGATGCCAGTAAGTATGGCGAAAGAATCCATGAATACCTTGAGCATAGGCTTAAGTCCTCTGCCCTACTGCCCCAAGAGATTGCGCACTACGAACCCCTGTGCGCATCGGTCGAGCGCATCTCTAAGGGGGGTGAACTACACATCGAGAAAGAACTTGTACTCAACGAAAACCTTACCCCAACAGGTTGGTACGATGCTGACGCATGGCTACGTTCTAAACTTGACATCCTTGTAATCAATAAAGACATTGCGAATGTAATGGATTGGAAAACTGGTAAACGAAACGCTGACCAATTCCAAATGCAACTGTTCGCCGCCCAAGTGTTTAAGCATTTCCCTGACGTGCAATCGGTACGCACTTCCCTAGTGTGGCTCAAGACAATGGAGATGGACACAGAGACCTACCACAGGGGGGAAACCAACACGCTATGGGCAGACATTATGAAGCGTATCCAACGGATTCATACAAGTTTTGAGCACGACAACTGGCCTGCTAGACCATCAGGATTGTGCAGGTTTTGCCCTGCCCGACATGACTGTGATAGTGCTAGGGTTTAACCTAATAAAATAAAACTTGACAAGTGTGTAAAGGGGCGTAAGATGAGTGCTATGACACCCGAAGGTAAGGTAAAACGTAAGGTTGTCGAGGTGTTAAAGGCAAAAGGTATTTGGTATTTCTTCCCTGCAAACAATGGGTTTGGGATGGCAGGAATACCCGACATCATAGCCATAGTCAGGGGGCAGTTCCTTGGCATTGAGGTGAAAGCAGATAGGACAAAGAAGCCTACTGCGTTGCAGATGCAGTGTGGTGCAAAGATACAGAAGGCAGGTGGTTGGTGGATGGTCGTGTTTGACCAAGAAACTATTGACCAACTGAGTGTAGTTATACAAGAGAAACTTGACAGGTGACAACATGCTAGTAGTTGAAAGGGCTAAGACCCTTGCCCTTAAATTAAACAATCCCAATCGGGTACTCGACAGTATCCCGACTGCAAAGACTGTAATGGTACGGGGGATACCGCTTGTCCTTACCCCGCATAGCCTTGATGAAGTACGTGTACTGCGCAACTTGGGTATTGATGCGCCCTCTCCTATCTTGCATTATTACAACTGGCCCGGACAGCATATCCCGTATAGCCATCAGAAAGATACTGCTGCGTTCTTGACGCTCAATCAACGCGGGTTGGTGTTGAATGAAATCGGTACTGGTAAAACGCAGTCTGCTCTATGGGCGGCTGACTATTTGATTAAAACCAAGCAGGTTAAAAAGGTTCTCATCATGTCCCCGCTATCCACATTGGAACGGGTATGGGGTGACGCAATCTTTACAGGATTCCCACATCGTAAGTTCACTGTCCTTCATGGTACGGCAGACAAACGCAAACAACTTCTCAAGAAAGAGGTTGACTTCTACATCATTAACCATGATGGCTTTAACATTATTTCAAACGAAGCCATTGGTCTATTTGATTTGGTAATCATTGATGAGGCGGCGGTGCTACGCAATCCATCAACACAAAGGTTCAAGGTATTCCGCAAATGGTTGGAAGCTAATTCAGCAACACGTTTGTGGTTGATGACTGGGACACCTACACCCAACGACCCAACAGATGCATGGGCACTGGCTAAATTAGTTAACAGTCCATACTGTACAAAAACATATACTGCTTTCCGTGAACAGGTCATGATGAAGATTGGGCAATGGAAGTTTGTACCTCGCCCCGAATCAGTAGATATAGTTAAGCACATCCTACAACCTGCGGTAAGGTATACCCGTGATGAGTGTTTCGATTTGCCTGATACAGTTGTGCAGACAAGACAGGTGGAGTTAACACCCGAACAGAAGAAACATTATTCGCAAATGCTACGGCATTTCGTAACTGAGATGACTACCGATGGAACTATTACGGCAGTTAATGAAGCAGTCAAGATTCAGAAGTTAGTTCAGATAGCCTGTGGTGTAGCCTATGGTGACGATGGACAGAACATTGAGTTGGACTGTACCCCACGTGTTAATTTAGTAAAGGAGGTAATTGAAGAAGCAGGAGAGAAGGTAATTGTATTCGTACCACTGACGGGTACTTTGCATATGTTGGAGAAAGAACTTAGCAAGCATTGGACAGTAGCAGTTGTGAATGGTGAAGTATCCGCATCGAAGCGTAACCAAATCTTCCATGATTTTCAACATGCCAAACATCCACATGTGTTGGTTGCCCATCCTGCGACGATGGCACACGGCTTAACGCTCACGAGTGCGTCAACAATCATCTGGTATGGCCCGATAACTAGCAACGAACAATATGTTCAGGCAAACGGGCGCATTGAGCGTATCGGCAAGAAGCATGTATCGAACGTCATCCACATCGAGGCGACAGACCTTGAGTACAAGATGTATGAGCGATTGAAGAACAAGCAGAAGTTGCAAGGACTGCTTCTTGATTTAATTCAACAACAGACTAATAGGTGACAACTATGACTGTAAATGTAGATGATGTAGTGGCGACCTACATGAAACTTAGGTTGCAGAAAGAATCTATGGAGGCTGAAGTAAAAGACCGAGTGTCGGTTATCAAAGCCAAGATGGAGAAGATAGAAGCGTGGATTAAAGAACAAGCTGACTTGCAAGGTGTGACATCGTTCAAGACTAAGCACGGCACTGCGTTCTTAACCACAACAGACTATGCCAATGTAGGCGATTGGGATGCAGTGCTTGATTTCATTCGCACACAAGAAGCATATGACATGCTTGAAAAACGTGTCAGCAAGATAGCAGTACGTGGCTATATAGATGCAAACAAGGTCGTTCCCCCCGGTGTCAACTACGGCACAAAGTTGGAAGTGAACATTCGTAAACCCGCTAACCGAGTGGAGGATTAACATGGGATGGATACGTAGATGGATTATGCAAGCCGCTTACGATGGGGCACACCAAGCCATAGCAGAACATGTTACGGCAGATAAAGTAAAGCGTAAGCTGAATATCAGTAACGAGAATCAACTAGAGATGTTTGCCGCTGAGAAAGCACGAGCAGTGGCAATACAAAACAATAGCTTAACCAGTGGTTTTGCTAAAGCTAAACGTGCGACCAATCGTATTTAACCCGCTCACTAAAGGAGAATATCTATGAGCAATGCAATTACTCTTGCCAACGTGCAAGTTCCTTCCCACCTCGCTCAACGTGTTGGTGTTCCTTCTATCCTAGCCCAGTCATTGGCAGGCGGTATCGGTAGTGGCGAAGCTACTGCACGTATCTCTATTAAGGGTAGCCGTTTCCGTATTGTTGAGGGCGGTACTGAGACTGTCCTTGACTCTACGTCATTGGATATTGTTGTAGTCGGTGCGAACCCACGCCTATCTAAGACTTGGTATGCCAAGGCGTGGACACCTGAGAGCGAGCCTGCTTCTCCTGACTGCTTCTCTATGGATGGTGTATCACCTGATGCATCCAGTGCTGAGCCACAGAATGACCTGTGTGCCTCTTGCCCACAGAACGCATGGGGTAGCAAAATTACTCCGCAGGGTAAACAAATCAAAGCCTGCTCTGACCAAAAGCGTTTGGCAGTTGTATCGGCTGATGACCCAACTGGGCCTGTATACTTGTTGTCCGTTACCCCTGCCGCTTTACAAGGCTTAAGCAAATACCAAAAGGAGTTGTCGCTCCGTGGTATCCCTGCTGAGATTGTCCGTACTCGTGTGTCCTTTGATACCGATGCGTCATTCCCTAAACTGAAGTTTGACTTTGGCGGTTTCTTGGATGAAGTGACCCAACAGGAAGTTGATAGACTGTTTGGCACAGAAGAAGTTCGTCAGATTACTGGTGAGTTGCGTACATCTGCGGCCCCGGCAGTACCTAAGATTGCCGCACCACAACAAGTTGCACCGAAGCCCGCTCCCGTAGTGGCTCAACCTGAACCTGCTCCTATCCCCGTGGCAGAACAACCTGCTACTGCGAAGCGTGGTTTTGGTGCACCCAAGAAGGCGGCTACTGCACCGCAGGCTAAGGCACAACCTGCCGTTGCCTCTGCACCATCTGCCGCATCATTGGCTGATGAGATTGCCGCACTCGTTGGGGAGGTAGCCGCAGATGACGCCTAATATGCCTATTGACTTTACAAAGGTCGAGGCATTGCGGAAGCACATGATGCTGACAACCAGTGACATGGCTTCCCTATTCGGTGTCAGTCGTATGACGTATTATGGTTGGGTGCGGGGGAAAGTTATCCGCAAAGCTAACGATGGTACTGTCAGGACTGTCCTCAAACAATTGCTTTCTATCATGGTGGATGACAAATGGCCTACGCCTGCCGTCATTGCTATGGAACAGAAGCAGAGGAAAGAACGCCTTGACGAACTTATGAAGCGTTTTAACTGAGGGACAGGGGGGCTAACTACCCCCCACTAACGGGGATATTATGGACACGCTGAGTTTTTTTCAGCGAGTACTACCAACTGAAGGATTGTATTGCATAGCTAGTTTTGAGCGGGACAACCCTGCACCAAGACATGGTTACTTTGATTCGGTAGAAAAACTCGCACAAGTTGCACAGGCTCTGAATGACAGGGGGCAGAACACGTACTACGCCATCTCTACATTTACGGAGAAGCGTAGGAAGCAGGAGTTCGTTGAGCGTACAAAGGTACTTGCGATAGACGTTGACTGCGGTATTGGTAAGAATGGAAAGCCAAAGCCATTCATTGATGCAAGCGAAGGGGCCAAGGCTCTGATTGCCTTTGTCAAAGATGTTGGGCTACCCATGCCGATGATTGTTTCGTCTGGTAATGGGCTACACGTTTACTGGATTCTTGATACGGCGGTTGCGCCTGCGCAGTGGAAGCCATTGGCTAACGCACTGAAGGCGGCTTGCTTGGACAAAGGGTTCACACCTGATATTGGTGTGACAGGAGATAACGCACGTATTCTTAGACCGATTGGGTGTGTGAATCCCAAGGGTAATAAGACTGCGGTTTTGTTAAGAGATGCTCCCGATGTAACCTACAACCAGTTGTGGGCAGTACTCGAGCCGTTTACTCATGGCTCATCTTATGAGCCACCCGCACAACCAACACGCAACAATACGTTGTTGGATGCTATGGCAGTCAAGCATGAATACCAACCTGCAAATGCAGAGCGAGTGGTCGCAGGATGCCAACAAATTAAATGGGGTGCTGAGAATCAGAACGATGTGACTGAACCCTTTTGGTGGAAGATGATGGGTGTCGCCGCCTATTGCCAAGAGCCAGTAGCTACTGCAATTAAATGGAGTAAAGAATACGCAAACTTTAATGAGAGTGAAGTAACCACCAAGATTGAGAACTGGAAGAACGGCGCAACAGGCCCAACACTGTGCGAGAAGTTTATGCTTGAGCGACCTGAGGGTTGTAAGGGTTGTAAGTTTAAGGACAAGATTGGTAGCCCCGCACGACTAGGTACACAACTAGCTGAGGTCAAATCAATGGCGGCTATGGTTGACCCTATTGCCGCAGTAGTGCCAGTACCCAAACCATTTAAACGTACCACTGATGGTATGAAGATGGTCATTGAAGAAACAGATATTGACGTATGCAAGTTCGACCTATACCCAGTGGGGTATGGTAAGGATGAAGGACTTGGCTATGAGGTAGTTCGCTTTATGTGGAATCGCCCACACGTTGGGTGGACTGAGTTGGTAATGCGTCAAGCCAACTTAGCACATGGTAGCCGTGACTTCTCTACCACAATCGCAGACCAAGGCATCCTTCTTTTTAACAAGTCACAAACGGAAAACTTCCAAATGCTTTTACGTTCATACATGGAGGAGTTGAAGCAACGCCGAGGGCTAACAAACTTGTACTCATCAATGGGTTGGAAATCAAACTACAACGAGTTTGTGATTGGCAGTTCGCTTCTTCGCCGGGACTCCAACGGCACAGTAAATATTGAGCAAGTCAACCTAGCCCAAGGGGTCGGCAAGCTATCTGAGGACATGTACGGCACAAAAGGAGACCTGCAAGAATGGGTTAACTTCACCCGTATCCTTGACTCTGCCGATTTAAAACTCCACAAGTTCCTGATTGGCTTCTCATTTGCAACACCATTGCTCAAGGTCAGTGGCTTGAAAGGTTTGATTCTGTCCTTGTATGGCAAGACTGGTGGCGGTAAGACGCTCGGTCAGTACATGATGCAATCCATATGGGGCAACCCTGACCAACTCCACTTCGGTGGTAAGTTCACACAGAACAGTTTGTTCTCACGTCTTTCTTTGCATGGCAACCTACCCATGACAGTAGACGAACTGACGATGCTTGACCGTGAAGAAGCAGGCGACCTTATCTACTGGACATCGCAGGGTAGGGACAAGGCACGTTTGAATCGTAGTGCAGAAGAACGAGCAACCAAAGAGTGGGCAACCACCATGACTGTATCGACCAACGAATCACTGCACAGTATGTTGTACGCAGGTGGTCATGCTACGGACGCCAAGCTCGCTCGACTGCTTGAGTTTAATGTTGCACCGCACCCACTGTTTACCAAGGGTAGCCAAGTAGGTCGGCAGATACATGCGTTCCTAATGAACAACTACGGCACAGTAGGGCAGGAGTTTATTAGGCACTTAATGCCGTTGGGTATAGATGGTTTGAAGGCAATGCTTGACCACGCTATCAATGAGTTCCCTAAGAAATATGGTGTTAGCTTTACTGGTGACGAGCGCTTTTGGGAAGTCGGTGTTGTGCTTTCAGACTTGGGTAACCAGTTGGCAAAGGAGTATGGGCTTATCCAGTATGACTATCAAGACGCAACTGAATGGGCACTAGGTGAACTGAAGTCCATGAAAGTATCTGCGGCAACCAATCGTATGGATGCCTTCGATGCACTGGGCGAGTTCATCAACGAGAACATGGATGCAACTTTGACTGTCATGCACACCCCCGGACAGAAGCCAATGCGGGACAACAATCGCCCGTATATTGCAGACATCCTTGTACGCTACGACTTATTCCGCAAAACCTACGATGGCAAGTTCGAGAGTGGCACAGTGCTTGTCGAAAGAACCAAGCTACGGAAATGGCTTAGCACCCGTGGCTATGACTACAAAGCATTTATCCAAGAGTTTGAGATGGAAGGGATTATTGCCACACCGAAATCACAGAAAGCGTACTTCGGTAAAGATGTTGGTATTAAGATTCCGCAATGCTATGTGGTCGGCATCAACCTAAATCACCCACGTTTATTGGGAATCTTGGATGACGCTGACCATTCGGTGAACGACCTAACTCACGGGCAACTCAAGGTTGTTTAGTCGGGGATGCCCGAAAGGGTTTCCTCGTCTACGCCGTAAATGCGTAGCAACTCCTTAGCTTCTGCTCTGCCACCTTTAGCGGAGGACTTGAGGGCACGTAACGCTAGTGGTTTCTTGGCTTCACGGAAGGCTTGATTTAAACCTTTCTCAAAGTTGCGAATCTCTAGGCGTGTCCCTTTGGTGCTTTCGTTCCATGACTTGATGTATTCCTTGACATCCTTCTCAGCATCCACATCGCCTGACAATCGAGCGGCAACTGCTTGGCGGGTAGCTTCAGTCTTAATCATAGACATGTATGCTTGTTCTTGGGAGTCAGCCATCAACCAGTCCATCTGTGCCTGAGCACGGGATGGATACCAACCTAGTGCCTTACCAAGTATTTCCCAAGTGGTGGCGTTCTGCGCTACAACATATCCCTTGGTGTCGACAATCGCACCTGTGTCGTAAAACTTAAACGCAGTACCCAAGTTCTTAATAGCCGTAAAGGGAGAGTCAGTCGCTAAGGAACTTAGTCCTTTACGCCCTGTGGCTACCGCAGGCAATGTGTTAAACGTAAACTCAAACGCACCTGCCAAGAAAGACGTTGGTGCACCTGCAATATTTACCACCTCACGCAGAATCTCCTGCTTGGTAGCCGATGGTTTAAGCAAGCCAGTTCCGGGGATGATGTCCCCAAGACCTAAGCGATTCGAGAATGAAAGACCAGTGAAGTGGTCAAGCAAACCACGCATGATGATTGGGTTAATCTCTGCCGCTAGTTCATCACCGAATACGCTACGGGTCAGACGAGCAAACTCTTTTTCAATCGAGCCAACCTTCAAGCCAAGGCGCTGAGCAATACCATCAACAATGTCCAAGATGTCGTCAGAACCCGGTATGCCCCGTACTCCGGATAACAAGAGCAACGACCCGAGCATGATGATACGACCTTCATAGTTCATGTTCTTTAGCAACTGAACCATCAAGATAGGGTACTGCTTGTACATATAGATGAACGACTGGAGTCCACCACGGAAGAAAGCAGGGCGGTTGTACTGAGCGTAATCCCCTTGGGTAGCATCAACGGCACGAGATGCCGCAGCACGGGCGGCAAGGTCAGCCTCATTGTGGGCTAGGCCAGCAGCACGTTGACGGTCATACTCACCACGATATGCTGCTAGGAGTGTGGTGCGGCGGTTAAATTGTTCGGAATAACTGAATGGAAGCATCCATACCTGAATAACTTTTTGTGCGGTTGGATTGCCAGTAATCTTACGACCACGGCTAGTACCAGTCAAAGCGTTAAATTGTGCGGCATCAAGGCGTTGTTCTTCCGTCATGGTTTGGAGGAAGTTCAGTTCGGCAAACGTCAGCCCATCCTTGTTCCTATCTTCACCACTATCTTGGAGTTCTTTAATCTGTCCTTTGATGTAGTCTAGATTGGCGTAACGGAAGCTACCTGCTTTGCGACCATAGTCAAATAACAATGTGGCGGCACGACCTGCGCCTAACCCTAAGCCAAATCCATTCTTAGGATTAAAGGCTGAGAGGTACGCCCATGAGTTGGTTGGCAACGAAAGCATCTGTGTGACACCAGTAGCAATAGAGCCACCAAGTTGGGCAATAGCCGCCCAAGTACGAGCCGCAACAGACCATTCGTTGTTTGTCCAAATGTCGTCAGCATGAACGATGTCACCCGTGGATTCTTTCCAGTCAAGCAAAGACTTGGCACGTTCTTTGTACCAGTTGCCACGCTCCACCCGCTTACCATCAATAACTTCAACGGCATTATCGTAGTAGAACTTCTCTTGGAAATACTCCCGAGCGGCAATCTCTTTAGCCTCGCCAGTACTGCTTTCCCATTTAACCCGCAGTTCTTCTAAACGGGTAGGGTCACCTTGCCAGTTGAACGGGTTATCAAGCACTTCATCGTACTGATGGCGGAACTCTTTATTAGCTGCGGTATATGCCTGCTGTTCTAGGTAAGCCGACGCACTCTTGACAACATCTTTATCCCAGCCCGGTACGCCCGAACGCTTCAGGTTTGCACGGGCACGAGTGTTCTGTGCAGTAAGTTTCTGAACCAAGGTTGTCCGTTGCTCAGGGGTAATGTTGATACCCAAACGACTGAGCGAATACATTACCTCGTCGTAGTGGAGGATGTCCACAAGGGCGGGAGTCTGTTCTGCAACCGATGCAATGGCTCGCAACTTAACTGTCTGCATATTGCCATCGGCATCACGCATGTCATGCTCACCTGAAAAGAGGTTGTCCAGTTCGTCTTGAACTTCTTGGGCATCTTTTTGGTTAGCGGTCTTGCCGTAGAACAAAGAGTCTTGTTGCCCTTGGCGTAACTTAATAGGAACTTCTTGTCCGTTGACAGTCTTGTAGGCTTGAATACGAATTTGCCAATCGCCTTCACGGATGAGGGGAACGTACGAACCAGCAATGGTTCGTTTGGCGTAGAACTGGTCATCATTAATAGAGGCGGCAAACATTGCCCGTTCTTCAATGCGATGCTCTAATGCCCAAATAGAACTATCCCGAATGTCATCTATGTCAGGGTCTACCTTGGTACGAAGTTTCTTGCGCATACCACGGACAATCGTATCAACCTCTGCGGGGGTATAGCCTTCGACCATTTTGGCTAGGTCAGTCAGGGCAAGGTCGGTATAGAACGCACGGGCAAACTTCATACGTAGCCACTCGTTAGCATCCTCTTGGGCAGACTCGCTCATCTCAAAACGGTTGTTCTTGTAGCCTGAATCCTTTAGCCGCATGCGGTCGTACTGCTCAACTATGTCCTCAATGAACTTAGTTTCCTGTGCAGTTAGCGACTGGTTAAACGATGCCCCAACACCAGAGGTAATGGCACGGGCTTGCTCGTGGATAGCACCAAGATACTTACCAATCAATACATCCGCAGCCGATTTAGAGATAGCCTCGTGGAACTGCAAGTACACCTGATACTCAATACTTGTACCTGTGTAGGTCACAGTACCATCGTCATTCTCGATTACAGTACCATCAACATCTTTAAACCAGTCAAGAGAATCCGTTAGACGAGGAGCCTCATAGGTCTTATCGTTCATCTGCTTGGTGTAGTACCGCTTGGTACTTTCTACATTACTGGCGTATCTACTCTCAAGACGCTTAATGCGTAGCTCAAACTCTAGCTTGGCTTCCTCATTAGTAGCCGCAGCCAGTTTCTTTTGCAGGCGGGCAAGTTCCCGATTCCTACCTGCTTCCATAATGGCAAGCTCTTTGTCCCGTTGCGCAGCCAGTTCCGCTTTATATTCCTCAGTCATTGGGCGTTCTTCAGTACCCTGCTGAACTTTAAAGCCGCTACGGAATTCCTCAGGAGTCATACGACCAACCTGTTTTAACTGGTTAAATCCGTCTACGTTTATCTTAGGTATAGGCTCAAGATTGTTCGGGTCATAGAACACGATATTGTCCATCTTGGCAATAGCGTTATCCGACAATTGGTTCATCTTAAACAGCGTAGCGTATGCCATCAACTCACCGGCACGGACACTTTGCTCAGACGTTAAACCCTCACCAAACCCAAGGAACTTAGCTTCATGGGCAATATTGGTTATCTCAGCATACTGGGTCTTAAGTTCAGTTTGACGAGCCGCTTGGTCTTGCAGCAACCTAAAGATTTTGAAGTAGCCCTTAGACTTACGAGCCATGTTGTCTTGGGTTTGAATACCATCAAGAACCTTTTGAACCACGTTACGTACGTTGGCAAGGACACCCTTGCCTTGCTTGCGCATTTCGGCAGACTTCTGTGAAGCATCCACAATGTCACGGATGGAACGCTCAAGGTTTCCATAAACGGCAAAGTTGCGGTTTACAAAGTTCTGTGCAAAGTTAGCAGAACCTTGGGCGGCAGACTGGGCAAAGCGTAATACTTCAATGTCGGACTGCTCAGTAGCCAGTGCCTCGTTGATTTCTTTATAGAGACCAGAGGTGTTGACTTCACTACGCCCAACGCCCTGACGCACGTACTTGCGTGATAGGCTGATAAGGTAGCGGGCTGCGTCATCGTTGAACGACAAGCCAAGTTTATTCAGTTGGTCTTTTAACCAGTTCCAAAATCTAAGGATTGTGTTATTGTCAATGGCAGCAGCACGGTCTGCCAACACCTCCTCGACTGCTTCGAGGAATGGGATTCCTTTGCCGTTTGCGTAGACAATCGCCTCATTTGTGAGATGAGGGTCAGCATCAGCAACGAACTGGAGAATCTTGTTAAGTGCTTGATTGCTAAACAATCCACGGAAACCTACGTGCCCAAGAGTTTCATGGGCAATGATAAAGCGGGCGTGTTCTTCAGAGTGGATGAGGTCTGCAAACAGAACCACGTTGTCACCCCAAGCCATACCTGCGGCATTGACCGCCTCGATGTCACCATCTTTACGAGCCTTTGCTGCTGCTTCAAACAGGGCAGGGTTGCTACGCTTCATGTCTTGGATATTCGCAAACACAGATACCCGTGGCTTACGAGCATACTTAGAGATAACCCGAGCCGCAAACAAACGCAGTGGGCCAACTTTCATTGGCGTTAAGGGTTTACCATTAGAACGGAAAGCACGCCAGTCATCATCACTGTTTGGCTTGCGGTCATAGAATGGGTCAAACTGAAGGTCATCCAGTGTGGTCTGGTCTTCAGTATCTTCCAAGTCCCGCAATTCTTTACGGGCGGTTTCATGCTTAGCTACGAAATCAGACTTGGTAGTCTTTTCTTCAGCCACAGTATTAGGGATAAAGTAAGACGTACCAGCAGGTTGAGTTACTAAGGGATTCCCATTAGTGTCAAAGAAGTCTTTGATGCGACCACGTTTACCGACAAGAAAATTATCATCGTCAATCTTGCCGTAGAGTTGTTTGAGTTTGTCAACCAACTGCTTGCGGTTAGGCCATTGTGGATTGGAATCAATGAAGTTAGCAAGGCTTTCTTCAGGAGTAATCTCAGAGTTTGCCCCAATGGTTTCTCCTACCACTGCTTCTTGTGTAGTTTTTGCGCCGGGGACACGTACGTTCTTCAGTACGTTCACATCGTTTAACAAACCAGCATCAGCCAACAAACCATACAGGCGTGACTTTGGAGAGATGGATTCTTCATCCAACGCAATCTCACGCAGAGCAGCTACATAGTCGCCCTTCGGTACACCACCTTCATCTGTCAAGAACTTTGTGGATGTCTTACGTAGATACGTACGGTCTGCTGAGGTTACATAAGCAGACACAATGTCATACAAAGCCTCGGCATAAGCTGCTGCGTTCTTAGTTGTTTCAGCAGTCTCGATAGCCATGTCGAGTTCTTCATTGGCTGCGACTGTTTCAGCACTGGCTTCATTCGGCCCACGTTTAGGCTGGCTCTCAACCACAGTAGGTTGAGCCGTAGTACCCATAAGCTGACCAACCATTGCAGCTAAACCACTCGGGCCTTTCTGCAACTTGGCTGCTTTGGGTGCGGCTTCAGCCTTAGCCTCAGTCTTTTTTGCTGGGGCTTTCTTTAGAGCCTTACCCCCCTTAGGAGGTGGGGGTGGGGGTGTCTCGTCAGGAGTTACTTCTTGCTTCTTCCCGCGTTTGAGAGACTTGCCGCCACCGCCTGTTTCAGTGCCGCCGCCTTGCTCTTGGGTCGTGGGCTGTTGCCCAGTTTGCCCCCCGCCTTGTACTCCCGCATTATCTTGCTTACGTTTTGACTGACGACCTTGTTGCTGCTTCCCTTTTTGAGTGGCATCTTCTGTTACCTCAGGTTGTATGAAATCTCCATCTTCAAATTGACCATCGAATACAGTACCATCTGCATCTTCAAAACGACCTTTACCTTGTGGTTTGCCGTTCTTGAACTGCCCCGTGTATGTGGATGTGTCCGAATAAATCAAAGTACCTTGACCATTAGGCTCGCCCTTCTTCAATTGCCCTGTATATATAGAGCCATCTTCAAAGGTAATCGTGCCAGTCTTTTCTTTCTTAAGTGCCACACCCTTAGCTGCTTCAGAAGTAACCGCAGTAACAGGTGCACCTGTTGGAGCAATCTGGGTAGCGCCTTGCTGCACTGTCGGTACAACTTGTTGCTGTGTCCCTGCACTTCTGAGAGCGGCCATAGATGGAGCGCCTTGTTGAGTAAACAAAGGCACTTGAGGACTACGGCGCAAGTCTTGGACAGGCAACACGGGAGTGGTTGGCTCAGGAAGTTGCGTACCTACACCACGACGTAGACCTTCAGCACGGGATGGGCGCGGAGCTTCTCTACGGCTAAACAATTCCAACTGCTGAGGCTGCCGTATAGGCAACGGTTTCGTGGGAAGTTGTTGCTGTGTCTGTTGCTGTTGTGCCCGGGCAGCGTCCATAGCTTGCTGAGCAATATCCAGTTGACGTTGGGCTTGCCCACGTGCCTGCAATTTATTAAGGTCAGCCTCACGCTGTGCGGCGGCTGCGGCTTGCGCCTGTACCTGAGCTTCACGGCTTTGTGCCAAGTTCATTGCCTGCTGCATAGCAGGGTTTACGATAGGTGCAGCTTGGTCAGTAAAGCCTACGCCACTAGGGGCAGGAGGCGCAAACTGCAACGCCAACTGATTAGGGTCTACTGTTGGTAATTCTTGCCGAATAGGCGGTTGCCCAGCTTGCTCTCTAGCAAACTGAGTGGTATCTATAACATCAGTCGTAGTACGAATCGCTTCAGTGGCTTGCGCTAATTGCCGTTCTAAATTAGCCCGTTCTTGTGGGGGCAGATTAGGATTAGCAAGTTGTTGTTTTAGGGTATTGATGTATTGCCCTAATTGAATACGTTCCTGACGTTTCTGTTGGAAATTAGCGGCTACTTGTTCATCTGCACTTTGTGGGCTAACTTCACGCCACGATTGAGTGGTTACATCCCATACCCGTTGTGGTTGCACATTGCCTTGCATGCTGCGAGCCTTGGCTTCAGCCACAGGGATACCACCGAGGTCAAGCACGCCTTGCGCACCACCAAACTGATTAGGCTCAACTGGGCCAGTGTAGATGCGGTCGCCCGGCGTAGATGCACGAACACCAGCAGCACCAGCTACGAAGTCAGGGCGTGCGCCCATACCACCTGAGGGGGTTGGCCCGCCTACGGGGGTTACTTCACGAGAGTCGCTAGGAGGTGGGTCAGTAGTCTGACCGGGGTTCAACAAGTTGGTAGGTTGTTTGCCGATAGGGCCGCGTCGTAGGTTAGCACCAGCACCAATCGTACCGCCAACACCAAAGCCAGCAGCAAAGGATTCAAGGAGTCGGTTCTGTACATCAGCATCAGTAAAGTCCTGACCTGTCATACCAATAAGCAGACTCTCTTGTCCTAGTTCAGTTAAGCCTTCAGCCGTACCACCGACTGCCGCACCTTTTGCTCCACGCTTAAGTAGTTCCCCACCACGAAGGGCTTGTGTCCCAAGAAAGGTTTTACCCTGAATATCTTGTAGGTTAGTTGAACCACCTCTGGCAGATATACCACCACGCCCAAATAGACGGGAAGCTAGTAAGAACTCAGGGAGAGATTCGAGAACAGCATAAGGAACTGCGCCTGACAAAGCAGCAAGACGAGCGTTGGTATCATCAGCACCCGACCCTTGTTCACGGAACTCACCATAAATATCAGCCGCACCAGTGGCGTAGTTCTGACCCACACTAAGAATTGTTGCACCTGCAATACCAGCCGCTTCTTTAAGCAGTTTAGTTTCGGCTACATCTAATGCTTCGCCTGCTGCTTGTTTCTTTAGAGCCGCAAGTACAGATTGTTTAAAGGCAGTCTTACCTGCCAAGCCAGCCAGTGCACCACCTGCCGCACCCAAAGGGCCACCTGCTGCGCCACCTGCAAAGAAACCTGCGGCAGCAACACCAATAGACTCAAGGATGTTCGGCCCTTGCTGGGCAACAGTTGCAGCCAGCCACTCGATAGCACCTTTAGAAGAATCAATCTCAGAGAACTCACGACGGAACGGAAGGTTCTTACGTATGTCATCCATCTGCTGGTCAACGATAGCCTGACCTGTTTGTTCTGCGCCAGCAAGCTGAAGCCCACGACCAGCAAGTAACTGCAACTGGTCAACGCCAATACCAAAGTTCTTGGACATAAGACGACCAAGACTAGGGTTACGGATACCACTGGTAATCTGCCCGTATGCTTGCGGTGTAAGTGTTACCCAGTCGCCACCCTTTAGTGTTCCAACGGGGGGCTGGTCTAGCAAAGCCTCCGCACGCAGGGTCATCTCGGAGTCATCTTCATCGAAGGTAACGCCCTGTACAGCAAGTTTTTTCTGTGATGGACTGTACTGAATAGCAGGTGGGCGTTTAATCTGCGGCAGTTCAAACTGCGTTATTTGTTGCGCCCTTGCACCCATTGCGGCAATGTCAGCCAACCCTTGCTGGAGAGCGTCCGACCCTGTACTAACCGCAGGATTTAAAAAAGTATAGCCACTCATGTCACTGGCGAGTGACCCGCCAGAGCTAGTGTACAGTGGGTTTTCAAATGACTGTGTGGCTTTAGTCGCCATAATTCACCTTACCTGACTACTTGTTGGGGAGGATTCACGGTACTCCAAATACTCCTATCTACTCCAGAAACTTGTTGTGCAACTACTCCAAGGTCAACTGTAGCACCATTGATAGTGGCTGTTTTATTTTGCCCATCAATCATAAATACATCGCCTAGACCGTTGGAGTAATAGGCTTTACCATCGCCAGCACCAGAGCCAATAAGTTTAAAGCCAGCCAATTTAATTTTTTCTTCAGCCAGTTTAGTATTACCTTTGAGGATTTCAAGCTGAATCTCACGAGCAGAACGTAAAACTTCTTCACTGGTTTTCTCACGAATTTTTTCATCAGTCTCAAAGCGTTTTGTACCACGCTCAATTTGTAGTTTAGCAAGCTGTGCACGGTAATCGGAGTCGACTTGCGTACGAACAAGTTGTTCAACCTGCGTACCATCAAGACCAGCTTTTGCTACCTTGCCGTTAATATACAAATCAAACTTGCCATCATTACGGCTTAGAACTTGGTGCGGTGCACCAGTAAAGGTAGACAACACAGACATAGCACGGCTAAAGTTACCAGTCGTTGCGCCCTCATAAAGCCCGATGTCTGCTTGGTTCTTGTACATACCAAGGTCAATAGCTTGAATCTTAGCCGCAGCTTCTATGGCTTTATCGCCCATACCATACTGGTTATAAAGAGCCACCTGCTTTTGCAACATAGTACGAGTAGTCAGCAACTGCTGAATTTGTGGATTGCGGGCACTTGCGTCAATCTGAGCAGGGCCGTACATCACACCATCTTTAGCAGGTTGTACTGGTACAGCAGTAGACGCAGCAGTTGCCACATCTTTAGGTGTACCTGTGTTTACCGCTTGAGTAACTGTTTGAGCTTGAGTAGGTACTGGCGGAGCTTTTCCAGTACTTGCTGTAACAATTGGCGACTCTTTGTTAAAGCCGAGCGCAATGCCTGTGTCAATGATTTGAGCATTATATGGGTTCTTTCCGTTTTCAAATTGAATGATAGAAGTAACCAACTGACGCATAACTGCTGCATCTTTGAGATTTATTGTGTCAGTGGGTTTAACACCTAATTCTTTTGCGACTTGATTTATATATGCACCTGTCTTATTTTCAGACGGAGGTGCCCAGCGATTAATAATTCCTTGTACTGTGTTAATACCCTGCTGGTCATAAGACAACAGGTTTAACGTCATGGCACGGATACCTGCTTCAGGCGAAGCAAATTGCACAAAGCCTGCGGCTTCTTTCGCACCTTTATCAATCCCAACCTGACCTTGCCATGTGTACTGAGTGCTAGGACGGATATTGCCGGGATTGTTATTTACTAGACCACGTACGGGTTTACCCTTAGCATCCAGTTGCCAGTCTTCCAAACCTTGCTTCTGGGCAACCTCTGCATTTTTAACACGCTCAGTTTCTACTGCTTTTGCTTTAGTAGCTTCGCCTGTTTTTAAACGCTCGAGTAATTGTGCTTCTGTTATAGGTTGGTTTTCTGCATCTGACTTACGTAGGCGGTCAGTAAAAGGTGTAATTGAACCTGCACCCGGAATTGTTACGCTAGTTACATCGGGGTCATAAAAACCTGCGGCACGACCAAATCTAGCAAAGTCAACTGCGTTAAGACCTTTTTGTAAAAGCGTAGCTGCCCCAGTGTAAGGGAGTGTTACTACATCAAAAGCAGCCGCAGGTGGCGCAGCAACAGCCGTGTCAATACGACTAAGTTTGCGACGGTCATTTTCTATCTGCAATCGCTTAAGACGTTCTTGTTGTGGCAACGCCTGAAACTCAGCCGTAGTCAACTGGTCAGTTGGTATAGAAGCTAGTTGTGCAGGAGTACGCAACCCCGCAGCGGGTGCAGCCGGAAGTGCAGTTGTAGGTACATTTGCAGGAGGTGCAACAGGCGCAGATGTAGCAGACGCAGGTGCAGCAGTCGGAGCAGGTGCAGCAGCCGGAGCAGGTGCAGTAGGTGCATTGGGGTTACCAATCGTTGTACCCGGAGTCTGCACAAACTGTGGCAGTGGAGCGTTAGCTATTTCATTTGTACCTTCGCCCATACGAGCACGAATTTCCATGAGGCGGTTAGCCTCTTGGATTCGCATTAAGTTACCACGTTGCTCAATCTCTGCGTTTTCAGCTTGCCGCTGACGACCCGCAACGATACCAGCACCGCCTAATAATTGCCCCATATTTAGAGACATGGTGCTCTCCTTTACACGCTAGTAGCCATGCGACTACCAGTGAATGAACCGAATAGGTCACCGATGTCACCAGCATTTTGGCGACGACGACGGTCAGCCGCATCATATAAACCACCAACATAAGAACCATATTGCAACGCACCTGTAGGAGCACCTGTAGGCATTGCGCTAAGACCCGCAGTTTGCGTGCGGATTTTGTTTTGTTGCGCTGCATCAGCACCTTGCAGGTAAGCAGTTTGACTACCAGTCGAGATACCTAAGTCAAAGCGACGTTCTTCTGCGCTACGTAATCCTGCACGTTGTGGGCCAAACTTACCAAGGGCTTCACGCTTTGCACGAGCACCAGCAGTTCTAACAGCACGTTCACTCTGCATACCAAAGTACGCTGGGTCAAAGTATTTAGACTCACCAATGAGTCCTTGTGCTTCTTGCAGACGTTGGTTAAACAACTCTTGGTTAGTTTCACGTAACTGACGAAGTTCAGCAGTTTGCTGATTGAGCAAGGCTTTTTCTTCATCTGACAAGCCATCACCAGCAATCGCAGAACCAGCAATTTGACCAGCCGCACGAAGGAACAAGTCGGCTTGGTTACGTGGGTCAGTAAATTTCTGTTTAAGAGCTTCGCTAAATGTCGTTGGAGCAACTTGAGCAGCAGCCCCTCCAGTGGTAGTAGCAGCAGCGGACGGAACAGTTTGTGTTGCCCCACCAGTTTTACTAACTACGTTCGTTAATTGCCCAGACTGTACAGCTTGATTAGCCGCAGCTTGTTCCATTGCAGGAGTGTATTGCAAACCAGCTTGAGAATACGCTGGAGCAGAACCAGCCACCGCAGTGGTTGGGTCATAGTATGTACCGCCACCAGCACCAAACGCAGCCGCATTACCGCCAGCAGCTACTGGTGTGTTAACAGCCAAAGTTCCATTAGCACTAATTGCGTTAGCAAGGCTTTGTGAACCAAGAGAACCTGAACTCAACTGACTAGCCATTGCACTGTCAACAGTACCGCCGTAAGCGATGTTTTGAGCGGCAATAGTATTACCAGTCATTGGGTCAACGAACTGCCCAAGCTCAGGAGACCAGTAACCAGTGTTGGAACCGACGTTAGTCACAACAGCATTAGCCGTTGGGGTAGTAGCTAGTTGCGCAGTACCGGCATCTGTAAGTGCTGTAGCACCAGTACCGACGTTTGTACCTTGTGCTGTGATACTGCCAGCTTGTGAGTAACCACCGATACCACCACCGATAGCACCCATCAAGGCGCTACGACCGACGTTACCGCCAGTTACTGCCGCAGTTACCGCACCTAAACCAGCACCAACAATCGCAGAACCAATCACAGCACCAGCCGTGGTACTCAAAGCCGCAGTTACAAAAGGCATAGACGCAGCAATTGCTGTACTAGAAGCCATTGCACCAACAATCGCAGGTGCAGCAAATGGGATTGCAACAGCAGCAACAACACCAACGACTGCCATTAAGCCTCTACCACCACCGCCACCGCCACCTTGTGGGCGAATACCCATAGCTCTGACCAATGCTTTACGTTGCAGTGGGGGTATATCACCGCCAAAAGCAGCTTCAGGTAAATCAGGAATCCCCATCATTGCCATTTGTTTGGCACTGGGCATACGCATAAATTTAGTTTCGTTCATTTCATAGCCTCCGTCAATTCGAGTCGCATGTGTGTATACACAGGTTTAAAACCATATTGAGAAATCACCCGTTCCATTGCTGGGGATACCCATCCCTCAATGACTCGGACACTATTCATATACGCCCAACCGCAAAGCATCTTCCAATACTTTGCATGTAAAGCATCTAAATCACTACCGCCAAGTGCAACAATATTCATAGCAGCTAACTTTGGGTAAGGGATAATCTCAATTGCAAGTGCTAGTTTCACACTCTTAGTAATTGTTTTATCACACTTCACAACAAATATATACATCTTGCCAGCAAGCGCCGAGTTATAAATATCATCTACACTCATCTCTCCATGCATAGCACGTTTAATACACCGCTCCAACAAAGGCTTAGTCGAGGGCCAATACAAGTCAAAATGCTCCTTAGTGGCTAGGAGCAAAGGCTCGAAGTCATCTAATGGTATTGGGTCGTACCCTGCTGGGAGTGTGCTCATGCGTTTTGATATTTCTTAAGAAGGGAGTCAAAGAAGTCCTTACCTTTAGCTTGGACAATCTTAGCCGGGATAACGTACTCACCTGCTGATACACGAATTGGAATACTATCGCTAGTGCCAGTGCCGGGGCCAACAACCTTACCACCGCTACGTGCGTTGTCCCCCATTGATATGTAGCCGCCGTTAGCCATACTCATAACGGGTTGTTCTGGCATACCAGTTTGTGTACCCATACCACCCATGCTACCGGTTTGCTGCTGTGCAGCACGAACGGCTAAAAGTAGAACAAATACAAGACCTTGGTCATATTCAGGAGACAAATCTTGCTCAGTCGCTAGACCTTGTTGTATAGCAAACTGACGTACGTACTGGTACATTTCAGGATTCTGAAGGGCGGTCATAGCCAACTGGCCTGCCATATTCAATTCCTCAGGAGTAATTTCCCCAGATTGGAATCCTGCCATGATGGCTTGTGTAATTTGCTGAACCTGTTGTGGGTTCTTGCGCATAAATTCTTGGATTTGCATCTCCATCATCTGTGGAGACATTGCTTGTTGTTGCCCGCTTTGCATACCAGCAGGGCGCATAGGCATACCATTTTGACCGACCATACCACCCTCCGCATATGTAGGTTGTAAACGAAAATCTAACGCAGGAGCGTTAGGGTTAGAAGCAACTGTACCTGTCTGCGTAAACTGTTGGCTTTGTTGCGCTAATAGGGGTTCATCTATAGCAACCTGTGGGCTACTAGACCCAAGCAAACCTTGTAACGACGCAGGTAAATCAAGAGACGTTGTAGGTGCTGGAAGGTCAGCAGACATTACAGGCGCAGGGCGCATAACAGGAGCAGGAGTACCTGTCAAGTTTACCGCCGCTGGCCCTTGTGGGCTGGGCTGGGCTGCCTGCGGCATTGAAGCCGGGGCTTTCTGTTGCATGTTTAGAATTGACAGTACTGGGTTCGGTGCAGCCATGATTTATCCTTTCAATTGGGCAATGAGCGTATTAACAACATTTCGTAGTGTCGCCACGTCGTTTGCAAGAAGCTGAACATCATTAATTAACTTTCCAAAGTCGTCCAAATCTGCTACGTTTTGCCCGCTAATAGTATACCCTTTACCGGTCGCAGATACACGAGAAAATGTAGGTTGCGCAGTCTGGTTAACCCGAAGTTGACTTCGAGTCACTGCTTTACTAGCCAAGTCGGCCTCGCCCCGAATACCAGCAAGAAGCTCAACGTCTTCTTTTAAGGCCCGGAAAATTTGTCCTTGCCACTCGGTAACATTCCCAGTGGGTACAGATGGTATTGCAGTAAATCTAGCCATTATGCTGTCCTCAATCCAAAGGGGGTCTCTCCAAAATGGATAGCCCGAACTCGTGCAGAACCTGACACCCCTACTTCAAACGTATCGGAACGGTATCCTGTAGGGAGGCGGAATACTTCATCCGTGGATACAGTAGCTTGGAAGGCAAGTTGCTTGTCCACCCAAAGGCGGAACGTAATTGGTAGTATGGACTCAATGGTTCTTAACGAACGTGTATAGTTATCTCCATTTACAACCACAGAGTTTAAAGTGCCAAAGTTAGTAATGCGGTTGCCTTGCGCATCTATGCGGTCGTATGGGCCATTCATATCCCCCAAGCCTTTTAGACTTTGGATTGTTGCAGACCCGTCAGATACAACAGATACATCTCCCCCCGCATTAGTGTAGGTAAATGTCGTAGAGTTAACCACAGTAACAACTGCATCAGAAGTATTGAAGGTTGTTCCAACACCAGAGGTAAACCCAGTAATACGGATTCGAGAGCCTGTAATTAGCTGGTGCGCAGTAGCCGTTACGATTGTTGCTACACCTGAAGCACGAGCATAAGACAGTGAGACAGATGTATGGTTATATTCGTTCCATATTCCAAGGTTGTACGCAGGTACGCCAGCGTTGTACGCAGCAATCGCTTCAGACTCAGCGTCAGGTACAGCGTAGTCTGCAATAATTCGAGCCGCCCCAAGGTTTAGAAAGTCTTTGGTCACAATGGTTTTCGACTTCCACTCAGCAGAAGATAAAGGCTGTGTAGACTTATCCCACTCATATAAATTACCAAGGTTATCGGCAATATAGTAAAAGTCATTAGACTGCGGGTCGTACCACGCAGCAGTAAATTTATAGTTGATTTGAACAAAGTAACCACCGATGCGGTCATCGCGTTCAAAGATAAATGAAGCTGTACCGTCAGAGCCAAAGTATTTGCCGTTATAAAAACGACCTGTTACGTTGGTCAAATCAACTGCTTCGGGCCATGTATCCCAGTCATGCACAAACTTTGTAATCAAGTCCATACCGCCCGATGGGTTGTATACAGCTAGACCACCATATGTTACATACGCTACGCCGTAGCCCATGTTCACAATAGAGCGTTTAGATATGCAAGGATACAGGGTATCAATACGAGCGTACGCCATAGTCGCAGGGTTGTTACCGGATACTTGGTATGGATACTCTTTTGTCATAACAAGAATGTATCCACCCACAGAGGCAACACCCACAATGTCTGACTCAAACGTCAGCGCATATTTGGCAGGCCAAGCATGTGGAACATTTGGTTCGGAAAAGAATAACTGATTACCATCAAAACCAACCAGAATGTTATTCTGTGCTGCGATAAGACCTTTAAGATTTTCAGGAGGGGGGTCATATTCATTGGTCTCCAGTATGTCAAACAGATTCCGTGAATCAAAGTCATCGGTAAATGTGTAACTACCATCACCCCAATAGCGAGCAGGTTTATCTAAAGATTCTGCAACATCGTGATATACCGTGCCAGCGGTCTCAGCCTTATCTGCTACGGCACTTGCGGTTTGCGCATACTCAAACGTATAGTCATCAATGATGTCAAGGACAACACCGCCTGTAATATTAAACGACGAATCAGTACAACCACTTAGTTTAAAGCGGTCATCTAATGCAAGATTGTGATGGTTAGTTAGTGTCACACGAGACACGTTGTCAGCACGGCTTACACGAGCCGTGGTAGTCGGGAACCACAAGGTTCCTAGACGAAAATATTCTGTACCGCCAGACGACGCAAGCGTACGGTACAACCGCACACCACGTACAAAGTTACTGCCAGTAGGTTTAGCAGTAGGTAGATTACTAACTGTAACTAACTGACCTTCTTTAATATATAAATTGTCAGATGGTTCAGACGCAATAGATTCTTCTTCCCACGGGGTATACCATGTGTAGACATAGTTCCGAGGGATTGTGTTACCAGCAAGAGATACTTTACCGTTGGTATCAGATGTAGTGCTAACCTGCTCGCCCGGGCTAAAGTAGGTAAACGTAGTGTCGTTTACTACAGTCACTTCAGCATTGGTTGCATTAAATGTAGCTACACTGGTTGTTGCCGCAGGAAACCCGCTGATGGTAATAATCATCCCTGTACGCAACTCATGGTTTGCAGATGTAACTACAGTAGCGTAATTACCTGTATCCCGTGCCCGAGTAGTAGAGGTTTTTTGGGTGAACGATGTAGATGATGTAGTAAGTACTGTTTCGGGTAAGGGTAAACCCAAGTCATAAGAATTGTTTGGGTAAGGTACACCCGTAGCAGTAGCCAACTCATAGTTGCTTACTTTAGGTACACCATCACCTGTGAAGTAAAAGCGTTGTTCCAAATCTTCAGACGCTGAAGCCGTAATAATGTCAACGTCAGTTGCCCAAGTTAGCCACTTTAGGTCGCCATTACTTGGGTCACGTAAAGCATACAACGTCTTAATTGTGCCCACACGGTCTACGTGACCAGCTAGATAGGGTAAGCGGTAAGGAATCAAATCTCCTGAATATAGCTTGACGTTAAACGCAACTTGCGCCGCAGCGTCAGGCAGCAACTCCGAAGCAATCTTCGGGGCTTCCCCAAGAAATTTAACAATTTTTACTGCGGCCATATTAGGCAACCAATCCGGGTAAATACACAGTCTTGCCGTCTTGTTTGACAGCAGTTAGTGTTTGTTTCTTTAAATTCGCAGGGTCATACGATACATGCACCCAACCAGAATCAGGAATACCTTGGGTGTAAAACTCTAAGATGACTTGCGTGAACGAGAAGTTTTTTGCGATGTACTCCGCGAGTTCCGCGTTGGGGACACCGGGGATTTCGATGTCTGCCGCTTGGCCTTTGCAGTGGTCGCTGGTTTTGGAGCCACCGACTTTGGCGTTGACTTCGGGATGTCGGAAACCGGAGTTGACTTTAACTCCTTTGCCGTAGTGTTCCCGAACAGGCTGAAGAATTTGCTCACATAGTTTTTTAAGGTTTTCAATTTCAGCCTCCCCGGGCGTATTGTCCATGTTGTGACGCAACGCTGTCTCAGATTTAACCATCTCGACAAGGGAAAAGTTATTTGTCAGTTGCATTTTTCTTTCCCTTCATGTCGATAATCTTCTCTAGCGTACGACCGCCAAAATAGAATGACATAATTAGCATACCCCACTGCCCAAGCAATTCAACATAATTGTTGTTTACTTCAATATCCCAAGCAGACATCATTGCAAAAGTGGAATAGACAATTAAGATAAACACAAGGGTCATGGGTCTTATATTCTTAGACAGCCAACTATCACTAGCCATGTCTGCTTCATGGCGCTTAGTAAGTTCTTGGGCTTCAATATTGTCAGCATTGAGTTCAGCCAGTCTGCCTTCTTGTTGCATCTTAAGAAGTTCTTGCTGAGCTTTTGCTTTAGCTTCGGGGTCTGGAATAAATTTATCCAGCACTTTCATGCCGACATCTACTAATGCGGTTAGTGGAAACATGTTATCTCCCTATTGCGGTTTCGTTATCGCCTTTGCGAACAGTAACTTTATCGCCCTCAACTTGCACCGACATCGGGTCACGGTCAGCCATTGTTTCTACTTTGTCAATAAGCTGCTTCATAATTTCAAATTCGGGGCGTTCTTGTTTAGGGTTAGCACCTGCTACACCGTTAAGCATAGAGATTAAAGCAGTTAACGATGCGCCCAGTAGACCCATGACCGCCGCCATTTTGCTTTCCTCTAATACGATTGAGGCACCTACACCCATAGCTACAATAATGGTGATATATACCAGACCATGTTTGCCAATCGCTTTACCAGCAACTTCTTTGGCAGTTTCGATATATGTTTCTTTTTCACTCATTACTTTTTACCTCCCCAAACTATAAAATAAGCAACCCAGCCTGCTGCCATAAAGCACCAAAACTGCACCCATTTAACCTTTGCTAACTCCGCATCAAAATACTTCTTATCTTCTTTTTCCAATCGTTCAATCTCGGTCTTAATATCTAAAACCTTTTGCCACTCTTTAGTACCGTGCTGCTTTATAAAATCTACCCTTAATTTGTACTCCTCATCCGAAATTTTCTTCCGGTGTCGATACTCATCAAGGGCTTTGAATATTGCCCGCTCTTTCCTAAACTCTGCTTCTCTGCGCTCACGAATCTTAGCGTTCGCTTGTTGTCTTGCTACGTCAACTGCTTCTTTCTGGACTTCTTCAATGTTCTTGCCAATCTCTCGACCAGCTTCCCTACCAGTTTTTATCCCTTCGCTGATACCCTTGGCACCAACCGACAACCCCAGTTCGTCTGACATAGCTCAATTTAAAACCCCGCAGTGGTTATTTTGCTTTTTTCATGCACTTGCCCATCGCCTTACACTTTGCAGCGTTAGGACAACCAGCACAAGGTTTGAAAGTCATACCGCCTTTAGCGTAACCCATAGGCTTACCAGCAGCTTTTTTTACAGCAGGTTTCTTGTTCATCATTTCAAATCCCCTTAAAAAGAATAGCCACAAGGATACCCGCCATGCCGACTATCAGAGCACCGGCGGTTTTAAAAATCAAAGACTCCAAACGGTCAACCCGTTGGATAAAAGTTTGGTAACGCTCAGCACAAACAGCCTCATGAGAGGTTAGTTGTACTTCTAGTTCATGAGTTGTTGCTGCCACGGTTAGCCTCCTTAACGGCTTGTGTTTGGTCTATTACCGCAGGGAAATCACTTTCTTGCGGTTCTTCAGGTTCAATTACAAGAACGCAGCCCTCAGGTACAGCTTCGCAGCGCATCAATGCGCCGTTCGGAAACATAACGAGAGGTAGTCTGCGTCCGTCTATCATGCTGTGTAAGTCCCAGATGATGTGAATGTATGGATGGTATAGCCGCCGGATGAAGTTACAGTTCCGCCGGAACCACGCTGCTCACCAAAGTAACGCACAATAACAACGCCTGAACCACCGTTGTATCCAGTTGTAGTCCCAGTTGTTCCTCCCCACCCTCCACCACCTGTGTTTGCTGTTCCGTTATTTCCACTTAAACCATATCCAGTTACACCACCACCAACTGCTCTAGTAACCGAAGAGCCACTAATTGAAGAAGCTACACCAGCACCGCCAGCTAAAGAATTATTTGGATTTGAGTTAGAAGCACCAGCAGCTCCAGCGCCACCGCCTGTACCACCCCAACCCGGGCCAGTAGAGCCTACTCCACCAGCATAACCTTGACCAGCAGTCCCAGATGGCGCAGAACCGTTTGGGCTTTGGTCTGAAGAAGCGTTGCCGCCTCCACAACCGCCTGATAAACCTACACGGTTAGTTCCTCCATTACTACCAGCACCGCCACCGCCACCGCCCGTAGAAGTTATAGAACTAAGTACAGAATCATTACCGGAAGCACCTTTTGAGCCAGTTGGACTACCAGACCCGCCTGCACCAACAGTTACTGTAATAGCGGCTCCCGGAGTTAAACTTAGTGTGGACTCAGCAGATGCGCCGCCGCCAGAAGATTCGCCCGTTACAGAAGAACGATAGCCACCAGCGCCACCGCCACCGCCTTGATGCCCCTCAGTAGAGCCGCCGCCTCCGCCGCCACCAGCAATAACAAGATACTCAATGTTATATACCCTAGGGTAATCAGCGTCGCCTCTACCATCTCGGACTTGCCGTGCTGTCCAAATACCGCTAAGAGAAACACCCATTATGAAATCTCCTCATAAGAGCACACCGCTGTCAAATCACCAGACGCACTGGCTGTACAACGAAGTGTGTCACCTTCCTCTAAATAAATTGCTTTAGACATTAGGTCAAGTGTTGCATCAGCAGGAACTAAAACAGTTGAAGCAATAGGATACGCAGTCGATGAGCGGAACAAGTCTACTGTGATTTCTGCCCCAGCAGTGCCGTCAATGTTTGCAATATAAAGTGCGTTCACTTTAAAGACTTTGCCGCTGCTACCTGAGTTGGTGACGATGGCTGTTGCCGAAGTGCCGACAGCTTGCACCGCTGTTTTACCTGTGATAGTTGCTACGTTTACGATGTTTGGGGCTGCCATGATTTATCCTCCGAAGACAATTGCCATTGCGATTGCTTTACCAGTGGTAGCACGGTCAGCAAACTCTGTGAATAGAGCCGCCGTTGGGCGTAGCTCAAACCTGTCGTTCGTGCTGTATGCACGAGCCGTTGTGTTATCCTGACCACGCACTACAGTCATAGTGTCAGTTGAACGGGCTGTAACTTTTACAATCTCGAGATTGTTTGACGTATCAATCAGTGTGGCATAGAAATAGTCACCAGCACTTAATGTAGGAAAACGCGCACCATCGCCCGCAGTTAGCACAATAGTCGTTACCGAACTATTGATACCTGCGTTCAATGTGCCGAAAGCGTTATTGGTGACTTTAATTCCCATGATTACTGTCCTTGAGTGTCAGGTACTTCTACCCAGTTACCTGCGGCATCATCCCATGAATAACGCTTGCCATCATTAGGCATCTGTGTAGGTGCATCCCACAAGCAGGTAGTTTCATTCAAGACCCACTTACTGTATGGCTTCGGTGGGATGAACGCATCACGACCAGCGTCGTAGGTATACCCGATACCTGCATAGTTCTTACGCAGAGGCGTGCCGCCATTAGCATGAACACCACCGTGGGTGTTGTAGCTTGTCTGAATCCATTGTCCGGGACTAGAGTCCACAAACGTATCAAAAAACTCTTGCTCAGCAACGATTACTTGCGTTACCAAACCGTCTACTACTTTTGCAAAATGTGACATTCAAATTCTCCTTATGCTGTATACGTGCCAGACGATGTAAATGTGTGGATGGTGTATCCGCCAGACGATGTAACAGTGCCACCAGACCCACGCTGAGCGCCTTGATAACGAACAATTACGATACCTGAGCCGCCGTTACCACCAGATACAGCATCATCAGCAGCGTTGTCGGTTGCTCCGCCACCACCACTTCCTGTGTTTGCGGTTGCTGCTACACCATTGCTTGGGAATGTTTGACCAGCATTACCGCCGCCGCCAGAGCCACCCGTACCCGGCGTGCCTGAGCTTGTGTAAACACCGCCGCCGCCACCGCCTGCACGAGTTACGGCGGAGCCAGTAATGTTTGAAGAAACACCTGCACCACCGTTGCCACCTACGTTAGTTGTTCCATTTCCGCCTACAGCCCCAGCTCCGCCGCCGCCGCCAGCTCCATAATTTGGGGCGTTTAATCCGTTACCACCAGCATATCCTTGGTTAGAAGTCCCAGCACCGCCCGGTTGGGTTCCAGCAGCACCACCAGCACCGCCCCCTGAGCCGCCAGCAACGCCTGCCACTGGGTATCCACTACCCGCACCACCACCAACAGAAGTAATTGTTGCAAATACAGAATTAGCGCCGTTTGTCCCGCTATCAACACCGGGAGCGCCGCCAGCGCCGCCAGCGCCAACGGTAACTGTGTACATAGTTGCTTGTGTTGCCAGAAATTGCGATTCAGCACTGCCACCGCCGCCAGAAGACTGCCCAGCAACAGACGAACGATACCCGCCTGCGCCACCGCCGCCGCCAGAAGCGTAACTTACAGAAGACCTTGCCGCGCCGCCTCCGCCGCCACCAGCAATAACAAGATACTCTACAAAGTATGTTGAAGGTCTAATATCTTGCCAATTTGTACCGTCGTACCACTCAGGGTATCCAGTAGTACTATTGTGCCGTATCATTCCTGTCCCGGGGGAACCCGGACGTTCGGCAGTTGTACCACTTGGTAAATCAAAATACCCGGTCGAACTATTAAGTTCATCAGATACCTGAGTAGGGCCAATCTCGTTTACTGCGTCAATAAAGGTCTGAGCAGTCAAGCGAATCTCAATACGGTCACCAGTAACATATGCACGAGCCGTTGTAGATTCTTGTCCACGTACAACTGTCAGTACGTCAGTACTACGAGCCGTACACTTGACAATCTCCAAGTTGTTGGAGGTGTCAACCAGTGTGGCGTAAAAGTAGTCCCCGCCCGCTAAAGTTGGGAAGCGAGCACCCTGCCCCGTTGTCAACGTAATGCTTGTTGCAGCCGAGTTGATACCCGCCGCAAGCGTAGCAAAAGCATTGTTTGTGAGTTTGATACCCATTCCCAGACTCCTTAGTTAACAGTCACAGTCCAAGTAATGCCGAGCGTATCTGCTGCGCCCTTGTTGATGACTGAGAACACTGTACGGCAAAGCAACGTACCAGCAGAAGAAGCATTAAACAAACCTGCTTCGGTTACTGCACCAGTACCAGTACCGGCTGGGAACGTAGCAACATATGCCACGTTGTTGGTAGTAACAGTAGTTGAAGTCAATGCAACACGACCAAGTTCCGTACCAAGCGTAGTGTCGCCTGCGGCAGCAGCCGTAGTACCAGAACCAATAGCCATGTGGGTCATAGCTGTTGCTGTAGCATCCTTCATGCGGGATGCAATGAAGTTTTTACCAGTCGTGACGACTAGGTTTTTAATTTCTTGCTCATGTTTAATTTGACCGTTTTCGTCTGTTAGAACAATCTTCAGGTCGCCAGTCATTTTAATGGTATCGTGAAGCATGATTACTCCTTAGTTAAGTTGGTTTTCGTTCAAGCCGTAACCAGCAAACATGTAACTGTACGACTCCGTGCGGATGGTATATACGATACCAGCATTGGGGTCAGTTGTCAGTACAAATTCACCGTTAACGACAGGTTGGTGGATTAGATGACTGTTAATCGTACCCGGCACTGCGAAGTACGTAAACTTGTCATCCGACATAAATGCGAAGTCATAGAGCGGTGTAGACTGCCCAAGTATAAGGGTAGTAATTAGACTATCAGTAACAGATGCTGTATCCGCCAAAACTTGACTGACAGAGAAAGTATTGATTGCATCTGTACCAGTAACAGCATCAGCCAAAACACTACCTACTTCAACCACCAGTGCGTCTGTAGCCCCGGTAGTAGCGTCAGTCAGAACCTTTGTTGTGCTAATAGCAGCCTCATCTGTTGCGGATACAGACTCAGTACGTGCGGTGTCAAAGGACTTCGCATCAGAATCCGTAGCCGTAACAGTATCGGTTTTTGATAAATCGGGGTTATTAGCAATAGCATCCGTAGCCGATGCACTATCTGTAATGTCAGGGCGGGTAAAGTCTTTCGCCATGACTTCGGTCATGGTTACTGGGTCAGCATCAGCGTCAGCATCAGTTACGTCAAAGTCAAACTCATACCCCGGGGTCTTAGCAATAAAGTCCGTTATCTCAACGGAATCAGCCAAGACAGTCGTGACAGCAAAAGAATCTACTGCATCAGATGCAGTTACGGCATCACTAGGGTTTACCCCTATATCAAATGGGCCAAATGCATCAGAAGCAGTTACTGTTTCAGTTTTGCCCAACTCCGGCTGACGTGAAGAATCATCTGCTGTAGTTACCGAATCAACAACGTCTGGGCGTGTGAAGTCTTTAGCCGCTGCGTCTGTAGCCGTCGCACTATCAGCAACAACTTTGTCTGTGTTAAATGTGTTGATGTTGTCTGCTGCTGTAGCAGCATCAGCCAATGACTTGCCAATATCTTTAGTATTGATTACGTCATCCACACTAGATGTGGAGTCCGACAACACTTTATCAGTAGTTTTAACGTCAGCATCAGTAGCTTCGGCAGTATCAGTTAGGGTTTTCCCTACTTCTTTTTCATCTGCGTCTGCAACATTAATTGGGTCTGGGTCAGCGTCTGGGTCGGTGGGGTCAAAGTCTATGTTGCCATAGAACATACGATTGACTGCATCCGTCATCGTCACAGAGTCTGTGAACGAGGTATCGAATGAGATAGCTACGTCATCCGTAGCCGTGGCTACGTCAATAGATATTTGCCCAATATTAAGCGCACGGAAGTCCGACATCTGGACAATTTCATTCTCCAGTGCAGTGGTAGGTACAACAAACGCTGACGCTTTAATTACGGGTGTTGCATGTGCTGTAGCCGTGGCTCCGCCAATCGCAGCAATATTGATAACCACTGAGGTAGTGGTCGCCAACAGTACTTGCGAAACAACATAGGAGGCACGGATATTAGCCATTAGAAGTTCTCTCTAACCGTAAAGCGTAAGGTGTCATACACAGTCTGGACTTGCCCGTTAAAGTTAATGACAATCTCACCTTCGTACATGCCGGGGTCTACATTAAGCACACCGCCTGTAAAGTCAAACTGTACCTGCCCTGTTGTACCACCACTTAATTTTGAAGTGCTAATCGTTGACAACAGCGTAGTTGTACCAGCCTCACGAAACTTAATAGTTACCACCGTGGTGGACAAAGATAAGTCAATTGGCGACCCTGTATTATCGTCGGTCAACGTGAGAACAATGACTGGTCTCTCATCACCTTCTACTAAACGAATGACATCGACAGCCATAGTAACCTCACGCAAAAGGGCGCATTTGGACACTCATCGAGGCACGTGCTGCACCTAGATTAGCCCTTGCTCTGCGCTCGGTTATTTTAGAAATATATTGCTTAGCATGATACGTTGCCAATTCACGGTCGCTCCAATTTTTGTTCGGCATAACCAATAAATGCTGCAACGCACCATGCATAATCGTATTCTCTAGGTCATCCATAATTGACTTGTCCATGCCGGTAGCTGTGCGTAGCGGCTTTAAGACAGCAATCATCTTAAGGTCATAGGCTACAGAAGCATCAGGTAATGGAGCAAGTACAAAATTATCAGGGTCTAGTTGACAAATATACCTAGGGTCAGCCCTCTGGTCTGGGTCTAAATCAGGCCAGTTGGGGTAGTGCATATACAGTTTCTCAAGCGTTAAAGGCGTAAGAGGTGCGCCATTAACAGCGGCAGTCAGAAAAGCATGGACTTCTGTCTGCAATGGGTTGTTATAGGGGTACTCATACACCCCCGGTGTTAGACGGATTGAAGGCTGCTCATAGCGCCATGCAAGCGTCTTTTCGCAACACTCGATTGCTGCATCACGAATATATTGCTCTAAGATTGGCTGAGGACAGCCCGGCACGCTAGGTGCAAGGCGGTTAGCCAAAGAAAGAAATGTGCGAGTACTCATGATGCGACCACCGCTTCGTTAGGTAAACCCGCTTCTTCTGTATCAGTCAAGGTTCTTGCCTGTGCGCTTACGCCCAATGCTTGGGTAAACGCCTGCTGGAACAACTGTGCACGGTTAGAGTTTACATGCTCATTGTCAACCGACTCAGCTAGGAACACAGTCCCGTCAACTACGACAGGGAAGAAAGCATCGGGTAGCAAAGCTACAGTTTGCGACCCTGTGTAATTAGGAGGAGTCTGCGCATATTCCCCAATAAGAATCAACGACGCAGGAGCTTTAGGGTATATAAAAAACTTGTTTGGGTTACGTACGTGCCGCATCCAGTTAACAGTGGTTGCAGCCGTGTCGTTCATCCAGTTAGGGAGGGTCTGGTCAAGAACAGTGCGGTCAACTTCAGTGACACCTGCGCCGTCTTTAACTTGGAAAATCTCAATAACACGAATAGAGTCAGACGGCGGCGACTGAATAACAGTCCCAGCCGTACAAGGAATCTCTCCGATGTAGGCAAAGAGGTCGGGGCGAAGCACTGCCATGCGCTTGAGCGCCTGATTGGCAAAGCCTAGTAGCACCGCATCACTATATCGCTGTGGTGTACTAATGTCTTGTATAAGACGGCGGGCCTCTGTAACTACATCATTGAGTATCATTCGGGTAATCCCTTAGATGCATCTGCGTTAAGTTCGGCGTTCTCAACAGGAGGTTCAACTGGAATTTCTTCTGCTGGAGTCTCTAACTTTAAACCAGTTTTACGACCAGTTTGTTTCTTTGGAATAAATTTTTCAGGAAATGCTTCTTCCTCAGTTACTTCCTCAACCAGTGGGTTTTCAGCTAGTAGTTCAGTATAGTCGTAAATAAAACCATCTTGTTTATTTCGTAGGTATCGCGCCATTTAAAACTCCTATCTGTACTTAGATGTCTTGCTCGCTATTTTAGCGGGTTGTTTTACAAACTGTTGACCTTTTGCCTTACCTTCACGCTTTGCTTTAGTAGTCGCCGCATACTCTGCGGGGGTCAACGCTTTAATTGCCGCCTCTGGTAGATACCGCTCACCAGTCTTACTTGACGGTTTACCACTCTTTGTACGCCACTTTTGCGCCGTCCAATCTTTTAGAGACTTTTGCGAGGCTTTCAATCTTTGTACCCCCCACCAGCCGCTTTGTATTTCTTAGCCACCAACTGCGCTTTACGGGCTGACCACTGCCCAGCAGCCGTACCTTGAACCGCCGCAGCTTTAACCTGCGACACAATCCGCTTACGCAACTCAGGCTTAGTGTAGTTGCCTGCTGCGTTTACTTTGGATTTAGTCTTGGCTACCATTTCACTTTATCCGCCCAGTATGCCGCAGACATATTGCCTTTGGCTATGTTCTTCGCATGACGGGCTTTGAAACTTTTTTGCCGCGCCTTTTCACTTGGCGTGCTTGGGCTAGACCCAGCGCCGCTTACACCTTGCTGACCAAAACGAATAATCTTCTCTTTGCCTCCAGCACAGGCTTTAACTACATGAGACTTAGTAGCATGCCCCGGTGTCTTTTTTGGGGAGTTACATGCCATCTCAGATTTTTTAATGACCTTAGCCATTTTAGTCTCTCAAAAGAACTGTAATGGATGTTGCCCCACCAATGTCACAATAAATTCCTGTACCAAAAATCATCCCACCCTCAGGAATAGGAAAATCTACAATACCTTGCTTGGTAGTATCTAACTCTAGTTTTACAGAGCCGGTAGCCGAAAGTGCATCGTATATCTTAATGTGGTCTACGCTCTGCCCACCAGAAGATGTATATAACACGCCGAGCAATCTAATAGGCCCAGTATGAAGTATTGCATCAGTATTACTATGTACTGAAGTTGTATCGCGTGCCATATTGTTCTCCTAGAAGGAGGGGGCCGAAGCCCCCATCCTATTGCCGTTTAGTTAATATCTGTCAACAATGCGAAGACACGTACAACAGCAGCGGCTGGTACAGCAGTACCAATCAAGATGTCGATGGTATCAGCAGCAGCGTACACCTTACCACCACTCAGAGTGGGAGCAAATGCACCAGACGCCAACACAGGAACACCACCTGAAGTACCAGTTGCATTTGCTGATGTTGCAGCCAAGTAACCAGCGGTGGCAGAGCCATCACCGATTGCAATGGTGCTAGTAACACCAGCAGCGGTAGTAACTACCATACCTACGTTAGACACGATAGTGCCAGCAGGTACAGGAATCACTTCCAACACATCAGAAGCAGCCAGTGCAGTAGCACCAGCAGCAGAACGTGCAGCAATGATTGCTGGGAAGTCGAGGGTAATTTCCACACGAACAGTCTTGTTCAAAGAGTCCGCAGGATACGCAGCCGAGCCTTTATTAAAGCCTAGCGAGTCAGTATATGTAGCCATTTTAAATCTCCTAAAAAGTTGAAACGGGGGGCCGAAGCCCCCCACTAATTACATGGTAATGATGCCTTGAGCCAATGCCTCAGGTTTCACCACTTGATAGCCATAAACTTGCAGGCCACGAATGACGTTACCGAAAGTAGACTCAGCACGGATAGATTCCATCTCAGTCATCTGGGAGGCAAAAGTAAAGCCCATCTTATGACCAGCGATAAGGTTGAACTTACCGGAAGACACGGACAGATTGTGGCTCATGTACAAAGTAAAGCGGTCAATCATACCCAAACGACCGTTACGCAATACAGACACGCTGTCGCCAGTCAAAGAAGCATCCTTCAGGTCAGACTTTTTAATCATGCCAGCCATTTTGGCGGGGATAATCAAGAAGCGGTCACCTTCAGGGCAGTTAGCTTCGTCAAGCACAGTACCCATGTCAACGATGTACTCAAGCACGTTAGTCTTGGTGATAGCTACTGGAGAACCAGTTGTACCCAAGTCAATGTTGCCAGTGATGCGACCAGCAGATGCACCTTTGTTCAAGGCAGAAATGCCCGGAAGAATATCTGTCAGAACGCGCTGGTCAATCTTAATCTTCATACGCTCAGAAGCGTCTTTAGACCAAGTGTCCATCATGTTGATGTCAGACTGAACCTTATCCACATCATCTTCGATACAGGCAAAGTACTCGCCCTTGTCGATGACCAACTGGATTTTTGGCTTATCAGGATTCTCAACGCTTAGGGTTTGGCCCTTTACGTAAGTCTTGATAGTAATTTCAGGAGTGGTACGGATGTTAACCGTGTCACCCATGCGGCGAATTTCGCCTTCGTAGTTAGTGTTAGAGATTGCTGCGAGCACGGTGGCATCGTAGAAATTCTCGATTAATTTACCAGACCAAATTTCTGGAATGAAGTTACCCGAATAATTCGGGCGTCCTGCGGCGACGGGAAATCCCATGATAAAACTCCTCTAATCAAGCGTTAACAGTTATACGATTTTCTCGCTGTGCAGCGAAAATATCGCGTTCAATGCGGTCACGCTCTGCCTCGCGCCCTTTGTACTTACCTTGACGAACATCACTAAAGAAGTTTTTGATGTCATCAGGGCTGTATGTCTTGGCGTTTGTTCCAGTTGGATTACCTGTGCTGCGCCCTTTACCGGGGGCAACTTGGCGTTCCAATTCGGAAGCAGACACATTCCGGCGGGTGTTTTGAGCAACATTGGCTTGTCCAGTAATCTCAAGCCAAGACTTAAAGAAACTACCAACTCGACGTACATCAAGGCTGCGTTGTGCATCCTCTAGGATAGTTTGGCGACTAATACCCGACATTGGGTCAAACTCAAGAAGCCAAGATTGAAACTCTGGGTCTTCGTTGATGTCTTTCCAATTAGGTACTTGTCCTGCCAAATCTGACCAGAATTGCTGTTCAGTAGTCATAGCCTGACGATGTGCGAGGTTTTGAACCTGTGGCACAACATTAGTCTGTAACTGCTGAAGCATCCGCTCAATTTGCACAAGTTTTTGAGCAACAGGGATTAGCTCCTCACGAGATACTTTACGCATCACGTCAAGTGATTCTCCATATTCCTCAACATCTTTATCCGTAACAAGTGGGTCAACTTGCGTTTGCGCCATGTTACGAGCAGAAGATTGTTGTGCTGAGATGGTTGCCAGCAACTGCTCCATTTGCTGTAAACGCCCTGAAAGTTCTTTGTTCTGACTATGCAGGCGTGGAACTTCCGCGTTATACATACCTTGGAGGGTACGGTATTTTTGAGTTAGATTTTCTTCTGAGCCTTTTCCGTCATCACTTGTGTGCTCAACACTGGATGACTGAGTAGCACTGTTCGTGTCAGCGGCTGCGTCGGCGGTCGGAGTTCTAGTAGCTTCACTTTCAGTGGGCGGAGTTCCACCATCGGCGGGCGGATTTTGTCCCTCGCCATTGGTTCCATCACCATTGAGTTGTGCGTACAGTTCTTGAACTGCCTCGGTCTGTTTACGAATTTGCTCTGGAAGTGCCATAGTAAAACGCTCCTATCGGTATGCGTGGATTAGACGGCGAGTCATATCAGTTAAGACTTTGCCGCTAGTTCAGGGGACTCTTTGGCGAGTTTGTAAATCTCGCCCAAAACTTGGCATCGCCCCTGCATCAATGCCGCGTTGTTTATCGCAGATGGTAGTTGCTCTAGCTCATGCGTACGCCATGCTTGCAGCCAGTCCAGAATCTCTGGGTGCTGCCGCACAGCGACAGAAAGCGCCTTTACAACTGATGGGTCAGGACGTATCACGGCTGACCCCCACTACGATTCATGACTGTGTTCGCTTCCATTCCACCTTTGGGTGCGCCGTTGGGCAAGAGTGCCGCAGCGGCAGGCTGCTGTTGGGCAGCCTGTGCTTGCGCTTGCTCCGCAGCCGCAGCTACGCGACCTTGATAAGCGAGTTTGTCCCGAGATGGAATAAGTTCGTCCACAGGCATTTGCAACCCTTTAGCCACTTCACGAAGAATCGCGGCGCGGCCATCCCGACCCATAATCGACATGTCGATTTCATTGGCGGTTGCGTTGAGGAATTCGATACGGCGCACGTTGACAGTCTCTTTGACAGCCAAGTTAACTGCGCCACGGGCAACGACTTGAACGTCACCCTTAATGGATTCATCCTCGTCATAGCGCATGTTGTACACGAACTGACGTTGGACAATGGGTTTAATCACATCACCGTCGATGTGACCAACCACTTGACGGATGCCTTTACCAGCAGCACCCATCAGCATAGATAGGCCAGACGACGTGCGGCCTGCGCCTTGCACATCGGTGTTGCCATACAAGTAGGCAGGAATACCAGAGTGGTCATCTGCCAACCGAGCAAACTTATCATACACAGCGACTAACGTACTAGCGTTATCTTCAGGCTGTGTGAAACGTACAGCAGGTGCACTTGACCCCATCGGGTCGTTTGTCACTTGCCAAATTTTCCAAGGTGACATCTGTGTGATGTCTTCGTTCGGAGGGATACGCTCTAGGTTTACTTCGACCTGTGGGCCAGAAGCAATACCCATGTTGTTAACAAGCGCACGAGCCGCCGCATTACAGACGTTTTGGATGTCTTCGATGATTTCAGGAATACCCTTACCCCAGAACGCACCGGGGCATTTAATAAACGAAGTCTTGCAGTAAGGCTTCTGACCCAGTGGGTCATAGTTCAGTACTGCCTTGATAACGTAGTTACCAATCATCCAGACGTTAGCGTCGTACTCTTGTGCCTCGTCAGGAATTTCTTCTTCGGTCAAACCCCACTCACGTAGCATTTTGCCGGAGACCTTACCCCAGAACTCAAGTGCATCAAACACATCAGTCGGGCGCATGTAGGAGTAGAACTTACGCTCCTCCTCATTCTTAACAAGCTCCACATCTTCGTTAATCCAAGATGGGCCAGAGCCTTCATCTAGGATGCGACGAATTGCATCCTCATCATATCCCGGCACACCAATAAGGTCTGATAGGTCTGAACGAGAAAGTGGGTGATGTTCAAACAAATACCCTTCTTCAATCCGAGTAATGCCCGGCTCAGGGTAAATACGGAACGGGTCAACCCGCTCAAACTCAGGAGCAAGACGTTCAGTTGGCTCGACAATAGTCTTACCCATAACAGTCTTCCAGCCAAGAGTACGTTGACGACGTACAATCGGCCCCTTGATAAATGCACAAGGGAAAGTTACAAGGTCAGTAATAAAGTCGTTGAATGAATCAGCCCAGCCGCCTTGAGCGAACTGGTCTTCAATCTTCAACTTCATTTTGTCAGCACGGTTTTGTGCGTCTTGCAAAACTTTGAAGCGATAGTCTTGGGAGACCATCTCTTTAATCTGTGCCATCTCCTCTTTACTAGGAGCTTTCTGATTTTCCTGCAACATTGTCAGCACTTCGCTGGCAAAGATGTCTTGGATTTCTCGGCGGTCAAGCGGAGACAAATCAGGAATCGGCGTAGGCACAATGTCCCAAGGGGGCGTGCCACTATCGAGTAAGATGTCCCGCAACCAGCTTTCTGCTGCACGACACTTTACTTCGGTAATCATCATGTAAATTTCTGAACCACCTTGTTGCTTAATCTGGCTCAGCTTGTCAGGTTCGTACTGCCCATTGCGCTGACGCAATGCACGCAGCATCTCATCTTCAATAGGCTTCTTAGCAATCTTAGCAACGTCCCAACACATACGAACGTGTTCAGACAAACCCAACATCATTGGTTGGTTCTGGCGTTCCTGCAAAGCCTTTGCCGTCGCTTCCTCGTCTTGTTTGTCGAGTTCAGCGTTGGAGACTACGCGAAGGAAAGTTAAGCCTGCCATGTTTTAATCTTCCTCAGTATCCGGACGTTTACTGGTCTTGTACTCTTGGACTTCCATGATGTCTTCAATGGTCATTGCTGGCATTTTATACTCATACATTTTCATTGGCTTTGGCTTACCAGCAAGGCCACTGTTATCCATCTTGGGATTATCCGAGAAGACTTGCGAAGTTTTGCCGACTTTAATCTTTGCCATACCTAGCCCCCGATTATCAAACTACTAGATATTGTAGTATGCACATAGCAAGAAGTATACAGGCTGTCAAAGTTTTTGTGCAAGTAAAAAAATCCCCGGGACGTGACCCCGGGGATGAATGGCGTGAAGGAGACGCCCGTGACAACTGCTGCGAACCCATCATATCAAGTCCAACCCAAACTTGCAACAGGCTTTATATCTCTACGTTGGGCTAGTCCATGCCCCTCGCCAACGCTGGCGATATGGAGCATTAAGTACTGTAGGGCTTCAGCAACGTGTGAATGTTTGTTCTTGTCAATATCCCCATCTCCTTTGGGTTTATAGCGGTAGCCCCCCATCATGGCAGCCTTTAGCTGCGTACACGTCGGGTCAACTAAGAAGGCTGGGTCGCCGTCTACTTGCCTCATCAGGTAGTCGTCCACGGCATTAAGCCGTGCCGACACATTGTTGGTCTTAGCAGGAATAACCTTTAGCCCCTCGGCTTTGATGATGTCTACTGCACTGCGCTCGTCGGTCTGCGCCCGCTGCACACCCGCAGGGTC
>Ga0315902_10001025_pt1 | contig 45745 bp, 45 predicted proteins | sample LakEriMetagenome_9_FD_203523 | JGI IMG/M metagenome (GOLD analysis project Ga0315902, IMG submission 203523) | Freshwater fungal communities from buoy surface, Lake Erie, Ohio, United States - Buoy 12 MA117 | ecosystem: Environmental > Aquatic > Freshwater > Lake > Lake biofilm | place: USA...
CCGGAAGTTAAGCCTCTCAGCGTCGATGGTACTGCAAGGGTGACCTTGTGGGAGAGTAGAACGTTGCCGGACTTCTTTTATAAAAAGGGGCGCTTGTTTTCAAGCGCCCCTTTTTTATTTTCACACCATTATATTTGTATTAAGAATTTGCAAAGGGGAGAAAAGACATGAGCGAAGATAAAAACTCACGGAGTTCAGGTCGTCCATCTTCATCAGGTCGTCCATCTTCATCAGGTCGTCCATCTTCATCAGGTCGTCCATCTTCATCAGGTCGTCCATCTTCATCAGGTCGTCCATCTTCAGATTCGCGTCCTGGCCGTGGCGGTCGTACTGATCGCCCAGGTGCAACTCGCGATGTTCGCGCAGGTCGTGAAGCCAGTGATCCACGCGGGTTTCGGCCTCCTCCCATTGAACGCGATCAATCACGCGTGCGCCCACGAATTTTTGAACCAGATATTCCAGATGACATTACTGGAGAAGAACTTGAAAAAAGTGTTCGTGCAGAGTTGTTAAGTCTCTCTGCAGAGAATGCAAAAGTTGTTGCACGACATTTAGCATGTATTAATCTTTATATGGATGTTGATCCAGAGCTCGCTCATAAACATGGAGTAGCCGCTGCACATCATGCAGGACGTCTCGCTGTTGTTCGCGAGAGTGCTGGATACGCGGCTTATCGAGCTGGGCATTACGAAATCGCTCTCAAAGAACTTCGCGCATCACATCGTATTTCGGGGGATGTATCAATGTGGCCAGTGTTGGCAGATTGTGAACGCGGCCTTGGTAAACCTCTCAAGGCGCTGGCCCTAGCCGGCTCTCCAGAGGTTTCTCGTCTAGCCAAAGCAGAAGAGATTGAAATGCGTATTGTCGCTTCAGGTGCCCGTCGTGATCTTGGAGAATTTGATGCAGCTGTGATCACTCTTACCTGCAAAGAACTTAAGGTAAAGAACGAGCCTTGGTCGATTCGATTGCATTATGCCTACGCGGATGCACTCTTTAGCGCTGGCCGTTTAGATGAAGCGCGCCAATGGTTTGCTTTCTGTGCTGATCTTGATGAAGACGAGAGCACTGATGCATACGAACGTGCACGTCAATAAGTAACTTATCCACATTGGATTAACGCAGATGCGCGATTGTCAGCGCCTGGCTAGATGATCCCACCCGTATGCGAGGACGTAGAAAGTTTCTACAATCGCAAGAAGGTGGTCACTCTCATGGCAAGTAAAGTTTCAGAGAAGAAGGCAGATGACGATTTGGATTACTCGCTCAACGATCTCATGCTTCGCGGGAGGGTCTCGGCGCAAGCAGTTGAGAAAGAGTTGCCCAGTGGAGACAAAGTCGTTGAGTTTCGATTAATTGTTTCCCGTCTCGAACGTGGCGGCGTAGATACTCTCGATATTGCGGCGTGGAGTGCAAAGATGCGAAGGAGTGCTCTGACACTCAAAGAGGGCGAATGGATCGAGATCTCAGGCTCTATTCATCGTCGTTTCTGGTCTGGACCAACAGGTGTTGCAAGTCGCTGGCAGGTTGAGGCAGCCGAGATCGCGCGGATATAGATACTCTAGGACAGTAGCAACCCTTATCTCCGGGGTTCCTTGAGTGAAAGGCACAGAATGTCTAACGATTTATTCTCTTCCCTAAAGACTTATCTCACCAAACTCTCTGATGGAGAGAAGACTCCTCAGGAAGTTGCAGCCGCTCTCAATGCTTGGGCCCGCGAGAGCGCAGATTCACTTAAGGCGAAGATTCATGATGAAGTTGAGGCGACCGTTCTCAAGATGGGTTTCGTCAAGCGCGAAGAGTTCGATCGTCTACTTGCTCGCGTTGAAGCGATAGCACCTGTGAAGAAAGCCGCACCAGCGAAGAAGAAAGCCGCACCAGCGAAGAAGAAAGCCGCACCAGCGAAGAAGAAAGCCGCACCAGCGAAGAAGAAAGCCGCACCAACAAAAAAGAGTGGGACTAAGAAGTGAACGTTGAAAATAACGGAGAGCTACAGCATCCCACGGCTACTGTTGAGGTAACACTTGTCGATGATGTTAAGGCAGAGCTCAGTGAAATTGATTCCAGCGATCTGAGCGAACATTCGGCACGTTTTGAGGCTCTCCATGGGAAGTTACAGGAGGCTCTCTCAACTATCGATGGTCTCTAAGACCTAAGAGAGTGCGAGGGATGAGATGAAGACACGGCTAGATGCTGAATTAGTGCGACGTGAGTTGGCGCGTTCGCGTGAACAGGCTGCCGATTTAATCGAATCTCGTTCAGTTCTTGTTAATGGAATTCCTGCGACAAAACCTGCAACGCAAGTAGATGCAGAGACATCAATTGTGCTTGCCGGAAAACGTGATGATTTTGTTTCACGAGGAGGCCACAAATTAGCGGGAGCCCTTGAAGTTTTCAGCGATGTTGTGGTCGAGGGCAAGATCTGTCTTGATGCGGGCGCGTCCACTGGAGGGTTCACTGATGTACTTCTCCGCCAAGGTGCGAAGAAGGTAATTGCAGTTGACGTAGGTTATGGACAACTCGCCTGGGAGTTACGACAGGATGAGCGCGTCGTTATTCTCGATCGCACCAATATTCGTCACTTGACGGGGGATATGGTCGGTGAAGATGTAGAGATTGTTGTCGCAGACCTCTCATTCATCTCGCTCTCACTCGTTCTTCCAGCACTAGCTGCGGTTTCAAAGCCATCGGCTGATTTTCTTCTTATGGTCAAGCCGCAATTTGAAGTAGGACGTGAACGTTTAGGCGCTGGAGGCGTAGTGCGTGATCCTGCGCTACGACGTTCAGCAGTTTTAGATGTTGCCCAATCTGCCTACGATGTTGGGCTAGGAACCATGGGCATCGCAGCGAGTCCGCTACCCGGACCGGCCGGAAATGTTGAATACTTCTTATGGCTTCGAAGAGGTGCACCGGCTATTGATGAGAGCGCACTTGATCGCGCTATCGAGATGGGACCTGCTTGATGAGTTCACGTAAAGCAATTCTTGTTATCAATGCGACTCGTCCTGAAGCGGTGCAAGCAGCGACAACTCTTGCCGCTCTCTTAGGTAAAAGCTCTTTTGAGTTATTCACATCCTCTGCAGTAAAAATCTCTGGAGTTGAGACTGTAAAAACTGAGGAACTTCCTGAAGCAGAGATTGTCATCGTTCTCGGTGGAGATGGAACTATTTTGCGCGGAGCTGAAATTTCGCGCTTGCGAAAAGTTCCACTATTAGGTGTAAACCTAGGTCACGTTGGTTTTATGGCTGAAGTGGAGAAACTCTCGTTGGAAACAGTAGCCGCTAGCGTAATTGCCAAAAGCTACGCAACCGATCCACGCATGGTCTTGGCCTATTCGGTCGAGCGAGATGGAGAGAAAATCTCCTCAGGCTGGTCACTCAATGAGGTGACTATCGAAAGAACTGAGAGCACGATGGTTGAACTTCTTGTGCAAGTAGATCGCAGACCGCTATCTCGCTGGGGTTGTGATGGTCTTATTGCTGCGACTCCAACAGGGTCAACTGCCTACGCATTCTCTGCAGGGGGACCAGTGTTGTGGCCAAATCTGGATGCAGTGGTCCTGCTGCCGATCAGTGCTCATGCGCTCTTTGCTCGTCCGATGGTTATTTCTCATCAATCAGAGATCGTCGTTGAGGTTGAATCGACAGCTGCGATGCTTTCAGCAGATGCACTTCGCGAGTTTCCACTTGTCGAAGGTGATCGTGTGACGATTACCGGCGATGATTCAGTTGTCCTTCTTGCTCACGTTCAACCGACTCTCTTCACTGATCGCCTCGTCGCGAAATTCAAATTACCCGTAGAGGGCTGGCGCGGTGAGTGATCGCTCTTATCTAGAAGAGATTTCAATACGTAATCTCGGAATTATTGATACGAGCTCTCTTGAACTCAGTAAAGGACTCAATGTCCTGACCGGAGAAACCGGCGCGGGAAAGACAATGATTCTTACCGCACTCTCTTTGTTACTGGGCGCAAAATCAGATAGCTCATTGGTACGTCATGGTTCAGAACGCCTTGTTACATCTGCGACATTCTCTATTCCGCCATCGCTCGTCGAACAAATTCATGATCTTGGGGGATTGGTGGAGGACGGTTCACTCATTCTCACTCGTTCAGTCTCAAGTGACGGAAAGAGCAAGGCCACTGCCTCCGGAGCAACGGTTAACGCCTCAACTCTGGGTGAGATCACCGAACCCTTAATTGCAATTCATGGGCAGTCTGCAAATACGCAGATCGTAAAGAGTGTGAGACAACGCGAACTTCTTGATCTCTTTGCCGGAACAAACCTTCAGACAGTGCTGATCGAGTATCAGGAGATTTACACTACGTATAACGAGATGAAGGCAAAGCTCAAAGCTTTGGTGACCAACGCATCTGCACGGGATTCCCAAATTGCAGATCTCGAATTACTTACTAAACAATGGAGCACACTCAAACCGACTCGCGACGAGTTTGCTGCCGTCGATGATGAGATTAGAAAGCTTGCCAGCGTTGAAGATCTTCGTGTGGCTGCATCAGGTGCAAGCGCCGCAATTGGTGAGGAAGATGCCGGCGTGCTTACCGTTCTGGGTCAGGCCCGTAAGTATCTGGAGGCGGCAAAAGGGAAAGATCAGGCACTCGATGAAATAGCGGCGAACGTTGCTGAAGGCTTCTTCTTGATTGATGATGCACATGCAGCTTTGGTCTCATACCTAGCCTCGCTTGAAGCTGATCCTTCTCGCTTAGATTTTCTGCAAGAAAGAAAGTCAGCCTTGGTCGCCTTTGTTAAAAAGTGGGGTGGATCTGGAACTGTTGATGAAGAAATGGCGGAGATTGCCATTCGCGTGAAGAGTGCGAAAGAGATGATTGCTGATTTACATGGCGGTCAGGATCGTATCGCTGAGTTGGAATCTGAAATTAAGGCAGTGAAGATAAAACTTTTATCAGCTGCGAGGAAAGTGACGATTGCTCGCGTCAATGCTGCCGTAAAGCTTAGTGATGGAGTTTCTACCGAAATTGCTGGTTTATCTATGCCGCACACTCGTTTCTACGCTGAAGTTCTCTCTCCAGATTATGAAAGTGCTCTTAAAGAGAGTGATTTCACGATTACGGGGTGCGATGAGATTCTCATGTCGATTCAAGCGCATAAAGATGGTCCCAAAGTTGCACTTGGGAAAGGCGCATCAGGTGGTGAGATGTCTCGCATTATGCTGGCACTTGAAGTTGTCATCGCAGCATCAGCTCCTGTTGGAACATATATTTTTGATGAGGTAGATGCAGGTGTAGGCGGAAAGGCAGCTATTGAGGTCGGTCGTCGCCTTCACGCACTCTCACAACATGCACAAGTGATTGTTGTTACCCATCTGCCTCAAGTGGCTGCTTGGGCCGATCGTCACTTTGTCGTCGCCAAAGATAGTGATGGGCAGATTGTGCAATCAGGTGTTATTCAATTAGATGCGAAGGCTCGGGTCTCCGAGATTGCTCGCATGCTTGCGGGGCTGGATGAATCGATAAGCGCTCAGGAACACGCAGCCGAACTTCTGGCTATGCGAGCAAGTGGCCTCAGAGCCTGATAGGTTTGACTCCCATGGGCCAAGCGCATGTGACGAAGCATATTTTTGTAACCGGGGGAGTCGCCTCAAGTTTAGGCAAAGGACTCACTGCATCTAGTCTCGGAAGACTCCTAGTTTCACGCGGGATCCGAGTGACAATGCAGAAGCTTGATCCTTATCTCAATGTAGATCCCGGAACAATGAATCCCTTTCAGCACGGTGAAGTATTCGTTACCGATGATGGTGCTGAAACAGATTTAGATATCGGCCACTATGAGCGTTTCCTCGATCGCAACCTTGAAGGTTCAGCGAATGTGACAACTGGTCAGGTCTATTCACGCGTAATCGCACGTGAACGTCGCGGAGAGTATTTGGGCGAGACAGTTCAAGTCATCCCACATATCACCAATGAAATTAAAGAACGCATACTGGCAATGTCAGCCCCAGACATTGATGTTGTCATCACCGAGATCGGTGGAACTGTTGGCGATATTGAATCTCAGCCATTCTTAGAAGCTGCTCGACAACTTCGTCAGGAAGTTGGTCGAGATAACGTCTTCTATCTGCATATCTCTCTGGTTCCTTACATCGGACCTTCTGGAGAGTTAAAGACAAAGCCAACTCAACATAGCGTTGCAGCCCTTCGCAGCATTGGTATTGCACCAGATGCAATAGTCCTCCGCTCGGATCGCACGATCCCTGATTCAATTAAGAAGAAGATTTCCCTCATGTGTGACGTTGATCAAGAGGCAGTTGTTGCGGCAGTTGATGCACCAAGTATCTATGACATTCCAAAGGTTCTCTTTAGTGAAGGTTTGGACTCCTACGTTGTACGTCGCCTGAGCCTAGGTGGCCACGATGTTGTGTGGGGCGAATGGGATGATCTCCTTAAGAAGGTTCATCATCCAGAACATCATGTGAGGGTTGCACTCGTTGGTAAGTATATCGATCTGCCGGATGCCTATCTTTCAGTGTCAGAAGCGCTTCGCGCAGGTGGCTTTGCAAATAAAGCAAAGGTTGAATTGATCTGGATACCAAGTGATGAATGTGACACACCGCAAGGTGCAGCGAAATCATTGGGCGAAGTAGATGCGATTTGTGTTCCAGGTGGTTTCGGAGTTCGAGGTATCGAAGGAAAGCTCGGTGCTCTCACCTATGCACGCGAACATAAGATTCCTACACTCGGACTTTGCTTAGGTTTGCAATGCATGGTTATTGAAGCTGCAAGAAATCTTGCTGGTATCAAGGATGCAAACTCAGCAGAGTTTGATCCCGATAAGGGAACTCACGTCATTGCCACTATGGCAGGACAAGAACAAATTGTTGCGGGACAGGCTGATATGGGCGGAACTATGCGACTTGGCCTCTACCGCGCAGATCTCATCAAGGGATCGATTGTGGCTCATGCCTATGGTTCTACAACCATTGATGAGCGTCATCGCCATCGCTATGAAGTAAACAATGATTATCGAAGCAAGCTCAGCGATGCTGGTCTGGTGTTTTCTGGCGTAAATCGTGAACTTGATTTGGTCGAGTTTGTGGAATTACCACGAGAGGTACATCCTTATTACGTGGGAACACAAGCACATCCAGAGTTGCGATCAAGACCAACACGTCCACACCCACTCTTCATTGGTCTTATTGCTGCAGCAATTAAAGCAAAGGATTAACACATGCTTGTAGGTGTTCCCAAGGAGATTAAGGTTCATGAATCTCGTGTAGCTCTAACACCAGAAGGTGCTGCGGAACTCGTTCGTGCGGGCCACACAGTGGTTATAGAAAAGGGTGCAGGTTTAGGTTCAGCCCTCACCGATGTTGATTACATTTCGGCAGGTGCAACTATTGAAGAAGATGTTGAAAAAATTTGGGAATCGGCTGACATGGTTCTCAAGGTAAAAGAACCCATCGAAGTTGAATACTCGAGACTTCGTAAGGATCAGATTCTCTTTACCTATCTTCACTTGGCAGCTTCAAAGGTATGCACAGATGCACTTCTTGCAAGCAGAACAACTGCGATTGCATATGAGACTGTTGAGGTGAATGGAACGCTACCTTTGTTGGCTCCGATGTCAGAAGTTGCTGGGCGCCTTGCAGCCCAAGTTGGCGCGAGTGCACTGCAAAAGCCCAACGGTGGTCGCGGGGTTCTCATGGGTGGAGTTCCGGGAGTTTCACCCGCAAGAGTTCTTGTTATTGGTGGGGGAGTTGCCGGACTTAACGCAGCTGTCATCGCGATGGGAATGGGAGCAGATGTAACGATTGTTGATCGCTCACTTCCGCGTTTGGCATATATCGACACGATCTATAGTGGTCGAATCAAGACACTTGCCTCATCTTTCCACGCGGTTGATCGCGAACTCAAGAACGCGGATTTGGTAATTGGAGCTGTACTTGTGCATGGAGCTAGAGCTCCAAAGTTAGTGAGCAATGCTCAGGTAGCGCAGATGAAACCTGGATCAGTTCTCGTTGATATTGCTATAGATCAAGGTGGTTGTTTTGAAGATTCGAAACCAACGACTCATGCCGAACCGACCTTCCAGGTTCATCAGTCGATTTTTTATTGCGTGGCGAATATGCCTGGTGCGGTTCCAGTTGCATCTACGTATGCACTTACCAATGCGACACTTCCATATGCGATCGCGCTAGCCAATCTTGGTTGGCAGGCAGCGACGGCAGCAGATAAATCGCTAGCTGCTGGGCTCAATGTTCACGATGGACAAGTCATGTATCCGGCAGTTGCACAAGCTCATGGTTACTAAACTCGATATTAATCTCGCACGTTCGGCATATATCGATCACTTGCGTATTGAGCGCGGCCTATCTGAGAACTCATTAACTTCTTACGGCCGAGATCTCAGATACTTTCTCGAGTTCCTAGAGAATCGAGATCTGGAACTGGCGCAGGTGACTGCTACGGCTTTATCTGATTTTGAAGTATGGCTCAAGGATCGGCCGTTGGCAATAAGTAGCATCAACCGAACCAATTCTGCCGTTAAATCCTTTCTCATTTATTGTGCCCGTGAATTTGATTTTAATCTGCCAACAGGAGAAATCTCTTCACATAAAATCGCCCGTAAGTTACCAAAAGCTTTGACAATTGATGAGATCACTTCACTCATTGAAAGTGCTAAATCTCTAAGTGAAGCCACATCTCTTCGCGATGTTGCTCTTTTGGAGTTGCTTTATTCCACTGGTGGTCGAGTTTCAGAAATTATCGGTATCAACATCAACGACCTCTCCAAGGTAGAAACCGATAACGAAGTGATTCAGACAATTAAGTTAAGAGGCAAGGGATCCAAGGAACGAATAGTTCCTATTGGGAGTTTTGCCCTGATCGCTTTAGAAGATTATCTTGTTCGCGTTCGACCTGCACTTGTGGCAAAGAGTGGCAAGAACGAGAGCGCACTATTTCTCAATTCGCGAGGTGGTCGACTCACACGGCAAAGTGCGTGGAATATCGTTTTAGCGTCTGCTCGAGCAAGTGGTCTAGAGGGAAAGGTAAGCCCTCACGTATTTAGACACTCGTATGCGACACATCTTCTTGATGGTGGTGCTGATATACGCGTTGTGCAAGAACTGTTAGGCCATTCCTCTGTGACAACAACGCAGATTTATACGCTGGTTACAATCGACAAGATTCGACAGAGTTACAGCAGCGCACACCCACGTGCACGTTAGCGATTAGATACCGCGGAGTCTACGAGCAAGAATGCTCTGATCACCTTTTTGTTCGAGATCAGCAATGATGACAGCGATAGATTCGCGAACAATGCGACCACGATCAACTGCAAGACCAAGATCACCTCTAAGCGAGAGACGCGCTTGATCTAGATCAAAGAGCTCATCAGGGGATAGGTAGACAGTAATTTTCTCATCATGGCGTTCACGACCAGATGGAGACTTATCAACGCTGACTACGCGGCGTCGCGGAATCGAACGAACACCCTTCTTCGCTCTAGGAGTTGGAGCTGCTGCAGGTGATGCAACTGGAGAAGACGTTTCAGGTGCTACCTCACGTACAGCGCTCAGTGCTGGACTATTCTGCTTAAAGAGTTCATCTGCTCCTGGCAAGCTCGCTCTACGTGTCATCGTGCGCCTCCTCGTGCAATTAATTCGCGCGCAAGACGTCGATATGACGCTGCGCCTCCTGATGATGATGCATAACTAGTTATTGGTTCTCCAGCGACAGTTGTCTCTGAGAATCGGATCGTTTTTGCAATGATGGTGTCAAAAACATCCTCTGGATACTTCTCAAGAATGGCAGTAAGAACTTCGCGATTGTGAAGAGTTTTGCGGTCATACATAGTTGCAAGGATTCCGATCAATCGAAGATCAGGATTAAGGAATGTTTTAACCTTGTCTATGTTTCCTCTTAGCTCGATAAATCCATGCAGCGCAAAATATTCACATTGCAGTGGAACTATCACTTCGTTTGAGGCAACAAGGGCGTTGACAGTGAGTTGACCCATCGTTGGTTGGCAGTCGATGAGAATGACGTCATAATCATCTTGAAGAGTGGCAAGAGCGCGCTTAAGAAATTGCTGCCCACCGATTTCAGATGGAAGTTTCGATTCGGCTGCACCGAGGTCACGGCTTGCTGGCAGGAAATCTAGGTTTGCAACGGAAGACTTTAAAACTATCTGTTGAATATCAGCGGCTGGATCCATCAGCGCGTGATAGACGGTGTTCTCTAAGGGAAGAGTGTGTGCGTTTACTCCGAGACCTAGCGAGAGTCCACCTTGAGGATCGAAGTCAACAAGAAGTACACGACGACCAAGTTCGGCTAGTGCTGCACCGAGGTTTATTGTCGTTGTTGTTTTTCCAACGCCACCCTTTTGATTAAAGATAGAGATAATGCGTGCCTTGCCGTGCTCTGAGATCTGAACAGGGGTGGGAAATGTCTTGACAGCCTTGCCGGTCAGGCTTGCTGTGGTGACGACATCTTCGTCTTTTGTCGATTTAGCGCTCAAGCGAGAAACCTCTTTCTATCGGCGGAGACTCTACGCGCGTGCAGCGTGTATCGGCAAGTAGTAGATGAAAAGCAAGTAAGGTGCCCTCGTGGATATTTCGATGGAGGCAGCCGAAAATATCGCTCTTGAGAGCGGTTTTAGCGTCCACCTCTCGAATTTTGATGGCCCCTTTGACCTTCTACTCCAGCTGATTTCTCGCCACAAGCTCGATATCACCGAGGTCTCTCTGAGCTTGGTTACTGATGAATTTATCTCCTACATCCGATCCCTAGAGGTCTCAGGAGAAGGCTGGCGGCTAGATCAGGCTACAGAGTTCCTCGTTGTGGCGGCGACCCTTCTTGATCTCAAGGCTGCCCGTTTGCTTCCAAGCGGTGAGGTAGAGGATGAGGAAGATCTAGCTCTACTTGAAGCCCGTGACATTCTCTTTGCCCGGCTCTTGCAGTACCGCGCATTTAAGGAGATCGCGGCCTCCTTCCAGACCATGATTGAGGCCGCTGATAAGGCCTTTCCACGCGTAGTCGCCCTCGATCCCGCGCTTTCTGCACTACTACCAGAGGTTCTCATCGGCGTAGGCCCTGAGCGCTTTGCCTCGATTGCTGAGCGTGTTCTGACCCCCAAATCTCCTCCCGTTGTGGCAATTGAGCACCTCCATATGGCGCTGGTGAGCGTCAGTGAGCAATCTAAGCTCGTAGTAGAAGCACTTCGACACTCCAAGACCATGAGCTTTCGTAGCCTCTGCCACGACGCCGACTCAACGATGGTGGTCGTGGCCCGCTTTTTGGCCTTGCTTGATCTATATCGCCAAGGCAACCTCAGGTTCAATCAAGTGATCGCCCTAGGAGAGCTCCAGATCAGCTGGACTGGTTCAGAAGAGGGCGATGTTGAGATTACCGATGAATTTGATATCCCAGTCATAGGTATAGACGAGACAGTAGAGGGTGAAAATGTCTAATGTAGAAGTTGATAGATCGATCGAGGCGATTCTTATGGTCGTAGATGAGCCCGTTACTGAGCTCACCCTAGCCACCGTCCTTGAAGTGACAGTTGATGTCATCAAGGAGTCGCTTGAACGCCTTCAGGGTAGCTATGACGATCGAGGATTTGCGCTGAAGGCGATCAATGGGGGATGGCGCTTCTATAGCCACCCAGATTGTGCGACCGCGGTCGAGAAATTCGTCCTCGATGGCCAACAGAATCGTCTCACTCAGGCAGCCCTCGAGACCCTGGCCGTGATTGCCTACCGCCAGCCTGTCTCACGAGCCAGAGTTTCCGCTATACGAGGAGTCAACGTTGAGGCTGTTATGAAGACCTTGGTTACCCGCGGCCTTGTTGAGGAGTACGGCGTAGAGAACGAGACTGGGGCGATCTTGTATAAGACGACCAGCTACTTCCTGGAGCGCTTAGGGCTTAATTCACTCGATGATCTATCACCACTAGCGCCTCATCTGCCTGATCTTGACGGTCTCGATGAGATTCTTGAGAGCCTTACCGACTAACTAGCCCCTCCTGGCTCCTCCCTTTTGCCTATTGGTGATGTCCTGCCGTAAAGTAGGCACATGCGCTCATGATGGGCGGATTGTCACACCCTGAAGACTGTCGAGAATGGATAGCCTGATTATGAGTCTTTTACGCTTGAACAAAATTATTGCCGACGCCGGTGTCACCTCACGTAGGGGAGCCGATGAGTTAATCATGGATGGCCGCGTCTCCGTAGACGGCCACATCATAAGAGAGCTCGGGGCTAAGTTTGACCCAGCTTTGGTTAGAGTCATGGTTGATAATGAGACAATTACTGTATCAATGACTAAGTCTTATTTATTACTTCATAAACCAAAAGGTGTTTTGTCTACCATGTTTGACCCTGAAGGTCGTCCTTCTCTAGCTGACTTTATTGACCTCCGGAAAGAGCGTTTATTCCATGTCGGCCGACTCGATAAGGACTCCGAGGGGCTAATCCTGCTCACAAATGATGGGGACCTGACCTTCAGAGCGACCCATCCCTCATATGGTCTAGTGAAGAGCTACATCATTGAATTCGAGGGTGTCCTGGCGGCGGGGGTCGACAAGATACTTCTTAAGGGCATTGAGCTCGAAGATGGCATGGGACGGGTTCTTACCTTCAAGCACCTATCTCCCCAGTGGATCGAGGTCAGCATCCATGAGGGCAGGTATCACATCATCCGTAGATTGATGGAGGCGGTAGATGTCCGAGTGGTCCGGTTGATCCGTACCAACTTTGGGCCGATCAGCCTGGGGGATACACCGCCTGGACGATGGCGAGATCTCAATGACGGTGAATTGTTTAATCTACGTAAAATTTTAGATATAAAACCATAAATTCATACGAGGGTTATATATGTATATAGCAATATATCGATACTTCCGAGCATCACAGTATGAATAACCATATATCGATAATTTTAGATCTCTATGTGCGTGGAATGTTCCCTTAGAATCGTTTTATCGATATTAACAGTAGAGCTCGCCAGAAGGGGGATCGAATTCAATCAATTCTCACTCCAGAGAAAAGATTGAAATAGTTAAATAGATTTCTCGACATACGGTTATGTAAAGAGCGACAACTTTCACCCTTTTCGGTCTATCCTTTACCTATGTCACAGGTGAGAGCAATCAGAGGGGCGACCCAGCTTGAGGCCAATACGGCCGCGGCGATGGAGGCTGCCACCAAAGAGTTGCTCCTTGAAATGTTGTCGGCAAATGCGCTCACCCCTGCAGATCTGATTTCAGTCTTTCTCACCGTTACCCCTGATCTCAATGCAGCATTCCCCGCCGCTTATGCACGAGAAGTTGGTTTCCAATCTGTACCCCTCCTTTGTGCGGTAGAAATTGATGTTCCCGGAGCTCTTGCCCGTGTTTTACGCGTGATGATTCACTGCAATACCGAGCGAAATTCTGACCAAATTTCACATATTTACCTTCACGGAGCCAAGGCTCTACGACGAGATATCGCTCAATAACGATGGAAGCTTCCCTCGCTCATGTGCGGATCGTGGGTGCCGGCCTGATCGGAACCTCGATCGCTCTCGCCCTTCGTGCTACAGGCGTCACAGTCACGCTCTGCGATTCCGATAGTCGAGCAGAGGCTCTCGCTCGAGACCTCATGGGTGGAGAAAATGGAGATGGTTCGGCGGTCGAAGATCTCTGCATTATCGCAACTCCTCCCAATTTTATCGCTGAGGTGATCCACGCTGAATTAAGTCGTAATTCTCAGTTGAAGGTTATGGACATAAGCAGTATTAAGACTAAACCTCTAGTGGATGTTTCAAGTATTGGCTTCGATCTTAAGTTTTTTGCCCCGACCCATCCGATGGCAGGTCGTGAAGTCAGCGGTCCACAATCGGCTCGCGGGGACCTATTCCAAGGGCGACCTTGGATTCTCTGCCTAGATGGCGTAGATCCTGAGCTCTCGCAGATGATTCGAGATGTCGTTGGGCGCTGTGGAGCGATTGCCCTCGACCGAACCGTAGAAGAGCACGATAAGGGGGTGGCTCTGGTTAGTCATCTGCCTCAAGTAGTGGCATCCCTGCTCGCTAGTCAACTTATAGCTGGACAGGGGAGTGAACTTGAATTGGCAGGAGCCGGGCTACGCGATACCACCCGTATTGCCGAGTCAGATCCCGCTCTGTGGGCTCAGATTTTGGCGGGAAATAGCGCTGCTTTGAGACCGTTGTTGATAAGTCTACAAAACGATCTTTCTCACGCTATTGAGAAGCTCGATGATCCAGCGGCGATGGCTCAATTAATCTCCAATGGCCAACGGGGGAGAGCAGCAATTCCAGGTAAGCATGGCGGTAAAGCTCGCAACTACATCTACCTCGACATTGTGATTGACGATAAGCCGGGTCAGTTAGCGGCGATTATCGAAGCATGTGCTGCGGCGAAGGTGAATATTGAAGATTTGGCGATCGAACATACTCCAGGACAGCAGACAGGCTTAATTACCTTGGCCTTCTCTCCTGAAGATAGCGCAATCGTTGCTGCCCACCTTGAGAAGGAGGGATGGAAGGTTCATCCATCTCGGTAGAATAAGAACGTAGATGTGAACGAGCGCATGGTTTTTCCCCGGCACGACTTTAGAAGTATTACTGAAAAGAGCTGCACAGATGATCGTCATTGCAATCGATGGTCCTAGTGGAGCCGGTAAATCCAGCACTTCTCGTGAAATTGCTCGTCGCGCTGGTTGGAATTATTTAGATACAGGCGCGCTCTATCGCGCAGTGACCTGGTTAGCACTTTCTCTGGAGAGCCAAGACGCAAAGGAAATTATTCAAGGGCTAAAAACATCTCCGATTCGTTTTGTTGCAAACCCACAAGACCCAAAAGTTTTTTGTGGAGATACAGACATTACCGACGAGATTCGCACATCGCGTGTTACTGATGCTGTCAGTGCAATAAGTGCCAACCCTGCAATTCGTAAGGAACTCCTCGATCTGCAACATAAGATCATGGATAAAGCCGATCGCGGAATTGTTGTAGAAGGACGCGATATTGGAACAGTAGTTGCACCAAAAGCGCCGATGAAGATTTTTCTAACCGCCGATTTAGAAGCGCGTGCAACAAGACGCGATGCAGAATTCGCTGATTCTTCCCAAGGCGTTGATGCAGTTGGGCAATCATTAAGCGATCGCGATCACGTTGATTCGACACGTGCTGTTTCTCCTCTTGCAACCGCAGATGATGCAGTTGTTATAGATTCGACGCTTCTTGATTTGGACGAGACCGTTGATCGTATTTGGGAACTTCTCAAAGAGCGAAATCTTCTTGGTTTACCAATCGTCGCGATTCTAGGTCGACCAAATGTGGGTAAATCAACTCTCATCAATCGATTCCTTGGAAGACGCGAAGCGATCGTTGAAGATACTCCTGGTGTTACGCGCGATCGAGTTCAATATGAGTGTGAATGGAATGGTCGGCGATTCATCATTATGGATACCGGGGGATGGGAATCAAAGCCCGATGGAATATCGGTTCAAGTTTCAGCAGGTGCGGAAATTGCAATGCAGGAAGCTGATGTTCTCTGTTTTGTTGTTGATGCCCAAGTAGGTGCACTCGATGAAGATGACGTTCTAGTTCAAGAACTACGTAAAGCTAAAAAACCAACGGTATTGGTTGCTAATAAGGTCGATGGTGATTCAGATGAATCAGATGCTCATGCTCTGTGGAATATCGGATTAGGTGAGCCACACTTTGTTTCCGCACTTCATGGTCGCGGCAGTGGTGATCTTCTTGATCTCATCGTTAGAGAATTGCCTGAAGTCGGTGGAGCTCAAGCACAAGATGGTTATCGTCGTATCGCTCTCATTGGTCGTCCCAATGTAGGCAAGTCAAGTTTACTTAATGCACTCGCTGGAGAATCTGTTTCGATCGTCGATGATGTCGCAGGAACAACGCGCGATCCCGTCGACTCACTGATTGACTTTGGTGGATCGATCTGGCGTTTTGTCGATACCGCTGGGCTAAAGAAACGCTCCAATCAAGCAAGCGGCACCGATTACTACGCGACGTTGCGCACACAAGCTGCCCTCGAACGTTGCGAATGTGCAGTTGTTGTTCTTGACGCTTCATTACCAATCTCTGAACAAGATTTGCGTGTGATCACCATGGTCGAAGAAGCAGGTAAGGCGCTTGTCCTTGTTATGAATAAGTGGGATTTAGTTGATGAAGATCGCAGAGACCAGTTGGATAAAGAGATTGAGCGCCATCTTGATCAGGTTGAATGGGCGCAACGCGTAAATGTAGCGGCAAAGACTGGTTGGCACCGTGATCGTTTAGCACCTGCGATTCGCACCGCACTAGATTCATGGGAGCGACGAGTACCGACAGCAAAGCTCAACTCATTCTTAGGCGCTCTGATTGGTGCAACACCTCCGCCGGTTCGCGGTGGAAAGCAGCCAAAGATTTACTACGCAACGCAGGCCGGAATTTCACCACCAAAATTCGTAGTCTTTTCAAGTGGATGGATCGAACCGTCGTATCGTCGATTTATCGAACGACGTCTACGTGAAGAGTTCGGTTTCCCAGGCACTCCAGTTATGGTCGCAATTCGCGTGAAAGAACGCGATAAGGAGAATGGCTAGAAGTTATGGCTTCATCGATTGCTACCTGGCCCAATGCTCTGACGGGATTGCGAGCTCTTGGAATACCGCTTTTTATCTATCTCGCCCTGGGGCCTGAATCTGATGGCTGGGCAATCGCTGTTCTGGCAGTAGGGGGAGCCACAGATTACTTCGATGGCAAATTGGCGCGAGCACTAGGGCAGGAATCAAAGTTAGGGGAGATCCTCGATCCCACGATAGACCGTCTTTACATTCTTGCCACCCTGATTGTTCTCTATATGCGTGAGGCGATTCCACTGTGGCTTATCGCAACACTGATTGCTCGCGATGTGGTGTTGGCTTTAGTCGCTTTGGTATTGGCGGTCAAGGGTAAGGCTCCACTAAAGGTCACTTTCGTTGGCAAGGCGGCAACCTTCAACCTACTCTACGCCTTCCCATTCCTACTTCTAGCCCTGAGCGATTCCTTAATAGGTGAGATCGCATTTATCCTCGGCTGGGCTTTTGCGATCTGGGGCGTCGCACTCTACGTCGCGACTGGAGTTTCATACTTCCTCACTGCCCTGAAAACTATTAGAGTGTGATCGAAGATTTGAAACCATCGCAAGTGTTGTTCTACATACAAGGAGAAGTACATGTCGCTCATTCCTGACGCGCTCAAATACACCAAAGAACACGAATGGGTGCGAGAGAGTTCTCCTACTGTTATCCGCATGGGGATTACCGATTACGCGCAAGGTGCACTCGGTGACATTGTCTATGTCCAGTTGCCCAAAGTTGGCGATGTAGTTGTGGCGGATAAAGTCTGCGGCGAAGTTGAATCAACAAAGAGCGTCTCTGAAATATTTTCACCGGTAAGCGGAACTGTCGTTGCCATCAATGAATCACTCGAAGCCAATCCAGAAGTTCTCAATAGTGATCCTTATGGAGCTGGTTGGTTGGCAGATATCGAAGTTTCAGCAGCGCCTGTCGGTTTACTCTCCGCCGACGGTTATCGTCAAATCACCGCGTAAATCCGTCCCCTTGCGGACTCTTTTTTCCGCTTGATTTATCCCTGAGAGAGTTCTAGTGTCAGCCTTCAGTTGATGTTGAGCTATCTCTAGAGGGTAAGAAAGCGGGTGATTCGTGGCATCTCAAGATGATCGTGAACTCACCACAACTCTTCGCCTAGGTTCACAACCAGATGCTTCCCCCACAGAAAGTCCGCTCCTTGAGAGCCATCTCTCTGTAGCTTCTGATGATGAAAAGGCAATCCTGGAAGAGATTATCAACGGCTCCGGCGATAAATCGATGTTGATCATCTTTAAGGGACCAGCTAAAGGTTCCAGATATCTCATTACTCGCGAAGGAGCAACAATTGGCCGCTCTCATGAGAGCGAGATTTTTCTTGATGATGTGACGGTTTCTAGATTACATGCGGCAATTGCATACGACGAACAAAAGGCGTGCTTTGCAATCACTGACCGATCTAGTCTGAACGGTACGTACATCAACGGTTCAGTAGTCGAAAAAGTAAATTTGAGTCATGGTGATCAGGTGCAAATTGGTAAATTCCATCTGCTCTTCATTACCGGTCAGAAATAATTAACAGGGGAGAGACAGTGAGCGTTCCAGCACGTGCCTATTTAAGTATCGGTGAAGTTCTATCTAAACTTCGTGGTGACTTTCCAGATATCACCATCTCAAAAATTCGATTCCTTGAATCAGAAGGTTTGATCGAGCCGCAGCGCACCCCTTCCGGTTATCGTAAATTCACTAGCGCGGACCTGGAACGCCTTCGCTATGTATTGCTCGCTCAGCGCGATCACTATCTTCCGTTACGAGTAATCAAAGATAATCTCGATGCTATGGACCGAGGCCTTGAGCCAGCTCCTCTCTCTGGTGGTAGTGCCAGCCCCCGTCCAGCTCTGGGTCTAGCAACGGTTGATGGTGAGTTATCTCCTTCGAACTTTGCACCTTCTGCAGATATGCGACTTTCCCGAGATGAACTCGTGAAGGCATCTGGAATCACAGATGCTGCGCTGACTGAACTTGAAAGTTTTGGACTAATCTCAATACGCGGTCGTCACTACGATGCGGATGCTCTTTCTGTAGCAACAGCCGTTGCATCCATGTCTGCCTTTGGAATCGAACCACGCCACCTGCGTTCCTTTAAATCAGCTGCTGATCGCGAAATCGGTCTGATCGAACAGGTAATTACTCCATTGAATCGTCAGAAGAATTCTGATTCAAAAGCGCGAGCTGAGGAAGTCTCCAAGGAGATTGCAGCGCTCTCAATTCGCCTGCACGCATCCCTTGTTCGCGCAGGACTCAATCGTCCGCGATAGACTCAAGGCATGAGCGATGAGGTCACTCCATTTATTAGCATGGAGGTGGTGGGCGTTCGTATTGAGATGCCTTCCAATCAGCCCATCGTTTTGCTCAAAGAGATCGATGGATCTCGCTTTCTCCCAATCTGGGTCGGCGCAGCCGAAGCTACTGCGATCGCCTTTGCCCAGCAGGGGATTAATCCGGATCGACCGCTGACACATGATCTGATGCGCGATCTTCTTGAGACGCTGGATGCGACGCTGCTTGCCGTTCAGATCACTCACTTACGAGATGGCATCTTCTTTGCCACTCTTCAATTGCGCACTCACGAGGATGCAGCTCTAGCCGTCTCTGCTCGTCCATCAGATGCGATCGCCTTAGCTCTACGGAGTCAGAGCAATGTCCTCGCCTCACGCGAACTGGTCGATCAGGTGGGGATCGAGATCCCTGAACGTCTTATCCAAGAGATGGATGCCGATGGGCAGCCGATCGAGGCACCGAGCGCCGACCTCGAGGCATTCCGTGAATTTTTAGATCAGATCAATCCGGAGGACTTCGCAGGCTAGGTCTCAACCTCTAGTTGAGGTTTGGTTCGTGTCGGTCATTGAATGCAGCCTGGGTGCTGCGTATATTTGCTCATCAGAGCACCTCTTCCCCAAGAGAAATGAGAAATTCGTGACCTCCCCAGTTACGCCAGGCACGCCAGAGATCGGTTACCGCGGAGCTACTGCATGTTCAGCTGCAGGAATTTCTTATCGTCAGCTCGATTATTGGGCTCGCACCGGTCTTGTAGAACCAAGCGTTCGTAGCGCAACGGGATCTGGAACTTCTCGTCTCTATGGTTTCCGAGACATTCTCGTTTTAAAAATTGTTAAGCGTTTACTTGATGCAGGTATTTCTCTACAGAATATTCGCACTGCAGTCACACATCTTCGCAGTAGGGGAGTAAGTGATCTCGAGCGCATCACATTGATGAGCGATGGCGCATCAATTTATGAGTGCGCAAGCCCGGATGAGATTGTTGACTTACTTGCAGGCGGACAAGGTGTTTTCGGAATCGCAGTGGGCAAGGTCTGGCATGAAGTAGAAGGCTCGCTAGCAAACCTTCAAGGTGAGGTTGATGGTTCACCTGCACGTGTTGAAGGTAACGATGAACTTTCCATGCGTCGCAAGGCTAAAGGCGCTTAAAGAAGCTTTCGGCTCTATATTTCTCCTCTGCGAAGTCAACAGGGGGATTAGTGGCTATCGAGCGTAAGTTTGAGGATCGACATATCGGTCCGACACATCGTGATGAAGAGACGATGCTTAAAACCCTTGGCTATAACGATTTAGAAAGCTTTATCAGCGCCGTTGTTCCATCAAATATCGCTATCAAAGGTGTCATAGAAGCAGCGATAGATGACGGCGTAAGTGAAGTAGAAGCGATTGCGGAGTTAAAAGCCATCGCATCCAAAAACAAAGTACTCACCTCACTCATCGGAACCGGTTATTACGGAACCATTGTCCCTGCTGTAATTAAGCGCAACGTTTTAGAAAACCCGGCCTGGTACACCGCGTATACGCCATATCAACCAGAGATTTCACAAGGTCGCCTAGAAGCTCTCTTTGCATTTCAAACTATGGTCTGTGAACTCACTGGGCTGGATATTTCAAATGCTTCAATGCTCGATGAGTCAACGGCTGCAGCTGAAGCGATGACTCTGGCTCGCAGATCATCAAAACTCAGTGATGACGCTGTCTTTTTGATCGAGGAACATGTACATCCACAGACAAAAGCGGTAGTGATAACACGCGCTAAGCCTCTGGGAATTACTGTCGTGGAGGTCGATTCAGGTCACATTGCGCGGGACGGCTATGACGGAGAGTTCTTTGGAGCACTCGTTCAATACCCTGACACAACTGGCGAAATCATTGATTACTCGAAGTTTGCAAGCTACGCGCACGATCGTGGTGCGTTAGTTATTGCTGCGACAGATTTGCTCGCCTTAACTCTGCTGAAAGCACCAGGGGAGTGGGGCGCTGATGTTGCAGTGGGAACGTCGCAGAGGTTTGGTGTTCCTATGGGTTTTGGTGGACCTCATGCAGGTTTCTTAGCGGTGCGTTCTGGATTAGAGCGTTCCATGCCAGGCCGACTCGTTGGTCAGAGTATTGATTCCACCGGCGGCCCTGCATTCCGTCTTGCTCTGCAAACTCGTGAGCAACATATTAGAAGAGATAAAGCGACCTCAAATATTTGTACGGCGCAAGCTCTCCTTGCAAATATGAGCGCCTTCTATGCCATGTGGCACGGACCAGAGGGGCTTAAAGGAATTGCTCAGCGTGTTCATGGCTTTGCGTCTCGATTGCAGAACGCGGTTGGATCACCGAACCATAATGTATTCGATACAGTCACAATCGATGTAAAAGATGCAGCAGCCATTCACGCTAACGCTGTTAAGAATGGTTTTAACTTTGCACATGTGAGCAATACTCAAGTTCGTATTTCATTTGATGAGGAAACAACTGAAACAAACTATCTCGCAGTCCTGCAGATCCTCGGAGTCGAGGATTCGTCCTCAACTGACCTACCTAAGGATCTTCTGCGCACTTCGGCGTTTCTCACTCATCCGATTTTTAATACTAATCACTCTGAGACAGCGATGATGAGATATCTGCGCAACCTTGCAGATCGCGATCTTGCACTCGATCGCACGATGATTCCTTTGGGGTCATGCACAATGAAACTTAACTCAGCCACTGAGATGGAAGCGGTGACGTGGCCCGAATTCTCAAAGTTGCATCCTTTTGCTCCTACAGATCAGAGCGTTGGTTCACGTGAGCTCATTGCACAGCTTTCCAAATGGCTAGTTGCGATCACGGGTTATGACGCAGTTTCATTGCAGCCGAATGCTGGAAGTCAGGGCGAATTCGCCGGACTCCTTGCCATCCGTAACTATCATGATTCACGCGGTGATCAGAACCGAACTATCTGTCTCATTCCATCGAGTGCTCATGGAACTAACGCTGCCAGTGCTGTGATGGCTGGTATGAAGGTGGTTGTCATCGAGTGTGATGAAAATGGAAATGTTAGCGTTGCCGATATCAAGGCGAAGATTGAGTTGCACGGTCCTGCTCTTGCCGCTCTTATGATCACTTACCCAAGTACACACGGCGTTTTTGAGAGTGCCGTCAGTGATATCTGCGCCCTTGTTCATGATGCCGGTGGTCAGGTTTATGTTGATGGTGCCAATCTCAATGCTCTCGTTGGTGTTGCGCAGCCTGGAAAATTCGGCGCTGATGTTTCTCACCTGAACCTCCATAAAACATTTGCGATTCCACACGGCGGTGGGGGACCCGGCGTAGGTCCAGTGATTACCAGAGCTCATCTCGCGCCGTTCCTACCAAATCACCCGTTGGATGCAGATGCTGGCCCTGTGACAGGTCCTGGTCCAGTTTCTGGTGCACCGTATGGATCGGCAAGTATTTTGCCAATCTCATGGGCTTACATTCGTTTACTCGGGGGAGCAGGCCTTACTCACTCCACTCAGATCGCAATTTTGTCTGCTAACTACATGGCGGCACGCCTTAATGATTCATACCCGATTCTTTACACGGGTGCCAATGGTCTAGTAGCTCACGAATGTATTCTCGATATCAGAGGGTTAACAACCGCATCAGGTGTCACAGGAGAGGACATAGCAAAGCGTTTAATGGATTACGGATTCCATGCACCGACAATGTCTTTTCCAGTCGCTGGAACTCTCATGATTGAACCAACTGAATCTGAAGACATTATTGAAATCCACCGCTTTATCGATGCGATGATTGCAATTCGCGGTGAGATCCAAGAGATCATTGACGGCAAGGTTTCAGTCGAGGAGAGTGTTCTGCGTTTGGCGCCACATACAGCGCGAGCTGTTACATCTTCACAATGGGATCGCCCTTATAACCGTGAAAAGGCGGGCTATCCAGCACCGCCGGATGGCCTTGTGGCGGGCGAACTCATTGGTGCTCGAATGAAGTATTGGCCACCAGTTGGTCGTATTGATGGCGCACATGGAGATCGCAATCTCATCTGTGCCTGCACACCAGTCTCGGATTACGCGTAAATTAACCCGAAACCCTCGCGGGGATGGGCTGATTTCTCTTACTTTACATAATGTAACTTATCGGCGTTAGGCCGCAGGCGGCGCTTCACACCCCACCGAGTCGTCTGGATTAAAGCCTCAATGACGATCGCTCGCGACATCTTGGAAACTCCATTTACGCGTTCGACGAAGGTAATTGGAACTTCTGTCGCTCTTGCATCTGCCAAATGCGAAGCTAGCGCCATTTCGATTTGGAAACAGTATCCAGTTGCATTCATTTCAGCCAGATTGAGCGATTCGAGCAATTGTCGACTATAGATTCGAAAGCCACCCGTGAGATCGGCCAGCTTTATTCCAAGGGAAAAGGATGCGTATCTGGTTCCAGATTTTGATAACAATTGCCGAGATCGTGGCCAATTAACCACCGAACCACCGGTAATCCAACGAGTCCCGAGAACTATCGACTTTCCAGGACTTATCGCTGCAAACATTGCCGGTAAATCTGCCACCCGATGTGAGCCATCGGCATCCATCGTAACTATCTGGTCGTAGCTTTGATCTGCAAGAACTTTGGTAAATCCTGCGCGATAGGCGTTCCCAAGACCATCTTTCTTCTCTCTCTTTAATACAAAAACCCAATCGAAGCCCAACGATTCTACGATTTCTGCAGTTTTATCTGGCGAGTTATCGTCAATAACTGTGACATCAAAGTCGAATTGATCAGTGTTTCGCAAGCTTTCAAGAGCGTTAAGAAGTTCGGCAACGGTTGAAGCCTCGTTGTAAGTCGGGATCAAAATCATCGATTTCATCGAGATCTCACTATACGCACAACAAGTGGGAAAAGAAAAGAAATAATGAGAACTAGTCCAGGGGCTAGTCGTCCTAAGATACTGGCGAGCGTGTTAACTGAGTTCGAACGCAAGTCCCCCGACAACTGAGCAGAAATATTTTCTTCAGTTTTGCTAATAATTTCACCATTAATTCCGATGTGTGCGGAAATGCCTATCGTAGAAACACTCACAATCTCCCGCGCATTCTCGATTGCACGAAGTCGAGTGATTTGTAACTGCTGAGCGCTCTCAGATGTATCAGCAAATGTTGCACTATTTGTTTGTACAACCAGAGCTTCGGAACTCTCCGCCGCTTTCTGAACTAGGGAATCGGATAGAAGTTCGTAACAGATGACAGGAGCGAGATTGAATCCATCGACGATGTGATTATCAACCCTCTTTCCCACATTGAAATCAACCACATCATCGACATAAGGAGAAATAATCCGAGCAATTGGTCGCAGTGGCATGTATTCACCAAATGGAGTGAGGTACTGCTTGGAGTAGTACGAGACCACTTCCCCACTTTCGTCATACATCAATGAAACATTTTCCAGTTGACCGCTCTGACGAGTAATGGCTCCGGCAATCAGTGGGATTTTGAGTGTGGATGTGAGGCTTTCAATTGATTCCCTCACCTTAGTATTGGCAAAAGGATCCACATCGATTGCATTCTCTGGCCAGATGATGACATCAGCGCGGTCAATATCAGCCTTCCTCGTCTCGGCTAAATGCAGGTTAAAGACTGCCTCGGCACGATCATTAAATGTCAGGCCTACGGATGGAGTGTTCCCTTGAATCCCAATGAAAGAAACCTTCGCTTGCGATGAGTATGAGTTATTGAGTAAGAGTGGCAGAAGAACTACAAGCAAGAGTGGAAATGCAAAATTCTTTCGGAACTTGGCCACCATCGCTGAGATCGTTAACACCCACGCTGACAGTAAAAGCGCTCCCCCGATTGATATCACTGACGCATATGGAGCATCTGCTTGCGAAAAGGAAATTCGCATCCAGGAGAAGCCACTGAATGGAAAGATGGAACGAAGTTCTTCGATAGCAAGTAAGGCAGGAATAAACCAAAAAATATTAGTCGTGTATCGACCCAGGAGCCCAAGCGGCAGGTAGAAAAGACCGTGCAGTAGTGCAAGTAATGCCAACGGTATTAATCCAACATATTTACCGGCCCACCAGAGAGTAATCGCGCTACTGATGAAGCCAAAAAGGAAGGCACTTCGGTAGAGATTTACACCCTTTTGACAGATTCTTAAGAAGATCGCGTATGAGATCGGTGCTAAGAACCAAAGCCCAATTGGTTCAAAAGAAAATGCGAAGAGAACTCCAGCAAAGGCAGCTACCACTTGAGAGCCGAAATCAATCGATCAACGCTAGCCCCCAAAGCATATTGCTCTTTGAGTTGATAAATTTTTGATAGATCTGCAGGAGCTTTGGGAAGAGAAATCTCCAGACTAGGAAGCGGAACATTTCGAGCACAATTCACAACAGTTGGAGCAATCTCTAGGTAATCCATACCCACAACTATCTTTTTAGCTAGAGCTGCAGGTAACCGCTCATCACCTGCATTAGCCGCTGCAATGGCGTCTTCTATCGTTGCAAAATGAGTAGCAATGAGAGCCGCACCTTTTTCGCCAATACCTTTAACTCCGGGAAGTCCATCGGAAGGATCTCCTCTAAAGGTTGCAAAGAGCGCGTATCGCTCCCCCGGTATCGCGTACTTATCTGCAATGAATTTTAAGTCCACAAGATCATGTGCAGAAATACCTTTTGCTAGGTAAGCAACCTTGATATCGCGAGCATCGTCAACGAGTTGAAAGAGATCACGATCTCCGGTCACAATTCGAGTAGGACCTTTGTGCGTATGTGCGTAAGTTGCCATCACATCATCGGCCTCAAAGTCATCAACCCCCACCATTGGCAAACCAAATTCATCAAGAAGATCGAGCAAGATTGGAATCTGTGGAGTGAGGGTGTCTGGTTCGGCCTCTTCTTCGCTATCTTCATCTTCCAGACGGTTTGCTTTGTATTCCGGAATGAGATCGACTCTCCACGATGGGCGCCAATCACCATCTAAACAGACAACTAATCGATCGGGGTTGTAGATCGAAATTAATCGCGCACTCATGTCAAGGAAACCGCGGATAGCATTTACTGGTGTTCCATCTGGAGCTACCAAAGTATCTGGCATCCCGTAATACGCGCGGTACCAGAGTGATCCACTGTCTAAGAGCATCAGGGTCATAAGTCCGCCAACATATAAGAAATTACTCCTCGATCCAAACGCGCTACACCCTCACGGCATGTCTTGCGCAACTCTGGACTCGCACCAGCTATCTGAGTCAAAAGGTCTATCAGCTGCTTAGTCGAGCGCACGAAATCGCCGACAGACATATCACTGCCCTTGAGAACTCTCTGCAACGTATTACCTTGCGCCCACTTATAGGAAATGAAAGCAAACCCAAAATCTGGTTCTCTTTGTGTCTTTACGCCAAAACGTTCTTCAATCTCCTCTAGTTCACTCCATATAGCGACTATTGAAACAAGAGCTTGTGCCACGTTGTTATGGGGCATCTTCGGAGCGTAGTTCTCTGTAGTGCGCGATTGGAATATCATTGCAGATGCAACAGCAACAAGCTCTTGTGCCGATAAGTTGTTGAGGACTCCTCGCTTAATCGCTTCCGTAAGTAAAAGATCTGACTCTGCGTAGATCTTGGAAAGAATCTTTCCCTGCTCAAGGGTTTTCTCTCCCTCTATGTATTTAAGGTGCGTAAGTACGTCGCAGATACGATCGAAGGTCTTGGCGATAACGTGAGTGCGATTCTCGACCCTGCCTCGTAGGCCTTCAGACTCGCGACGAATCCTTTCAGCTCTCTCTGCAATCCGTGCGTGTGATTCGCGATCATTACAGGCATGGCAAGGATGAGTGCGTAGACCTTTGCGTAACCCCTCCATCTCAGACTCTAAAAACCGGCGCTGCTTCTGATCTATCGTTCTGCGAGCATCACGCTTAGAAAGTAACCGTTCAATCTCTTTGATATCACTGCGCATTCGTGCGTATTCAGAGAAATCACCAAGATGACAATTGACATCGGCCATCAGCTCGCTAATAGCGCCTTCATTCTTCTTTATCTGACGGACTAAACCAACAACCGCTCGATCGGCTTGGAATTGCGCGAACGATGACTCTAAAGAACCACGCGCTCTTTCACGGCCGAAACGATGAATCAGGTTGATCGCCATGTTGTAGGTAGGAGTAAACGAAGATCGCAACGGATACGTACGAGTAGATGCAAGTCCTGCGACCATTGCACTATCGATTGTCGGCGACCACTGCACAATTGCATTTCCCTCAATGTCGATTCCACGACGACCAGCACGACCAGTGAGCTGGGTGTACTCCCCCGGTGTGATGGGAACATGTGCTTCGCCGTTCCACTTTGTTAACTTTTCTAGGATCACCGTCTTAGCTGGCATGTTGATACCTAAAGCCAGTGTCTCGGTGGCAAAGACAGCCTTAACTAAGCCACGTTTGAAAAGATCTTCGACAGTCTCCTTAAAGCTTGGTAGCAATCCAGCATGGTGGGCCGCAATTCCTCGCTCGAGTGCGTCTAACCATTCGTCATATCCCAAAATGTCGAGGTCTTCTTGAGCAAGATTGGCATTCAATCGTGAAGCGGTCTCAACGATGAGCTTTCTCTCTTCGGTATTCGTCAATCTGAGTCCAGAGAAAACGCATTGTTTTACGGCGGCATCACAGGCAGCACGCGAAAAAATGAAGGTAATTGCTGGGAGAAGCCCCTGGCGATCTAGAGTCTCGATAATTTCGGGGCGAGACAATTTGTTCTCCGATTCATCAAATCGCTCTCGACGATGACGTGGCATCTTGACTTTACGCATGGATTCGCGTTCCAGAGCTAAAAGTTCTGGATTAATTTTGCCAGGCTCTTTAAAGAGATCCACAAGCCTATTCCCAATAAGTACATGCTGATACAAAGGTATGGGGCGAATTTCTGAGACGATGACATCTGTGCCACCGCGTACCGTGCCCAGCCATTCACCGAATTCTTCAGCGTTTGAGACAGTTGCACTGAGTGAGATCACTTGCACTGATTCCATAAGATGGATCAATACTTCTTCCCAGACAGCACCTCTGAACTTATCAGCCAAGTAGTGGACCTCATCCATTACCACCGATTGCAAGTTCGTCAGCGTCGATGACCCTGCATAAAGCATGTTGCGAAGAACCTCAGTGGTCATAACAAGTATCGGTGCTTCGGAATTTATATTGGTATCACCTGTGAGAAGCCCAACATTTTCCTCTCCGAATTTTGAGACGAACTCGGAAAATTTCTGGTTGGAAAGAGCCTTGATGGGAGTCGTGTAGAAACACTTCTTTCCTTGTTCTAGGGCTAGAAATGCTGCGAACTCGCCAACGACAGTCTTGCCTGCACCTGTGGGAGCTGCGACCAAAAGACCATTTCCATCTTCAACGCAGTGAAGCGATTCGATTTGAAATTCATCAAGTGGAAAGTCGAAGCCTTCAGAAAATTTTATGGTGAGTGGATGAGAAGATCGGACCTTGGCTGCAGCCATCCGCTCTGCTGGGGTACTCATGCGGCCCACACTTTCAAAGCATTACTCACACACCGCGCAGAAAGCGGCAGGCTCGATATCGGCTCACCATCGGCAAATGAGGAACCAGAACCCTTGATCTCAATTTCCTGACATCGATAAATGGTGACTGCTGGATGTCCAACGTGCTTACCGCTATAAACTTTAGGGAAGACCTTCAGAAGCTCGATACGCGAAACCTGTGCAAGAACCATTACATCGAATAGTCCATCATCGATCTTGGCATCGGGACAGATTCTCATCCCCCCACCGTAACTTGGTCCATTGGCAACCGTGACCAAGATTGCTTCAACATCGAAGTGATTTTCATCCAATCGGATTCTATAATTGTGAGCCCTTAAATATATGATCTTTTCTAGCATCGCAATGTTGTATCTCATACGACCTCGTGGCCATCGCATAGCGTTTGCTCTCTCATTGACTAAGGCGTCGAAGCCACTCGAGAGAATGGCGGCAAACCAGACTTCTCCAACTCGCCCAAGATCGATCGGTTGCGCATCATTATGAAGGATGAGATCGAGCTGCTGAGTTAAGGAAAGCCGATGTACACCAATACTACGAGCGAAATCATTGCCTGTTCCGCAAGGAATAACGCCGAGAGGAACTTCGCGAGGGACTATATGTTGAATGATTTCGTGGATAAATCCATCACCTCCAAATGCCACGACGCCTGAGACAGTTTCATGACTGAGGTCGTGGAGGAATTGCTGACGAAAGTCGACTAAAGATTGACCTTCAACTAACTTCACGGGAATTCCAAGTTCGGTGAAACGTTTCTTCGCAACAAGCGCGCGCTTTCGAGCGTGACCTCTTCCCGATAGTGGATTAATCGCCAGAATCAGCACGTAAAGCCTTTTTTTCGCGCCTGCGATCATTAAGCAGAGAGATAAGACCGGCGAGAAAATAGAGTGCAATTAGTGGAAGAGCTAGGGCAAGCATTGTTAAGGGATCAGGGCTTGGGGTAAACCCGGCGACAAAGAGAGTGATTGCAAACACCCAGATACGCCATGGTCGCAATATTCCTTTGCCGGATAGCGCACCAATAAAGTTTAATGCAACAAGAAATACTGGAAGTTGAAAGCCGAGCCCAAAGAAAAAGATCGTCCTCGTCACAAAATCGAGATAGTCATCGAATTTAACCAAGTTATTGAGGGCATCAGGTGTAAATCCAAAGAGTACTCGAATTGCCAGAGGCAGAATTGAGTATCCAACGTATGCGCCAACGCTAAAGAACGGGGTTGCAGCCATAATGAATAAAATCGAATTACGTTTTTCACGCTTATGCAGCGCAGGAGCAATAAATGCCCACAGTTGGTAAAGCCAGATGGGGGCAGCAAGTAACAGCCCTGTCAGAATTGCAACCTTGATATGTAAATTTAGTGGCCCGAGAACTCCGTTGATATAAAGAGCGCCACAGTTGTCGGCACCTGATTCCTGCGCCGATTTCAGATCGCAGACTGGCTTAGCCAGAGTGGTAATAATTGGAGTGTAGAAAACCCAACCAATAATTCCTGCAATTGAAATCGCTATTGCACTTCTGACTACTCGTTTGCGCAGCTCACGCAAATGTTCCAGAATCGGCATGCGACCGCCTGTGGTGGTCGACATCAGTTTTACGCTGAAGCTTGACCGTCTTGGTCGGGCTTCTTATCCTCTTTCATATCTTTCATCTCTGACTTGAAAATCTTCAGAGACTTACCTAGTGACCGCGCTGAATCCGGTAGACGCTTAGCTCCGAAGAGCAGAATGATGACAACGAGAACGAGCAAGATGTGGGTAGGTTCTTTTAGGAACACGACATTCTCCTTCTTGGCGCAGTTGCTGCTGCAACAGATGGTTAAGGCTATCGCACCCTATTCGTATAGAGCCAGCGTTGAGTCAATACTTTGCCGGATCTGCAGCACTAACTCCTCAGGACCTTCAACGACCAAGGAACCTGCCCCAGCGACAATTGAGCGGATCAGCCATTCCGGAGAGAATGCCTGGAGGATAACGCTGCCTCCTGGTCGAAGGTCGCCCAAAATTAGACCAAAAGCCTCCGCGCTTGCTCGATCCAGAGTTCTGACAGTCGCATCGACGCGGATGCTCTCGTTCTTGTGGGCCTGCGAATCGAGGATGGCCTCTAATGATTCCGATAATGAAACTGCAACAATCCGATCTACGCGGAATGTCCTCATCCCATGCGAGCTATGGCAATAGCCCTGGAAGTATTCAACATCATTGTCGACGAAGAAATCGTAAGCCGTGACTACTCGTTCTGTCTCTTGATCTGAATTAGATGAGTAGTACGTCATCACGACTGGAACTCTCTCAGTAATTGCCGTGGATATTACTGATCGATGAGCGGTGTTGGAGCTTGGAGTAATTGATATCTGCGCTCCTATTTGATCTCGCAACTTCTTTGCCAACAATTCGATGCGATGACTCTGTTCTGTTCCAAGTTTTTCAGAATTTTCACGTAAGAGGTCTAAACCTAACGCCAGAGCAACAATCTCAGAACTAGACATCGTCCTTACGTATGCCAACGGTGCTGCATTGCGTATGGTTACGAAGCCAGAGTCAAAAGCGAGATCAATCAGCTCGAGAGGTGTATAACCGGGCAAACCGCACATCCAAAGAGTGTTGAGATCATCAAGCATCACATCACTTTCGACCTTGAAATGTTTTGCAAGATCGGTAAGCGAAATTCCTTGATGTGAAAGCAAGAAAGGAACTAGATCAAGAAGTCGAGCGGTCTGCTCAAGGGGCGTGGTCGTGGTTTTAGCCATGGAGAGCACGCAGTTCTTTCAGTGAATGGATTACACGTTCTCTCAGAGCGGGAGGCCCTAGCACGATGACATCATCTCGATGCCAAAGAATTTTTCTTACAAGCCACGAGACATCAACTATAGGCAAAGTAATCTCGTCCCAATCCTCCCCTGCTTCAATGAGATTTGACAATGAACGGAGCTGATGTCCGCGACGCTTTCGTAGACGAAGAATAGCCAATTCTCTGGTCTCATCAGTACTTTGATCAGGAATTGAATCTGGTACTTCGAAAGAGTTTACTTTCTTAGAAACACTAATCTCCGAGACGATCCGATCTAGTCGAAAAGTTCTTAACGAGTCTTTCTTGATATCAAATCCCACCAAATACCAGGAACCAGATTGGCCTCGCATCGAATATGGCGAAATTTTGCGAACTTGCCTAGACAGATCAGCGCCTAAGTATTCAAATTCAATCTCTGACCTACGCACGATCGCGTCGGTAATGACAGCAAAATTCGCGTCTGTGCCGTTCACTTGTGGAGTGAGTAATGAGAGTGTCTCCGAGTCGTTATCTATCCCCATTGATGCAAGTTTGATGAGAGCAGATGTTGACTCGCGCTCTAGCGCTGCTCCCGACCATGCTGTAGCCGCCAAAGAGAGAAGTGCGATGTCGGTTCCATCTAACTCGCCTAGATTGAGTTGATAGCTGGAGGGAGTAATTCTGTAACCGGCCTCATCTTCAAAGATTGGATCGAATGTACCAAGTTCAATTGCGATTCCTAAACTACGTAGATCATCCTTATCGCGCTCAAACATGCGTTCCATCGCTTCAGGCGCGCCTTCGTACCCTTCAACAGTGCGGAATATTTCACTTTTTGTTAAATATCTCTTTGTAGCAAGGAGAGCAATAGTTAAATTAACTAACCGTTCACTCTTCCGCGACACCGTACGCACCCTTTGCTGGACGGCGACGGCGAGCTAAAACCTCAACGCCAGGAGCCATTCGTCGGCTCTGAATAAGAAATCCCGTATGTCCAATCATTCTCTGTTGTGGCCTCACAGCCAACCCTTCATGATGCCATCCACGAACAATCGTTTCTGAGCTTTCAGGTTCTGTGAAGTGGCCATCGTTTTTCAGAGCTTCCGCGGTTGCCGATAATTGAGTAGTCGTCGCTACATATGCGAGAAAGACGCCTCCGGGACGCAAAACTCTCGCTGCCATTTCAACGCATTCCCAAGGTGCAAGCATGTCCAGAATTACTCGGTCATAGATCTTTTCGCTCGCAATATCTTGAACAGAGCCAACGGTTAGAGACCATTTCTGGGGTAATACACCAAAATAATTAACAACATTGGTGCGCGCAATTTCTGCGAAATCATCACGTCTTTCGAAAGAATCAAGTGTGCCTTCCGATCCAACTGCTCTCAATATCGATAACGAAAGTGCTCCACTTCCAACACCAGCCTCTAAAACGTGGGCTCCAGGATAAATATCAGCAACTCCAATGATCATCGCTGCATCCTTGGGATAAACGATCGTCGCACCGCGTGGCATTGAGAGAACATAGTCAGAGAGCAAAGGAATAAATGCTGTGAACTTAAGCCCTGCTGTAGTCGAAACTACGGAACCTTCGGGTAATCCAATGAGTTCATCGTGAACGATCCACCCTTTATGTGTATGCCACTCTCTGCCGGGGGTAATTGTGAAGCTGTAGAGCTTGCCCTTGGGATCGGTCAGTTGAATGCGATCACCGGCTGCGAAGTAACCAGGTGTTCTAGCACCAGGTGTTCTCGCGGCAGGAGTTGCGCTATCGGAAGAGTTGGACACGGCGCTATCTTAGGCGAGGAAAATCACTTCTGTAGCGGTATGGTCGCCAATGTGACCCATATTCGCCTCTCCCCCAGTCGAATCAGCGAATTTAATAACTGCCCTCGTCTCTATAAATACCGAGTCATTGAACAACTTCCTGAACCCCCAAGCATCGATGCTGAACGCGGAACCCTGATACATACGATTCTTGAGGACCTCTTCGATCTTCAAGCCAGTGAACGAAATCATGAATCTGCAGTTGAAATGGCTCCAGAACGCTGGCGAATTCAGCTCTCAGAAAAACCTGGTCTTGCCGAACTCGTTCCAAATGAGAAGGAATGGTTTGATCGCGTTAGCGCTCTACTTAAGAATTATTTTGTACTTGAAAAGCCAGAGACCTTCGAGGCAACTCATCGCGAAATGCACCTTGAACAAGATCTCAGTCCGCAGGTATATCTTCATGGTTACGTCGATCGCATCGACGTTGCACCAACTGGCCAAGTGAGAATTGTTGATTACAAAAGTGGAAAATCACCAAAGGCTGGTTGGGAAGAGAAGGCTCTCTTTCAGTTGCGCGTCTACGCCTTGTTGTACTGGCGCTTACATAGAGTAATCCCATCCCTCCTGGTCCTCCACTATTTGGGAGATGCGAGAAGCGTGAAGAGCTCTCCCACAGAATCTGAACTCTTATCGACAGAAAAGAAACTGTTACAGATTGCCGATGAAATTATCGAAGCTATCGAGAAAGATCATTTCCCTCCAAAGGCTAGCCGCCTCTGCGATTGGTGCTTTTTTAAGAGTATTTGTCCGGCGCACAACTAAATAGCTGAATGAAACTCTGCAAGGAAATCTAAGGAGACCTCTTCGAGAGATGTAACAACTCGAACCTTTTGCGCAAGAGTTACTTCTACATAGTGAGGAACTGCGACTACGGCGCAGCCCGCAGACTTTGCTGATGCAATGCCTGTAAGTGAATCCTCAAAAACCACACAAGATCCAGTCGGTACTCCCATGCGTTTAGCTGCTTCAAGATATGGATCAGGGAATGGCTTGGTTCGAGCAACATCATCTGCACTGATACTAAATTGGAAGAAATCTTTGGGAAGTGTCGTAAGTGCTGCATCCATTAAAATCCTTGGGCTGGCACTCACTAAGGCAACAGGCATCACCTGTCGGACTCTTTCCACTGCATCGAAAGCTCCAGGCATCAGAATTGCCTTCGATGAAAGCTTGATGAGCATCATCTCTGTGAGCTCCTGCACTACTTGTGGACCTGTCATGTCGTGAGCGCAAATATCAGAGATGTAATCACCTACTCGGGATAACGGCCCTCCAATACAGATCCGCTGATCATCGTCATCCCATGCATAGTTATAACGCGCACAGATCTCTTGCTGCGAGAGATGCCATTGGGGCTCAGAATCGAGAAAGAGCCCATCCATGTCGAAAAAGGCGGCGGAGAACGTCATAAATTAATTGGCGTTGAAATATTTCGCTTCAGGATGGTGAACAATAACTGCCGAGGTCGACTGCTCTGGATGAAGTTGGAACTCCTCCGATAATTCAACACCGATACGACCTGGTTCAAGAAGTTCGCAGAGCTGAATCTGTTGTTCGATATCCGGACACGCTGGATAACCAAATGAGTAGCGAGATCCGCGGTAACCCTGATCCAGGATTCCCGCCAGATCTGGTGCATCTAAGTTACGAACGCTCATCTCTTCGCGAATACGTGCATGCCAATGCTCAGCAAGTGCCTCGGTAAGTTGTACCGATAATCCATGTAGTTCCATATATTCGCGGTACTTATTCTCGGCGAAGAGCTTCGCAGCAGCATCTGAAACAACGCTTCCCATCGTGACCACGTGGAATGAGACAACATCTACCTTGCCGGATTCGCGAGAGGCAAAGAAGTCAGAGATGCAGAGTCTGCGATCTCGAGATTGACGAGGGAATGAGAATCGAACTCGCTCTTTACCCTCATTAGGACCCTCATGATGCAAGACAACGAGATCATTTCCTTCACTCACGCATGGGAAGTAACCATATACAACGGCGGCATTGAGCCAACCTTGCGATTGCACTTGATTGAGAAGTGCGCGAAGTCGAGGGCGTCCTTCACTTTCTACCATCGCTTCGAACTCGCCGCGATTGCCTTTGAGTCCCCATTGACCAACAAAGAGTGCACGTTCATCAAGCATTTCGACGTAATCAGCTAGAGGAATGCCTTTAACGATCCGTGAACCAAAGAATGGTGGCTTTGGAATATCGATGTCAACTGCAACATCGCTACGACGCGTATCAGCCGGTTCATCCGATAACGGCTTTACGACAGCCTTAACTTTGCGTTCGCGAAGGGCAGGTAACGCGGCCCCCGGAACGCCCTTCTTCACACCCATGATTGCATCCATCAGGTGGAGTCCTTCGAATGCATCTCGTGCGTAACGAACTTCGCCTGAAAATTCGTTCGCTAAATCAACTTCAACAAATGCTCGCGTGAGCGCAGCGCCACCAAGAATGACTGGCCACTTTTGGTCTAAACCTCGCGCAGTAAGTTCTTGAAGATTCTCGCGCATGATTACAGTTGATTTAACGAGCAGTCCAGACATTCCAATAGCATCGACATCTGATTCCTGAGCGGCATCAATAATTTGGTTAATAGTCTGCTTGATACCAATATTAACAACTCGATATCCGTTATTTGAAAGAATGATGTCTACGAGGTTCTTACCAATGTCGTGTACGTCTCCCTTAACGGTGGCCAAGAGGATAGAGCCGCGACCTTCATCATCGAGCTTCTCCATGTGAGGTTCTAGGTAGGCGACGGCAGTCTTCATCACTTCAGCTGATTGCAGAACGAAAGGCAACTGCATCTCGCCTTTTCCAAAGAGTTCGCCCACAATCTTCATACCTTCAAGGAGATGATCGTTGATAATCGCAAGAGGAGCTATTCCTGTTTTCATTGCCAGATCGAGATCGTCGGTGAGACCAACCTTTTCGCCATCAATAATTCTCCGTTGTAGACGCTCCTCGAGAGGTAGCGCAGCAAGCTCGGCGGCACGAACATTTCGAGACGCGGCAAGTTCAACACCTTCGAAGAGTTGCAAATAAGCGCTTAATGGATCGTAAGTGAGATCTTCACCGTTGTACTCGCGGCGATCGTAAATCAGATCAAGTGCAACCTTGCGCTGCGCCTCGTCGATTCGCGCGAGAGGCATAATCTTTGATGGATGAACGATCGCTGAATCAAGTCCTGCCGCGACGCATTCATGAAGAAAAACTGAGTTGAGAACAACACGAGCTGCGGGGTTGAGGCCAAACGAAACGTTACTCACGCCGAGGGTTGTCTGAACTTCGGGGTATTCAGATTTAAGCGCGCGGATTGCGTTAATAGTCTCTAGGCCATCACGACGAGTTTCTTCTTGTCCTGTGGCGATTGGAAAGGTGAGCGTATCGATCAGAATGTCCCCAACAGACATCCCCCAGTTATTGACGAGATCTTCAATTAATCTACGCGCAACGCGTAACTTCCATTCCGCGGTTCTCGCTTGCCCTTCTTCGTCGATAGTGAGCGCGACGACCGATGCACCATGCTCGACAACCAATGGCATGATCCGAGCAAATCGCGATTTCGGTCCGTCCCCATCCTCATAATTCACTGAGTTAATAATGCAACGTCCGCCCAGCTGCTCGAGTCCTGCTTGAAGAACTGGAGGTTCTGTCGAATCCAACATAATCGGCAAGGTCGAAGCAGTTGCAAAACGACCAGCAATTTCTCGCATATCAGCAACGCCGTCACGCCCCACGTAATCGATGGATAGATCAAGTATGTGAGCGCCATCGCGAATCTGATCGCGAGCGATCTCAACGCATGTCTCCCAGTTTTCGGAAATTAAAGCATCACGAAAAGCGCGAGAACCATTGGCATTGGTGCGTTCACCAATTGCAAGAAAGGTGTTGTCTTGGCGAAAGGGTACGTACTGGTAAAGCGATGAGGAACCAGGATCGGCATGTGAAGTACGCGCACTCACCTGCTTGCGATCCAAACGCGCAACAACTGCAGCCATATGTTCGGGCGTTGTTCCACAACATCCGCCAATCAGCGTAATTTTGTAATCATCTACAAAGGTAGCCAGAGCCTGCGCAAGTGCGTCAGGACCAAGTGGATACGTTGCACCCTTTGGACCGAGTTGTGGCAATCCTGCATTTGGCATCACAGAAATTGCACATCGTGCGTTCTTACTGAGGTAACGCAAATGTTCTGACATTTCAGTTGGACCAGTTGCACAGTTCAATCCAATGAGATCGATATTCAGCGGCTCGAGAGCGTTGAGTGCTGCGCCAATTTCGGATCCCAGAAGCATGGTTCCAGTTGTTTCAACAGTTACCTGCGCGATTAAAACAATGTCGCGATCACTTTTATCAATTGCTGCACGAGCACCATTGACTGCGGCTTTTGCCTGAAGTAAATCCTGTGTAGTTTCAATGAGCAACGCGTCGGCCCCAGAATCAACTAACCCCTGTGAAGCAATTTCATAAGCGTCTCGTAAATGTTTGTAGGTTGTATGACCAAGGCTCGGCAACTTTGTTCCCGGACCAAGTGAGCCAAGTACGAACCTCGGTTTATCTGGGGTCGAGAACGCATCGGCTGCCTGACGGGCGATAACACCGCCGGCGAAAGCAAGTTCGTAGATTCGATCTTCGATTCCATACTCAGCTAAGTTCGCCCAGTTAGCGCCAAAAGTATTTGTCTCGATGGCATCGACACCAACGGCTAAGTAGGCATCATGAACGGAGCGGACGACATCTGGGCGGGAAACATTCAAGATTTCGTTGCAACCTTCATGTCCCTGGAAATCTTCTAGGCTTGGATCGGCAGCTTGGAGCATGGTGCCCATAGCTCCGTCGGCAATTACGACTCGAGAGGCGAGAGCTTTTCTCAGCTCGGAAGGTGTTTTTGCGCTCATCACGCGTGAAGGTTACCTTAAGGTGAGCGATATGGAGATTTATCAGATCCCACTGCTCAGAAGCCCTGTCATGATCGCGGCTTTCTCTGGGTGGAGCGATGCTGGTGAAGCAGCATCTGGTGCACTCACCCATCTTCTAGAAAATCTTGATCAAAGTGGCAATGCTGCTCAAGCAATACTTATCGCTGAGTACGAGCCAGAAGATTTCTATGATTTCCAAGTTAATCGTCCAATGATTAGCGTCGACGATTCTCTCGTGAGGTCAGTAAATTGGCCATCAACTCAGGTCTATGGATTAAGTACTCCGCATCTTGAGAATGATTTTGTCTTAGTTCTTGGAGTTGAACCTTCGATGAGATGGAAGACATTCACTTCCCTCTTGCTCGATTTGGCCGATGATCTTGAAGTTGAACTTGTCGTAACCATGGGAGCAATGCTCGCGGATGCTCCTCACACTCGACCTATCTCAGTCAGTGGAAGTGGTGGGCATCCAGATATTGCCGCCCGACTTGGCGTCGAAATTAGTAAGTACGAGGGGCCGACTGGAATTTTAGGAATCATTGGAGATGGATGTATGAAGAGAGGAATAGATTGCGTCTCATTATGGGCTGGATTGCCACATTACGCTTCAAACTCTCCTTCACCTAAAGCAACTCTTGCACTTGTTAATGCAGTGGAAGATTTCCTAGAAATATCAATCGCTCTTGCCGATCTAAACCATCAAGCTCAAGAGTGGGAGAATGAAGTTTCGGAAATGGCTGAAGAAGATGCAGAAGTTTCAGAGTATGTGAAGGCCTTGGAAGAGAGCAAGGACGCTGCTGAGTTCAAAGATGTTTCAGGTGATGAAATCGCTCGGGAGCTAGAACGATTCTTGCGCCGACAAAACGAAAGTTAATCTAAATCGCAAGCCCTAAAAGATCATCCAAAACGCGAGACAATTGGCCGGCAGATCCGCCAGATGCACCTTTTTCTGTTGCTGTGCACCAAGAAGCAATCAGTTCTAAGGCGCGCACGGTATCAAGATCATTGGCCAGAGCCGAGAGAATGTCCGCAATCAAAACGTCAGTCGGCGCTACTTCCATACGAGCCAGATTAAGTCGTATTCGTTGTAGAAACGCTGAAGCATCCGCAATTTCAGAACTCCCCCACATGTGATCACTTCGATAGTGGTGACCTAAGAGAGCGAGACGAATCGCCATAGGTTCGACGCCATCATTGATCAATCTTGAGACAAAAATTAGGTTTCCCAGAGACTTACTCATCTTTGTTCCATCAAGGCCGATCATTCCGGTATGCACAAAAAAACGTGCAAATTTCTGTCCCGTAGCAACCCAACCTTGCGCAGCCGACATATCGTGATGAGGGAAGATCAGATCGCTTCCACCACCTTGAATATCAATTGCAAACTCATCGGCATCATTTGGTTGCAAGTAATGCAACGCGATGGCAGAACATTCAATATGCCAACCTGGACGACCCACCCCAAAGGGGCTTGGCCACCCTGGTTCTCCAGCTCGTTGGGCTTTCCACACAAGAGCATCGAACGGATCGCTCTTTCCTGATCGTTGTGGATCTCCCCCGCGTTCTGCAAAGTACTCCATCGCTACTTCTAGTGAGAGATGCGTACGCTTGAGGAAATCGGGATCCATGCGAACTCGGAAATACAGGTCGTCATCTACCTTGTATGTCGAATCTTTGCTGTCCAATACAGAGACAGCATCAACAATAATCTCCATAGCTTCGACCACACCAACATAGTGATCAGGTGGGATTACATGAAGGGCAACCATATCTCCTCGAAAAAGTTCAATCTGTGAGGTAGCCAACGCCGACCAATCGACGCCGTCGCGTTTAGCTCTTTCGAATAAGGGATCATCAATATCGGTGATGTTTTGAACGAAGGAAACCTGAGCTCCACCGAAGCGAAGGTAGCGATTAATCAAATCAAAGGCTACATAGGTAGCAGCGTGCCCTAAATGCGTTGCATCATATGGAGTTATACCGCAGACATAAAGACGATAGTGGTTTTTGCTAGGAAGCGCTTCGACCTTTTGAGTACTCGTGTTAAAGAGGCATATAGTTCTATAAGCGTCTCCATGGCCCTCACTATTGCCAATAGAAAGATCAGCCCAAGATTTCATTTTAGAATCCTAATATGCCGGCCATGGAATTGCCGGCCAATCTTCACTTGGCAAAGGCATGATCCCGTCGGAGCGCAGCTTGCTGATTCGAATACAAGTGGCCTCAATCTCCTCGTTCGTCAGATGCACACTTAAAGATGCGGTGTTCACATCGATAAAAGTCAAGGTTTGATCAAGCGTACCGATCTCTTCTTCTGTCAAAGCATCACCAGCCCATTGCCATAACACTGTCCGCAACTTATTTTCGGTGTGAAAAGTTACACCGTGGTCGCAGGCAAAGAGATGACCTCTTTGATCTGGAAGAAGATGACCAATTTTTCGATCAGTGTTATTGATAATTGCATCAAAGAGAGCGAGTCGGCGTAGCTCTTGCCTATCTTGAGCGAAGTAAGATCCTAAATCAATACTCTCGTCGACATCTATCCAACGTTGGACCATTCCTAGCCCAGCAGGTCCTTCGCGCAATATTGTTGGCGGAACTAAGTCCATCCCTGTCTTATCACTCAAAAGAAATGCGACATACTCACGATCGGCAAGTGTTCCATCCGGAAAATCCCAGAGCGGTCTCTCCCCTGCGATCGGCTTGTAGATCACTTCTAAAGTCGATCCTTCATGATGCATCACTCCAAATAGAGTCGCATTTGAAGCATCAACAAGTCGACCCGTTATCTCTAGCTCACCGGAAATAAGGTGAGCAATACTTTTCTCTACCCATGAATCTTCGAGCTCGTTCATCGTCGATAACCATTTGCGCGAGGACAGAGATGCCCCCTCGGATCTATAGGTGAAATGCAGAATGGACAGAGTCGACGACCAGCGGCAACTAGAGCCAAAGTTCTCTGAGCAAAGGCTAAAGCCATAGAGAGATCAAGATGGATTTCAACAATTGGTCCCGAATCATCACCTTCAACCTCGTCCGCGTCTTCTGCGCGGAATGAAATCTCTATCTCAAGAAGTGAAGGATCAAATGCGATACCAATCGCGCCAACAACGAACTCACTATCAAGGGGAAGCTCGAGGGGTTGATCATCCAAAGGGCCTGCATTTACGCCACTGAGCGGTGCACTCTTCTTGATCTCTCGGATTATTGTCGTAATTCTCTCCGCTAAAGCAGCAGCTTGTGACTTCTCGGTGGCGAGTGAGACGATCATGTTCTTCTGTCGGATCTGGAAGTAAAACTCTCGCTCGCCTGGGGCACCAATCGTTCCCACAATAAAACGATCTGGTTGATCAAAAGACCACTGCTGTGAAGTCATTTATTCGAATTTCCTGTCGATCCTCCGAGCGCTGACTGGTTGGTAGACCTCTCCGAAGTGAGAAACCCCTTCGCATCGTTGAAGCGCACCAGACGACTCACTCCTGAATCAGTATCAATGATCGTAAGAGAGGCTGGTTCAATTACTAAACGTTGGAATTGGTCGAGATGCATGCCCAAACAATGTGCGACGATAGATTTGATGACATCACCGTGGCTAACCAATAGTCGAGGACCCTTACCTTTAACGGCGTTTAAGCGATAAAAACCAGATAGAGCTCTCCCCTGCATTTCTAACAGAGATTCTCCCTCGGGGAAAATCATCTGACTAGGAAAATCCTGCACAACTTTCCACTGCGACTTTCGTCGTAGTGAGGCAAGTGTTTTACCGCTCCAATTACCGTAATCGACCTCTGAGATAGAGTCGTCGATAACGACCGAAGTCTTCGCGCCACCTGCAGCAAGCCACGGGTCAATTGTTTCGCGACAACGTTGTAATGGGCTAATCGCCACCTCATCGAAATTGGTCGCACCAAGTCGAGCAATGAGATCTTCTGCTTGTGACTTTCCGGTTTTACTCAACCTAATTCCAGCGGTTCTACCTGCCAAAATATTCTTTTCATTGGCGACAGAGTGTGCATGCCGCAATAAGACGATTCGTGCCATTTACCAAGATTAACGCCCTTTGACAGTGTTGGCTTGCTAGGGTGCCTTCCATGGAAATCAGACGCGCTGGAAAGAGCGGACTTGAGGTATCCCGACTCGGTCTAGGCACTATGACATGGGGTCGCGATACAGATACACATGAAGCGGCTGAGCAGATGCGGAGTTTTCTCGAGGCTGGCGGAAATTTCATTGACACCGCTGCGAGCTATGCCGCAGGAGATGCCGAGCGTGTGATCGGCGGACTAGTGGGAACTTTTTTTAATCGCGACGACGTTGTGATTGCCACGAAGGCAGGGGTCACATTCCCTGAAGGAGTGCGAACTATTAACAATTCTCGCCACTTCCTTATCAGCGAACTAGAAAAATCTCTGGCCCGCTTGGGAACTGATTATGTAGATATCTGGCAGATACATTCTTGGGATGCAGATGTTGCACTCGAAGACACTCTCTCCGCTTTGGACTTTGCATACACCTCAGGTAAGGCGCGATATGTGGGCATTTCCAACTTTAATGGTTGGCAAAGTGCGCGAGCGATTTCATTGCAAGAGGCAAACACTGCTAAAGCGCCGATAGCAACAATTCAAAGTGAGTATTCATTACTCAACCGTTCAATTGAGAACGAGATTGTGGATTGCGCCTGTGAATTAGGAGTCGGGATTCTTGCTTGGTCGCCGCTTGGCCGTGGTGTTCTGACCGGCAAGTATCGGAGTTCAATCCCAGCGGATTCACGCGGAGCAACGCCTCATTTTGCAAACTTCATCTCCGCATATTTGAATCGAGATGCCGCTCGCATAGTGGAGGCTGTAGCAGCAGCTGCTTCGGGGTTAGGTTATTCCCCGCTTGAAGTAGCACTTGCATGGGTGCGCGATGCACCCGGAGTCACAAGTGCAATCGTCGGTGCTCGCACGGGAGCTCAGTTACGTGGAGCTCTTACAGTTGAAGAGATAGTACTTCCAGATGTTGTACGCACTGCACTCGATGAGGTATCAAGCGGTTTCTAAGAAATCCTTAAGAACATTTACACCGAAGCGCAAACCTTCAACTGGTACTCGCTCATCGACTCCGTGAAAGAGCGCCATGAAATCTAGATCAGGGTCAAGCTTCAGCGGTGAAAAGCCATAACCGATAATTCCGATTTTTGAGAGAGCTTTATTATCGGTACCGCCACTCATAGTAAATGGCACTGGAATTCCATCACCATCATGCTTGATCAACGCTGCACACATCGCATCGACAAGATCACCCTCAAATGGGACTTCAAGAGCGATATCTGCAACGATTGTTTCAATTCGAATATCAGGACCCACAATCTCGCGGATCGTTGCATTCATTTCATCCTCATAACCTGGCAAGAAGCGGCCATCAACAACTGCACTTGCTTCCTCCGGAATTACGTTCTCCTTATAACCTGCCGAGAGCATCGAAGGATTAGCTGTATTTTGCAACGTCGCACCAATCATTCGTGAGGCGCTTCCAAATTCAGTGAGAAGGGGGCGCAGATCTTTGAGATCAAACGGTTTTCCTGATGCCTTGGCAACTGTTTCAAAGAGACGCTTAACGGTTGCTGTGTAGCGCTGTGGCCATTGATAGCGGCCGATCTTTGCCACCGCTTCGGTAAGGGCGGTAATCGCATTCTCTTCGTTGATCATTGAACCGTGTCCTGCTCTGCCTTGTGCAACTAGTCGCATCCAGTGAATACCTTTTTCGGCTGTCTCCACAAAATAGAATCGTTTTGCATTAGGAAGCGTGACTGAAAAACCACCTACTTCCGAGATAGCTTCGGAACAACCTGCAAAAACTTCTGGGTGCTCGGCCACCATCCAGCGTGATCCGTAACTGCTTCCAGCTTCTTCGTCTGCAAAGAATGCAAGGGTAATAGGACGCGGCGGCTTATATCCGAGTCGAGCCCATTGACGAACTACCGCGATAATCATCGCATCCATATTTTTCATATCGACAGCCCCGCGTCCCCAGATAAAGCCATCCTTGAGGATTCCACTAAATGGATCAACGCTCCAATCTTCTGCCTTTGCTGGAACCACATCGAGGTGTCCATGAACAACAAGTCCTGGGCGATCGGGATGCGTGCTCTCTAAATGAGCGATCACATTGCAACGATTAGGAGCAGATTCAAAAATTGTGGATTTAATTCCAACTTCAGCTAACTGCGCAACGACATACTCAGCCGCAGCCTTCTCGTCTCCCCTGCCCTCACCAAAATTCACACTTGGAATTCGAATCAACTCTTGGCAGATACGGATAGCTTCGGCTTCAAGTTCTTCACGTAGGGCGTTTTTATCAGTTGTCATGGCGTAAGTATCCACCAAGAGCGCCGGAGTACCATAGGAATAAGCCGCTTTGCCTTCAACTCCTGGGGTTGATATCGTGTGCCCTCTTGGCCACCCTTGTGAGTCGAAAGACAAGGCGGGGTTATTTTCGGTCAAGGTATTTATACTGGTCCGGGTGGCGGAATTGGCAGACGCGCTAGCTTGAGGTGTTAGTGCCCGCAAGGGCTTGAGGGTTCAACTCCCTTCCCGGACACGCAATAAGAGTGAGGGTGCAAAGATTGAATATAGAACAAGCCCTGACGCTAATTCGTACGATTCCAGATTATCCAAAGCCAGGAATTCTTTTTCAAGACATTACGCCAGTACTAAGTAATCCTGAAGCGTTCAATGTCGTCGTGCGAGCACTCGCAGAGGTAGATCCTGAAAGCTCGGTCGTTGCTGGAATAGAAGCTCGCGGTTTCATCTTCGCAAGTGCCATCGCCGTTGCAAAAGGATGTGGCTTTGTTCCGATCCGCAAAAAAGGCAAACTTCCATTCTCCACTTACTCGAAGCAGTATGGCCTTGAATATGGCGTCGATGAAATTGAAATTCACACCGATGCCTTTGAGCCGGGGTCGAAGGTCCTTCTTGTCGACGATGTATTGGCCACTGGTGGAACCTTGGTAGCTGCTATCGAACTTGTGAAACAGGCCGGTGGAATCGTCACCGATATCGCAGTGCTCAGTGAGATAACCTTCCTCGGTGGTCGCGTACGCATTGCTGAACATTCACCCGATATCGCAATTCATGCACTGATAAGCGGATGATCGCGAAAGAGCGCAATCCGCAGATCCAGGCGCTACGAGCGCTCGCTGCACTATTAGTTCTTATCTATCACGCCAAATGGTTGGATGGCGGATACATCGGCGTCGACATCTTCTACGTGATCTCGGGTTTCTTGATCACCGGAATCCTGGTCCGCGAACTTGATACAAAAAACACTATCTCTCTCGTTGCTTTCTACGCCCGACGTACTAAACGACTACTTCCGGCATCCTTTCTAGTCATCTTCGCTACTGGCATTGCAGGCTTCATCTTTCTTCCTGCCTCTATGCGTGAATCCTTCGGCAAAGATCTCATCGCAGCGTCAACTTATGTCTCTAACTTTCTCTTTGCGCTTTGGGAGAACGATTATCAGAACCTCAACTCCACGCCTTCACCATTCATTCACTTTTGGTCTCTCGCCGTGGAGGAACAGTTCTATCTCTTCTGGCCATTCTTCATTCTCATACTATTTCGAATCGGAAAACGTCGAGGTGTCCTCTACGGTGTTATTGCAACACTCGTACTCTCATTTCTCTTCTCTCTCTATCTCACAGAACGCGCTCCAATTTGGGCTTTCTATATCCTCCCCACACGGGCATGGGAATTAGCCGCTGGTGCGCTTCTAGTTTTTCTCCCTGAACTAAAG
>Ga0315902_10001026_pt1 | contig 45740 bp, 40 predicted proteins | sample LakEriMetagenome_9_FD_203523 | JGI IMG/M metagenome (GOLD analysis project Ga0315902, IMG submission 203523) | Freshwater fungal communities from buoy surface, Lake Erie, Ohio, United States - Buoy 12 MA117 | ecosystem: Environmental > Aquatic > Freshwater > Lake > Lake biofilm | place: USA...
CGCTGGTGCATCGTCTCGACGATGACGAGCTCTGAGATGCCGCGATGTCCCACCTCGCGTTCCATCAGAAGGGCCGGCACGATGCCCACCACATGCGCCCCAGCGGCCAGCGCCGCATCCGCCACGGCGCCCATCAACCCCACGCGACCGCCACCATAGACCAGCTGCCAGCCCCGGCGACCGATGGCCGTGCCCACGGCACGGGCGGCCTCGGCAAACGCCGGATCGTCACCGCGGCGCGAGCCGCAGTACACGCAGAGGGAAAAGGGACGCGAGCCGTGCAGCGGGGCGTGTGATGAGGACGGGGGCTGGGACATGGCAGAGTGCAGGGGGAGTGCGTGCGAGTCGGGGAGTCTCAGTCTGGGTCAGGAAACGGAGCAGTCATCGCAGTGCATATGGGGCCGGAAGGCCCACGTCCGCCATCAGGAGGAGGCCTCGAGGAAGACAGACTCAGGTAGCTCCGTCGCGCGCCAGAGATACCAGCTGGCCGTCGAGCGATAGGGCGCCCAGCGGGCCGCGGCCCGTTCCATGGTTCGCACCGCGGGCCTCGATTTCATGCCCAGGACGCGCTGGCATCCCTTGACGATGCCGAGGTCGCCGGTGGGGAAGACGTCGGGGCGATGCAGGGCAAAGATCAGGAACATCTGCGCCGACCAGATCCCGAAACCGCGCACCGCCACAATCGCCTCGGTGACCGCGTCGTCGTCGAGCGTGTGCAGGCGTGTCAGGTCGAGCCGGCCTTCCGCGACGCGCGATGACAGGTCGCGGAGGTAGGAGACCTTCTGGCCTGACAGGCCGATGGCGCGCAGAGCCGTGTCGGGCTGCCCGTCGAGTGCCGTCGGCGACAGGTCTGGCGCGAGGGCGTCGAGGCGCGCCTGAATCGTTGCGGCTGCACGGGTCGATAGCTGTTGCGAGACGACGGCGCCGACCAGTGCGCGGAACGGATCGCGGGGCTCAAACGAGGGGCGATGCGGCCCCGAGGCCCGAATGACCCGCGCGATCCCCGGGTCGCGGCGCAGCAGCGCGCGGCGGGCGCGTTCGAAGTGCTGGGCCGCATCGGGCGGGGCCGGCATGGGTGTTTACAGCAGCGCGTCGGCTGCGGCCGTGAGCCGTGCATCGGCGCAGGCAAACTGCAGGTCGTCGTCCGTGGCGGCGTTGAGCAGCCGTTCGAAGGCGGCCAGGTGAATGGCATCGGGGCCGGTCACCTGATGCTCGCGGGCCAGCTGCCCGGCACGCTGCAGCAGGGTGACGTCGGCCACCACCGTGAGCAGGGCGGGCCAGTCGTGGTCGATCTGCGCCAGGGCCCGCGTCGCCTGGGCGTCGGTCAGCTGCCGGGCGCGCAGACGCTCGGCGATGCCGGCGCACAGTTCGGGATACGCCGTGGCGCAGGTGGCCACGACGCTGGCCTCGTCGACCATGGCCGCCACGTCTGCAGAGCCTGGTTCGTCGAGATAGAGCTTGATGAGTGCGCTGGATGCGAGGGAGACGGTCATCGGCGTGCCTTCTTCGCCGGCGGCGTCATGCCCTCAGCGCCGGGGATGCGTGCCGCCAGCCCTGCCGGTTTGCCTCCGCTCCACACGGCCTGGCCTGCCGCGATGACCCCGTCGACCCATGCGGGCGCCCCGGCGCTGCCGGCCGGGACGATGCGCGCGATGGGCGCACCGCGGTCGGTGACGATGATCTGCTCGCCGCCTTCGACGCGCCTGAGCAGCTGGCTCAGTTCAGCCTTCAGTTGCCTGATTCCGATGGACTGCGACATGGCTGTGCACCCTGGCACGACCCGGGGGGCCGTGCGGAAACGCTAGCGCCCCTGCTGCATGGCCGCCATGAACTCGGCGTTGCTGCGGGTCTTACCCATCTTTGACAGCAGCAGCTCCATGGCCTCGACCGGCGACAGCGGCGTCAGCACGCGGCGCAGCACGTAGACGCGCTGCAGGTTCTCCTTCGACAGCAGCATCTCCTCCTTGCGGGTGCCACTCTTGATGATGTCGATTGCGGGGAACACACGGCGATCGGCCAGCTTTCGGTCGAGGTGTACTTCCATGTTGCCGGTGCCCTTGAACTCCTCGAAGATCACGTCATCCATGCGCGAGCCGGTGTCGATGAGCGCGGTGGCGACGATGGTCAGCGAGCCACCCTGCTCGATGTTCCGGGCCGCCCCGAAGAAGCGCTTGGGGCGCTGCAGCGCGTTGCTGTCGACGCCGCCCGACATGATCTTGCCGGTCGTGGGTGCCACGGTGTTGTAAGCGCGGGCGAGGCGGGTGACCGAGTCGAGCAGGATCACCACGTCCTTGCCGTGCTCGACGAGGCGCTTGGCCTTCTCGATGACCATCTCGGCCACCTGCACGTGGCGCTGGGCCGGCTCGTCGAAGGTCGAGGCAATCACTTCGCCCCTCACCGACCGCTGCATGTCGGTCACTTCCTCGGGCCGCTCGTCGATGAGCAGCACGATCAGGTAGACCTCGGGATGGTTGATGGTGATCGCGTTGGCAATCGCCTGCACCAGCATCGTCTTGCCGGTGCGGGGCGGTGCGACGATGAGCGCGCGCTGACCCTTGCCGAGCGGCGTCATCATGTCCATGACGCGGGTCGACAGGTTGTCGGGGTCGGCCTCGAGGCGGATCTGCTCCTGCGGGTAGAGCGGCGTCAGGTTCTCGAAGAAGACACGCTCGCGTCCCCGGGCGGGCGGCTCGAAGTTGATCGATTCGACCTTGATGAGCGCAAAGTAGCGTTCGCCTTCCTTGGGCGAGCGGATCTGTCCGGCGACGCTGTCGCCGGTGTGCAGGTCGAACTTCCGGATCTGCGACGGCGAGACATAGATGTCATCCGGCCCGGCCAGGTAGTTGTAGTCGGGCGCGCGCAGGAACCCGTAGCCGTCGGGCAGCACCTCGAGTACCCCTTCCGAGAAGATGTGCCCGGCCTTGGCGGCCCGGGCACGCAGAATCTCGAAGATGAGCTCCTGGGTGCGCAGTCCCGTCGCGTGGGGGATGTCGAGGTCGCGGGCGATGGCCGTCAGCTCGGCCACGCTGAGCTGCTTGAGCGTGCTCAGGTCGAGCGTGACGGCATCGGCTGGGCCTCCCGGGGCGGGGGCTGCCTGAGCAGGGTTGCGATCTGTGTCCACAGGGCTTCCAGTCCTTCACCGGTCTGGGCTGACACCCCCACGACCGGTCCTGAGTAGCGTCGTTCGAGGACGCCGAGATGACGCCGGCGCTCGGCCTTCGTCAGTTTGTCGAGCTTGGTGGCCACCACCTGACAGGGCACTCCGTGGTCCACCAGCCACGTGAAGGCCCGATAGTCGGCATCCAGTTCCGGATGCCGGCTGTCGACCAGCAGCAGCACGCTGCCCCGCCCGGCGGCGAAGTAGTCGGCGGCCAGCTGGTCGAATTCCTGACGGGCCGCGGCTCCGCCGCGCGCATAGCCATACCCGGGCAAGTCGACGAGCAGGCACCAGGGCCGCCCGTCGTGTGCCACTTCGTAGAAGTTGGCCAGCCGCGTCTTGCCCGGCGCCGCACTGGTGCGCGCGAGGGTCTGCCGCAGCAGGGCATTGATCAGGCTCGACTTACCAACGTTCGAGCGTCCCACCATGGCCACCTCGGGCAGGGGCCGCTGGGGAAACCCGACGGCCGCCGCGGCACTGGTCAGGAAGGTCGCCGAGCGCTTCCGAGAGGTCACAAGCCGTTCAGTGCGTCAGGGCGTCAGCCGCCGCGTCGCCATCGTCGGTCGACGGCGGCAGGGGTGTCAGCGGACCGGCCAGGGCCACGGCGAGCACTTCGTCCATGGTGCTGACCAGGTGCACGCTGAGACCGTCGAGGACGTTCTTCGGAATATCGGCCAGATCCTTCTCGTTGTCTTTCGGCATCAGGATGGTCGTGATGCCGGCGCGGTGGGCCGCCAGCAGCTTCTCCTTGACGCCGCCGATGGGGAGCACCTTGCCCCGGAGGGTGATTTCCCCGGTCATGGCCACGTCGCGCCGCACGGCAATGCGGGCGAGGGCCGAGATGAGCACCGTGGCCAGCGTGATGCCGGCGGAGGGGCCGTCCTTCGGGATGGCGCCCTCGGGGATGTGCACGTGCACGTCGGTCTTGCGCTGGAAGTCGCGGGCGATGCCGAAATCCTCGGCGCGCGAGCGCACGAAGCTCATGGCCGCCTGCGCCGATTCCTGCATCACGTCACCGAGCTTGCCGGTGAGCGTCAGCTTGCCACGCCCGGGCATGAGCGTCGCTTCGGTGATCAGGATCTCGCCGCCCACCTCGGTCCAGGCCAGCCCGGTGGCGATGCCGATTTCGTTCTTCTCCTCGGCGAGCGTCGGGCGATAGCGCGGCACCCCGAGCAGCTCGGTGAGCCGTTCGGGCGTGATGGTCTCGGACGTCTTCGGCCCCTCGACCACGACCTTGCGCGCAATCTTGCGGCAGACCGAGTTGACCTCGCGCTCGAGGTTGCGCACGCCCGCCTCGCGGGTGTAGCGCTGCACGATGGCCTGCACGGTGTCTGGCTCGATGGCAATCTGCACGTTGGTGAGGCCATTCTGCTCGATGGCCTTGGGCACGAGGAAGCGCCGCGCGATTTCCACCTTCTCCTGCTCGGTGTAGCCGGCCAGCTGCAGCACTTCCATGCGGTCGCGCAGCGCCTGGGGGATGGTGTGCAGCACGTTGGCCGTGCACAGGAACATCACGTTCGACAGGTCGTACTCGACGTCGAGGTAGTGGTCCTGGAACGCGTTGTTCTGCTCGGGGTCGAGCACCTCGAGCAGCGCGGCCGACGGGTCGCCGCGGAAGTCCATCGACATCTTGTCGACTTCGTCCAGCAGGAACACCGGGTTGGTGGTGCCGGCCTTCTTCATGCTCTGGATGATCTGCCCGGGGAAGGCGCCGATGTAGGTGCGGCGATGGCCGCGGATCTCGGCCTCGTCGCGCACGCCGCCGAGCGACATGCGCACGAACTTGCGATTCATGGCGCGCGCAATCGACTTGGCGAGCGACGTCTTGCCCACGCCCGGCGGGCCGACGAAGGTCAGGATGGTGGCCTTCGGCTTCTTGACCAGGGCCCGCACGGCCAGGAATTCGAGGATGCGATCCTTGATCTTCTCAAGGCCATAGTGGTCCTCGTTGAGCACGGACTCGGCGTTCTTGAGGTCGCGGTTCTCCTTGGTCTTCTTGTGCCAGGGCACCGCCACCAGCCAGTCGATGTAGTTGCGCGAGACGGTGGCCTCGGCCGACATGGGGGGCATGGCTTCGAGCCGCTTCAGTTCCTGATGCGCCTTCTCGGCAGTGTCCTTCGGCATCCGGGCCTGATCGATCTTTTTCTTCAGTTCGTCGATCTCGTTCCCCTTCTCGTCCTTGCGGCCCAGTTCCTTCTGGATCGCCTTCATCTTCTCGTTGAGGTAGTACTCCTTCTGCGCCTTCTCCATCTGCTTCTTCACGCGCGACTGGATGCGGCGGTCGACCTGCAGCTTGTCGACTTCCGATTCGAGGATGCTGACGATGCGGTTGAGCCGCTCGAGCGGCGCGACCATGTCGAGCAGGTTCTGCTTCTCGTCGACGCCCACCAGCAGGTGAGCGGCAATCGTGTCGGCCAGCTTGCCCGGGTCGTCGACCCGCACGGCCGAGACCATGGCGTCATAGTGGAGGTTGTTCGACAGCTTCACGTACTGCTCGAACAGGGTGACGACGCGCGACATGGTCTGCTCGACGTCGCCGGCCTGTTCCTTGACCTTGTGCAGCACCTTGACCACCACGCGGTGGAAGCCCTTGTCTTCCTTCCACTCGATGACGCGCGCCCGGTCGACGCCCTCGACCAGCACCTTGATGTTGCCGTCGGGCAGCTTGAGACTCTGCACGACGTTGGCGATGGTGCCCATCGTGTAGATGTCCTCGGCCTTCGGGTCGTCGGTCGACGCGTCATGCTGCGCCGCCAGAAACACGCGCTTGTCCTTGGCCAGCGCATGCTCGAGCGCACGGATGGACGAGGGGCGCCCGATCACAAACGGCATCATCATGTGCGGAAACACGACGACGTCGCGGAGCGGGACGATGGGCAGGGTTTCGTAGACTTCGGTCATAGCGTTCCGTGGGCGACCGCCGGCCCTGCTGGCGGCCCGGGGCCGCCGGGAGGTCAGCCGGCCTTTTCGATGACTTCGAGCCCGGTCTGGCGGGTGAGCACCATCTCGCGCGTCACCACGAACTCGCGGGCCTTCTTCTGTCCGGGCACCTGGTACATCAGCTCGAGCATCAGCTCTTCGATGATCATGCGCAGCCCGCGCGCCCCGACCTTGCGCTCGAGCGCCATCTCGGCGATGGCTTCGACGGCGTCGTCGGTGAAGCGGAGCTTGACGTTCTCGTATTCGAACAGCTTCTGGTACTGCTTGATGAGGGCGTTGCGCGGCTGCGTGAGGATCTGCACCAGCGCCGGCTTGTCGAGCTCGTGCAGGGTGCCGCATACCGGCAGGCGCCCGACGAACTCGGGAATGAGCCCGAACTTGATGAGGTCCTGCGGTTCGAGGCGGTCCATCAGGGCCGCCCCCTCGCGCTGGCGGGCCGACTTGATGTCGGCCTTGAACCCCAGGGTCTTGCGCCCGATGCGGCGCTCGATGATCTTGTCGAGGCCGACGAAGGCGCCGCCGCAGATGAACAGGATGTTGGTCGTGTCGACCTGGAAGAACTCCTGGTGCGGGTGCTTGCGGCCACCCTGGGGCGGCACGTTGGCCACCGTGCCCTCGAGTATCTTCAGCAGCGCCTGCTGCACGCCCTCGCCCGATACATCGCGGGTGATGGACGGGTTTTCGTCCTTGCGGCCAATCTTGTCGATCTCGTCGATGTAGACGATGCCCTGCTGCGCCTTCTCGATGTCGCCCCCGGCGGCCTGCAGCAGCTTGAGGATGATGTTCTCGACATCCTCGCCCACATAACCGGCCTCGGTCAGCGTCGTCGCGTCGACGATGGTGAAGGGCACCGAGAGCAGCTTGGCCAGCGTCTGTGCCAGCAGGGTTTTGCCGGTGCCGGTCGGCCCGATGAGCAGGATGTTCGACTTGCTCAGCTCGACGTCGGTGCGGCTGCGGGGCTGCTTGAGGATCTCGAGACGCTTGTAGTGATTGTAGACGGCGACGGCCAGCTTCTTCTTGGTGAGCTCCTGGCCGATCACATACTCGTCGAGGAACTTCTTGATCTCGGACGGGACGGGCAGCGAGGTGCGCGGGGCCTTGGCCTCGAACTTGGTGTCGTCGGCGATGATGTCATTGCAGACGTCGACGCACTCGTCGCAAATGAACACCGTCGGCCCGGCAATCAGCTTGCGGACATCATTCTGGTCCTTGTTGCAGAACGAGCACCGCAGGAGCTCGCCGCCGTCGCCGCTCTTTTTCACCATGTGTCCGGCAACCTCAGCTTACACCCGTTTCCGAATGACATCGTCAATGATTCCGTAGGCCTTGCCCTGCTCGGCGGTCATGATGTAGTCGCGCTCGGTGTCTTCCTGGATGCGCGCGGGAGCCTGGCCGGTGTGCTCGACAAGAATCTCGTTGAGGCGCTGGCGCATGCGCAGGATTTCTTTCGCCGCCAAATCGATGTCGGTAGCCTGGCCGCTCAGCCCGCTCATCAGCGGCTGATGAATCAGGATGCGCGAGTTGGGCAGCGAGAAGCGCTTGCCCTTCGCGCCGGCCGCCAGCAGCACCGCGCCCATCGACGCCGCCTGCCCGAGGCAGTAGGTGTGCACGTCGGGCTTGATGAACTGCATCGTGTCGTAGATTGCCAGCCCGGCCGTGATCGAGCCGCCGGGGCTGTTGATGTACAGCAGGATGTCCTTATCCGGATCCTCGGCCTCGAGGAACAGCATCTGCGCGATGACCAGATTGGCCACCGTGTCGTCAATCGGCGTGCCGATGAAGATGATGTTGTCCTTCAGCAGCCGCGAAAAGATGTCGTAGGCGCGTTCGCCGCGGTTGGTCTGTTCGACCACCATCGGCACCAGCGTGTTGTGGGGCGTGGGCTTCGGCATACGGGTCTCGTTCCTTGGCGCCTCGGAATGCATCACGGAGGGATCAGGCCGTGGTGACGCGGGCCTGGGCCATCGCCGCCTGCATGGCCTTCTCGCGGCGCAGGCCGGCCATCAGGCGGGGCAGCTCACCGTCGGCTGCCAGCCGGGCCCGGATGGCCTCGGCCGTCCGGCCGGTGCCGGCCGCATACTTCTGCAGTTCCGCGTCCACGTCGTCGTCGGTGGCGGTGATCGCATCACGCTGCACGATGGCGTCGAGCACCATGGCCGACTTCACCGAGTCGGTCGCCGGCTCGCGCTGGGCCTCGCGGAATGCCCCCCAGTCGATGTTGGCCTGCCGCGGGTCGATGCGCTGGTCCATGAGGCGCCGGGCGAAGTCCTGCAGCCGGCGGTCAATCTCGCGCTCGATGAGCGACGGGGGCACGGTGAACGGCACGCGCGCCGCCAGCGCCTTGAGCACGTCGTTGCGCAGTTGCCGGTCGGACGCATCGGTGGCCTCGGCCTCGAGGTCGGCCTTGATCCGCGCACGGAGCCCCTCGAGCGAATCGAACTCGCCCAGGTCACGCGCAAAATCGTCGTCGAGTGCGGGGACGATGCGGCGCTTGATGTCCTTGAGGGTGACGCGGTAGTGCACCGTGCCGCCGGCCAGGTCGGCGTTGCTGTAGTCGGCCGGGTAGGTGACGTCGAACTCGCGCGTCTCGTCGGGGACCATGCCGAGCACGGCCGCATCGAAGCCCGGAGGATTCTGCGGCGCGCCGATTTCGATGGACGCCTGATCGACCTTCTCTTCCTCACCCTGCACGCCGTCTCGCGTCGTCCCCTGGCGGACCAGGCCCATGACGCCGGTGTGGCCCATGTCGAGGGCCGGGGCTTCGGCAGGCTCGAACCGCGCGGCCCGGTCGCGGAGCCGCTCGAGGGCCTGGTCGACGGCCGCGTCTTCGATGGCCGTGGACGGACGCGTCGCCTCGATGGTGCCGAGATCGCCCGGGTCGAAGGGCGGCACGACGTCAAAGAGCGCGGTGAAGGTCAGTGGCTTGCCCTCGTCGATGGCGACGTCCTTGACGTCGGGCGTCTCGAGGGGCTGGAGGCCCCGCTCGTTGAGCACATCCTCGACGGCATGGCCGATGAGATGCTCGGCCGCATCCTGGAAGATCTGGGCGCGAAACCGCTTCCGGATCACTGCAGTCGGCACCTTGCCCGGGCGGAAGCCGGGCAGCCGCGCCTGCGAGGCGTAGCGCCGGGTGACCCGGTCGAGTTCGGCGTCGACGCGTTCGGTCGGGATTTCAACTGCGAGGGAGCGGCGGGTTTCGCTGACGTCTACCAGTTCCGTCTTCATGCGGGTGTTGTGGGCAAGAGAAGTGAGTGCGAAAGGGGGGAGTCGAACCCCCATAGCCTTGCGGCTGCCGGATCCTAAGTCCGGTGCGTCTGCCAGTTCCGCCACTTTCGCGCGGGGAAGCTCGGCTGCTGACTGGAGCGTAACACGGTTCGGCAGGTTCGCGCGACGCCCTGGTGCTACCATACCGCCCGGACGAGCCCCGCCGGCCTGGGTGGGGACTTGTCATCTCTCGCGCACCCGGCATGGCGGTTCCCTTTCTCAAGTGGGCGGGCGGCAAGCGGCAGCTGCTGCCCCAGATACGGCGATGCACGCCGACGCGGTTCTCGGCCTACGCCGAGCCGTTCCTGGGCAGCGGGGCTGTGTTCTTCGATCTGGTGCGGCGCGGTCAGCTGCCCGGGGTGCCGGTCCGGCTCTCCGACACCAACGCCGATCTCATCGGCACCTACGAGGCGCTGCGTGACGATGTCGAGGCGGTGATTCGGCGGCTCGAGCGGCTGGCCGAGGGGCACGCGCGGGATGCGGCCCGCCATTACTACGAGGTGCGCGACGGCCAGTTCAACCGGCTGCGCGCCGGAGCCGACACGGCACAGGCCCGCTCGCAGGCTGCGCGGCTCGAGCTCGCCGCAGCGTTCATCTACCTCAACCGCACGTGCTTCAACGGCCTGTTCCGGACGAATGCGCGCGGGGCTTTCAACACCCCGCTCGGCCGCTATGCGCGCCCGCGCATCTGCGACGCCGAGAACCTGCGCGCCGTGGCGCGGGTGCTGCAGCAGCCGCAGGTCACGCTGGCCGTCGCCGATTACGGCGACGTGGCGGCCTGGCTTCCTGAAGGCGGCTTCGTGTACTTCGACCCGCCGTACGCCCCGCTGAGCCGCACCGCCCACTTCAGGGCCTACACCGCCGCGGGCTTTTCTGACGAGGAGCAGGCGCGATTGCGCGACCTGGCCATGGCACTGGCCGCCCGTCAGGTGCACGTGCTGCTGAGCAATTCGGTGTCGCCGCTGACCCGGCGCCTCTACGAGGCGCCCGACGTTCGCCGCTCGGGGCTGCGGGCCTGCCGCGTGCCTGCCCGGCGCGCCATCAGTACTGACGTGCGCGGGCGGGCCGGCGTAACGGAACTGCTGGTGACCACCCTGCGCCGGCGCCGCCGCGTCACTTGAACGCGACGGTCACCGACGGTCCTTCGAGCACGATCCCCTTCAGGCCCTGCAGCTGCGGACGCAGTTCGGACAAGGAGATGCCCGGGCGCAGCGCACCCTGCAGGCGCGTCGGCGCCTCGGGGTTGGCCACCAGCGTGGCGGCGTCGACATCGAGCAGCGTGACCCGCGAGCCGCTGACCCTCGCCGCGCTGGTGGACGTGATGGTGCCCTGCACCTGGACCGCGATCGACACCCGGAAGCCCTCGACCATCCCCTTTACCATCTGGGCCACGTTGGGGTCGGCCAGGTTGGGGCCAAACGCCGGAGCGCCGGGGGGCGCCGCCGGGGCGGCCTGGGTGCCAAACAGAGGCGGCGGGGGCGGGGCTGCCCCTGCGCCCGCGTCCGCGGCCGCCATCCGCCTGTCGTCGAGGGTGATGGTCAGCAGGCTGCCCTCGCCCTGGGGGACCAGCGCGAAGGCGAAGGGTGGCGCGTTGTCGGGCGCATTGGGATCCTGGCGAAGCCGCACGGTGCGGATATCGTCGAAGGCGAACGTCGCCGTGCTGCCCGTGAATCCGCTGGCCTGCGCGGGACGCTGCGACACGAACCGCACGCCAGGCCCCAGGGCAGCCGCCAGCGCCTTGAAGTCGCCGTCACTCGGCGGGGCGCCCGTGCTGCCGCCGAGCCCGGGCAGGCTGAGTGGAGGAGCCTTGGGGCTGGTGAGCACGGTCTGCTCGATGGTGCCGCGCCCGCTGCGGTCGACGGTGATGACGGTGGCACTGGTGAGGCAGCCGGTCAGCGGCAGGGCCAGCAGCAGCACACTCGGAAGATGACGCAGATGCATGGAAACCTCGTTGGGGCGTAGCCCTGAGGTCCATGATATCTATAGAGCACCCATGACCCGCGATGGCCTCGGACAGACCGCCCTCATCACCGGCGCATCGGCCGGCATTGGTGCCGCCTTCGCTGCCGCCCTGGCCGCACGCGGCTACGGCCTGCTGCTGACCGCCCGCCGCCTGGACCGGCTCGAGGCGCTGGCCGCCGAGCTGCGCGCCACCCATGGGGTGACGGTCGATGTGCATGTGCTCGACCTGGCTGAGGTGGAGGCCCCGGCGCGGCTGCTGGACTGGGTCGGAGATCGCCGTGTCGACCTGCTCGTGAACAATGCCGGCTACGGCGTGCCGGGGCGGTACGCCGATGCCGACTGGGCGACGCACGCCCGGTTCCTTCAGGTAATGGTGACGGCCGTGTGCGAGGTCACCCATCGGGTGCTGCCCGGCATGGTGGCGCGCGGCTATGGGCGCATCATTCATATCGCCTCGCTCGCAGGGCATGTGCCGGCGCCCGCCGGCCACACACTCTATGCGGCCAGCAAGGCCTTCCTGATCCGGGCGGCCGAGGCGCTGCACGCCGAGTACGCGTCCCGCGGGATACACTGCACGGCGGTGTGTCCGGGATTCACCTACACCGAGTTCCACGACGTGCTGGGCACGCGTGGGCAGGTGAGTCGCCTGCCGGGCTGGGCCTGGCAGTCAGCGACTGAGGTGGTCGAGGAAGGATACGCCGCAGTCATGCGGGGCGCGCCCGTGCACATCACCGGGCGCATCAACCGCCTGCTGGCGTGGCTGGCGCGCGTGGTGCCGCCGGCCACGGCGCGTCGGCTCGTGGCGGCCACCGGGTCCCGCTTCCGTCGCACCCACTGAGGGCATTCGAGGAGATATCGCACGATGGATCTGGAACTGAAGGGAAAGCGCGCACTGGTACTGGCGGCGAGCCGCGGGCTCGGATATGCCTGTGCCCGCGGACTGGCGGCCGAAGGATGCGCCGTGGTCATCTGCAGCCGCGATCAGGCGCGCATCGAGGCGGCCGCCGCGACCATCCGCCAGGAAACCGGCGCGACGGTCGTGCCGCTGGTGGCTGATGTCAGCAGTGCCGCCGAGGCGGAACAACTCGTCGGCCGTGCGGTCGAGGCGCTCGGAGGCCTCGAGATCCTCGTGCACAATGCCGGGGGGCCTCCGGCCGGCGGCTTCACCGCGGTGACCGAGGCGCAGTGGGCCCAGGCCTTCGAGCAGAACCTGATGAGCTTCGTGCGCGTCGTCCACGCGGCCGTGCCCGAGATGACGAAGGCCGGCTACGGGCGCGTCATCACCATCGCCTCATCGTCCATCAGGCAGCCGATTCCCAACCTGGTGCTGTCGAACGCTTTCCGCGCCGGCGTGTGGGGCCTCGCCAAGACCATGTCGCAGGAACTGGCTCCGCGGGGCATCCTCGTGAACGTGGTCGCTCCTGGTCGCATCAGCACCGAGCGCATCGATGAACTCGACCGGGCAAATGCGGCCCGCACGGGCCAGGACCTCGAGGCGGTGCGCCGGGCGTCGGTGGCGAGCATTCCCCTCGGGCGGCTCGGCCGGCCCGAGGAGTTTGCCAACCTCGTGGTGTTTCTCGCGTCGGCCCGAGCCAGCTACATCAGCGGCCAGGGCCTGTTCGTGGACGGCGCGGCGAGCACGACGCTTTAGGCGGGGGGCGGTCAGAGGCGCTGGCGCAGCTGCTGCGCCAGCGTGGCCGTCAGCTGCACGGCCGTGACCGGCTTGGTCACCACCGCGTCGAAGGAATCGGCACCATCGGGCGTCGGCACGTCGGCAGGCCGGGAGGAGGCCATGCCGACCACCGGGACGACGGACCAGGGGGCGCCCGACTGACGGATGCGGCGCGCTGTCTGCCACGCGGTGCCCTCGGCCCCGTCGCAGTCGACCACAACCAGGTGCATCAGTTCGCGACCAAGCCGGTCGAGGGCCGCGCCTGGCGTCATGACGGCCTCCACCTGCATGCCCGCCCCCTGCAACAGGGCGATCGTGGCGCGGCGGTTGATCGGGTGATCCTGCACCAGCAGCACCCGGCGCCCGCTCAGCACTGCGCCCGGCGAGTCGTCGCCTTCGGCCGACGGCAGCGCAAAGTCGAACTCGATGGCAAAGGCAGCACCGCCGTCGGCGAAGTAGGTGCCGATGGCCGTGCCGCCGCGCAGCGCGACCAGCCGCCGGCACAGCGCGATGTCCCGTGCACGCTGATCGTTGCGCAGGCGCTCGGCACCCACCGCGCGCGTGAAGGCATCGAGGTCAGGCTCCGGACGGGTCGTGGGCGCCTGCCGGCCGACCTCCGCCGCCTCGAAGCGCACCCGGACGGCGGCATCGGTCGACCCGGCCAGCCGGGCGCTGAGCACAACCGCGCCCGTGCGGGCCTGATCGACCACGTGGTCGAGCACGATGGCGAGAATCTGCGAGAGCACGTCGGTATCGCCCACCAGGGTGGCCGGAATGTCCGGGGACACCGTCTGCGCGACCACCATCGACCGTGTGCCCGCCCGCCCGCTGGCCGCGCGCTTGATGCGCTCGATGAGGGGGGGCAGGTCGAAGGGGACCGAGTGAGCCAGGAAGGCCTCGTCGTCCATCGTCACGAGGGCCAGCAGATCTTCCACGCCGGCCACCAGCTGCTGCGCCTGCCCTTCCAGAGCTTCGGCGCACTCCTGCTGGGCCCGGCTCAGTGACGAGTCGGCCAGCGTGGCCGACAGCTGCACGACGGCGTCCATGGGAGCCAGAAGGCGGTGCCGGAGATCATCGAGGCGGGCCTGTTTGGCGCGGGCGGCATCAGCCGCATGGTCAGGGGGACGGGAATCGGCGGGCGACGGAGTCGAAGGCTGTGTCATCAAGGATGCATTGGCACGGGACGCCAAACCTCCATTTAACCGCAATCGGCAGCTGCCCGCAGAACTTGAATGGAGCCTGTGAATACTGACCCGTCGCCGGCCCCGCTACAATACCGACCGTGGCACTCTGCCGGGCGATTGCGGGTCGGTGGCTGGTGGCTGGCGCACTGGGCCTCGTGCTGGTGGCGGGTAGCGGGCCGGCGGCGATGCAGGTGCCCGCCGGCACGGGGGCGCCGGACCGGCCGACGTTCGAGGCGTTTGTGGCGCGCCTGCGCGAGGACGCCATCGGGCGCGGGATCTCCGAAGAAACAGCCAGCGCGGCGCTTGATGCGCTGACGCCGCTCGAGGTGGTCGTGCAGCGCGACCGTGCCCAGGCGGAGTTTGTTGAGACCGTCGACCAGTACATTGCCCGCCGGCTGACGGCGCGGTTTGTGCGTCAGGCCCAGGCCCAGGCCGATACGCATCGCGCCCTGCTGCGGCGCATCGAGGCCCGCTACGGTGTGCCCGGGTCGCTGGTGGTGGCCGTCTGGGGCCTCGAGTCGAACTTCGGCCGGTTCAGCGGCGTGCGCCCCGTGCCCCAGGCGCTGGCCACCCTGGCCTGGGAGGGACGCCGCGGCCAGTTCTTCCGGGAAGAGCTGTTTGCGGCGCTTGCGATTCTCGACGAGGGGGCCATCAGCCCCGGCGACATGAAGGGATCGTGGGCCGGGGCGATGGGGCAGCCGCAGTTCATGCCGTCGAGCTACCTCGACCATGCGGTCGACTTCGACGGCGATGGCCGTCGCGACATCTGGCGGTCGACGCCGGATGTGCTGGCCTCGATTGCCCACTACCTGCAGAACCACGGCTGGCAATCGGGCGAGCGCTGGGGGCGCCCGGTGCGGGTGGCCGGTGCCGCAGTCGAGGCGGTGAGCGGCGTGCCCCTGCGTGATGCCGGCTGTCGTGCGGTGCGCGAGCTCAGCGCGCCCCGCCGGCTGGACCAGTGGCAGCGGCTGGGCGTGCGCACGGCCGAGGGACATGCCCTGCCGACAGCGACGCGTGAGGCGTCACTCCTGAAGGCCGGTCGCCGGCACTACCTGGTCTATCGCAACTACGAGGCGGTGCTGGGCTACAACTGCGCGCACGCCTATGCGCTGACGATCACCCAGTTGGCTGACCGCATCCGGGGCAGGTAGACTGGCAGCATGTCGCAGCCACAGCCCCCGTCCCTGGCCCTGATTGGCGCCTGCGCCGCGGCCGCCGCCGTGTCGATGGCTGCCGGCGTCTACTTCGGTGGCGAAGGACGCCTGCCGCTGGCCATGGCCGGATCCGCGCTCTTCGTGCTGCTCGGCAGCGTGACATTCGAGCTCGCCCGCCGCCGGTCGATGCATGGAGGGTCAGGGAAATGAACGCCGCACTGTTGAAGGGCCTGAACACGCACTTGACGCTCGAGTTCCGCGCGTCGCACGAATACCTCGCCATGGCCATCTGGCTCGAGGCGCACGACATGCCGGGCTTTGCCACCTGGATGAAGCAGCAGTCGTCCGACGAACGGCTGCACGCGCAGAAAATCATCGATCACCTCGTCGAGCGCGATCAGGAGGTCACCCTGCCGGCCGTCGCAGCGCCGCCGCGCACGTGGAAGTCGGTCGAGGCCCTCTGCGCGCACGTGCTCAGGAACGAGCAGGAGGTGACCGCCTCCATCAATGACCTCTACGCGGTCGCCGAGAAAGCCAAGGATCGCCCGGCCCAGGTGCTGCTGCAGTGGTTTGTCAACGAGCAGATGGAAGAGGAAGCCGCGGCGCGCGCGGTGCTCGGCCGCATCAGGCTCGGCGGCAGCACCGGCGTGGGCCTGCTGATGATCGACCAGGAACTGGCCGGGGGAAAGATGCCCGGCATGCCGGCCGATCCGGCCGGCGCCTGATCGCGTCGCCGCGATGGGAGCCCGCCGCTGGAACACCACGATTGACGGTCCGCTGACCGAGGGCGCGCTGCGTGCCCGGCTCGAGGCCCTGGGCTACCGGGTGGCGCGCTACGAATATGCCCCCGGCACGGTGTTCCCCGACCACACGCACGGCGTCGACAAGATCGATGCGGTCATCTCCGGCCGATTCCGGCTGGTGGTCAGCGGCCACATGGCCATCCTTGGCCCCGGCGACTGGGTGCAGGTGCCGCGCGGCGCCGTGCACAGCGCCACCGTGCTCGGCGATGCCCCGGTCGTCGCGTTCGATGCCATTCGCGTGTAGGGGCAGCAGGGTCTTTCTCATGAACATCGCAGTTATCGGCGCCGGTGCAGTCGGCGGGTATTTCGGCGGTCGTCTCGCCGCTGCCGGGCACGACGTCACCTTCATTGCCCGCGGCGCGACCCTCGAGGCCCTGCGCACAGACGGGCTGCACATCTCGAGCCCGATGCGCGGCGATGCGCACGTGCCCGTGCGCGCCACCAGTCAGCCCGATGATGTCGGCCCGGTTGACGTGGTGCTGTCGACCGTCAAGCTCTACGATCTCGAAGCCTCGGCCCCGGCCATGCGGCCGCTCATCGGGCCCGGCACCGTGGTCATACCCCTCCAGAACGGCGTCGAGGCGCGCGCCATGCTCACGCCGCTGCTCGGGGCCGACCATGTCGCCGCCGGCATCGCCTACATCGTCGCCGTGGCCGATCGTCCGGGCCACATCACGCACATCACCGCGGACCGGCTGGTGTTCGGCGAGGCTGACGGCACGATCTCGGCGCGGTTGCAGGCGTTCCAGCAGGCCGGCCAGCAGGCGGGCTTCGTGACGGAACTGACGCCGGACATCGAGACGGAACTCTGGATCAAGTTCGTGCGGCTCGCCACCTGGAGCGCCATGACCTGCGTGACGCGCTCGCCCATGGGCGTCATCAAGGCCTATCCGGCGCTCCTGTCGATGATGGACCGCGCCTTCGACGAGGCCATCGCGGTCGGCCGCGCCCGCGGCATCGCCTTCCCGCCGACGCTGGTGGAGGCTACGCAGCAGCTGGTGCGCAACTTTCCGTACGGATCGAAGTCGTCGATGCTCGAGGATCTCGAGCGCGGCCGCCGCCTCGAGCTGCCGTGGCTGAGCGGAGCGGTCGTGCGCATGGGCGCCGAGGCTGGTGTGCCGACGCCGGTGCACGCGCACGTGGCCACGGTACTCGCGCCGTTTGTCGCCGGGCCACCGGTGCCGCCGCCGGCCTGAGCCACGCGCACGAATTCCGCGCGGTCGCTCGCGCCGCTCGCGCGCCGGCTCTGGCAGTCTGAAGAGGCGATTCTTCGCGCTGTCACCACGACGATCGACTAGCGGCGGCTAGTGGTCACCGATCCGCGACTGCAGCTGCTCGATGAGGGCCTTGATGCGACGGGCGTCGCCCTTCGTGTGGCCGCGGCTCTCGATATAGTTCGAGCCGCCGGTCGATTCGATGCGGATATCAGACCAGATGAGCCCGGTCGTGATGTTCACCGACGCCACGTTGCGGATGCCGATGCTTTCCTCATTGAGCCGCAGCCACGACCGCTTGCGGCGCATCACCGAGTAGTCGGTGATGACAATCGTCGTGGGAAACAGGCGGTTGCCCGAGGTCAGGCGGCTGGCCGTGAAGTGCTCGTCCTGCATGCGCGCCAGTATAGCCGTCAGCGCCCCGGGGCCGGCGGAAACAGGGGGCGCAGCGCCTCGAGGGACGACACGGCCCGCGTCGTCAGGACGTGGTGCCGACCCAGCGTGTACGCCAGGACCCGCGCCCGCCGCTGCTCGATGAAGCGCAGCATGTCGTCGGCGTCTGCCACGAGCGCCTCTTCCCGAAGCCGGGTCAGGGCGTCCTCGGTTCCGCGTGTGCCGTCGAGATAGGTCGCGGCGACCTCGCCAATGATCGGCTCGAGCGCCTGCAGGGCATCTTCGATCGCGACCAGTCGCTCGAGTTCCGCATCAGTCGGGCGCGCACCGGCGGGCAGCATCGGTCCCAGCAGCCGTCGATACACCTCGAGGCGACGGGCGCGAGGCATGGCCAGCGCCACGGCCGCGTCGGCACCTCCTTCGGCCAGCAGCAGATCAGGACCAAACCCGGGAATGAATGCCAGCTCAGGCCAGCCGGTCGCCCCCTGCGCGCGCAGGGCCCGCCAGGCATACTGTGCCTGATGCCCGGCGGCACCTTCGTGACAGGCCAGGCGCAGCACGCGCGTCATCGAGAGGGCGGGACCCGCGCGCACGTCGATGCGGGTGTCGCCCGTGTCGAGTCGGCGTGCGTGGGCATCCCACGGCAGGCCGTCTACAAACGTGACATCCACAGGGCCGGCCACGGCGGCGCCGAGGGCCGGCTGCGCGGCTGACTGGCACGTCGCCAGTGCAACGCGGAAGAAGGGTTGCCTCAGTGTCTCGGGTGCACGGAACCGGGCCATCCACGCGGCGACGCGCGGCGCCAGCGGCCCCTCACCGGGCACGTGCCGCGCGATCTCGGCGCGGTGCGCGGCCGCGTCGTCGGCACGAACCGCAGCCAGCGTCACGCCCAGCCCGTCACGGGCTTCCTCGGCCAGCGTGGTCGAGGCACCGGCCAGGCGGCGTGCCTGCAGGTGCAGGGCCCGCACCTGCCCCTGCAGATAGCCGAGGCGCCAGGCATCGTCGCTGCCCGGACGAGCGGCCGGGATGGCGTCGACCTCCTGCAGCAGGGCAGACGACTCGGCCAGCAGCGGCGCGACCGGGCGCCTGGGCTCGGTGGCGGGCTCTGGCACCAGCCAGTGATCAATCAGGCTGCGGTCGTGCAGGGCCAGCGCACGGGTGAGGGCCATGTAACGCCGGGCGAGCGCATCCATCCCCTCGGCCGTCATCGGAGCCGGCATCGTCGGCCGGCATCCGGCGACGAGCATGCCCAGGAGGCATGGCACCCAGAACCCCCGCGGCAGATGCATGCCCTGCAGTGTAGACGACAGTTGACCGAATCGCCGGGAACCAGTACAAGGCTGAACACACACCCCGACTGACCGGGGAAGGAGTTGCAATGCGTCGACTGTGGATGATGGGAGTGTCACTCGCGCTGGTCGCCGGCTGTTCGCAGCCTGCGCCCGAGGCGCCCAAGCCTGCGGCCACCGCGGCCCCTGCCGCCCTCGGCATCCGCCCGCAGGGCGACACCGAGATTCAGCCCGACCTGAGCCAGGTGCCCCAGGAGGTGCAGCAGGTCTTCACCCACATCGACCAGAACATCGACGCCCACGTCGAGCACCTGCAGAAGTGGATTCGCCAGCCCAGCATTTCCAACTCGGGCGAGGGCATTCCCGAGTCGGCCGAGATGGTGAAGGGCTTCTTCGACGAGCTGGGCTGCCAGCAGACGCAGGTCTTCGACGTTGGCGTCACCGAGTACGGCTCACCCGGCAATCCCGTCGTCTACGCCAAGTGTGACGAGGGTGCCGAGAAGACCCTGATGATCTACTGGATGTACGACACGATGCCGGTGACCCAGCCGGACGCGTGGGTGGCTCCGCCCTTCGAGGGGCGGCTGGTCGAACAGGCCCCCTACAAGAAGGTGCTGATCGGACGCGGGGCCACCAACTCGAAGGGGCCGCAGATGGCGCAGCTCAACGCCTTCCGCGCCATCAAGGCCGTGCACGGCAAGCTGCCGGTCAACCTGATCTTCGTGGCCGAGGGCGACGAAGAGCGCATGGACATCGGGCTGCGCAAGTTCGTCAAGGACCATCCGGAACTGCTGGCCGGCGCGGATGCCATGCTGCTGTTCGGCAGCCAGGCGCCGAGCGGCGGTGGTGGGTTTGGCGGCGGATCGGAAGGCTGTGTGTATGTCGAGCTGACCACGAGCGGCACGTCGTGGGGCCGCGGCCCGACCGTGTCCGACATCCACGGCAGCAACAAGCGCGGGGTCGACAGCCCGGCGTGGCGCCACATCAAGATGCTGGCCTCGCTCGTCTCGGACGATGGCAACACGCCGCTGATTGAGGGCTTCAACGAAGGACGCCAGCCCCTCGAGGACTGGCAGGAGGCCGAGCTGAAGGCGGCGGCGGCGCGCACCGATCTGAAGGTGGCTGCCGAAAACATCGGTGTGGCGCGGTTCGCGTCGGACGATCCCTACACGATGCTCAAGAGCCAGCGCTTCGGCACCTCGTTCAACCTCGACGGCATCTGGGGCGGCAACATGTATGCGGGCGGCGCGGGTGCGATTCTGCCCAACAAGGTCACGTCGAAGCACAACTTCCGCTACGTGCCGAAGATGACCGGCCCCGGCATCGTCAAGAAGCTGCGTGCGCAGCTCGACAAGAACGGCTACAAGGACGTCGAAATCAAGATGATCGGCGACGTGCCGTGGGCGCGCATGAACTCTGACCACGAGGCGGGCCGCGCGCTGAAGCGTGCCTACGAGGTCATGAACATCCCGCACGGCAACCTGCGGTCCGAGTACGGCATCGGCGGCGGCGGGGCGGCGGCGGGCGGCTACTGGCCTGCGTACCTCTTCGGCAACGGCGAGGTGGGCGAGAAGGTGTCGCCCTTTGCCGGCGTGCCGATCGTGGGCGGTGGCGGCGGACACGGCGGCCGCGCCCATGCGGCCAACGAGTACTACGTGATTGAGGGTGCAGGGAAGGTCTACGGCATGGCGGGTGCCGAGAAGGTGGTGGTCGCCATGGCCTACGCCTTCGCCGGCAAGATTCCTCCTGCTCCCGTGAAGTCGACCAACTGATGCTGCTCGAAACACGACAGCTGGCCAAGGAGTACCGCGTGGGCGATCATCTCGTCCACGCGCTCCGCGGCGTCTCACTCGGCATCCAGGCCGGCGAGTTCGTGACGATTGTCGGTCCCTCGGGATCGGGCAAGTCGACGTTCATGCACATTCTGGGCTGCCTCGACCGGCCGACGTCGGGGCAGTACCTGATGAACGGGCGCGACGTGTCGACGCTGCCCGTCGATGAACTGGCGCGCGTGCGCAACGGCATGCTGGGTTTCGTGTTTCAGGGGTTCAACCTGCTGGCGCGCACGTCGGCGGTCGAGAACGTCGAGCTGCCGCTGCTCTACACGAGCACAGGGGTGGTCGAGGCCGGCGAGCGGAGGCGGCGGGCGCGGGCGGCGCTCGAAGCCGTTGGGCTGACGGATCGCGCCGAGCATCATCCCAACCAGCTGTCCGGGGGGCAGCAGCAGCGCGTGGCCATTGCGCGCGCACTGGTGACGCAGCCCTCGGTGCTGCTGGCCGATGAACCCACCGGGAACCTCGACACGGCCACGAGCCACGAAGTCATGCAGATCTTCCAGCAGCTGCGCGCCGAGCGCGGCCTCACGATCGTCGTCATTACGCACGAGCGTGACATCGCGGCCTACGGGTCGCGCACCATCGATTTCAGGGACGGGCAGGTTGTGTCGGACGTGCACCATGATCAGGCGCTGGCTGCGGCATCCACTCGTTGACCTGGCCCTCAAGGCCCTGGTGCGCAACCGGCTGCAGACCGGGCTCACCCTGCTCGGCATGACCATCGGCGTCGCCACCGTGCTGACGATGATGGCGGTCGGCGCCGGGGCGCAGCAGTCGATCGAACAGCAGGTGCGCGCGGCCGGGCTCAACCAGCTCACCGTGCGCGCCGGCAACTGGAAGCCCAAGGCCGAGGACACCGGCGAGGCGGTCGCGCACGGCGATGCGCGCGACACCCTGACGCTGCCGGTGCCCGACCTGATGCCGTCCCTGCCCGGCGGCGTGTTCGACGCGATGCCGGCCGACAATCCCGACGCCATCGGAGACCGCGTGCGTCCCATCCGGTTCCATCCCGAGGACGACCCGATGGAAAAGCACGACCATCCGCTCGCACGGCAGCGGCTTGGCGACCTCGAGGCCGGGCTGGGCTCGGCGGCCACCCTGTCGTTCGCCGATGCACAGGCCATCGCCGACCTGCCCGGTGTGCAGTATGTGGCGGGCGGCCTCCACGAGAATGCGCGCGTCTACGCCGGCAGCAAGCGCTGGTTTACGCGCATGCACGGCACCGACGTCGGTATGCCGTCGATCAAGCGTGGCTGGATGGTCAGTCGCGGCCGGTTCTTTACCAGGCGCGAGCAGGACTCGGCCGCGCAGGTCATCGTCATCGGGCAGATTGTCGCCGACAAGCTGTTCGGCGAGGGCCAGGACGCGGTGGGGAAGACACTGACGCTGTGGAACCAGCCGTTCGAGATTGTCGGCGTCATCACGAGTGCCACCTGGGTGGTGCAGCCCGCCCCTGGCGATGACCAGTTCGATGCGGTCTACATGCCGTTCACGACGACGCATCGGCTGCTGAACCTGAGCAAGCTCAACGACATCACGATCACCGCGGAGTCGTCGGGTGCGGTCACGCAGCTGGCGCGTGACATCACGACCCTGCTGCGGCAGCGGCACGGCATCGGCGACAACCAGCCCGACGACTTCACGGTGCTGACGCAGGCGACGCGCGCCCTGACCACCGGCGGCCTGCCGCCGAGCGTGGCGCGCGCCGTGGCTGGTAATGTCGCCGAGCTCGAGAAGGTCACGCTCGAGCAGCTGTCGATGACGCTCGAGCGCGCCAGCCGCACGATGTCCTGGCTGCTGGCCGCGGTCGCTGCCGTGTCTCTGCTGGTCGGCGGCATCGGCATCATGAACATCACGCTGCTGTCGGTGACCGAACGCACGCGGGAAATCGGCCTGCGCATGGCGGTGGGCGCCCGTCCGTCGGATGTGATGCGGCAGTTTCTCGTGGAGGCCGTGGCCATCAGCCTCGCCGGGGGCCTGGCCGGCATCGTGGTGGGCATCGCCGCGGCGCTCATCGTGGCGCGCACGCTGCAGTGGGCCACCGTCATCTCGCCGGCCTCCGTGCTGCTGGCCTTCGGCGTCGCCGGCGCGGTCGGCATCTTCTTCGGCTGGTACCCCGCGCGCCGGGCATCGCAGCTCGATCCGATTGTTGCGCTGCGGCGCGAGTAGCCTCCAGGCCCCGCCATGCTGCGTCACCTCTCGATTCTGGTCACCATTGCCCTCCGCGCCCTGGCGCGCAACCGCTTGCGCTCGGCGCTCACCATGCTGGGCGTGGTGATTGGCGTGGCGGCCGTCATTGCGATGGTAGCTCTCGGCAGCGGTGCACGGGCCTCGGTCGAGCGGTCGCTCAAGTCGGCCGGCACCAACATCATCCTGATCAGTGCGGGCAACTACACCCGCGGTGGCGAGTCGATGAACATCGCCAGCGGCCTCGGGGCGGCGACCACGCTCACGACGGGCGATGCCGAGGCCATGGCAGCCATTGCCGGTGTGACGCATGTGGCGCCTGGCGTGCGGACGCGCGCATGGGTCGATGCCGCACATCGGCGTTTCTTCGGGCAGGTACGAGGCACCACGTTCAACCTCGGCGAGATCCACGGCTGGACGGTGACTGAGGGCCGACTGCCGGCTGATGCGCCAGGGGTGGCGGTGGTGGGCCGCACGGCGGCCACTGAACTGTTCGGCGAGGGGTTTGATGCCGAGGGCGAGTCCATCACCATCGGCGGCCAGCGCTACACGGTGGCCGCGGTCGTGCGCACCACCGATCCGGATCAGGATGAGACGGTCTTCATTCCCCTGGCGGCGGGCCAGGCGCTGCTGGGCATCGGGCACCTGCAGACCATCACGCTGGCCATCGAGCAGGCGGGCGAGGCCTCGCGGGTGGCCGACGAGGCCACGCAGCTCCTTCGGCAGCGCCACGGGGCCGGGCGGCAGGCGATGCGCACGCCGGGGCTTGGCGGCTTTCAGGGACCGGGATCGCTCATGGGGCCGGTCGACGATTTCACGGTGAAGACGCAGGCGGCGGCACAGGTGACCAAGGGCCTCTATACGTCCGTGGCCGCCTTTGCCCTGGCCAACATGCCCAAGCTCGATGAAGTCACGATGCAGGAGATGTCGAGCACGATGTCGCGCGCGGGGGGCACCATGACGGCGCTGCTCGGATCGATTGCCGGCATTGCCCTCATCGTGGGCGGCATCGGCATCATGAACATCATGCTGGTCTCGGTGACCGAGCGCACGCGAGAGATTGGCCTGAGGCTCGCCGTCGGGGCGCGGCCCCGTGACGTGATGTGGCAGTTCCTCGTCGAGGCCGTCGTGCTGAGCCTGCTTGGGGGGCTCCTGGGCATCGTAGCGGGCCTGGGGGCGGCGCAGATGCTGACACTGCTGCTCGAGTGGCCCACCGAGGTCACCGCGGGCACGGTCCTGATGGCCTTCGGCATCGCCGCCCTGGTCGGGGTCGGCTTCGGCTACTATCCGGCGCGGCGCGCCTCGCAGCTCGATCCGATCACGTCGCTGCGCTACGAATAACTGGCCGGGGCCGGCTGCAGTCGGCTGTCCGTGCGGGCCCGGGCGTGCGACGCCTCAGGGCGCCGGAGGCGTCGCCGGGGCTGTGGCCGGCGTGTAGGGAATCTCGACCTCGTGCGGCTCACCGTTGAGGATGTAGGCGACTTTCACCGTGTTTGACGGATCGGCGGGGAACGGCGGGCCGGTGCCCACCCAGCTTTCCCCCGATTCGTCGAGGGCCATGGCCAGGTCGCGCGTCTGTCCGTTGCCGAGCGTGATGCGGACCTGCACGCCGCTGGCGAGGCTGGCGGGCAGGTCCTCCCTGATGGCATCGCTGAGCCACAGTTCCACGCGTCCTTCGGGCCGCATGACCACCTCGTAGTGCGTTTCGCCGTTCATCAGGACCAGTCCGCCATGGTGCGGGCTGTGATCGCCGTGCGGGGTCGTGATGCCGGTATGCTGCGCGTCGCCCGAGGGCGCCGCTGCGGCGGCCGTCTCAGCGGGGACGGAATCGGCGGGTGTGGTGCTGCAGGCACTCGCACCGGCCAGCAGGGCGGTGATGAGCAGGCACGGAAGCGTGCGTCCCGACGAGAGTGCTTCGGGTGCGTTCGACATGGCCGGGTGTTACCGGGCTGAGGATGCCGCGTCGCGGGCCCCGGCCACGGGCGCGGGCAGCATGCCCAGGTCGGGACGCGCCACGAGCGCGCCCCAGGTTGACGTGAAGCCGATAGCCCATTCCACCAGCGCCGACACCAGCTGGTTGAAGGCAAATCCATCGAGCATCATGCCGACGGTGCGGGCGGTGGCCATACCGACGGTGCCGCACGCGGCCGCGAAGAGCCCGATCCTGACAAACTCGCGCCGCGCGGCACAGGCCAGCATGAAACCGCCCAGACCAATTTCGAGTCCGCCATACATGGCGCGGAAGTCAGTGCGGGCCGACGGATCGCTGAAAGTGAGGGACAGGAAGGCGGCCAGTTCGCTCGGGCTGAACAGGAACGCGAATCCGAACCCGGCGTATCCGAGGCCGAGGCCCACGAGCACGAGGCGCCAGAATGTCATCGGCGAGATTCTACCCGAGTACACTTGGGCCCACACAGAGGCGGCCCGGCCGCGGAGAGACCTATGCACGACACCGACACCCGGCCCTGGTACCGCCAGGTCAGCCCGCAGCAGTGGAAGACATTCCTGACGACCTTCACGGCGTGGACGCTCGATTCATTCGACTTCACGATCCTGACGTTCGTCCTCATCGACATCCAGCAGAGCTTCTCGGTCAACCGCGCGCTGGCGGGACTGCTCGGCACCGTGACGCTGCTCTTCCGCGTGGTCGGCGGCATTGGCGCCGGCACGCTGGCCGACCGCTTCGGGCGCAAGGGGCCCATCCTGTTTTCCATTGCGTGGTACACCGTCTTCGCCCTGCTGAGCGGGATGTCGACGTCCTACGTGATGCTGTTTGCGTTCCGCGGCCTCTTCGGCATCGGCATGGGGGGCATGTGGGCCGCAGGCATGCCGCTGGCCCTCGAGCACTGGCCGGACAAGCTGCGGGGGATCGCGTCCGGCATCCTGCAGGGCGGCTACTCGGCGGGCTTCCTGCTGTCGTCCCTCGTGTATCAGCTCGGCTATCCCCTGATCAGCGATCGGCCCGAGTGGGCCTGGCGGCTCATGCTGTGGTCAGGGGTGATCCCGGGCACCATGATTTTCTTCCTGATGCGTCGCGTGCCAGAGAGCCCCGTCTGGCTGGCGCGGAAGGCCGCCATCGAGGCGCGCGGCGAAACGATGGGCGTATCGCTCACGCGGCTGTTCCGGCCCGATCTGCTGTGGGTCACCGTGCATACGTCCCTGCTGATGGGCGGCTTCGTGTCGATGTATCAGAGCACCACGTTCTGGTATCCGACCCTGCTGACGCAGCTGCAGCAGAAGCCGCTGGCATTCCTGCTGCTGCTGAATGCGGGCGGCCTGATCGGCTCGGCAGCGCTCGGGGCGCTGTCAGAGCACTGGGGCGGGCGTCGCGGTGCGGCCACGCTCGGCGTGGTGCTGGGCCTGGCGGCCTGCCCGGTCTACCTGTTTGCCTCAACCACGTGGGGCCTGCTGCTCGGGGCCTGGCTGATTGGCTTCCTCGCCAGCGGCGCCTGGGGCATCGTCCCCGGCTATCTGTCGGAACGCTTTCCGACGGAAGTGCGCGGCGTCGGCACCGGGCTGGCGTATCACGTGGGCGTGGGCATCGGATCGTACGCACCGTACCTGATCGGCGCCCTGCAGGACGGCGGGACCGATCTGCGCACCGCCATGCTGATGTGCATCATGTCGGCGGGCGCGGCCGTGCTGGTGCTGCTGTGGGTGGGGCCGGAGACGCGGGGACGGTCACTCGAGTGACCGTCCTCCGAGCGCGCTACTGCAGCGCGCGAATCACGTCCCAGCGCGTGATGATGTAGGTCTCGTCGCTCTTGAAGTCGCGCACGAGCACGGCCGGGTTCTGATCGGTCAGCATGCCCGACAGCGCGTCGAGCCCGGTGGAAATGTCGGCGAACGGAATCGCCGGTTCCATAATCGCGTCGACCGGGCCCTTGAGCAGGTCGGGATCGCGCGTGATGCAGCTGTACAGATGGCTCTCTGACACCGAGCCCACCAGCCGCCCCTCGGCGGTGACCGGCAGCTGCGAATAGGCATGCTCAGTCATGAGCGCGGCGGCCTGCGCCAGCGGTGCGAGACGATCGATCGTGGTCAGGCGGGCCTTCTGGCGGTGCGCAACCAGGTCGCGGGCGCTGAGCCCGGTCTTGTCGAGAAAGCCCTTCTCGCGCATCCAGTCGGCGTTATACATCTTCCCCAGATACCGGGTGCCGTGGTCGTGGAAAATCACCACCACCGTCTCGCCCGCCTTGAAGTGCGGGGCCAGCTGCAGCAGGCCGGCCATCGCTGACCCGGCCGAGTTGCCGGCGAAGATGCCTTCCTCGCGTGCGATGCGGCCCGTCATGATGGCCGCGTCGCGGTCCGTCACCTTCTCGAAGTGATCGATGACCGAGAAGTCGACGTTCTTCGGCAGAAAGTCTTCGCCGATACCCTCGGTGATGTAGGGGTAGATCTCGTTCTTGTCGAGCACGCCCGTTTCCTTGTACTTCTTCAGCACCGAGCCGTACGTGTCGATGCCCCACACCTTCACGGACGGCTTGCGGTCCTTCAGGTAGCGACCGGTGCCCGAGATCGTGCCGCCGGTGCCGACGCCGACCACGAGATGATCGACGGCGCCGCCGGTCTGCTCCCAGATTTCCGGGCCCGTCTGCTCGTAGTGCGCCTGGGCATTCGACGGGTTGTCGTACTGGTTGGCCTTCCAGCTGTGGGGCGTGTCGCGCTCGAGGCGTGATGACACCGAATAGTACGACCGCGGGTCGTCAGGGTCGACGTCGGTGGGACAGACAATGACCTCGGCTCCGAAGGCGCGCAGGGCATCGACCTTCTCCTTCGACTGCTTGTCGGTCGTCGTGAAGATGCACTTGTAGCCCTTGATGACGGCGGCGATGGCGAGTCCCATGCCGGTGTTGCCCGAGGTGCCTTCGATGATGGTGCCGCCGGGCTTCAGCCGCCCGTCGCGTTCGGCGTCCTCAATCATCTTGAGGGCCATGCGGTCCTTGATCGAGTTGCCGGGGTTGAAGGTCTCGACCTTGGCCAGCACGTCGGCGGCGATGATTCCCCTGGGAATGCGGTGCAGGCGCACGAGCGGGGTCTGTCCGATGGTGTCGAGGATTGTGTTACAGATACGCGGTGACGACATAGTGGTGCAGTGAAACTCCACGGAAATTGTAGCCGTGAAATGACAACGGCCGGTCCGGTGCGTGTGCACCGGCCCGGCCGCTGGAGTCTTGAGGACCGGAGGGCGGCGCCTTACGGCAGCGCCATCGCGGTGTAGCCGCCGCTGATCGGCATCACGACGTACTGCTTGCCCTGATGCATGTAGGTCATCAGGCCATAGACGCCGAGGCGGGTGGCGGGCACCGAGCCCACGCGCTTGCCGGTCTTCTTGTCGATGCCGAACAGCGCCGGGCGGCCATCGGCCGTCTGGCCGGAGGCGAAGAGCAGCGTCGAGGTGGCGGCCAGCGCGGCCTGGCCACGACGGCCCCAGTTGGTGTCGATGTTCATGCCCTTGAGGAGCGGGTTGTTGCGGAACTCCTCCTGCGCCTTCGCGTCCATGTCGCCGTGCGGCACCATCCACATGTGCTCGCCGGTGTTCATGTCGATGGCGGTGATGCGGCCGAGCGGGCCCTTGAACAGGTCGGGAATGCCGGCCAGCGGGTCGTTCGGAATCGGCTTGCGGGCGCCCGGGCCACCAGCGCCACGGATGATGGCCCACTCGGCGATGGTCTCGCCGGTCATGCGCGGGTTGTCACGCTCCTTGGCAGGCGCCAGCATCACAGGCGAGCAGCCGCTGTAGGAGGTGATGAACAGCACGCCCGTGGTCGGGTCGGACGCCGGGGGACCGGTGATGTTCGCACCGCCGTTGCCGCCGGGGCAGGTGTTGGCCGGGCCGGCGCCTTCCGCGTTGCCGCGGTGGGTCGGGGCCACGAAAAGCGGCGCCAGCAGGCCGTATTCCTTGGCACGCTCGATCGCGATCTTCTTGATCTCGGGCGTGTAGTCGATGACGTGCTCTTCGGTGCGGCCCTGCAGGTCGAACGGCGCGGGCTTGGTCACGTAGGGCTGGGTGAGCGGCAGCTTCTCGCCGGGCACCTTCGACTGGGGGGCCGGCCGCTCGGGCATTGGCCACAGCGGGGCGCCGGTCTGACGGTTGTACGAGTAGACCCACGACTGCTTGGTGACCGAGAAGAGCCCGGGCACCCGCTTGCCGTTCTGCATCACGTCCATCACGATGGGCGAGGTCGGCACGTCGTAGTTCCAGATGTCGTGGTGCACCTGCTGGTGGTGCCACACGCGCTTGCCCGTCTTCACATCGAGTGCAATGACCGACGTGCCGAACAGGTTGTGGCCCGGACGGAAGCCGCCCCAGTGATCCATCGTCGGGCCGTTGGTCGGCACGTAGACGAGGCCGAGGGCCGGGTCGGTTGACATCGGTGCCCACGACGAGATGTCGCCGGTGCGCTTCCAGGCATCGTTCTCCCACGTGTCGTGGCCGAACTCACCCGGGCGGGGCAGCACGTGGAACTTCCACATGAACTTGCCGGTCTTCAGGTCGTAGGCCAGGATGTCGCCGGGGACGTTCTCGATGCGGGTCTGGTTGTAGCCCTGCTCGGCCGAGTTGCCGACCACGAGCACATCGTTGACCACGATGGGCGGCGACGAGTTGGTGACGTAGCCGAGCGACAGGGGCAGGCCCTTGGCTGCGTCATACGGCAGCTTGGCCGAGGTCCAGGGTTCCCAGTCGGCGATGAGGTCCTTCAGCAGGTCGATCGAGCCCGACTTGGGGAAGCCCTCGACCGGAACGGCACCGCCCCAGCCTTCGATCGGCTTGCCGGTCTTGATGTCAAGCACGTGCGCGAAGAAGCCAGGCGTGACGATGATCACGACGCCCTTGCCGTTGATCTTCGTGTAGGTGACGCCCTTGCCGTGGTTCGAGCGCATCGAGTACTCGTGGCGAGGCGTGAGGGGTTCCTGGAACGCCCACACGGTCTTGCCCGTAGCCGGGTCCATCGCCACTACCGTGCGGCGCGGGCCCGAGGTGGTGACCAGCATGCCGTCGGCGTAGATGGGGAGGCCGCGGCCATTGATTTCGCCGACTTCCATCCCGGGCACTTCGCCGCGCCACTCCCACGCCACCTTCAGGTTGTTGAAGTTCGACGCGTTGATCTGGTCAACCGTCGAGTAGCGGGTCGACTGGTTGCTCCCGTTGATGTTGGTCCACTCGCCCTGCTGCTGCGCCTGGCCGGGCATGCCGACGATGGCCAGACCGACGACCATGGCCATCAGTCCGCCCAGGGCAGGCGCCGCCCACTTCCACTTGGATTCAGTGCTCATGCACACCTCAATGTTTCAGTAACTGACACACGCCCCCGCACGGAGCCGCGGGCGTAAGATTCTCCCGTCTGCCTCTGATTGTCAATGGATTCTATTGTGCGGCTGGATGGTATAAATCCAGAGGGATTTTTCCTATGAAAGCACGCACTGCCTCGAGCGCGTCCGCCCCGCCGCCGGCCCCGGCCGGTCCGGGCATCCTCCTCTGGCCCCTGGGGGCCACGGCCGGGCTGCTGGCCCTCGGGTGGCTGCCCCGGATCCAGCAGAGTCCCCAGGTGGCCTGGGCCGTCTGGGGCGCCGCCGTCGGCCTGCTGGCCTGGCAGGTGCTGCTGGCCCTGCGCTTCAGGAACGGGGGGCTGCCCGGCCTGGTCTGGACCGCGCCCCGGGCCCAGCACTACATCCAGGCCTGCTGCCAGTTCACCATTTACCTCTACTGGGGACAGTTCTGGGCCCCGGTCTATCAGTACTTCCCCCTGCTGCTGGCACAGATGCTGTTTGCCTACGCCTTCGGCATGCTGCTCAGCTGGACCCGCCGGCAGCCCTATGCGCTGGGCCTCGGCCCGGTGCCCATCATTCTCAGCACGAACCTCTTCATGTGGTTCAAGGACGAGTACTACCCCCTGCAGTTCGTCCTGATTGCGGTCGGCGTGCTGGGCAAGGCGTTCGTCCAGTGGGAGCGTGACGGCCGTCGCGTGCACATCTTCAACCCCTCGGCCTTCACCCTGGCCCTGTTCTCGCTGATCCTCATCGCCACCGGGCAGACCAGCCTGACCTGGGCCCAGGAGATTGCCACCACCATCGGCCTCGGTCCCCACACCTACAAGGTGATGTTCGCCGTGGGCCTGGTGGCCATGTACAACTTCGCCACCACGCCCGTCTCGGCCACGGCTGCGGCCACCCTCTTCACCGGCAGTGGGCTCGTGATGGCCATCGCCGGGGTGCCGTATTTTGTCGACTCGGACATTCCGGCGGCGGTGTTCCTGGGCCTGCACCTCCTCGTGACCGACCCGTCGACCTCGCCGCGCACAACCGTGGGGCGCGTCCTCTTCGGGATGGGCTACGGGGTCAGCGTGTTTGCGCTCTACGCGATTCTGGCGGCCCTCGGCGCCCCCACGTTCTACGACAAGCTGCTGTGCGTTCCGATCCTCAACCTGCTGGTACCCGCCATCGACCGGCTGGTGACGCGGATGGGTGACCGGCCCCTGTTCGACTGGCTGGGCGTGAGCGGTCCGCTGGGGCGGGCCAACCTGCCCCACATGGCCGCCTGGGTCCTCTTCTTCGGGGCCATGACCCTGCGCGGTGTGACCGACGGCATGCATACCGGCGACGCGCTGCCATTCTGGCAGCAGGCGTGCGAGGCGGGGAAGCCCAGGGCGTGTGATCGGCTCCTGAACATCGAGGCCAACTACTGCCGCGACAACGCCGGCTGGGCCTGCAACGAACTCGGACGCCACTTCACGGAAGGGCGGCTGGTGTCGGCCGATGCCGACCGGGCGTTCGGGTATTTCTCGAGGGCGTGCGACGCGCGCTATCAGCCCGGGTGCCTCAACATGCTGGGCGACGCCGACGTGGTCGCCACCGATCCCCGGCCCTTCGACCTGCGGCTGCTCCTGCGTGAGGGCGGGCCGAACCTCCTCGACATGAGCGAGCCTGACCTCTACGCGCGCGCGTGCCGCCACGGCTGGTCCGAGGCGTGCCCGAAAGCCGCGGTTTCCCGATGAACGGGCGCGTGCCGATGCCCGTCAGGCCCCGGCCGACGGCGACGCTCATGGCCGCCGCCGTCCTGACGGGGCTGGTGCTGCTGGGCACGGCGCGCGCTCCGCTGGCGCAGGCCGGGCTGCCGCCGGTGCCTGACTTCGTGGAAGTTGCGGGCGCCACCTTCGCCATGGGCGCCGGCAGCGACAGCGAGGCCTACGACAACGAACGGTGGCCCTCGCCGACGGGCAGCGGCACGGTCGCCGTGCCAGGGTTCCTTCTGGCGCGCACCGAGACGACGGTTGCGCAGTTCGGGGCGTTTGCCGTCGCCACCGGCTGGCGCAGCGAGCCCCGCGCGCTCGACGGGGCCCCGGACCTCCCGGTGGCGTTTGTGTCGTGGACGGATGCGGTGGCCTACACACGCTGGCTCGAGCGCGCCTTGAAGGCCTCGCCGTCCGGCCCGGCGGGTGTGCGTGAACGTCTTGCGGCCGGGTGGCACGTGCGACTGCCCTCGGAAGCCCAATGGGAGCTGGCGGCCCGTGGCACTGATGGCCGGCGATTTCCCTGGGGCAACGAGGTTCGTGCCGACCGCGCCACGTACAACACGACGGGACCGACGCTGGTGGGGCAGCATCCCTGCCCAGAATGCGTCAACCCGCTGGCCGACATGAGCGGCAATGTGTGGGAATGGACGGCAAGTCCGTACCAGCCGTATCCGTTCACGGATGCCGACGATCGGACAGGGCTTGAAGCCGATGCGTTGTGGGTGATGCGGGGCGGACACTTCGGCGACCCGCCGCGCCTGCTGCGGGCCACCGCCCGGGGCGCGGCCGAGCCGGGCGCGCGTCGCGCCTTCATCGGCTTTCGCGTGGCGCTGGTGCCCCCGACCCGCTAGGGGGCCGGGAGCCTGCCGCGCGCGGCGCTACTGCGCCAGCTTCTTGAACGCCGCCTGCAGCCGAACCAGCTCAGACTGAAGGTCGCCGAAGCGGTCGTACGCGTCCTTGCCGACTTTCTGGTCGGCCTGGCTCACCATCCGCTGCACGTTCCCCAGCTGATCGACCAGCATGCCCTGCGTGTAGATGCCGGGCGAGGTGCCCACCTGCGCCCACAACTGCTGCAGCGGGTGGTCGTACTTCGTCGTCGCCGGGCTCATGCCGGCCATCTGCGGACCGACCGGCTTGACGCCGGCCTTCTGCATGGCGGCCTCGATGTCGGCCTGCAGCTTCCGGGCGTCGCTGACGGCGTCGCGCACGCTCAGCTGGAAGCGGACCTGTTCGCCGAGGTCGGCGTCCGTGACCCCGTCGGCGGCGATGCGCGGGTCGCTCTTCACATCGAGTGTGCGCGTGGTCGTCTCGCCGCCGGCGGTCATCTTCACCGTGTAGCGTCCGGGGGGCACCATGGGGCCGCCCGGACCACCGTTGGGGGCGTTTGGCGCCCACGGGCCGGGGTACCGCATGTCCCACGTGAGGCGCTGCAGGCCGGCCTCCGCGCGAATCCCGGGCGACGAGCTGCCGCCGCGACGGAAGGGCCCGCGCATCTCCTGGCCCGAGCCGGCCCCTGCGCCGCCGCCCGGCAGCAGCGGATAGCTGCGGATGACCTGGCCGCGGGCGTCCGTAATCTCGATCTTGGTGTCGGCCGGAGGCGTCGAGGCGAAGAACACGTCGATGTGCGCCGCGCCGGCCGGATACTCGGGACCGTCGGGCGAGGCCGGCAGCGCCGAGTTGCGCATCCGCATGGCTTCACGGGGCGTGAAGAGATACATCGACGGCAACGTGCCAGCCGCCGGTGCCTGTGAGGCGTCGGCCGAGGGACCAGAGCCGCTGCGGCCGCGCGCGGGCGCCGCATCGGCCGGGCGGGGTGTGCCGGTCACGAGCGACGCCAGCTGCTGCAGCGGCGTCACGTTGTCCATGATCCAGGCCGAGCGCCCCATGGTCGAGATCACCAGGTCATTGCGGTGCACGCGCATGTCGGTGACTGGCGTGACGGGCAGGTTCAGCTGCAGCGGCTGCCAGTTCTTTCCGGCATTGAACGACACGAAGGCGCCGAACTCCGTGCCGGCGTAGAGCAGGCCCGACTGTCGCGGGTCCTCGCGGACGACGCGGGTCGGATAATCGTCGGGAATGCCGTTCTTCCCGTCGGTCAGCAGCGTCCAGGTGGCGCCGTAGTCGTCAGTCCGGTAGATGTACGGCTTCAGGTCGTGCTCGCGGAGGAAGCGGTAGGCGGCGATATAGGCGCGGCCCTTCGCATGCGGCGAATCCTCGATGTTCTGGATGCGCGCACCCACCAGGCCCTTCGGCGTGACGTTCTTCCAGGTCTTGCCGTTGTCGCGCGACACGTGGACCGGGCCGTCATTGGCCCCCACCCACAGGACGCCCTTCTCGTTGCGGGCCTCGACCATCGCGTAAATCGTCGAGTAGACCTCCTCACCCGTCACGTCGCGCGTGATGGGGGTGCCCGACACGATCTGATACTGCGCCTCCTTGGCCGTCAGGTCGGGGCTGATGGTTTCCCACAGCATGCCCTCGTCCACCGAGCGATGCAGCACGTGCGAGGCCTGATAGATGATGCGCGAGTCGTGCGGCGAGACAAACACGACCGTCTGCCTGGGGAAGCGGTACTTGATCTCGTCCGGGTCGGTGCCGTAGCGGTTCTGCGGGTAGACCCAGTAGTGCTTCTCCTGGCCGGTCGTCGTGTTGTAGCGGCCCACTTCACCCTTGCAGGCGCCCCACACGATCTTTCCATCGGGCTTTGGCCAGATGGCGCCGGTTTCGCAGCCCGACGCCTGCTGCCAGGTCTGCGCGGGATGCTCGAAGCCCCACGAGATGGGGGGCGTGCTCGGAATGATGATGGTGCTGTTGTCCTGCTGCGGCATATAGAGCCGGTAGGGATACTGCTCGTCGACCGCCACCATGTAGTACTCGGCCGTGGGCTGGTTCAGGATCGACGACCAGCTGCGGCCGCCGTTGAGGCTCACATTCGCGCCGCCGTCGTTGACCTGCAGGATGATCTGCGGGTGGTCGGGGTTGAACCACATGCCGTGGTTGTCGCCGTGCGGCGTCTCGACCGACGTGAACGTCTTGCCATCGTCAACGCTCTTGTGCAGGCCGAGTTCGTTGACCCACACCTCGTGCTCGTTCGTCGGGTTGACCGTGACGTAGTGGAAGTAGAACGGCCGCGCGCGCAGGCGCTGGCTGTTGTTCACCAGCGTCCAGCTCTCGCCGGCGTCGGTCGACTTGTAGAGGCCACCCTTCGGCCCCACGGCCTCAACCATGGCGTACAGCACATTCGGATTGCTGCGCGCAATGTCGATGTCGATCTTCCCGATGAGGTCGTCCGGCAGGCCGCGCGTGATCTTCTTCCAGGTCTCGCCGCCGTCGGTCGACTTGTAGATGCCGCCCTCAGATGCCGGCCCGCCGCTGATGATGTCCCAGCCCTTGCGGAAGCCGCGATACATCGCCGCATACACGACGTCGGGGTTCTCGGGGTTCACCTCGATGTCGCGGCCGCCGGTCTCGTTGTTCACAAACAGCGTGCGCTTCCACGTCTTGCCGCCGTCGGTGGTTTTGAAGATGCCGCGCTCGTCATTGGGGCCGAAGGGGGAGCCGAGGGCCGCCAGCCACACCGTGTTCGTGGTGTAGGGATGCACCTTGATGCCGCCAATCTGGCCCGAGTCCTTCAGGCCCATGAACTGCCATGTCTTGCCGGCGTCGGTCGACTTGTAGACGCCGCGGCCGATGATGACGTTCGAGCGGATGGCCGCGCTGCCCGTGCCGACCCACACGTGGTTCGGGTTCGACGGCGCCACGTCAATCGATCCGATCGAGCCGGTGGCGATCTGGCCGTCGCTGATCGGCATCCACGTGATGCCGGCATCGTCGGTCTTCCAGACGCCGCCGCCGGTGGCCCCCATGTAGAACGTGTGGGGCTGCTGGCGCACGCCCGAGTAGGCCGTCACGCGGCCGCCGCGCGTCGCGCCGACACTGCGCCACTTGAGGGCCTGCAGCGCCGAGGTCGGCACGACCTGGTTGGCGTCTCCCTGAGCGCGCACCTGCGCGCGGGGCGCGATCAGCACGAGCGCGCCGACGAGGCAGGCAGCCAGCAGCACGCGGAGAGACGGAACAGAGAACGAGTGTCGAACAGAGATCCGCATGGGCAGAAGTATAGCCCTCCACCCGCGCGGGGAGGGATCCCTAGCGGGACGGCGCCGCAGGCGGGGGACCGAGGGCATCAAGCGCGGCGCAGGCCCGCGCGGCTGCCCGTCCTCCTGCCCGGCAGAGGCGCTCGGCCTCGGGGCGCGCCGCCGACGGATCGCGGAGACGCGCGATGCCGACGAGGCCATACCACTCGGCCTCGGCCATCTCGTCCGGCGTGGCCGTGCCCGGGATGCCGCGGAGCAGTTCGAGCCCGTTGGGCACCTCGTCCTGGAACAGCCGGCAGATGCCGAGATAGAGCGTGGCGGTGGGGTCGTCCGGATGGTCAATCCGGATGCCGTCGAAGGCCGAGGCCGCCGCGGCGTAGTCGCCCCGGCGGTAGGGGGTAAAGGCCGCGCGCAGGGCGCGTGTGCGCGCGTCGGTGCCCGACAGGGTCGGGGCGGCTAGCGGTGTCAGCGGGAACGCGGCCGCCCACCGTGCGCGGTCCGCATCGGTCAGGGGAGTCGGATCCGCAGGGGGAAAGGCCGGAGAGGCAGCGCCCGACCCCGAGCCCACGCCTGCACCGGAAGACAGGGCGGCCCCGGCGGGCAGTGCGCCGGTGGCTGGTGGCGTGGACGGTTCGCTGCAGCCGACCGTCACGACAGCCGCCAGGCAGGCGACGACCAGCAGCGTTGACCATGATTCAGGGCGGACGTTCACGGCCGAAGTATACGCGGGGCCCGCGAAGACGCCGGCCCTCGCGGGCCACCCCGTACCCCTCCGGTATACTGCGCGCCGATGACGCCACCCTTCTCGCGCCGACTCACGATCATCGTTCTCCTGCTGGCCGGGTTGGTGCGCGGGGCACAGGCCCAGACCCCGGTCCCGGTGCCGACTGCGCCGCCTCAGGCTGAGGTGCTGCTGCTGCCGGATGCGGTCTTCGACGGCAGCATCCGGCATCAGGGATGGGCCGTGCTCGTCAGGGGCACACGCATCGCCTGGGCCGGCCCGGTGGCTGCCGCGCCAACGGCGGGTGCCTCGAGGCGGGTACCGCTGCCGGGCACAACGCTGATGCCCGGGCTCATCGAAGGGCACTCGCACCTGCTGCTCCATGCCTACAACGAGACGCCCTGGAACGATCAGGTGCTGCGCGAACCGCTCGCCTACCGCGTCGCCCGCGCCGTGGTGCACGCCGAGCAGACGCTGATGGCCGGCGTCACCACCGTGCGCGATCTCGGCAGTGAAGGCGCCGGCTATGCCGATGTGGGGCTGAAGCGCGCCATCGAGGACGGCATCATTCCCGGCCCGCGCATGCTGGTGGCCGGACCGGCGATGGTGGCCACCGGCAGCTATGCCCCGAAGGGCTTTGCTCCCGAGTGGCACGTGCCGCAGGGCGCCGAGGAGGCTGACGGCCTCGATGGCGTGACGCGCGTGGCCCGCGAACAAATCGGGCGCGGCATCGACCTCGTGAAGATCTACGCCGACTATCGCTGGGGGCCCAACGGCGAGACCCGGCCCACCTTCACCCAGGACGAGATCACGCGCATTGTCGAGGTGGCGCGCAGCAGTGGCCGTCCCGTGGTGGCCCATGCCTCAACGGCCGAGGGCATGCGACGTGCCATTGTCGGCGGCGTCTCGACGATCGAGCACGGGGATGAAGGCACGCCCGAGGTGTGGAGGCTGATGGTCGAGCGCGGCGTGACCTATTGCCCGACGCTGGCCGCACCGGATGCGACCAGCCAGTACGCCGGATGGAAGAAGGGCGTCGAGCCTGAACCGGCGCGCATTGCGAAGAAGCGCGAGACGTTTGCCGCCGCGCTGAACGCCGGGGTGCGCATCTGCTTCGGGGGCGATGTGGGTGTCTATCCGCACGGCGACAACGTGCGCGAACTGGAACTGCTGGTGCAGTGGGGCATGACGCCGCTGGCGGCTGTCACGGCTGCCACATCGGTTAATGCGGATGCCTTCGAGCTGGGCGATCGCGTGGGTCGTGTGCGCGAGGGACTCCTGGCCGACCTCATCGCCGTGCAGGGTGACCCGACGCGAGACATCGGCGCCCTGCGGCGCGTCGCATTCGTGATGAAGGACGGCGCGGTAGTCAGGCCCGCGCCGTGATCCCTCGCCGCTAGACGACGTTGTGCTCGCCGGCGATGTCGGCGCGCGTGAATCGATCCGAGGCGAAGGGCGACAGGTCGAACTGCGGATCGTGGCCCGTCATCAGGTCGGCGAGGATGCGCCCGGCGGCCGGCGCATGCTGGAAGCCGTGCCCGCTGAAGCCGGCGATGATCTGGAAGCCCTCGACTTCGTGATGGGGCCCGATGATCGGGTTGTGGTCGGGCGTCATCTCGTAGAGCCCTGCCCAGGCGTGCGAGACGGCGGCATCGGCCATGATCGGCAGCCGGCGCACCGCGACCTCGGTGACCTTCGGCAGGAAATCCCAGCGCACGGTGATGTCGAAGCCCGGACGTTCATCGGGGTCGCCCATGCCGAAGAGCACGCCGGGCCCTTCGCGGTGGAAGTAGAAGCTGGTGTCGAAGTCGATCACGAGCACCTTGCTGCGCGGCATGCGCCCCTCGAACGCCGGCGCGTCCCACGACCCGCCCTGCTCTGGCGTCGCGATGAAGATGTGCCGCCGCTCGGGTTCAACCGGCACGTCGACGCCGCAGAAGCGGCCGATGCCCTTGGCCCAGGGACCGGCAGCATTCACCACGACCGGCGTGTCGATGCTGCCCCGCGAGGTGTGCACCGCCGAGACGCGGCCGCCGGTGAGCGAAATGCCGGTGACCTCGGTGTCGCGCACCACTTCGACGCCCAATGCCTGCGCGCCCTTGGCAAAGCCGACGGTGACGCCGTTCGGATCGGCCACGCCGTCGGCCGCGCACCAGGCTGCGCCGCGGATGCCCTCGGTGCTGATGCCCGGCGCGATGCGGGCGGCTTCGTCGGCACCGAGCCACTGCACGTCGATGCCGTGCCGCCGCTGCAGCGCCACGTTGCGCTCGAACACCTCGACGCTCGAGGCCTTCGAGATGAGAAAGAGATAGCCGTCGCGGTGGAAGTCGACGGGCGTGCCGACGCGCGCCTCGAAGTCGGCCATCATCGCGATCGATTCCACCGACAGCGCGATGTTCGCCGGATGCGAGAACTGGTGACGCACGCCGCCGGCATTGCGGCCCGTCGAGCCGGTGGCCAGCTGGGCTTCGCGTTCCACCAGCACCACATTGGTCATGCCCCGCCGGGCCAGGTGCCACGCCACGCTGGCGCCCATGCACCCGCCGCCCACAATCACCGCATCGGCTGTCGTCCGCATCCCCTGATTGTAGTGGCTCGGCCCGGGCCCGGGCCACCCGCCGTCAGCGGCGTCCGCCTGCGGCCGCCCGGAAGAGCTCGTCGGCCGACTGCAGCGTGATCTGCCGCAGCCGCTCGGGATAGCCGGCCGGGCGCGAGTCGAGGAACTGCCGCACCATGGCGGCCACCTCCGGCGAGCGGTGCCCGCCGAGCGTGGCATCAAGCCAGCGCTTCGGAAAGAAGATGTCGCCGGTCTTCTGGATGTCCCACAGCCAGTCGAGGCTTGGTGCGATGAAGCCTGCCGACGCGCGCGTGCGCAGCGGGTGGTGCAGGTAGGACAGGCCTTCCAGCACCCACGGCTCGCGGCGGCGGTTGGCGGCATCGGCGAGCGCACGGAACCAGCGCTCGCGCACGGCCGGGTCGGCCGAGAGCGCCGGCATCACAAACGCAAACCGCGCCTTCCGATCGGGATTGTCGATGCGGGCCAGCTGCGCGTCGAGCACCCGCGGCCATCCGTCGATTTCCCTGACCGCCAGCTCGAGGGCCAGCGCCGTTTCATCGTTCTCCGACAGGGGCAGGCCGTCGATGCGCACCTCGCGCGCCCACACCTGCCGCAGCCACTCGACCGTCGGAGGGGTGAGTGCCACCTGTCGCAGCGCGCCGAACCACGAGGCCTTCTGGCCCGCCGTCGAGGCGCGCGCCAGGCCCTCGCGCAGCAGGGCCTCTAGGGCCGGGGCCTGGGCCGTGCGCGCGTCGGGTTCGAGGAAGCGCCACCAGGTGCCCTGCGTGTAGCCGAGGATGCGCGCTGTCAGCTGCTCGTCGGTTTCACGCGGCAGGGCCGCCATGCCGGCCTTCAGGAAGGCGGCAGGGCTGATCGCGCGTTCGAGGAGGCCGTCCCACAGCGTGACCCAGGCCGCGCCACGCAGCAGCGGATCGCTGATCGCGGGGAGCTCTGCCAGCAGCGCCTCACGCGAGGCTGCATCGAGCACGACATTGCCGTAGGCCCAGCCCTCGCCGGTGGGCAGCACCCAGCGCGGCGCAGGCCAGCCCACGGCCTCGGTCACCTCGACCGATACGCCACGCATGGCCACCGGCACCATGCGCACGCCGTCGGGCAGGCTCACGGCCACACGCAGCTGCTGCGGCCAGAGGAGGCCGCGTCCCCGCGGGTCGGCCTGCTCGAAGGCCAGTCGCGCAATCCGCCCGTTCCGCACGTCGAGCCTCGTCGTCAGTGTCGGCCGGCCCGGAGACTCGACCCACACCCGGCTCCAGGCCTGCAGATCGTCAGGCGTGCGGCGATCGAGCACCTCGATGAGATCGGGCCACGTGGCATTCCCGAAGCGGTGCGCCGCGAGATACTCGCGCAGGCCGTCGCGGAACGAGGCCTCGCCGAGCAGTGCCTCGAGGTGCCGCATCATGACCGGCGCCTTCTGGTAGATGATGGCGCCGTAGAGGCTGCCGGCTTCCTGCAGGTTGTCGAGGGGCTGGCGGATCGGATTGGCGCCCGCCGTCCGGTCGACCTCGTAGGCGGCCGGGTAGTGCGCCAGCAGGAAGCGCAGCGGATGGTTCACCTGCGGAAACGACGGGTTGACGATCTTGGCCGCCATGAAGTTGGCGAAGACTTCCTTCATCCACACGTCGTTGAACCACCGCATCGTCACCAGGTCGCCGAACCACATGTGCGCGGTTTCGTGGGCGATGACCGACGCGCGCCCGAGGTGCTGGTTCTGCGTCGCCGATTCGTCGAGCATGAGCCCCGAGGCGTTGTAGAGGATCTTGCCGGCGTGCTCCATGCCCCCGAACTGGAAGGCGGGAATCAGCACGAAGTCGAACTTGCCGAAGGCGTAGGGCAGGGCCGTGTAGTCTTCCATGAAGGCCAGCGCCCGCGCGTGCAGGTCGAAGATGGCCTCGCGGTTGCGCGCGACCCTGGCGGCATCGGTCTCGCGGTGGAACATCCGGAACGTGCGTCCGTTGCGCTCGGCCACCTCGACCTTGAAGTCGCCCACCACGAACGAGAAGAGATACGTCGACAGCGGTGCCGTCTCGGCAAACCTCATCGTCCGCATGCCGGACGGTGCCGTCGGTGCGGTGCCAGACGCGTCCGTCAGCTCGGCCCCGTTGCTCACCGCCTGCCAGCCATCCGGGTAGGTCAGCTGCAGCGACCAGCGCGCCTTGATGTCGGGCTGGTCGAACACTGGCAGGGCCTGCCGGGCACGCGCAGGCACGAACAGCGCATACAGGAAGTCGGCATTGCGGTTGAGCGGCACGTCGCCGGCGCGGAACGTCATCTCGACGAGGTTCGCTCCGTCACGGAGCTGAGCGGCGGGCAGAATCAGGTGTCCGTTGACGACCTGCGGTGTCACGGCCGTCCCGTTGACCTGCAGGCGCTCGACGGCACCCGGCGTGGTGTCAAAGTCGACCACGAGCGGAGCGCCCGTGTGACGTAATCCGAAGCGGATACGCGTCGTGCCCCGCACCGGTTCGCTGGCAGCGCGTGGCACGGTGAGCGCGAGGTCGTAGGCCACATCGCGCAGGTGTGCGGCGCGGAACTCGGCGACCTCGAGCGGCACGCCGGCCGCAGGTGAATCGGTCTGGCCCAGGGCCACTACCGGGCAGCACAGGAACAGCAGGATGAGCAGCCGCACAGTCATGACGACAGACGTTACAGGCAGCGCTGCGGTGAGGGCAAGGACGCCGGGGCCGGCTCGCGCGGGCCCCGGGACGCCAGGCTACGGTTCGAGGGCCGATTCGATGGCGCGGATGAGCGCCGGGTCATCGGGTTCGACAAAGGGCCCGAAGTACGCCAGCGGCTTGCCCTGGCGGTCGATCAGATACTTGCCGAAGTTCCAGGGAGGCGTCTCGCCGGTCGATGTGGTGAGGAACCGGTAGAGGGGGGCCTGGTCGCCTCCTCGCACATGGGTGCGCGCGAACATGGGGTAGGAGTAGCCCCGCATCTGGCACATCTGCGCGATGCCCGCTTCGTCGCGGGTTTCCTGCAGGAAGTCATTGCTCGGGAAGGCGAGCACGGTGAAGCCCCGGTCCCGATACCGGCGCTGCAGCGACTCGATGTCCTGATACTGGCCGGCCAGGCCGCACTCGCTGGCGACATTGACGATGAGGCTGACCTGTCCGGCGTAGGCGTCGAGCGGGGTGACCTTCCCCTCGAGGGAACTCACCGAGAACCGGTACGCCGAGCCGTCCACCGACGTGCCCGCCACCTGCGTGGTGACCGACATTTGCCGGGTGGCCACGACCGTCACGGCGGCAATGAGCCCGCCGACAAGGGTCAGCGCGATCAGCAGGCGGGTGAGGGACGGGCGGCGGGACATGGCTCCAGCGGTTACGACGCCGGGCCTGAGGACGAGGGTTCCCCCGATCCGCGAATCTGCCAGCAACCGTCAGGCCTTCGAAGCGCCGGGGGGGCGCATCCCGGGCGAGGAGGACCTGGGGCCCTAGAGCGCCCCGGCCAGCCGGCGCAGGCCTTCCTCGATGCGTGCCGTGTCGTGCACCAGCGGCCCGAACGACACGCGGACACCATGGGCGATCGAGGCGCCGAATCCACGCCCGGGCACCAGCAGCACGCCAGTCGTCCTGAGCGCGTGCGGCACGAAGGCGTCGGCATCGCGGCCGACGTCCATCACGGTATACAGCCCGCCCCGGGGCGTCAGCCGGGGACGTCCGAGATACCGGTCGATGGCCTGCAGCGTGACCTCGGCGGCGCGGGCATACAGCCGGTTGGTGTCGTCCACGTAGCGGCGCAGCGCACCCGAGGGAATCGCCCCGGCCAGGTAGCGCGCCATGGCCATCTGTTCGAGCGTGTCGGGGCAGAGGATGCTGCACTGCTGCACACGCTCCATGGCCTCAATCACCGGGGCCGACGCCTCAATCCACCCGAGCCGTCGTCCCAGTCCGCGGGCCCACTTGGAATTGCTGTGGATGCCAATCACGTGCGGATGCTCCGAGGGCGACCAGGCGTAGTAGGCCGGCCACTGCTGGAAGTACTGGCACTTGTAGGCATAGTCGATGGCGAGCCACGCGCCGGCATCGCGCGTGCGTGCCAGCATGTGCTCGGCCAGTGCCTGAGGCACGATCTGGCTGGTCGGGTTGTCGGGCGCCCCGAACAGCACCAGCCGCGGGCGCACGGTGTCCATCAGGGCGTCGAAGGCGCGCCGCACGCTGTCAGGGTCGGTCTCGGGCAGGTAGGCCCACGTGTGGGGATCGACCACCCGCAGCCCCTCGATGCGCACCCCGGGGGCGGCAAACTGCAGCTGGCCTTCATAGTTGGCGTAGGTGGGGTCGAGCAGCACCACGGTGTCGCCCGGGTTCACCAGCGCCCGGAACAGGTCGTGGGTGATCTGCGTACTGCCCATGCCCACGGCAATGTGCTCGGGCCCCAGACCACGCATGCCGAACAGCTCGGCTTCGAACGCAGCCAGCTGCTCGCGGCACCGCCAGTCGCCCAGCGTGGCCGTGTAGGCGCCGCTCGCATGAAACGTGGCCGGGTCGCTGACGATGTCGACGTAGGCCTGGCGGAACTCTTCCGGGGCCGCGTGGTTCACCCAGCCGCCGCCGAAGGAAATCACCTCATCCGGGTCGAGCCCCATGGCCACGATGTTCTGGCGCTCGGCCATTTTCATGATCTGGCGGATGGGCGAGGGCGACGACAGCTGGTGCTGCACCAGCGTCGAGATGGGCGGGACGGCGACCGACGACATGTGGCGATGATACCAGCCGAGGGCGTAGCATACGGGCATGGCAGTCACGGCCGCGGTGCGGGTGCTGCGCGCGCATGGCGTGGCGTTCACCGAGCATGCCTATCAGTATGAGGACAAGGGCGGCACGCGCGTGTCGTCGCGGGCGCTCGGCGTCGACGAACACGCCGTGGTGAAGACCCTGGTGATGCAGACCGATGAGCGGGCGCTGCTCATCGTGCTGATGCACGGTGACTGCTCGGTGTCGACGAAGGCGCTGGCCCGGCAGCTGGGTGTGCGCTCGGTCGTGCCGTGCGAACCGGCGGTGGCCGAGCGGCACAGCGGGTATCAGGTGGGAGGCACCTCGCCCTTCGGGCTGCGCACGCCGATGCCGGTGTATGTCGAGCGCAGCATCCTCGCCCTGCCGCGGCTGTTCATCAACGGCGGACGGCGTGGATTCCTCGTGTCGATGGTACCGGCCGACCTCGTGCGGGTGCTGTCACCGACGCCCGTCGACGTCGCGATCCCGATGCGCACGCCGGCTCAGGGCCAGTAGCAGGCCGAGGCCCCCCCAGGCGAGGCCCAGGGCCTGCGCGAACACACTGGCTTCGGCCAGCACCCAGGCGGTCACCGCGATCCCCAGGACGGGCACGATCACGTCGGCTGGTCCTGCGGCTGCCCGCCGCTGGCGGACGAAGTAGCCCATCACCGAGGCGTGCAGCAGGGCGAACGCGGCAAGGGCCCCGACGTCGACGAGCGAGACGAGCTGCGCCAGCCCGTCGGTGCGCCGCGCGGCCACCACTGACACGACGAGCGTGAGCCCCGCCGTCAGGGACAGCGCCCGATGGGGCGTGCCGGTGTCGGCCGAGACGGCGGCGAGGGCCGCTGGCAGCCGCCCGTCGCGGGCCATCCCGAACAGCAGGCGCGCGGCGGCCGCCTGGCCGGCCATCGCGGCAAAGGCCGGGCCGACGGCCTTCGTGACGGCAATCACCGTGGCCAGGCCCGGCAGCGGCAGCGACCGCACCATGTCATAGAACGCGGTGCCCTGCTGCGCAGGCGCGGCGGCGAGGGCGGCGGGGAGCCACGGGCTCAGCCACGCACCCAGCATGGTCTGCAGCACGAAGAGCAGGCCCGAGACGGCGAGGCACGCCGTAATGGCGCGGCCGACGGTGTCGGGCGAGCCGGTCGTTTCCTCGGCGAATCCCGCAATGGCATCAAAGCCCAGGTACGACAGCACCGCGATTGACACCGCGCCCATGATCTGCCCGGCCGACATGGTGCCCATCGACAGAAAGGGTGACGACCAGGGGCGCAGGGGACCGGTGGTCATCACCACCGCCGCGGCTCCCGCGAGGAAGAGAACCAGCACCAGCACTTCCACGATGAGCACCACCCAGCCGGCGCGGGCGGCGACGCGGACCCCGGCGAAGTTCAGCGCCGTGGTCAGCACAAAGGCGGCCACCGTGAAGGCCCAGGCGGGGACAGCGGGCACCAGGGCATGCAGGGCAATGCCCGAGAAGAGATAGGCCACCGAGGGAATCAGCAGGTAGTCGAGCAGGGCGAGCCACCCGGCGAGAAAGCCGGCGGTGGTGCCGAGCCCCTGCGTGGCG
>Ga0315902_10001028_pt1 | contig 45715 bp, 46 predicted proteins | sample LakEriMetagenome_9_FD_203523 | JGI IMG/M metagenome (GOLD analysis project Ga0315902, IMG submission 203523) | Freshwater fungal communities from buoy surface, Lake Erie, Ohio, United States - Buoy 12 MA117 | ecosystem: Environmental > Aquatic > Freshwater > Lake > Lake biofilm | place: USA...
GTCGAAGTCCGACCTGCTCTATGTCGATGGCGGCGTCAGCTCCACCGGCACGATCGGCCATGTCCGGATGGAGGGAAACCGCGTCTTCAAGCATGCGGTTGCCAACATCTCCGCCGCCATCGAAGCGGTGCTCGAGGAGACCGGCCTGACCTCGGCGGACATCGACTGGTTCGTTCCGCACCAGGCCAACAAGCGCATTCTCGACGGCGTCGCCAAAAAGCTCGACATCCCGGAAGAGAAGGTCGTCATCACGGTCGACCAGCATGCAAACACGTCAGCCGCATCGATTCCCCTGGCGTTGGACCATGCGGTCCGCACGGGCCGCGCGAAGCCCGGCGACCTGATTCTCTCCGAAGCCATGGGCGGCGGATTCTCCTGGGGCGCCAGCCTTTTCCGCCTCTGAAGCCGGCCCGTAACGAGATTTCACTAACGCGTACGCTAGGAATTCGTTAAGATACCGGGCTTAGGCTTTCATGAAAGGCGAACAGGCAGATGAGCAACGAGACCGTTACCCGTGCTGAAGTCACCGACGCCATCGTCCGCGAAGTGGGCGTTACCCGCCAGGAATCGGCGGACCTTCTCGACCGCACCCTCGAACTGATCGGCGCTGCTCTCGAGCATGAGGAAGAAGTGAAGCTCGCCCGCTTCGGCAACTTCGTCGTGCGCTCGAAGTCGGCCCGCGAAGGGCGCAATCCCAAGACCGGTGAAGAGGCCCCGATCGCGGCCCGCCGCGTCGTCACCTTCCGTCCGTCGCCGATGCTCAAGGCACTCGTCGGCCGCGACTGAACTCCACCAGGACATCCGCATGACCGCACTCAAATCCCGGATCGAAAAGTCGAACACTGCCTTCCGGTCGATTGGAGAAGCGGCCACCGAGCTTGGCCTCGAAACGCACGTGCTGCGCTATTGGGAAACGCGGTTCCCGAAGGAGGTGCGGCCGATCAAGCGTGACGATGGCAGGCGCATGTTCCGCCCGCAGGACATGGACGCGCTGCGCGCCATCCGCATGCTCGTGCACGAGCGCGGCATGACGCTGAAGGGCGCGAAAACGATTCTCGCAGAGCAGGGGATCGAAGCCGTCCTCGGCGGCACGGTTACGCTCTCCGCCGCAGCGCTCGAGCCGGTGCCGAGCCCCGCGCGCGAACTGCAGGCCAGCGTCGCCCGCGCCTTCGCCGGCCCGGACCGCCAAACCCGGCTTGAGGCCGCCCTCGAGGAACTGACGGACATCAAGGGCCGCATCGACGCCGCCCGCGCCCGAAGCGCCGCCTGATCTTCAATTTCCGGGATTAATGGTCGGAGCGAGAGGATTCGAACCTCCGACCCCCAGTCCCCCAGACTGGTGCGCTAACCGGGCTGCGCCACGCTCCGACCGAACGGGCTGTATAGGCAATGCCCTTCGCGGCTGCAACCGGGATAATCCCGCTGTTCCGGCCCGTTTCCGAGGGGGGTCAGCCGGTCAGTGCATGCCTCAGGGCCCGGGCATCCCAAAGCGCGTTGTGCTGCACCGCCTCGCCCATGTCGGTGGGATAGGCAGAGGTCTGCACCAGGCGCAGCGACAGGTCCGGGATGCGCACCATCTGCCCGGGTGCGATGATCAGGCACTGCATCAGGTGCATCAGGTCTTCGGGCCAGTCCGCGATGATCACCGGCTCCCGGTCGCCCACCAGGAAGGCCTGGATCGCGCGCCCGAACTTCGCCAGCGGCAGTTCCTCCGGCCGTGCGTCCGCCACTGACAGGAAAGGCAGCACATGGTCGGCTACCCAGTCGTGAGCTTCCAGCGCGTTCAGTTCCTCTTCGGTGCGGGCGAGGTAGAGCTCGCCAGCCTCGCCCGAGAGGGCCAGACTGATGAGCTCTCCGCCGAACCCGTTGAACTCGCAATCGAGGCAGTAGAGCAAGCGCCCTACTCCGGGGTCGAGAGGTCGACGGAGTCGATCTTCCCGGCCGCCGCCAGCGCAAAGGCATACTCAGTTGCCACTTCCTTCAGGCCTTCAAACCGGCCCGAGGCACCGAAGTGGCCGGAGTCGAGATTGATGCGCATGAAATAGGGGCCGGCATCCGGCGCCTCATGACGCAGTTTCGCGGTCCACTTCGCCGGCTCCCAATAGGTGACGCGCGGATCGGTCACCCCGCCGGTGATCAGCATCGGCGGATAGTCGAGCTTGGTCACCTGATCATAAGGACTGTAGGCGAGGATCGTGTCATAGGCCTTTTCATCCGTGAGCGGATTGCCCCATTCCGGCCATTCCGGCGGCGTGAGCGGAAGGCTTTCGTCCGACATCGTGTTGAGCACATCCACGAAGGGCACAGCCGCAATGATGCCGCCGAACAGCGTCGGGTCCATGTTGGCCGCCGCACCCATCAGCAGGCCGCCGGCCGAGCCGCCCTGTCCGATCAGCTTGCCGCGCGAGGTGTAGCCCTTGTCGACAAGGTGCTGGCCCGCCGCCACGAAATCCTTGAACGTGTTGGTCTTCTTGTCGAGCTTGCCATCGAGATACCATTGGTAGCCCTTGGCCATCTCGCCGCGCGGATTGACGATGGCGTAAATGAAGCCGCGGTCGACGAGGCTGAGGCGTCCGGTCCGGAAATCCGCCGGAATGGTGATGCCGTAGGAGCCATAGCCATAGAGCAGCACGGGCGCCGTGCCGTCGACCGGCGTATCCTTGTGGCGCAGCAGCGTGACCGGAACTTCCGCGCCATCCCAGGACGGCGCCATGATCCGCTCGACAACATAGTCCGCCGGGTTGTGGCCCGAGGGAATTTCCCGCGTCTTGCGCAGCACGCGTTCGCGGGTATCGAGATTGTAGTCGATCACCTGGTCCGGCGTGGTCGGCGAGGCATAGTCGAAGCGCAGCACCGGCACATCATATTGGTAGCCTGCGTCCAGTCCGAGATCGAAGGCCGCTTCCTCGAAGCTAAGCGCGTGGCTGTTGGTCATGCCGCGATTGTGGATCACGATTCGGGGCAAGCCGCCCTCACGCTCCATGATGGCGAGATAATCTTTCTGCGCATGCATGCCGAGCAGCAGCGTGCCGGGCCGGTGCGGAATCACTTCTTCCCATTCCTCACGCGTCGTCGCCGTCATCGGCGCGCGCATCAGCTTGAAGTCCACCGCGCCGCCATAGTTCGTGGAGATGTAGAACTGACCGTCCCAATGCGTGACCGCGTATTCGTTGTCGGTCAGGCGCGGGGCGATCGTGCGCAGTTTGGGGTTGATCTCGTCAGCCGGGAACCAGTGCACCTCGCTGGTCGTGTGCCCGCCAGAAGCGATGAAGATCACTTCCTCGCTCTCGCTCGTGTCGAGGCCGACGAAGAAGCCGGGATCCTTCTCTTCATAGATCAGCGTGTCGACGCCGCTCGCAAGGTCGCGCTGGTAAACGGAGCTCGGCCGGCCATTCTCGTCGCGCTTCACCCAGAAGATGGCCTTGCCGGTGGCGCTCCATTCAAACGGGCCATAGGCGTTCTCGATCAGCACGCCGGTGTCTTCGCCGGTCTCGATGTTCTTTACACGGATCTCGTAATACTCGCTGCCCTTGGTATCGATGCCATAGGCCAGCGTCGCATGGTCGGGTGAGGCTTCGATATCGCCGAAGGCAAAGTAGTCCTGGCCTGCGCCCATGGCGTCGCCATCCAGCAGGATCGTTTCCGGAGCCGCCGGATCAAAGGCCGCCGAAGCCGGACGACGCGCGTAGATCGCATATTCGCCGCCTTCGCGGAACCGTGTGTAGTAGGCCCAGTCCCCGTGGATCGAGGGCACGGTGCTGTCATCTTCCTTGATGCGTCCGCGCATCTCGGCAAACAGCTCCTCGCGCAGCGCAGCCGTCGTGTCTTCGAGGCGGGCCTTGGTGTAGGCGTTTTCCGCTTCCAGATAGCTGCGGATCTCGGGCTTCAGCAGCGATGGCTCGCGCATCACTTCCTGCCAGTTCTCGTCCTTCAGCCAGTTATACGGGTCATTCCGGGTGCGCCCGAGTTGGCTGATCTCATGATCAATGCGCGCCGCCACAGGCGGAGCAGGCAAGGTTGAAGCAGCCGTAAGGGTCGCGGGTTCGGCGGTGTCTTTGGTCATCATACATCCGGAAAACAGGGTCGTGGCGGCCACCAGGCCGGCAACATGGGCAGCAAGGCGCATCAGAAGCTCCGCTTATCGATTAACGTGACACTGGATCACGCCGGCGGTGCCTGTCCAGCCCTTATTCGGAGGGGCGGAAATCGAGGACCGCGCCATTGATGCACCACCGTTCGCCGGTCGGCGGCGGGCCATCCTTGAAGACGTGCCCCTGATGCAGGCCGCAGGTCGCGCAGTGGCACTCGGTGCGGGGATAGATCAGCTTGAAGTCGGTCGAGGTGCCAATCGCGGCGGGGTCGATGGGCTGCCAATAGCTCGGCCAGCCGGTGCCGGACTCGAACTTGTGCTCGGAAGACCAGAGCGCCGTACCGCAGCCTTTGCAGTGGTAGACGCCTGCCCGCTTCTCGTCCTGGTAATTGCCCGGCGTGAAGGCACGCTCCGTGCCGTCCTTGACGCCGACCCGGTATGCCTCGGGATCGAGGATCGCGCGCCATTCGGCGTCGGTGCGTTCAATCTTGGCCTTGTGCATCGGGGGCGCTCCTTGTTGTCTGCGCCCCCAATATAGGGACGGTATCAGCCGTAGAGAACGGTAATCGACTCAGCGACGAGGGCAGGGCGGTCCTTGCCTTCAATTTCAACGGTCGCTTCCATCTTCATCTGCTTGCCACCAGACTTCGCCTCGACCGACAGGCATTTCTGGCGCAGGCGCACGCGCGAGCCGACCGGAACCATGTTGGTGAAACGCACCTTGTCCGAGCCATAGTTGATGCCGCGGGTGACGCCTTCGACGCGCAGGACTTCTGCGCCGAGCATCGGCAGCAAAGACAGGGTGAGGAAGCCGTGGGCAATCGGGCCGCCCATCAGCTTGGTGGCTTTCTCGACATCCACGTGAATCCACTGATGGTCGCCGGTCGCCTCCGCGAACAGGTTCACGCGGTTCTGGTCGATCAGGTGCCAGTCGGACACGCCGACTTCCTGGCCGGCAAGCGATTCGAGATCGGCGTAGGCAATTTTACGGGGGTCGGCCATGGGGTCCTCCTTGAAACGGCTTTTCCCGTGTTGTGGCGCGGGCGACCGCGTTCCGCAAGGTTTACGATGGGGCAAGGCGCCAGTTGACGCCGGTCGTGCGCCCCGCGAGTGTGGGGAAATCGCTCCCGGAGACTGACTTGGACCTCAAGACTGCGTTCAGCTTTTCCATGACGCCTGGCTCGGCCGGGCATGTGCGCCTGCTTTACTGGGGTATGCTGCTCGGGCTCTTCCTGCCGGGCTTGAACTTTGTCGCTGGCGGTCTTGCCTGGTTCTTCCGGGCAAAGGGCGATGACGCCCTCCGTGCCCACTATGCAAACCAGTTCTGCATCTTCTGGAAAAGCGTCATCTATATCGCCGTCGGACTCGTACTGACCTATTTCCTGTTCGGTGTCCTGCTGATCATGGCCACGATCATCTGGTACATCCTCCGTATCCGGAAGGGGCTGAAAGCGCTGGGCACGGGCACGGCGCCCGCAAATCCGGATAGCTGGCTGCTCTGAAAACTCAGTTGAGATGCCGGTTGAGCGCCGCGAGGAGCCGGGCGATATCTTCCTCACTCGTGAAAAGGTGCGATGTTATCCGCAGCCGGTCGCCGCGCTTCGAAACGAAAATCTGCTCTGCCTTCAACCGGGCGGTCAGGTCGGCCGGGGCCGAGGCCGGCAGCAATGCGCCAAGATAGTGCGGCCCGCGCTCTCGCTCCGGTATCACCGGCATTCCCCGGCTTTCGAGCGCTTCGGCCAGAGCGCGGTTGCGCTGCGCCAGCGTGGCCTCGATCCGCTCGACACCCCAGTCCAGGATCTGCCGGACGGAAGCTTCCAGCGCCGGAAGCAGTGCGAAGTTGGATCGCTCGCCCATGTCATACCGCTCCGCACCCGGAGCAAAGGCCTCGTTGTAATCAATCAGCCGCGAGAAGTCGGACGCGCCCTCCCGCGTGATCCAGTTCTGTTCAAGCGGCTCGCCGCTGCGCCGATGCGGCGCGGCGTAGAGGAACCCCGTCGAATAGGGGCCCAGCAGCCATTTGTATCCCGCCACCACCGCAAAATCCGGCTGCACCGCTGCTGCATCAAGCACCATCGCGCCACAGCTCTGCGTCAGGTCCAAAACCAGCGCCGCGCCGACGTCCCTGCAACGCGCACCGATCGCCACAAGATCGATCCGCGCCCCGTCCGTCCACCGCACCTGCGGGCAGGCGACCAGACCCGTCTCCGGCGTGATCGCATTCAACAAGGCCTCCGACAGCGTCGTGTTGCCATGTGCCGCCACGGTCTCGATCACCGCGCCGGTCGCCCGCGCCAGCGCCCTCCAGGTATAGACGTTTGAGGGGAACTGGTCCTCCAGCAACAGGATCTTCTGTCCGCGCGCGAGCGGAATGTTGCGGGCCGCCGTGGCGAGACCATAGCTCACCGACGGAACAAAAGCGATGCCGGCCTCATCCGCCCCGATCAGCCGGGCGAGCAGGGGCCGTAGCCGCTCCGTGTCGGAAAAGAAGTCCGTGTCCGGAATGTTCCAGGGTTGCAGCTTGCGGGCAAGACCCGCCTGGCCCGCCGCCAGCGCCGCCTTGGGCAGCGGTCCCATCGTCGCAACATTGAGAAATGCCACATTGTCCGGAATGTCGAACAGGTGGCGCTGGTTCGGGATCAGGTTCATGCCTTGGCAGTCGCGCCAGCCAGTTCAGCCAGGAACCGGTATGACGCCTTCGGTGTCCGCTTCAGAGACTTGTAGTCGATGTGAACGATTCCGAACCGCGGGCCATATCCCATCGCCCATTCGAAATTGTCCGTCATCGACCAGACGAGATATCCGCGCACATCCGCGCCCGCTTTGCGTGCCTCCACCACGGCCCCCAGATACCGGTCGAGATAAGACACCCGCGCCGCATCATTCACGCGGCCGCCCGCATCTGGCTCCACATCATCCGCCATCCCGTTCTCGGTGACGTAAACGGGCAGGCCGTAGCGTTGCGACGTCTCGATCAGCATCTCGCGGAAGGCTTCCGGCGCCACATGCCATCCCATGAGTGTGGTCTCGGCTCCTTCCGGCGGGTTTGCCGAGCGGAACCCGAAGGCATTGGCACGCGCCGATGAGTATTGCGGCGAGTAGTGATTGAGCCCCAGCCAGTCGAGCGGCGCATGCATCGCCGCCTCGTCGCCCGGTTTGATGCGGCTGCCCATCCATTCATGCGTGATCGGATCATATTTGCCGAGGAAGACCGGGTCTGCCGTGGCCCGGTTCATCGCCGCGTCCATGTTGGCCGCCGCCGCGCGGTCCGCATCGGTGTCCGTCGCTGGCCGCACCGGTTGCAGGTTGGGCACGGTGCCGATCTGCGCGCCCGCCGGCAAGTCTGCGCGTAAACGGCGCACTGCCGCGCCATGTGACAGGTTCACATGATGCACCGCGTCGAGCCAGGCCTCCCGGTCCCGAATGCCCGGCGCATGTACGCCCGCGCCATAGCCCAGCATCGTGAACATGTTCGGCTCGTTGAACGTCGCCCAATGCCGGACCCTGTCGCCGAGCCGCTTGGCCAGCAGTCCAGCATAGTCCGCAAACAGAGGCACGATTTCGCGGCTCGTCCAGCCAAGCCCGGCCTTGTGCAGCGCCAGCGGCAGGTCCCAGTGATAGAGGCACAGCCAGGGTGCCACACCATTGCGGAGAAGCTCGTCTGTCAGCCGGTCATAGAAATCCAGCCCCGCCTCATTCGGCTTGCCCCGGCCCTCAGGCAGCACGCGGCTCCAGGACACCGAAAACCTGTACGCCCCGAAATTCGCCGCCTTCATCAGCGCCACATCTTCCGCATACCGATGGTAATGGTCGCAGGCGACATTCCCCGTATCGCCATTCTTTACGCGGCCCGGCTCGGCGCTGAATGCATCCCAGATGCTCAGGCCCCGCCCGTCTATGTCATAGGCGCCTTCGATCTGGTAAGACGCGGTCGACGCGCCCCAGACAAAGTCCTTCGGAAAATCTGCGCGGCTGACCATTCATTCCTCCCGGGGTTTTCCGGAGGATGCGCTGACCTTGTTTTGGCTGCAAGTGCCCCTTGCGTGATGAGCCCCTCCCGCGAACGAGAGGGGCGTCATCGAAACTAGACGATCCGGCTGTCCTTGTTGCCCCAATACCGGTCGCGGATCAGGCGCTTGTACAGCTTGCCGGTCGGGTGGCGCGGCAGTTCGGGGTCAAAGTCGATGCTCTTCGGGCATTTGATCTTCGAAAGGTTCGCCAGGCAGTGTGCCATCAGCTCCGCCGCCAGCTCCTCCGAAGGCGCAATGCCCGGCATCGGCTGCACGACGGCCTTCACAGCCTCACCGAAATCCTCATCCGGCACGCCGATCACGGCGCAGTCAGCGACCTTCGGGTGCGTGATCAGGATGTTCTCGCATTCCTGCGGATAGATGTTCACGCCGCCTGAAATGATCATGAAGGCCTTGCGGTCGGTCAGGTAGAGGAAGCCGTCCGCATCCACCTTGCCGACATCGCCGAGCGACGACCAGTCGGGATGCTTCGGGTTGAGCGCGGCTTTGTTCTTCTCGGGCGCATTGTGATAGTTCGGCGGGGTCGTTCCGCCGAAATACACTTGGCCTTCCTCGCCCACTGGAACTTCGTCGCCATCCTCGTTGCAGATGTGAAGCTCGCCCAGAACCGGGCGGCCAACCGTGCCCTTGTGCGTCATCCAGTCCGGGCTCTTCACCCAGGTCATGCCATTGCCTTCAGAGCCGGCATAATACTCGTCGATCACCGGGCCCCACCAGGCGATCATCTGCTCCTTCACCGGAATGGGGCAGGGCGCTGCCGCGTGGATCGCGAACTTGATGCTCGACACATCATACTTCTTGCGCACGTCTTCCGGCAGCTTCAGCATCTTCACGAACATCGTCGGCACGAGTTGCGAGTGCGTGACCTTGTACTTCTCCACGAGGGCCAGGTAGTCCTCGGGATCGAACTTCTCCATCACGATCAGCGTCGCGCCGATGCGCGTGAAGGTCATGCACCAGCGCAGTGGCGCGGCATGGTAGAGCGGCGCCGGAGACAGGTAGATCGACTGGTCATTGGCGCCGGACATCACGCGCGCAATCTGGATCAGCGCATTGTCGCCGTCGATCGGCAGGCCGCGCTCAAGTGGCGGGCGAATGCCCTTCGGCCGGCCCGTGGTGCCGGAGGAATAGAGCATGTCCGTGCCGGCCATCTCGTCGGCAATCGGCGTTGCCGGAAAGCCCGCGACATGGCTCTCCATCGCGGCGAAGCCATCAATGGCGCCGTCGATCGACCAGTTATGGGCCAGCCCCGTCGCCGCTTTCACTTCCTTCGCCGTGCTGCCCTTCGAGGCGCTGGCGATCAACAGCTTCGATCCGGAGTCTTCGATGATGTAAGCCACTTCCGGCGTCGTCAGACGCGAGGAAACGGCCACATAATAGAGGCCCGCGCGCTGCGCAGCCCAGCAGATCTCGAAATAGCGCGGGGAGTTCTCGGCGAAGATTGCAATCGTGTCGCCGGGCGCGCAGCCGGCCGCGCGCAGGGCATGCGCGATGCGGTTGGAACGCTCATCGAGCTGCTTGAACGTGATGACCTCGCCGGTGCCGGACATGATGATGGCTGGCTTGTCGGGATGCGACTTGGCGTGATGACAGGGGTGCATGAGTTTCCTCCGGGAAATTTTTTAAGGTCTGGATCAGGGTTCCATCGGGCCATTGAACTGCCGGGCAAAGAAATCATCCTTCTTCCACAGCGGCCGTATGTCCTGATTGGAGATTGCCAGTGCGATCCTGGCATTCAGTTCGGCAAATCGCGCGGCCGCGTTGAAGTCGAGATTATTCGACATGTCGTCCGAGGGGCGATGGTAGTTCTTGGCCATATGGTCCGCATTGGCCTTGTCGCCGCCATTCTGCATGCCCGGTGTCAGGTAGACGGAGGGAATGCCCGCTTCGACGAACCGGAAATGGTCAGACCGGGTGAAGAAACCCTGATCCGGTGACGGGTCGGGGCTGAGCACGAGGTTCATCTCCGCTGCGGCGATCTCCACGCTTGGCGCAATCGTCGATCGCGGCGCTCCGTACACGACCACATCCGTGAAGTCGTAAGTCAGGATTGGCATGTCGAGATTTACGTTGGCCACAAGTGTTCCGCTGACGGATGGGTTCATTGCGAAATACTGCGCCCCAAGCAGGCCTTTCTCCTCAGCCGTCAGAGCGATGAACACTACCGAGCGTTTCAGCGGCGGGCCATTCTTCAGCATGCGGGCCGCGTCCAGCATCGTGGCAATACCACTCGCGTTGTCGAGCGCGCCGTTGTTGATCGTGTCTTCCTCGATGGTTTTCGAGATGCCGATATGGTCAAGGTGCGCACTGATGACGATCACTTCGTCCTTCAGTTCTGGATCGGTTCCTTCGATCATCCCGACCACGTTGGAGGATCTCACCTGATCGTGCACGGAGCGCTGTGTTATCGAGATCGAGAGCGGCAGGTCAAAGCTCGGGACCGCGCCGCCTTCTGCCTCAGCCGCCGCGATCACGTCGTCCCAGCTGGCCGGGGCGCCGGCAAACAGCAGCGGGGCGCCCTCTAGGGAGACTCCTGCCGAAGCGAGCAGGTTCGGCGCATTGGAATAGGCCGATCCATCGGCCTGTAGCCAGGAGAGGCTGGCACCTTCGAGCCGGCCCTCAGCCAACAGGCGCTGGAAAGAATAGATGCCCCGCGATGTCGGCGTTTCGATCGTGACCACGCCCACCGCGCCCCGATCCGACAGGTTCTTGCTCTTGCGGCTGCCATAGAAGGCGCGCTCTTCGCTCTGGATGCCTTTCGGGGTGCCGTTCAGCATCACGGCCACCTTGCCGTTGAGGTCGAGCCCCGCGAAGTCGTCCCGGCCGATATCCGGCGCATCGATCCCGAAGCCTACGAACACGGCTGGCCCTTCGGCTTTCGTTTCCGGTCCCCGCAGCGAATTGTAGATCACCGCATTCATGTTCTCGGTCAGCGCCAGCGGCGTGCCGGAAGCATCCTTCACCTCAAGCGCCCGTCCCTCGGGTGCGCGCACTGAGCGCCGGAAGGTGATTTCCTGGAAATAGGTGCCGTTATCGCCCGCAGGTGCGATGCCGATCTTCTCGAACTCTGCCGCCACATAATCGGCTGCCAGGTCATAGCCGGGTGTGCCCGCCTCGCGCCCTTCGAGGTCATCGGAAGCGAGGTAGGCCATATGGGCCTCGATCGCCGCCGCATCGGGCGCCGGCAGCTCGACAGCAGGCGAGACGGCGTCCGGCGCACAGCTCGCGAGCAAGGCGGCCAACAAGGCAGTCAGTCCAAGCGAATGCAGCTTCATCGGCGAAACGGGCCTTTCGGGAGAGAGGTGATTTTAGCCACTTATCTCTAACGCCCCGCGCCGCCCTGTCCACGACTGACGCGGCGGGAGGGCGTCAAAGCTCCCGCGTCCAATAGGCCATCGGGTGCATCAGGTTCGGCCCGCCCGGCTCGACCGGCCAGGCAAACTCCGTCACCATCCCCTCTAGCTTGCGGTAGCCGCGCTTCGTCCAGAATGTGTCCAGCGGCGAATAATCCGCCGGCCGCATCGGATGATCCTTCGCCCGCTCCACCGCGCAGAAGCAGGCGCGCTTGTAGCCCCGCGCCTTCGCATGCGCCTCGCGTGCATCGAAAAAGGCATGTCCCAGCCCCTGGCCGCGAAACGCCGGCAGCAGCACGGACTCGCCGAAGTAGAAGGTCGAACTCAGCGGGAAACCGGCCTGAACCAGCGGCCCCGAAAACTCCGCATGATGCCCCGTCAGCGCCGAGCCCGTTGCGCAGCCCGCAATCTCGCCCTCATCTGTCTCTGCCGCCACGATGAAGCTGTCCTTCGCCGCCGCGAAGTCGCGCAGGTACCGCACCTCATACCCAGGTGAGCCCGCATAGAGATAAGGAAACGCCCGGAACACCTCGATACGCAGCGCCGCCAGCGCGGGAAGGGCGCGCTCAAGGTCTTCTCCCGTCAGCGCCCGCGTTTTCATGAAACCTGCCGGATCCATTCCTTGAGATTGTAATAAGTCGTCACCCGCCGGATCTCGCCATCCTTCACGTCAAAGAACGCCCCCGCCGGGAGGCGATACGTTTGCCCACGCGCTTCCGGCAGGCCGGCATCGGTCTTCTTGTATGTGCCGTTGACGATGAACTCTGCCGCCGCCCGCGTCCCGTCCGCCGAAGGCATCACGACAATGTCGGTGAGAAGCTCGTCATAGCAGTCGTCCATGTGCGCGATGAACTCGGCAAAGGCTTTCCGCCCGCCGCGCTTGTCGCCCTCGTTGACGAAATGGTTCAGGTCCTCGGACACGCAGGCCGCCATGCCCGCCCAGTCCTTGGCGTTGAAGGCGGCGTAGTAGCGGTGGATGAGATCAGTCGTCGCCGTCATTTCGGAAGTCCCGGTTGTCCCGCCTGATCGGGATTGGATTGCACATAGGCCCGCTTCAGTTCGATTGACCGGTTGTGCGCGCCGTCCGGACTCCAGCCCGGCGCATTGATCGCCCGCCCCACCCAGCGCCAGGGCCTCAGGCCATCGCGCGCGCAGTCGCGCAGCAGCGCGCCCATCTCATGGAACGCGATCATGAAGGGATTATACGTCCCCACCGGCTTCACGATCCCATACACCGGTTTCTCCCGGTCGAGCTCCGGCACGAAGCTGCCGAACATCTTGTCCCAGACGATGAACACGCCCGCATAGTTCGCGTCGAGGTACCGCGCATTCGTGGCATGGTGCACGCGGTGATGGCTTGGCGTGTTCATCACCGCCTCGAACCATCCGGGCATCCGGTTCACTGCCTCGGTATGGATCCAGAATTGGTAGAGCAGGTTCAGCCCGCCCACGAACGCGATCACATACGGATGGAATCCGATCCACACCATCGGCAGGCCGAGCAGGATCAGACCCGTGAACGGCCCGAACCAGGGTTGGCGAAGTGCGGTCGTCAGGTTGTAATGCTCGGAGGAGTGGTGCGTCACATGCTCCATCCAGAACCAGCGCATCCGGTGGGCAAACCGGTGTTTCCAGTAATAGACGAAATCATACAGCACGAAGGCCGCCAGCGCGCTCCACCAGGTGAACGGAATCTCGCCGATCCGGTAAGGCCAGGCCAGCATCATCATCCACAGCGCGATGGCGCCCGTGGCCGTGTTGACCACCACATTGCCGATCCCCATCGCCATCGAGGCGAAGGCATCTTTCGTTTCATATCGCCCGGCCGCCCGGCCGGTCTTTACCGCCCACCATTCGAGGGCGACCGACACCACGAAGAAGGGCGCCGCAAGCGTGGTGACAGGGGGAAGCTCGGAAATATCCATGGCGCGACTCGCTAGCGAATAATGACGGCCCCGTCACCCCGGAAACACGCCCCGGGGGCAACGCTTGACGGACGCAGGGGAAGGGGCCCCTTCTCGCACCAGAGCCCCAACCACCGGAGGAACACATGGCGCGCCCGAAAGAGTTCAAGGAAATCATTCTCGACATCGAGGACGGCGTCGCCACGCTGACCATCTACCGCCCGAACAACATGAACGCCTTCACCGGCACCATGATGTACGAGATGATGGAAGCCTTCGACATCACCGACAAGGATGACAGCGTGAAAGCCGTCATCGTCACCGGGCATGGCGAGAAAGCCTTCTGCGCCGGCGCAGACCTCTCGGCCGGTGCCAAGACCTTCGACTATGACGCCCGCGCCGGAGACGGCGAAAAAGGCCGCACCGAAACCGTCGACATCCAGCGCGATGGCGGCGGCCGCCTCACCCTGCGTATCTTCCAGAGCCTGAAGCCCGTGATCGGCGCCATCAACGGCGCGGCGGTCGGCATCGGCGTGACGATGCAGCTGCCGATGGATATCCGCATCGCCTCCGAAAACGCCCGCTTCGGCTTCGTGTTCAACAAGCGCGGCATCAACCCGGAAGCTGCCTCCAGCTGGTTCCTGCCGCGCCTCGTCGGCATCCAGCAGGCGCTTGAGTGGTGCTATACCGGCCGCGTCTTCCCGGCCTCCGAAGCCCTCTCAGGCGGCCTCGTTTCCCGCGTTGTTCCGCAGGCGGAGCTTATGACCGTCGCCCGCGCCCTCGCCAAGGAAATCGGCGATAACACGGCGCCGGTCTCGAACGCCCTGACGCGCCAGATGATGTGGCGCATGCTCGGCGCCAGCCACCCCATGGAAGCCCACATCGTCGACTCCGCCGCGATCTACTCGCGCGGCAAGACGCCGGACGCGAAAGAGGGCGTCATGAGCTTCCTCGAGAAGCGTCAGCCTGTCTATCCGGTGAAGGTATCGGACGGCATGCCGAACTTCTTTCCCTGGTGGGAAGAGCCCGAGTTTGAATGGATCGGCGGCAAGGACTGACCTTCGTGCAATCACTGCTGCCTCTGGCAACGGACATCGGCGCGCGCCTCAAGGCGCGCGCCGAAACTGTCGCCATTTCGGAATCCTCCGCTGGCGGATTGATCTCCGCTGCCATCCTTGCCGTTCCGGGCGCTTCGGTCTGGTATCGCGGGGGCGGGGTCATCTACACCCCGCAGGCGTTCCGCGGCCTGCTCGGCCTTCGCCGCGAAGATCTCGGCGACATGCGCTCGTCCACTGAACCTTATGCCCGCCTCCTTGCGCGCACCATCGCCGGCAAGCTCGACGCCCATTGGGGCCTCTGCGAAACCGGCGCCTCCGGCCCCACGGGCAATGGCTATGGCGACGCCGCCGGCCACACCTGCGTCGCGCTCTCCGGCCCCGGAAAGTTCGAAGTCTCCCGCACCCTCGAAACCGGTCTCACCGACCGCCCTGAGAACATGCGCCTCTTCGCAAGGGAAGCCCTCGAACTTCTGCGCGCCGCGCTCGACTGAAACGAGATTGGTTGCACAGGGAACGCCTTGTGCAACAAATCCGGCCTCAGAACGCCGCTCACCGAAAACTTTCTTCAGTCACTTTTCCCTGACCCCCACACCCCTGTCATCCCGGACAAAGCCGCGCAGCGGCTGCAGATCCGGGACCTTCTCTCCGCAGATAACCCAGAAGGTCCCGGCTCACGCGGGCTTCACCCGCTGGCCGGGATGACAGATTTTTGGGGCTTCCGAATCCGACCGCATCCATAGCGGGGTTATTCTCCCCGGATGGTTTCGCTCACCGCCCTCCGCCAGCATCCGCGCTTCGGCCGCTTCTTCGAAGTGGTGCATCCCTTCTTCTGGCCGGTGATCTGGTGGACGCTCAATGCGGTCTTCCGGCAATACGACGCCTCGAACCGCACCGAATTCCTTCTCGGCATCACCTGGTGGGGCAAGTCTACATCGCCTTCGAAGGCGACCTGCGGCCCGATCCGCGGACCTACAGACCCATCCCTCGAACCTTCCGTCCCCTGACGGATGACGGCTGGGCGTCAGACCTCCCCGTCAACCTCGACGGGCTCTCACCCTTCGAAGCGGCATGCATCCTCATCCTCCCCCGCGAAGCGGGCGGAGGTGGCCCGTGCCAGCGGCGCGAGTCGGAGGGGGCTCTCGCCTCACCTCCAGACACCTCCTAGCGACAAGACCCGCTCATCCCGGCGAAGGCGGGGACCCCGGGAGGCACTGTGCCGAGCCCGATCCCCGCCTTCGCGGGGATGCGCGGTCCAAAGAGGCAATCCCCCAACCCCGCAGGTACCTGCGAAAGCAGGTACCCAGCGCAAAGCAAAAGGGCTCATCCGAATCTGGACCCCTGCGCTCATCCTGAGCGAAGCCGAAGGACGCGAGGGGTCTGCGGAGAAGATCGCACCAACGCCAAAAAACCGGCCGCCACCCCAGGCGCGTCCGGCCACAGCTGCTACGCAAAGCCCCTCGTATACGAAAGCACTTGCCTTCGGCGCCGTCCTTGGGTCACTTCTGCCCCTAAATGGCTGGAGATGGCGAATGACGGATGCACAGGCTGCGACGACGCAGAAAGGGTTTCTCGGACTTGTGGAGCGGGCGGGCAACAAGCTGCCTGATCCGGTGTTTCTTTTCTTCTACCTGATCCTGATCCTGGTCGGTGTGTCTGTGGCTTCCGCCCTGCTCGGCGTCTCGGCATTCCATCCGACGCAGGTCAACGAGGACGGCTCGCCACTGGTCGTCTCTGCCGCCAGCCTCCTGTCGCCGGAGAATCTGCAGCGTCTCTGGGTCGACATGCCCAAGACCTTCACTCATTTCCATCCGCTCGGCTACGTGCTGGTCGTGATGCTTGGCGCGGGTGTGGCAGAACGCTCGGGCCTGTTCGCCAGCGGCATGCGGGCCGCCGTCAGCGGCGCCCCCACCGCGCTGCTCACCCCTGTGATCGCGCTGATCGCAATGCTGTCGAACCACGCCTCCGATGCGGGCTATGTCGTCCTGATCCCGCTGGCCGCAATTCTCTACGCCGCCGCCGGGCGTCACCCGATCGCGGGGATTGCCGCGGCCTTTGCCGGTGTCTCAGGCGGCTTTTCGGCCAACGTCACACCCGGCCAGCTTGATGCGCTCCTGTTCGGTATAACCCAGCAAGCCGTGGATAATTCCGGCCTGGTTGAAGGCCTGAACGTCAATATCGCCGGCAACTGGTTCTTCATCACGGCGCTGCTGGTCATCTACCTGCCGATCATCTGGTTCGTGACCGACAAGATCATCGAGCCGCGCCTCGGCAAATGGACGCCGACGGAAGCGCAGGCCAAGGATTTCGGGGACGAGCACAAGCCCCTCGATGCAGCGCAACGCAAAGGCCTCGGCCGGGCAGGCCTCGCCGCGCTGGTTGTTGTCGGCCTCTGGGTGTTCATGACCTTCGGTCCGGGAACGCCGCTGATCCAGGAAGACGCCTGCCTTCCGGAGGCTATGGCCGCTGGAGAATGCTCGATCCATGCCTCGCTGGCGCCGCTCTACCAGTCGCTGGTTGCGGCCTTTTTCCTGATGTTCCTCTTCGCCGGCTGGGCCTATGGCGCAGCGGCCGGAACCATCAAGAACCACCGCGACCTCGTCGGCATGATGACCGAAGCGATGAAGGACATGGGCTATTACCTGGTGCTCGCCTTTGCTGCCGCGCATTTCGTGGCGATGTTCGGCTGGTCCAACCTCGGCTTCATCGGCGCCGTACATGGAGCGAATGCGATCGAGTCGAGCGGCCTGCCGCTACCTGTGGTGCTGGGATTGCTGGTGCTGTTCACGGCCTTCCTGAACCTCTTCATCGGTTCGGCCAGTGCGAAATGGGCACTGCTCGCGCCGGTGCTGGTGCCGATGCTGATGCTGCTCGGCGTCTCGCCGGAAGGCGCAACGGCCGCCTACCGGGTCGGCGACGGCGCCACCAACATCATCACGCCGCTGATGGTCTACTTCCCGCTGATCCTGATCTTCGCCCAGCGCTGGCAGAAGGATTTCGGCCTGGGCAGCCTGACGGCACTGATGCTGCCCTATTCGGTCTGGCTGCTGATTTCCGGGATTGCGCTGACCATGGGCTGGTTCTTCCTCGGCCTCGATCTCGGCCCGGGCGCTCCTGTCGCCTACAGCCTGCCGGAGATCGCGACTCCCTGAAGCGGGGTCCAGATGCAAAACGGCCCGCCTGGATAAACCGGGCGGGCCGTAACTTTTGGGGATGGAAGTCCCGCCTAGCTGCGGGTCTTCGATTTCAGGTCGGCGGTCATCGAGTTGATCTTGGCGATCAGCTTGTCGGCCGAACCATTGTTCTTGTCGAGCAGCGCGATGAACTGGGCGCGCTGTTCAATGGCCAGCCAGATCAGGTTGCCATCAAGGTTCAGGGCAACGTCGACAACTTGATAGTCGCCTTCCTTGCCCTGCACGCGCCAGCGAACGTCCATGTCCTTGCCGTCCTGACGGCGGATCACGGTGTTGACGATCGAGTCGGTCTCCGAACGGTCGACCGAGCTCTTCACGACAACTTCCTCGCCGCGATAGGCGTCGAGCTGGAATTCGTAGACCGCGAGGGCGTAGTCACGAAACGCCTTTCGGTACTTCACGAGTTCTGCATCGGTGAACCGGCGGGCGTATTTGCCGATCACGAAGTTCGACACCGAGTCGAGGTCTGTGAAGGTGTCCATGTACTTGCTGAAAGCCGCCGTGCGCTCGGTAGCCGAGAGCTTGGGGTTGTTCAGCGATTTCAGCACTTCGCTGGCATTCTTCTGGACATAGGCTTCCGTGCGGGCGTCGGCGAAAGCCGGAAGGGCCGCGCCTGCGGAGATCGCGGCGGCAGCGAGTGTGGCTTGGATAAAACGTTTCACGGTCATGTACTCCTCTTTCGGCGCGCGGTGCTGACTATTCTTCAAATTCGTCAAAATCTGGGAGATCGTCATAGGCAGTGGCGTCATCGACCCTGCCATTAGCGATCTCAGCCTGACGCTGAGATGAATAAATGCGGCGTAGCGCGATGTAAGGTTCAGGTTGGGAATTCAAAGTTTCAATCTGTTCATCCAGCCTCACACGTGCATTTAGCCCGCCGACGATTCCGAGGCCGGCGCGCACGGCAAGATCCGTGTCGTCATCATTGTCGATCTGGGTCCAGGTCAGCGGATCGAGCGCCCGGTCGACGCCCGTGCCGACAAGGTCGCGCGGCGTCGAGGGGCCTAGCAGCGGCAGAACCAGGTAGGGACCGCTATCAACGCCCCACACGGCCAGCGTCTGGCCGAAGTCCTCGGAATGGCCTTCGATGCCGAAATGGTCTGCAGCATCCCACAGGCCCAGCAGGCCGACGGTGGTGTTGATGCCAAAACGAGTGACCGTGGTGCCAGCGCGGGAAGGTTCGGCCTGCAGGATGTCGTTGGCCAGAATGACCGGGCCGTTGAGATTGCTCAGGAAATCGCTGACGCGGTCCCGTGCGAACGCCGGTGTGACGGTCTTGTAGACATCCGCCGCCGGGCCGAGGGCGTATTTGTCTACCCCGTTGTTGAAGGCGAACATCCTGCGGTTGAAGCCTTCATACGGGTCGGCGATGTCACCGGGTTCGGTCGCAGGCGCCGTCGCGCAGGCCGCAAGGGCAAGCGAGGCGAAGGCAGCGCTGGCAAGGGATTTCATGGGAGGTAATCCTGAAAACGATAAACGATAAATGGAGGCGCGCGGACAAGGTTCAACTGCCAAGCAAAACTTGTTCCTTCTGGGGGCGGCTTTTAGGCCACAGCTGTGAAATTTGATTAAATGTCGGTAAACCAGAAGAGGTTGCCAGATCATATAAATGGATGTTTATATGATCTGGTGATGATTTCCGTAGATGACCTTCTCGAAAAGCTGAAAGCCGCCGGCGAGCCGACCCGGCTGCGCCTGCTTGCGCTGTTGCGCCGGAATGACCTTTCGGTAGGCGAACTGGTGCAGGTGCTGGGGCAGAGCCAGCCGCGCCTGTCGCACCACCTCAAGAGTCTGGCCGAAGCGGGATTGGCCGAGCGGCTGCCCGAGGGTGCGTTCGTCTTTTACCGCGCAGCACGCTCAGGCGCGGGGCTCGCTTTCCTTGACCAGCTGTTCGCACAGGTGAGCCCGGATGCACCCGAGTTTCAGGCTGATCGCGACAAGTTGCATGAAGTGATTCACGCGCGGGCAGCCTCGGCGGAAGTCTTCTTCTCCGGCATCGCCGAGAATTGGGACTCGTTGCGCGCCCTGCATTTTCCCAACGAGGCCATCGAGGACACATTGCTCGATCTCGCCGGGCCGGGGCCTTACCGGCGGGTAGTCGATTTCGGCACGGGAACGGGGCGCATGCTGCTCTTGTTTTCTGGCCGGGCCGCCGAATCGGAAGGCATCGATTTCAGCCACCAGATGCTGACCGTGGCGCGCGCAAATCTGGAACGCGCCGGCGTCAGCAACAGCCGGGTGCGCTTCGGCGACGTGACGGCGGCGCCGTTCGAGGACGCCTCGGCCGATCTCGTTATCGTGCACCAGGTGCTGCACTACCTCGATGCGCCGGGCGACGCGATTGCCGAGGCGGCGCGTGTGTTGATGCCGGGCGGCAAACTGCTGGTGATCGATTTTGCGCCGCATGATCTTGAATTCCTGCGGGCCGAACATGGCCACCGCCGGCTGGGCGTGCGCCATGATGCGCTGGCGGAGTGGGCCGGGCAGGCGGGGCTGAAACTGGAATCGCCGCGTTCGTTCGATCCGCCGCAGCAGGGCGCGCCGGGACTGACTGTCAACATCTGGCGGGCGACCAAGCCCGCCCTTTCAAAGGCGAGGGCGGCATGATCCGCACACTGACACAAGCTGACCGCAACGCCGAGCCGCTGCGCGTCTCGTTCGAGTTCTTCCCGCCGAAGAGCGAAGCAATGGCGACGCGCCTTTGGGACACCGTGAAGCGGCTGGAGCCGATGGCGCCGGACTTCGTGTCTGTCACCTATGGTGCGGGCGGATCGACCCGCGAGCGCACGCATGACACCGTGCGCCGGATTGCGGCGGAGACGGCGCTGCGCCCGGCGGCGCACCTGACCTGCGTTTCGGCGACGAAGGAAGAAGTGCTCGCGATTGCCGAGGCGTACTGGCAGGCGGGCGTGAAGCATATCGTGGCGCTGCGCGGCGACCCGCCGGCCGGCATGGGCGCGAAATATGAGCCGCATCCGGGCGGATTTTTCGACTCGGTCGATCTGATCCGTGGGCTGAGGGCGCACCGGCCGGAGCTGGGCAAATGTTTCGAGATTTCGGTCTCTTGCTATCCGGAGCTGCACCCCGAGAACCGCGGTTGGGAGGCCGAGATAGCTTACCTCAAGGCCAAGCAGGACGCGGGCGCGGACCGGGCAATCACGCAATTCTTCTTTGAGCCGGAAGTCTATTTCGACTTCCTCGACCGCGCACGGGCAGGCGGCGTGACGCTGCCCATCGTGCCGGGCATCATGTTGCAGCCGAACTTCACGGGCCTGAAGCGTATCTCTAGCCTTTGCGGCGCGACTGTGCCGCATTGGCTGGAGCGGCTGTACGAAGGCCTTGAGGAAGATGACGAGACGCGCGATCTTGTGACGGCGACCGTGGCGGCGGAGCTTTGCCACAAGCTGCATGAGCGCGGCGTGCGCGACTTCCATTTCTATACGCTGAACCGGGCGAGCCTCGCGCTATCGACGTGCCGGCTGCTTGGCCTGAAGCCCAAAACCGCAAAGGCGGCCTGACCCATGGACGTGAAGACGAGACTTGCCCTGCTGGAAGCAGACGCGGCGAAGCGCATCCTTGTCCTCGACGGCGCGATGGGCACGATGATCCAGACGTATTCGCTGACGGAGGAAGACTTCCGTGGGCAGAGTTTTGCCGATTGGGCCTCGCCGCTGCGCGGAAACAATGACCTGCTCAACCTGACACGGCCGGATATCATCGCGGCGATTCACGAAGCCTACTACGAGGCCGGTGCCGATTTCGTGGAGACGAATACGTTCAGCGCGACAACCATCGCGATGGCGGATTACCGAATGGAGGCCCTCGCTGACGAGATCGCCGCCGAGGGCGCGCGGATTGCACGCGAGGTGGCGGACACGCTGGAAGCACGCGATGGAAAGCCGCGCGGCGTGCTGGGCGCAATCGGGCCGACCAACAAGACGCTGTCGCTGTCGCCGAAGGTGAGCGATCCGGGCTACCGGGACGTGACGTTCGACCAGGTGCGCGAGGCTTACTACGCGCAGGCCAAGGCCATGGCGCCGTACATTGACATGTTCCTGATCGAGACGGTGTTCGACACGCTTAACGCCAAGGCGGCGATCAAGGCGCTGATCGACCTGCGTGCTGAGGAGGGAATTGACCTGCCTATCATCCTTTCAGGCACGATCACGGATGCCTCGGGTCGGACGCTCAGTGGACAGACGGCCGAGGCATTCTGGAACTCGGTGCGCCATGCGCGGCCCTGGGCCATCGGGCTGAACTGCGCGCTGGGCGCCGACCTGATGCGACAGCATATCGCCGCGATTTCGCGCGTGGCGGATGCGCGCGTGATTGCCTATCCGAATGCCGGACTGCCGAACGCCTTCGGCGCCTATGACGAGACACCGGACCAGACGGCCGGGCATCTCGGCGAATGGGCGAAGAGCGGGCTGGTGAACGTGCTCGGCGGCTGCTGCGGCACGACGCCGGCGCATATTGCGGCGATTGCTGGCGCGGCGAAGGGCAAGACGCCGCGCGCTGTGCCGGAGCTGAAGCCGGCGCTGCGGCTGTCAGGCCTTGAGCCGTTTGAAGTGGCGTCGTGATGCCGGGTGCGGTGCACAGCGGCGACCTGTTTGTGTTCTATGGCCTCCTGAAGCAGGGGGCTGCAGGCCAGCCGGGGGAGCTTGACCTTGCGGGCGCGGGGGAGTTCGGCGCGCCCTGCCGGTTCCGTGGACGGATGGTCGATCTCGGCGGCTTTCCGGGCGTGGTGGCGGGGGATGTGCTGTGTCACGGCGTGCGCTGGCGCGTGCGGGATGCGGGCATCGTGCCGGCGATGGATGCGTTCGAAGACGTGACGGAGGATCCGGCGACGTCGCTGTACCTTCGCGTGAAGGTTCCGCTGCTGGACGATGCCGGCGCGGCGACGGGCGAGACGGCGTGGATTTACTGGTACAACCGTTCCGTGGACGGATTTGTACCGGTGCAAGACGGAAACTGGCCGCTGGATGCGGGAAAGACAAGAAAATGACCAAGCACGCTTCCTCCCAGAGCTTCATCAATATCGGCGAGCGCACGAACGTGACCGGCTCGGCCGTGTTCCGGAAGATGATCACCGATGGCCGCTATGGCGAGGCCGTCGAGGTCGCGCGCCAGCAGGTCGAGAGCGGCGCGCAGATCATCGACGTCAACATGGACGAAGGGATGCTGGACGGCGTGGCCGCGATGACCACTTACCTGAACCTGATCGCGGCGGAACCGGATATTGCGCGCGTGCCGGTGATGATCGACTCTTCCAAGTGGGAGGTGATCGAGGCGGGCCTGAAATGCGTGCAGGGCAAGGGCATCGTCAACTCGATCTCCATGAAGGAGGGCGAGGCGAAGTTCATCGAGCAGGCGCGGGCGTGCCTTTCCTATGGTGCAGCGGTCGTCGTGATGGCGTTCGACGAGGTGGGGCAGGCGGACACGGCGGCCCGCAAGATCGAAATCTGTCAGCGGGCCTACCGCATACTGACGGAAGAGGTGGGCTTCGCGCCGCAGGACATCATCTTCGACCCGAACATCTTCGCGGTGGCGACCGGCATCGAGGAACACAACAATTACGCGCTGGATTTCATCGAAGCGGCGCGCGTGATCCGCGAGATGTGCCCTGGCTGTCACATCTCGGGCGGGCTATCGAACGTGTCGTTCAGCTTCCGCGGCAACGAGCCGGTGCGCCGGGCGATGCACTCGGTGTTTCTGTATTATGCCATCCCGGCGGGCATGGACATGGGCATCGTGAATGCGGGCCAGCTGGACATCTATGACGATATCGAGCCGGAGCTGCGCACGCGCGTCGAGGACGTGATCCTCAACCGGCGCGCAGACGCCACTGACCGGTTGATCGAGATTGCCGAACGGTTCAAGGGCCAGAAGGGAAAGACGCAGGAGAAGGATCTTTCCTGGCGCGAGGCGCCTGTAAAGAAACGGCTCGAATACGCGCTGATCCACGGTATCACCGAGTATATCAATCAGGACACGGAAGAGGCGCGTCTTGCAGCGGAGCGGCCCCTGCACGTGATCGAAGGGCCGCTGATGGACGGCATGAATGTCGTCGGAGACTTGTTCGGTTCCGGCAAGATGTTCCTGCCGCAGGTGGTGAAATCGGCGCGCGTGATGAAGCAGGCGGTCGCCTGGCTCGAGCCGTTCATGGAAGAGGAAAAGCAGAGGCTGGGAACGACCGCGCAGTCCAACGGCAAGGTGCTGATGGCGACTGTGAAGGGCGATGTGCATGACATTGGCAAGAACATCGTCGGCGTGGTGCTGGCCTGTAACGGGTACGACATCATCGACCTTGGCGTGATGGTGCCAGCCGACAAGATCCTCGACACGGCGGTGAAGGAAAAGGTGGATATCATCGGCCTTTCGGGCCTGATCACGCCGAGCCTCGACGAGATGGTGTATGTGGCGAGCGAGATGCAGCGGCGCGGCATGACGCAGCCCCTGCTGATCGGCGGGGCGACGACGAGCCCGGCGCACACGGCGGTGAAGATCGATCCGGTGATCCGGTCCGCGCCGGTGATCCATGTGGCGGATGCGAGCCGCGCGGTGGGCGTGGTCTCGACGCTGCTGAACGAGGCCGACAAGCCGGCATTGGTGGCGCAGACACGGGCGCGCTATGAGCGGATGCGCGAGGCGCGAAAGGATGGTCCGCCCAAGGAGCGTCTGCCGCTTGCCGAGGCGCGCAAGGCAGCGTTCCGGCCTGACTGGAAGTCCCACACTGCGGCCAAGCCAACCTTCACGGGTGCGCGCAGCTTCGAGGATATCGATCTGGCCACTCTGGCGCGCTATATCGACTGGACGCCTTACTTCTCGGCCTGGGATCTCGCCGGGCGGTTCCCGCAGATCCTTGAGGATGACAAGGTGGGCGAGGCGGCGCGCGGGCTTTGGCGCGACACCGAAGCAATGATGCAGCAGCTCGTCGGCGAGGCCTGGTTCAAACCCAAAGCCGTGGTCGGCTTCTGGGGCGCGAATGCTGTGGGTGATGATATCCGGCTGGAGACGGGCGACACATTCTTCACACTCCGCCAGCAGATGAAGAAGGACAATGAGCGCGCGAGTTATGCGCTGTCGGATTTCGTCGCGCCGGAAGGCGAGGACTGGGTCGGCGCGTTTGTTGTGACGGCGGGCGCCGAGGCGGACCTGATCGCCGAAGACTTCAAGGCCAAGGGCGACGACTATTCCTCCATCATGGTGAAGGCGCTGGCCGACCGGTTTGCCGAGGCGATGGCGGAATACATGCACGAGCGGGTGCGCAAGGAGCTGTGGGCCTATGCGCCGGAAGAAGCGCTGACGACTGAGGAACTGGTCGCCGAAAAGTATCGCGGCATCCGCCCGGCGCCGGGATATCCCTCGCAGCCGGAGCACACGGAGAAAGCCACGCTATTCAAGCTGCTTGATGCCGAGCGTCACATCGGCGTGTCGCTGACCTCCAGCTATGCAATGAGCCCGGCAGCGTCCGTATCCGGACTATACCTCGCCCATCCCGATGCGATCTATTTTGCGCTGGGCCGGATCGAGCGCGATCAGGTCGAGGACTATGCCCGCCGCAAGGGCTGGGACGTCAAGACGGCCGAGCGCTGGCTGGCGCCGGTGCTGAACTATGATCCGTTCGTGCTGGTAGAGGCCTGAACGGTGCGCCTGCAGGCGGTGACACTGGTCGTGCCGGACTACGATCAAGGCATCGCGTTCTTTGTCGGCAAGCTTGGGTTTGACTTGATCGAAGATACGCCGCGCGGCGAAGGCAAGCGCTGGATTCTGGTGGCGCCGCCGGGCGGCGAGACAAGGCTTCTGCTGGCGGAAGGTAAGGGCGAGCGTCAGCGCGCGGCTATCGGAAACCAGACGGGCGGACGTGTCGGCTTCTTTCTGGAGACGGATGATTTCGCGCGCGATCACGCCGCCTTCGTGCAGCGGGGCGTCACCTTCACGGAGGCGCCGCGCCGGGAAGACTATGGAACCGTTGCCGTGTTCCGGGATGATTTCGGAAATCTCTGGGACCTGATCCAGTACGCCTAGTCTTCAAGGTAGGACGCAGGCTCGACCAGCGAAAAGCCCGGCGTGTTTTCTGCAAAGTGGCGCAGCCAGTAGGCATGGCCTGAGCCATAGAGGACGATGACGCGGTCGCCGGGCTCGGTCGCCGCGGCGATCTTGCCGAAGGTCAGTGCGTTGCGGGCATACCAGCCATAGTTCAGCTGTGCGCCGGGCTGTTCCGTTGCATCGGCGAGTTCGAACAGGCCGTAATAGAAGGCGTTGTGCATTGCCTCGATCTGCGCGGGATCATTTTGGCGCGCGAGCAGCTGCGAGACGGTTTCGGTCTTCTGTGCCTGCGAGAATTCGGCTGCTTCGGTCTGCATCTGCGCGATCAAGGCGCTCGTCAAGTCGATGCCCTTTGCGGATTCGAAGGCCTGCACCTTGTCGAAGGGGAAGAAGTCGACCTCGCCGTCGCGCGTATCGACGCCGTAGACCCGTTCGATGCCGAGTTCATGCGCGAGCCGGTAGGCAATCTGGGTGATTTCATTGCGGTCAGAGCCAAACTGCTCCGGTGTGAAATTGAGGTAGCCGTCATCAAGCAGGTCGGCGCGCTTGCTTTCAGCCTCCACCATGATCGCCGTGGGCTGGAAGGCGGCGAGGCGTTCGACAAGCGCGTCGAGTTCGGCCTGGCGCGCAGGGGCGAGCACGTCGTCGGCTTCCATGTTCACGAGATCGGCCCCCGGATTGTCCATGTGATAGGTGCCGAGAACCATGACCTCGGTTTTGGCAGCGCTTGCCCCGGCACTGTCAGCGCTTTCGGGCAGGGCGGCGCATGCAATAGGCAGGGCTAGCAATGCAACGGCGGCAAGTCTCGATATCATTTGTCTCACTCCAGTTTTCGCAAGTGAGATGCGTGATCGGGCGCGTCCGGATGCAGCCAGCTGAAAGAATTTGAAGCCTAGCGAGCACGCCCCGAGTCGATATAAGACGCGGCTGACATCCTTGTCATCGGGGAGACCAAGATGCCTAAAGCCCGCCTGCGCGGCGAGAATGCCAAGATCGTTGCCACGCTGGGGCCGCGAAGCCGGACGCTGAAGGATATTCGTGCGCTGGCGGAAGCGGGCGCGGATGTGTTCCGGCTGAACTTCTCCCATGGCAGCCATGAGGATCACCGCGCAACACTGGAAATCGTGCGCAAGGTCGAGGCGCTGGTCGGGCGGCCCTTGGCGGCGCTGGCTGACCTGCAGGGACCCAAGGTGCGTGTCGGCGCCTTCCCGGGCGGCGAGATGAAACTGTCCTGGAACGGTGAGTATGCGCTGGTCGCTGCAGAAACGACGAGCGCCGCCGAGACAATCCCGGTGCCGCACAAGGAGATCATCGACCAGCTGGAAGTGGGCGACACAATCCTCGTCGACGATGGCAAGCTGATCTTCACGGTGACGGCGGCCGGCAAGGCGCCGCGTGTGCGCGCCGATGTGCCGGGCAAGATTTCGGACAAGAAGGGCTTCACCGTGCGCGGCAAGGCGCTGCCCGTGAAGGCGCTGACGGACAAGGACAAGGCGGATCTGGAATTCGCGCTGTCGATCGGCGTGGACCTCGTGGCGCTGTCATTCGTGCAGTCCGTCTCCGACATCTCGATGACCAAGGCGATCATCAATGGCCGGGCGCCGCTGATTGCAAAGCTGGAAAAGCCCGCTGCGCTGGGCGAGCTGCGCGAGATCATCCATGCCTCGGATGGCGTGATGGTGGCGCGGGGGGATCTCGGTGTTGAGTACCCGCCGGAAGAAGTGCCCGTGATCCAGCGGCGCATCATCCGCGCGGCGCGGGCGGCCGGGCGGCCGGTGATCGTAGCGACGCAGATGCTGGAATCGATGATCGAGAATTCGGCGCCGACGCGGGCTGAAGCTTCCGATGTTGCGACAGCGATCTATCAGGGCGCCGACGCCGTGATGCTGTCGGCGGAAACGGCGGTGGGCCGGCATCCGGCAACGGCTGTGGCGATCATGTCCCGCATCATCCGGGCGACGGAGAATGCCGAGGACTATCGCCGCTCACTGATACAATTCGAAGGCGAGGCAGTTGAGTCGAGCGCCATCGACGTGATCGCGAAGACAGCCACGGAGATGGCGGAAGCGGAAGGCGCAACGGCGCTGGCGCTGCGCACGGGCGCGTTTGACCGGCTGGCGCGTTTCTCGCGCGTGCGCGGGCCAAAACCAATCCTGTACGGATCAATGCAGGATGACCGCGTGCGGCAGGCCTGCCTCTTGTGGGGCGTGCATCCGCACAAGCTCGATGCAGGTGTCGAGAATTGGTACAGGGCGCTGATGAAGGCGGCAGGCCTTGAAGGCCGCGTGGCCTATGCGCGCTGGGCGGGCGACGATGCGCGCTTTGCCTGGGAAATCGGGGTCGGCAAGGGCCTCGATGGCAAGCCGATTACTGGCGTATGATCATCTGACCCTGGCGGACTTCATAGGAATGAAGTTCGCCGAGGAAGGTCATGCCGAGCAGGGATTGTTCGAGTTCGGTGCGCAGGATGACGGCGTTGACGTTTTCGATCTCGACCTTGCCGATGCGGATGCTGTCGAGGGTGACGTGGGCGCCGAGCACGACGCCGCCGGCGGTGCGGATTTCAGAGTCGAAGGCGCGTTCTTCCGGTTTCAGGCCGAGGCGCTGGGCATCGAAATAAGTGAGAGCGACGATGCTGGCGCCGGTGTCGACCATGAACTTGACCTGGGTGCCGCTGACGTCGGCATTGGTCCAGAAATGACCGTCATTTTCCTTGTCGATGAAGGCGGCGCGCTCACCGGCAAGGGCGGTCGGCGAAGGCATTGCGGCGGCAACCGTTACCGGCGGGGGCTGCGCTGTGTCGCGCTGAACCTTGGGGGCGACAACAAAGGCAATCATCATGGCGATTGCCACGGCGGTGAGCATCACGAGGAAAAGGCTGCGTGCGGGCATGGTTCAGCGCTTTCCCAGCTGTTCGAGTTTGGCAATCCGGTCCGGGAGGCTGGAGAAGACCGCCTCGCGGCCTTCGGCTCCCATCTGCACCCAGCGGCCGATTTCCGGCAGCGTACGGCCACAGCCCAGGCAAAAGCCTGTCTGGCCGTCGACGGCGCAAACCTTGATGCACGGGGACTTTATTGGCTCGAGCGGCATGTCTATAGCAAATACGGATTGGTTGAGTCCGGCAAGTGTCGCACAAACGGCGTAATAAATCCTTGCCGGACAAGGCCCAGAATCTTTGATATTTGAAAGGCTGCGCGATTAATCTGCGCAGGGAGTGTCCCCTCGTGAGTGATCCTGCGGCCCAAAAGTCTCCCCTGTCGGATGTCCGGGACCTGATTCTGAAGCCGGTTGTGCCCGACTTCGACTCTGGCAAGCGCGTACATGAAGCCTTGCTCGGTATGGGGCGGGAAGGCGATTTCGGGCGTCTCGGAGAAGCTGCAGAGTGGCTGGCCACCTGGCAGCGCCGGTTTCCGCCGCGCATCGAGAAGCCCACACTTGCGATCTTCGCGGGCGCCCACGGTATCGTGGATGCCGGCGTGTCGCTGTCCAGCAATTCGGACACGCGCGCGCATATCGAGGCCCTTACCCAAGGCCGGGCGCCGCTGTCGGCGATCGCGACGCAGGCCGGTGCAACCGTGCGGGTGTTCGAACTGGCGCTTGACCGGCCGACACCCAGCATCGCCCAGGAAGCGGCGATGACCGAGCGCGAGTGCGCAGCGACCATCGCCTATGGGTTCGAGGCGGTCGAGGATCAGCCGGATCTGCTGGCGATCGCCGTTTCGGGCGCCGGGGTCGGCACGGCCGCGGCGGCGGTGGCCTGCGCGCTTTATGGAGGGTCTCCGGACTATTGGGTGCGCCCGAGTGCCCAGACGCCGGCGACCCTGTCGACCAAGCGCAGCGAACTGGTGACTGCGGCGCTGCGCCTGCACCGGGGGCACCTTTCTGATCCGCTTGAGGCCCTGCGTTGCCTCGGTGGCCGGGAGCTTGCGGCCTGCGTGGGGGCGATCATTGCAGCGCGTCATCAGAATATCCCCGTGGTGCTGGACGGGTTTGCGACGACGATTGCGGCGGGTGTGGTGCATGCCGTTTCGGCCTCGGCGGTCAGCCATTGCCTCGCCTCGCACATCACGCAGCGCCCGGCCCACGAAGCGGCGCTGGAGCGCATCGGTCTGGCGCCTTTGCTTCAACTTCAGTTCCAGACGGGCGGTGGACTCGGCTCTGCAACCGCCATTGGTGTGCTGAAGACCGCCTGCGCGCCCTTTATCGCCAAACCCGCGGCGGCCTGACGTTACGTCCGCTGCGGCAATGTTTACGCTGACGTTCGCGTCACCTTGCCAGTAGACGAATTTCACTGACATACAGGTTGCCGATAGGCACCCAGTTTCACCGGAGGACCCGCCACCATGAATCTCGACTTTTCGCCTGAAGAGATCGCTTTCCGCGACGAAGTGCGCGCGTTTATCCGCGACAACTATCCCAAGGAACTTGTCGGGATGGGAAATCGCGAAGACCTGACCCGCGAACAATTCCTCGCCTGGCACAAGATCCTCGGCAAGAAGGGCTGGTCGGCAGTGGCCTGGCCGAAGAAGTATGGCGGCACCGGCTGGACCTCGACGCAGCGTTACATCTGGTCGGAAGAGAACGCCCGCGTTGACGCGCTGATGCCGCTTCCGTTCGGCGTCTCGATGGTCGGCCCGGTGATCTACACCTTCGGCAGCGAAGAGCAGAAGGCCAAACACCTGCCGGGCATCCTGTCCGGCGACGTGTGGTGGGCGCAGGGCTATTCCGAGCCGGGCGCCGGCTCTGACCTTGCGAGCCTCAAGACGACCGCCGTGCGCGACGGCGACCATTACGTGATCAACGGCCAGAAGACCTGGACGACACTGGCCCAGCACGCCGACTGGGGCTTCTTCCTTTGCCGCACCGATCCCTCGGCCAAGCAGCAGGAAGGCATTTCTTTCATCCTCGTCGACATGAAGACGCCGGGCATCGAAGTGCGCCCGATCAGGCTGATCGACGGTACGCATGAAGTGAACGAAACCTGGCTGACGGACGTCCGCGTTCCGGTCGAGAACCTCGTCGGCAAGGAAAACGAAGGCTGGACCTACGCGAAGTTCCTGCTCGCCCACGAGCGTTCCGGTATTGCCGGCGTTGCCCGCTCGAAGCGCGGCATCGAGCGTCTGCGCTCGATCGCTTCCCAGGAAACCATCGACGGCACGCCGCTGATCCTGAACGGCGACTTCTCGCGCAAGATCAGCCAGCTCGAAATCGACCTGACGGCGCTCGAGTTCACAGAACTGCGCACGCTGGCTTCCGAAGCACAGGGCAAAGGCCCGGGCCCGGAAAGCTCGATCCTCAAGGTCAAAGGCACCGAAATCCAGCAGCGCCTGACGGAGCTGACGCTGGAAGCGGTCGGTAATTACGGCGCGCCCTATGCCCGCGGCATGGATCACACCGGCACCAACGACTTTGGTGTGGGCCCGGAATATTCGAACTTCGCGGCCGACAGCTATTTCAACATGCGCAAGACCTCGATCTACGGCGGATCCAACGAGATCCAGCGCAACATCATAACGAAAATGATCCTCGGCCTTTAAGGCTGCGAGGCAGGGAGGACTTCCATGGATTTCAATTTCACTGAAGAACAGACAATGATCCGCGACAGCCTCGCAAGGCTGATCAAGGACCAGTACGACTTCGAAACCCGCCGCAAGGTCATCGCCTCGAAAGAGGGCTGGCGTCCGAAGATGTGGGCGCAGTTTGCGGAACTCGGCCTGCTGGCCGCTCCGTTCAGCGAAGAAGATGGCGGCCTAGGTGGCGGCCCGATCGACGCGATGGTCGTGATGGAAGAGTTCGGCAAGGGCCTCGTAATCGAGCCGTTCCTCCAGTCCGTCGTGATCGGCGGCGGTTTCCTGAAGCGTGGTTCGGATGGTCAGAAGGCGGAGCATCTTGCTCCGATGATCGCCGGCGAGCGCGTGTTTGCTTTTGCCTATGCCGAGCCGAAAGGCCGCTACAATCTGGCGGACCTTGAGACGACGGCGAAGAAGGACGGCGCAGGCTGGAAGATTTCCGGTCACAAGGCCGTCGTGGTCGGCGCGCCCTGGGCGAGCCACCTGATCGTCACGGCACGGACGGCCGGCGGACGCCGCGATACCAAGGGCATCGGCGTGTTCATCGTGGCCAAGGATGCCAAGGGGGTCACCACGCGTGACTACCCGACCGTGGACGGTCGCCGCGCTTCGGAAGTGCATTTCGACAACGTCTCGGTCGGCGCTGATGCCGTGATCGGCGACGCTGCCGGCGGACTGCCACTGATCGAACTCGTCACCGACGAAGCCATCGCAGCACTTTGCGCAGAGGCCTGCGGCGCGATGAAGGTCGCTCAGGCAATGACGGTCGAATACTCGCGCACCCGCAAACAGTTCGGCACGCCGATCGGCAAGTTCCAGGTGCTGCAGCACCGGATGGTCGACATGTTCATGGAAGCCGAGCAGTCGGTTTCGATGACCTACATGGCAACGCTGAAACTTGGCGAAGACGACGTGACCCGCAAGAAGGCCGCCTCGGCAGCCAAGGTCCGCATCGGGCAGGCCGGCCGATTTGTTGGCCAGAGTGCGATCCAGATTCATGGCGGCAACGGCATGACCGACGAATACGCGATCGGCCATTACTTCAAGCGCCTGACGATCATCGATTCCGAGCTCGGTAACGTCGATCACCATCTGAAGCGGTACACGGATCTTTCCGCCGCTGACGTGGCCGTTGCCGCCGAATAGGCTGGCACGATCAAGATTTTCGATACGGGGCTGGAGCGATCCGGCCCCGTTTTCGTTTGGCGGTCAGGTCCCGGTCAGCGCCGACCGGACGAGTGCGATCGCGCTGTCATGAGAGAGTGCGTTGCGCGCTTCAGCGCGGGCCTTGTCGGACAGGGCCTTGCGGCGCCTGGCATCGCTGGCCAGCGAGACGATCTCTTCGGCGAAGGCCGCATCATCCGGCGCCACCTGAACGAGGCCGTCAAGCGCATTGCCAAAGCCTTCGAGCGCGATGGGATAGGCTACCGTCGGCATGCCGAGCAGCAGGTATTCGGCAACCTTGATGCTGACGCCGGTTGCAAAGCGTGTGGGCGCGATGCCGATGGCATTGGCACCGCCGATGGATTCCAGCTTGTCGACGCGGCCGAGGATTTTGACGCCGGGCAGGGCGGCCTGATCCGGCGTCAGCGTCTTGCCGATCGAGCCGGCGATGTGCAGTTCCAGTCCCGGCGCTTTCGCGGTGACTGCCGGCCAGACGTTGGCGAGGAAATGGTTCAACGCTTCTGTATTGCCGCCATGCACAGTGCCGATGAAGACGACACGCGGCGCTCCCGTGTCGTCAGTGGACGGATAATCGGGCGCATCTGGCGGCACCCAGGCGAGCTTCGCTCTGGGCAGAAGCGGGCGGACCTTTGCCATCTCGTTGGCCGAGGCGAAGAAGACCAGCTCGCAGCTGGAGAGCCAGCCGAGTTCGGTTTCCAGCGTAGTCTCGTCAAAGTCGAGCACCTGGCCGGCTGCGCGTACGCGGTCGGTGCGGTCCGACAAGAGGTCGTGCATCAGGCAGGCATGGATCGTCGGGCGCTTCAGTTGTTTGAGTACCGGGCCGGTGGAGCTGTATTCTGCCAACGTGATGGCCGCCCGTGCTGCGTCGCAGACCTGCGCGATGATGCGCGCTTCTTCGCGGCTGACTTCCTTGCCGAGATAGCTTCGGATGGTGATCTTCGCGCCAAGGCGGATCGCGGCTTCCTGCACTAGACGGACGGCGAAGCGTTTCCAAACCCTTGGCGATAGCGACCAGTATCGTCCGCCCACCTGCACAGTGCCCGGCCAGACGATTTCGCGCGTGTACTGGTCGAGGCGCGGATGTACGCTCGCCCAGGGGCGGTTGCCGAAGGATTGCCAGGGCGCGAGCACGATCCGGATGTCCATACCGGCGCGTTTCACCATGCGCAGGAAAGTTTCTAGATAGGCGCCGTTCCCGGACGCCATGTTGTCGAGCTGGCGCTGGACGATGATGTCCATGACGGGGCGCGCCGAATCGACGGGGGCGGGGGATGGGGACATGGTAATTCCTGCAAGATCCGGTCCCGCGCGGCAATGCAAGACTGTGGCCAGCTGCTTCGTCGAATTCGCGTGTCAGGGGAATAGTTGCGGGACATTGCGCAGTTCGGCCAGAGCTTCCAGGGCTTCGTCGCAGGCCGCCTTCATTTCCTCAGCGTTTGAAGGGGCGGACGGTTCCTTCAGGCTGGCGGAAATGTAGAGCAGTGCCTGCTCGATAATGGCGAGGTGGAAGCCCCGGGAAACGGGGCGTCCCTCCAGCTGCAGGCGTTCAGAGTCGATGAGCCCGATACAATCCATATTAGAAAAATACGTGAATTCCCGTTAAAGTAAATGCTCCCGCCCGTGATTGCTGGGGAGAAAAGTGCCGCTTGCCCGGTTTCAGGCAGCCGCCGTAGCGGCCCAGAGGGCCTCCAGCTTCGAGGCCATCGTTTCGGCGGACCGGGCAACGGCGTCAGGCACGCGAAACCCGACGATGGCCGAGCCTTCCAGCGAGCTCGTCTCGTCCGGCTTCACGGGCCAGCGGGCGCCGGCGATCAGGTTGGCGCCCAGCTCGGCAAGGTGCTCGCCGAATTCGGCTTCGCGGCCATCCCGGTACAAGGGCAGCCAGAGGATGATGATGCCGGTTGGCCACCGCTTCAGGGCTTTGGGCGTCCACAGTGCCAGGGCTTCGATGTCGCGGCGCGTTTCATAGCTCGGATCGGAGAAAACAACGATCTGCTCGCCGCCTCGGGGGGCCAGCTTGAGAGCGCCGGAATAGCCGTCCGCTTCCCGGATCAGGACGCGGGGATCGGCGGCGAGGTTTTCGGTGATTGCCTTGAACTCGGCCGGATGACGTTCGAACAGGATGGCGCGGGCGGAGGCGGGAAGACGCGCGAGGGCGAGGGCGGGGGAGCCCGGATAGTCCTTGACGGTCCGGGTGCGGACGAGGTCCAGCCAGTCCTTGAACTCGGCGGGCGCCTTGCCGTTCAGCAGGGCGAGGATGCCGCTGTCGGCCTCACCACCCTTGCGGGCTTGCTCGCCGGTCAGATCGTAACGGCCGCGCCCGGAATGCGTCTCGACATAGAGAACCGGGCGCGGCGTCTTGACGATGTCGCGCAGTAGAAGGTCCAGCACGGCATGCTTGAGCACATCCGCGCGGTTACCCGCGTGAAATCCGTGCTGGTAGGACAGCATGCGGCGCTGGCTCCCCGGCCGCCTTACGGCTGACCGAGGCTTTCCTTGCGGGCGGCTTCGAACTCATTGCCAGCGTACCAGGTCGGCCAGTCGGTCGACTTGGCAATATCGCGGCCAACCTGGAAGAGGGCCTGGATGTCTTCTTCGAAGCCCGAAAGGTCCCAGTCATCCGAGTACTCGTCCATCGGCTTGTGATAGCGCTCCGCGGTATAGGCGGCGGCTGCTGCCTTGCCGGCTGCGATGCCGCCATCGACCTTGTCCTCGCCGCCATCGGCGTAGAGCATCGGTACGCCCTTTTTGGCGAAGGAGATGTGGTCCGAACGGTAGAAGTAGCCGGCTTCCGGCGTGGCATCCGGCTTGATCACCCGGTCTTGCTCGACAAGCACGGCTTTCAGGCGGTCTTCGAGTTCCGATGCGCCATAGCCGATGACCACCATGTCCTTGGTGCGGCCCACGGGAAGCGCGCCGTCCATGTTGATGCCGGCGACGATCTTGTTGAGCGGCACAGTGGGGTTTTCGGCATAGTAGGCGGAACCGAGGAGACCCGATTCCTCGAGCGTGACGGCCACGAACAGCGCCGAGCGGTCCAGCGTTTCGGCTTTCATCGCTTCGGCGATCTCGAGCAGGGCTGCGCTGCCGGTGGCGTTGTCGACGGCGCCGTTGAAGATGTCGTCCGCGTAGAAGTCTTCTCCCTCTGCGCCGGTCTTCTCACCCGTTTTCATGCCGAGGTGGTCCCAGTGCGCCGTGTACAGAACATATTCGTCCGGCGTGGTGGCGCCAGGGATAACACCGACGACGTTGCGGCTGGAGAGGGACTCGATGGTCTGCTGGATACGGCCGCGTGCCTTGACGCCCGTCAGCGGAACCGGCTTGAAACCGCGCGACTTGGCGGCGGCCTTCATGACTTCAAAGTCGAGCCCGGCCTTGGCGAACATTTCCGCTGCCATGTCGCGCGTGATCCAGCCTTCCATAGTGGCGCGCTCTGCGCCGCCATCGGTGCGGACAAGATCGGACTGCGCGCCCGACCATGAACCGGTCACGACGTCCCAGCCATAGGAGGCAGCATCGGTTTCATGGATCACGAGTGCAGCGGTTGCGCCCTGGCGGGCGGCTTCCTCGAACTTGTAGGTCCAGCGGCCGTAATAGGTCATCGAGCGGCCGTTGAAGAGTTCCGGATCGCCGGTGCCGAAGCCGGGGTCGTTGACGAGGATCAGCACGGTCTTGCCGGTATAGTCGGCGCCGGCATAATCATTCCAGCCGAACTCCGGCGCGACCGCGCCATAGCCGACGAACACGACGTCTGTGGGATCAAAGGAAACCTGGTCGGCATTCTGCCGTTTCGTCCAGTAAACTGCCTGCTCCTTGAAGCCGAGCGAGAGGTCTTCACCATCCGGCCAGGTCAGGACCAATTCGGAATTGGCCTCATCGACCGTCTGGTTCACCATCTTCACTTCCTGGAAGAAGGTGCCGTTGTCGCCGCCGGGCTGCAGGCCGAGGCGCGCCATTTCGGCGGCGATCCACGCGGCCGAGGCTTCGCCGGCGAGCGTGCCGGGGCCGCGGCCTTCGAAGATGTCATCAGCCAGCGTCTTGATGCGGACGGCGAGGTCGGCGGCGTTGATCGCCGGCGTCGTGCCTTCCGGCAGTGGCAGCAGGAGTTCTTCCGCCGGTGCGGTGGCTTCGGGGGCCGGCACAGCGGCGTCGGGCGCACAGGCCGTAAGCGCGAAAGCGGCGGCGGCGCCAAGGAGATAAAAGCGTTTGAGCATGTCTGGGTTCCCAGCCAGTGTTGCGAATAGGGCCGGTCTGGCACGTCACGATTGGGTCATCAAGCATTGAGGGCGGCGTGTTTCGTGCGATTGCGGGCTTGTCAGCCTTCGTTCAGACGCAAATTCTAGGATAGGTTTCCGGATGCCGCCGCCCGAGGAGAAGAGTTTCTGATGTTGCTGAGCGCTTTGAAGTGGAATGGCCAGAAGCTGGCGCAGGTTCTGGCAGCCCTTGTGACAGGCCTGTTTATCGCCGCCATGCCAGCCTGTGCGCACCCGGTCACCATCGGCGCGCTCAAGATCAATCCGCCTGTCGAGCCCCGGTTCCTTCCCGAGAAGAACCAGTTCATCGCGCCTGACGGCGCCGAGCTAGGCCTGACGGTCTGGCCCGCCGAAGGCACGGATGATCCCCAATATGTGGTCGTCGGCGTTCACGGCATGAGCGACTATGCGAACGCTTTCCACATGGCAGCACCATATTGGGCGGCGCGCGGCGTGACGACCTATGCCTATGACCAGCGCGGCTTCGGGCGCTCGCCCAACAAGGGGTTTTGGCCCGAGGAAGAGCTGATGCGCGAGGACTTGCGCACTGCGGTCGACGTCGCCCGCAAGCGGCATCCGGACGCTGTGATCACCGTGGTGGGCATCTCGATGGGCGCCTCGGTGGCGATGACGGCTTTCGGATCCGATGATCCGCCAAAGGCCGACCGGCTGATCCTGTCCGGCCCGGGCTTGCGCGGCTGGGGCGCGATCAATCCGCTCTACCGCGTCAGCCTTTACGCCTCGGCGCATATCAATCCCGGCTGGATCGTCGTGCCGCCGGCGGGCCTGATCAAGATCGAGCCGTCAGACAACAACGCGATGCTCCGGCGGACCTGGTCAGATCCGCACATGACTTACGAGAACCGCATCGATGCGGTCTACGGCCTCGTGAACCTCATGGAAAACGCAAACGATGCAGCCGCGCGTCTGCCGGCAGCCTTGCCGACGCTGGTTTCCTATGGCGCCAAGGACATCGTGATTCCCGAAAATGGCGTACGCCGCGTGGCCAAGTTGCTGCCGCCGACTGTGCGCACGGTGTATTATCTGAACGGTTATCACATGCTGGAGCGCGATCTGCAGGCGGAGAAAGTGCACGCCGACTATCTTGCCTTCATGAAGGCGCCCTCCGAAGCGCTGCCGAGCGGTGAGAGCGAGTGGCCGTTTCGCTGAAACGTAGGTAGGTTGCTGAAGGTTGGGGCAATCAAGCGGGGGTTGTCTGGTGTTTGGGCTGCTTCGCCGCCGCTCTGGTTGGACCTCCGCAATTGCGGCGTCGCTGAGCCTCGCTGCTGCTGGCTGCGCGACGCCGGTTCGCCTCGCCCCGCTGCCAGATTCTGAAAGGCAAGTTGTGACGCCGATGTTCCTGGATGAAGAAAACGCGATGATCGCCCATGATGGCGCGCGCCTCGGACTCACTGTGTGGAAGCATGACGGCGAGCAAGCGTCCGAGCATGTGATTGTCGGCATTCACGGCATGAACAACTATGCTGGTGAGTTCCGCCTGGCGGCGCCCGAGTGGGCGAAAGCGGGCATGACCGTCTATGCCTATGACCAGCGTGGCTTCGGCCGCTCGGTAGGGCGCGGTTTCTGGCCGGAAGAAGATCTGATGCGCCAGGACCTGCGCACGGCCGTCTCACTTGCCCGCGCGCGCCACCCCGATGCGATTGTTACTGTCGTTGCGATCTCCATGGGGGCGGCTGTCGCGGTGACGGCCTTTGCGTCTGAGGCGCCGCCCGACGCAGACCGGCTGATCCTGTCAGGGCCCGGCCTTCGCGGGTGGTCCGTGATAAACCCCGCCTATGCGGCCGCCCTGCGTGTGATCGGCGGGGTCAGCCCCGGCATGATCGTTCGCACACCTGCAGCGGCGCGGCCGACCCTGACCGACAATGAGGCATTCCTCGCCGTCCAGGAGGCTGACCCGCTGCACATGCGCGAAAACCGGGTCGACCAGCTGACCGGGGTGGTGACACTGATGGAGCATGCCGATCAGCGCATCGCCCACCTTCCGGCAGGCCTCCCGACCCTCATTTCCTACGGGGCTAAGGACGAGGTCATTCCTGTCGCGGGGCCACGGCGCGTGGCCGGAAAGCTGCCCGCCCACGTGCGAACGGTGTACTATCCGGAGGGATATCACGTGCTGCTCAGCGACCTTCAGCGGGGCAGGGTAATTGGCGACTATGCCGCCTTTATCCGTGATCCGGCAGGCGATTTGCCCAGCGGTGAACGGGAATGGCCGTTCCGTTAAGCCATTGGTCGCCTGCTTTCCACAGCTGTGGGCCCCTTGCGGCCCCCTGCGCGTGGACAAATATAGAGGCATCTGCCAATCCTGTTGGCTAGCGATTCAGCCAATTTTTTCAAAGGCTCCCCTGATGTCCAGTATTCACGAGACCGCGCTCAACCTCGTCCCGATGGTGGTCGAGCAGACCAGCCGGGGGGAGCGGGCCTTCGACATCTTCTCGCGCCTTCTGAAAGAGCGCATCATTTTCGTCACTGGCGGTATCGATGATGGTATTGCCGCGCTGACCACGTCGCAGCTGCTGTTCCTCGAATCCGAGAACCCGAAGCGCGAAATCGCCATGTATATCAACAGCCCCGGCGGCTACGTCTCGTCCGGCCTCGCGATCTACGACACGATGCAGTACGTGCGCTGCCCGATCTCCACCGTGTGCATCGGCCAGGCAGCCTCGATGGGCTCGCTGCTGCTTGCCGCTGGGGAAAAGGGTATGCGGATCGCGCTGCCGAATGCCCGCGTGATGCTGCACCAGCCTTCGGGCGGCTATTCGGGCGTCGCGACGGACATCGAGCGTCACGCCGAAGAGATTATCGAATTGAAGCGCCGCCTTAACAATATCTACGTGCGCCACACCGGGCAGCCCTATGAAGTGATCGAGCGCACGCTGGACCGCGATACGTTCCTGACGGCAGAACAGGCCATGGAATTCGGTATTGTGGACAAGGTTTACGAGCGCCGGTCCGCAGAAGACGAAAAATAGCCGTTAATACAACGTGCGGCCCGCCCCTTGCAGGCTTTGCGAACAACTATAGACTTGAACCCTACGGATCGCGTCAGGGCGGGCCCTAAAGCCTGCGTTAAGCGTTTCGCGGCATTGAGGACGTTATGACGAAGCAAACCGGCTCCGGCGACTCCAAGAACACGCTCTACTGCTCTTTCTGCGGGAAGAGCCAGCATGAGGTGAAAAAGCTCATCGCTGGACCGACCGTGTTCATTTGCGACGAGTGCGTCGAACTCTGCATGGACATCATCCGCGAGGAGAGCAAGACTTCCGCGATCAAGTCGCGCGAAGGCGTGCCGACGCCGCAGGAGATCTGCGATGTGCTTGATGACTATGTCATCGGCCAGCGCCACGCAAAACGCATCCTCTCGGTCGCCGTCCACAACCACTACAAGCGCCTCTCCTCGGCTGGCAAAGCCGATGGGGTGGAGCTGTCGAAATCCAACATCCTGCTTGTTGGCCCGACTGGTTGCGGCAAGACGCTGCTGGCCCAGACGCTGGCGCGCATTCTGGATGTGCCGTTCACGATGGCCGATGCCACGACGCTGACCGAAGCCGGTTATGTGGGCGAGGATGTCGAGAACATCGTGCTCAAGCTGCTCCAGGCGGCAGATTACAACGTCGAGCGCGCCCAGCGCGGCATCGTCTATATCGACGAGATCGACAAGATTTCGCGCAAGTCGGACAACCCCTCGATCACGCGTGACGTGTCGGGCGAGGGTGTGCAGCAGGCGCTTCTGAAAATCATGGAAGGCACCGTTGCGGCAGTGCCGCCGCAAGGTGGCCGGAAACACCCGCAGCAGGAATTCCTGCAAGTCGACACGACCAACATCCTCTTCATCTGCGGCGGCGCCTTTGCCGGCCTCGAGAAGATCATCGCGGCGCGCGGCGAGAATGCCTCGATCGGCTTCGGCGCCACGATCAAGAACGCGTCCGACAAGGGCGTGGGCGAGACGCTGCGCGGCACGGAACCGGAAGACCTGCAGAAGTTCGGCCTTATCCCGGAATTCATCGGCCGTCTGCCGGTCATCGCAACGCTCGAAGACCTCGACGAAAAAGCGCTGATCCAGATCCTGACGCAGCCGAAGAACGCGCTTCTGAAACAGTATCAGAAGCTGTTCGACATGGAGAACGTGGCGCTCACCTTCACGCCGGAGGCGCTCGTCGCCGTGTCGCGCAAGGCGATCACCCGCAAGACCGGTGCACGCGGCCTTCGCTCCATCATGGAAGCGATCCTGCTCGATACGATGTTCGAACTGCCGAACCTGCGGGGCGTCGAAGAAGTCGTGATCAATGCCGAAGTGGTTGAGGGCAATGCCGAGCCGCTCTACGTGCACGCAAACAAGACACAGACCGAAGCGGGCTGAAACCCTCCGGACCCTGAAGATCAAAAGCCCCGGCCGTTGAGCCGGGGCTTTTTCATTCCGGCAGGTGAATTGTCAGGATGTCCACGCGGGGCGGCATGAGGAAACGCATCGGCACGCCCACCATGCCGGTGCCGGTAGTCACATAGACGAGGCGCTCGCCGGCCGGTGAGGCGAAGCGGTGAAGTTCTTTGTCGAACGGGCCGCTGACGGGAAGGACGCTGCGATAGATCACGGGGATCCGCACCTGGCCGCCATGCGTGTGACCGGCGAGCATGAGATCGTACTTGAAGTCGTCCGGCACGACGAGCGCAGTATCCGGGTTATGCGTCAGCAGCAGGACCGGCTTGCTTTTCGGCAGTGCGGCCGAGAAGCCGAAATCCTGCTTGCGTTGCCAGAGGTCTGATGCCCCGGACACGATCAACGCATTCCCACCGATCTCAGTCTCGAATGCACGGTTATGCATGATCTCCGCGCCAGCCTCGCCGAGCGCAGCGAATAGAGGATCGGTCAGGTCATTGCCCGGAAAGCCGACATCGTGATTGCCGAGCACCGCGAACAGCGGCGCTTCAAGATCGCCGAGGGCGTCGAAGTCATCCGGTATCTCGTCCGGGTCCGGATGATAGGTCAGGTCGCCTGCCAGGAAGACCGCGTCCACGCCTTCTGCATTGATCCGCGAGACGATGCGGCGGATCGGCATTGCGTGTCCGAATATGCCGATATGCGGGTCGCCGAACAGGGCAATCCGGATGGAAGGGGAGCTCTCGCTTGCACCGGGCAGGAGAATGGTTTCGTGATGCGTGACCAGCAGGCGAGGCTCGACGAAGCGTGCATAGGCCGGAATGGCTGACACGATAAGCGCCGCGGCGGCCATCGCCTTGTGGACGGTCCGGCCACGAAGGATCACCCACACGCAGCCTGCAGCAAACGGGAACCAGGCCCAGCTGCCCCAGTAAATCAGAAGCTTCAGCATGCGGCTTTCCTGCACAGCCTTCGTGGCAAAGAAAAGGCCGGCATCCGAAGATGCCGGCCTCCCCTGAACAGACACGAAAGCCCCTCGCGTCTTACATCTTGTAGTACATGTCGAACTCGACCGGGTGCGGATGAAGTTCGAACCGCATGTTCTCTTCCATCTTGAGGTCGATGTAGGAGTCGATCTGGTCGTCGTCGAACACGCCGCCCTTCTTGAGGAAGGCGCGGTCCTTGTCGAGCGCGCCGAGTGCTTCACGCAGCGAACCGCAGACTTGCGGGATCTGTGCGGCTTCGGCCGGCGGCAGGTCGTAGAGGTCCTTGTCCATCGCGTCGCCGGGATGGATCTTGTTCTCGATGCCGTCGAGACCGGCCATCAGCAGTGCGGCGAAGGCGAGGTAGGGGTTCGCCATCGGATCCGGGAAGCGGGCTTCGATACGCTTGGCTTTCGGGTTCGAGCCGAACGGGATGCGGATCGAGGCCGAGCGGTTGCGCGACGAGTAGGCGAGCATGACCGGCGCTTCGTAGCCCGGGACGAGGCGTTTGTAGCTGTTCGTCGACGGGTTGGTGATCGCGTTGAGTGCCTTGGCGTGCTTGATGATGCCGCCGATGTAGTAGAGGCACATGTCGGACAGGTCGGCATACTTGTTGCCGGCGAAGAGCGGCTTGCCATCTTTCCAGATGGACTGGTGGACGTGCATGCCCGAGCCGTTGTCCTTGTACATCGGCTTCGGCATGAAGGTCGCGGTCTTGCCATACGATGCTGCCACGTTGTGGATCACGTATTTGTAGAGCTGCATCCGGTCAGCCATCACGGTCAGCGTCGAGAACTTGAGGCCAAGTTCGTGCTGGGCCGGGGCAACTTCGTGGTGGTGCTTCTCGGGATCAAGGCCGATTTCGCCCATGATCGTCAGCATTTCGCCGCGCATGTCCTGCTCGGAGTCGATCGGCGGCATGGGGAAGTAGCCACCCTTCGGGCCCGGCCGGTGGCCGAGGTTGCCCATCGGATATTCCTTGCCGGTGTTGATCGGCAGTTCCGTCGAGTCGAAGCTGTAGCCGGTCTTGTGCGGCTCGATCGACCAGCGCACGTCGTCAAAGATGAAAAACTCGGCTTCCGGACCGAAGAAGGCGGTGTCGCCGACGCCGGCCTGCTTCAGGTAGGCTTCGGCCTTCTTGGCGGTCGTGCGCGGGTCGCGGTTGTAGGCCTGGCCGGTAATCGGATCGAGCACATCGCACATCACCGCCATCGTCGATTGCTGGAAGAAGGGGTCGATGATGGCTGTGGCCTGATCCGGCATCAGCAGCATGTCGGACTCGTTGATGGCTTTCCAGCCGGCGATCGAAGAGCCGTCGAACATCTGGCCTTCGGTGAAGAAGTCCTGCCCGACCATGTTCTTGTGGAACGTGACGTGCTGCATCTTGCCGCGCGGATCGGTGAAGCGGAGGTCGACGTACTGGACGTCCTGTTCCTTCATCATTTTGAAAAGGTCATCAGCCATGAGTATTGCCTTCTGGTGAGCTGTTTGTGCTGTCTGATTTGGAAGCGCGTCGCCGCGCCTGCCGGAAGTTAGAGTGCTGCGTCGCCGGACTCGCCGGTACGGATCCGCACCGCGTCGATAACATCCGAAACGAAGATTTTGCCATCCCCGATCTTGTCGGTATGCGCAGCTTTTTTGATTGCCTCGACGGCAGCTTCGACTGAGCTGTCAGCCAGCACGACTTCGATCTTCAGCTTGGGCAGGAAGTCGACGACGTACTCGGCGCCGCGATAGAGTTCGGTGTGACCGCGCTGGCGTCCGAAGCCCTTGGCTTCGATGACGGTCATGCCTTGAAGGCCGATTTCCTGAAGGGCTTCCTTCACGTCATCGAGCTTGAACGGTTTGATAATGGCTTCGATCTTTTTCATGCGTGGTTCTCCCCAGCCGCCCGGTTAAGATTTCAATCGTGCGTATGGGGTGTTGTCGGTGGATGCGATAGGAAGACCGCCGACTCGTGCGGTGGAATGGAGCAGTGGTAAATTTTGAGGCGGGCACGCCCAACAAACAGGCAGGCGAATCGGCCCCCGGATCAAAGAAAATGACGCTGGCGTCACTTTTCATCAGGGGCCCTGCATGTTACAGGATGATAACTTCAGGAGACTCGCTGATGACCGCAGAAATCTTTGTCCATCCAGATCGCCGCCCTGCCGCTTTCCGCCCATTGAAGGCCTGGAAGCACATGCAGGCGCTGATCACCGACAAGGAGGACACCGAACAGGTGTTCCACATCATCGAAGCGCTGAACGGCAATTCCTTCGAGCGCAATTTCTGGGCATTTGCCAAGACCGAGGCCGGGCGCAAGCTCTTAGCCGAGAAGCCCTACCTGCCGCCGGTCCTCGATGATCACAGCTGGATCCGCGAGCTGCCGGAAGGCACCGTGGGCCGGGCCTATATCGAGTTCATGGAGCGCGAAGGCCTCAGCGCGCAGGGCCTCGTCGACGAGAGTGAGAAGTTCCGGTCGAAGGCCCGCGAGTTTGACGATGACATGAAGTGGTATGGCAATCGCCTGCGCGACACGCACGACCTGTTCCATGTGCTCAGCGGCTACAACCGCGATGCGCTGGGCGAAGCGTCCCTGCTTGCCTTCACTTACAGCCAGCAGCCCGGTCTGGGCGTGATCTTTATCTCTTACGTGGGTTGCCGCACGATCGCGAAACACTCACCCAAGAAGGCAAGGATCATGGAATGCTTCTGGGAGGGCAAGCGCAATGGCGCGGCTGCTCAGAAGATCATCGAACAGGACATCATCGCCCTGATGCGCGAACCGCTTGATGCCGCCCGCGTGCGGCTCGGGATCGCCAAGCCGGTGATCTACCGCGAGACGCTGAAACTGCTGTCCCAGCATGGCTACACGCCGACGCTGCAACCGCAGACCATGACCCAAGCCGAGCCAGTTGCCGCTTGATCTGGCTGATCCGCCACGGAGAGGCAGAAGCGGGCTGGGGCGACCATCCCGATCCGGGCCTCAGCACGCTCGGCGCCGGGCAGGCTGTTGCCGTTGCGAATCTCCTGAAGGACTCGGGCGTCCGTTCCATCATCTCCAGCCCCATGCAGCGCTGCCGCGAGACCTCGCAGCCGCTGTCGGAGCTGCTCGGACTCACGCCTTCGATCGCGCCGCAAGTCTCCGAGATCGCCACGCCGTCCGGCACAGTCGACCGTGTGGCCTGGCTGCGCAGTGTCATGGCCGGCACCTGGACCGATGCTGGCGACACTTATGTCGGATGGCGCGCAGCGATGGGCGAATTCGTGGGAAGTCTGCCGCCGGGCACGGCTGTATTCTCGCACTTCGTAGCCATCAATGCGCTGTGCGGCCTGCTTGAAGGCGATGACCGCGTGACTGTGTTCCGCCCGGGGCATTGCTCGCTGACGCGTCTCGAGCGCGCGGGCGGACGGCTGCGTGTCGCAGAATACGGAAGCGAATCCGCCACCCGCGTGCTATGAGCCGCCCGCATGGGTCGGCCAATTCTCACTCCTCAGGAAATGCGTCTCGCCGAGCACGCGGTGATCGGTACGGGCACCGATAGTTTCGAGCTGATGCTGCGTGCGGGGCAGGCAGTTGCCGAGTTTGTCCATGCGCATTGGCCGGATGGTCAAATCCAGGTTCTGTGTGGTCCCGGCGGAAACGGCGGCGACGGCTTTGTCGCGGCCG
>Ga0315902_10001031_pt1 | contig 45659 bp, 29 predicted proteins | sample LakEriMetagenome_9_FD_203523 | JGI IMG/M metagenome (GOLD analysis project Ga0315902, IMG submission 203523) | Freshwater fungal communities from buoy surface, Lake Erie, Ohio, United States - Buoy 12 MA117 | ecosystem: Environmental > Aquatic > Freshwater > Lake > Lake biofilm | place: USA...
GGCACCGGGAAGCCCGGACCGGTGACGCGGGATCTGCTCGAGCGGTTCCGCAAGCTGACCCGCGGGGGGTGACCCGCTGCGTGGCGTCCGCGGGCGGCTCTCAGTTCGGTCACACCACACACGCCCCCTCCACAGGTTGACGCCGTGCTTCGCTCTTCCGCCATGTGTCATTCGCTGTCCGTTCGGGAGCGTGCCGACTTGGGCGAAGGGGGCAGGCGGCTTTGTCGGCGACTGTCGCTGGCGCTGTGGCTGGCCTTGGGCCTGTGGGGCGGGGTGCCGGGGCGGCTGGCTGCGGAGTTGCTCCCGGCGGAGGTTGGGGTGCTGGCGAGCGACAAGGGGCGCGAGTCGGCCCAGTTGGCGCGGTATTACATGCAGGCCCGGGGCATTCCCGCGGAGAACCTGCTGCTGCTCGATGTACCCGCGGGCGAGAACCTGTCGCGCGAACTGTGGGACCGTCGAGTGCGACCGGCGATTCGCAAATGGCTGCTGTCGCGCGAGCGTTCGCGTCAGATCCGCTGCCTGGTGACGGTGTATGACGTCCCGCTGCGGATTAACGCCGTGACCAAAGACGCGGCCTCATTCAAAGAGAGCGAGCAGTTCCTGGAATCGGCGATCCAGAAGTGTCGTGTGGAGACGATCGCGACGGCGGCGGCGCTCGAGCGGGTGATGAATGACGAGCCCGCGGTCCTTTCCGGCCCGGAGGCTGACGCCCCGATTGGCGATCTTGCGAAGTTCCTGGATGGACCGCTGCAGCGGGCGCTGGCGCGTGTTCAGGAGCGGAGCCGCAAGGAACCGAATTCGCGTGCGGTCGCGTCGGCACTGCGGCAACTGGAGATGCTGCACATGGTGGGTGTGGGGGTTTCGGGGTCGCTGAGGCAGTTGGAGTCGCAGACGCCCGCGGGGCCCGCGCAGCAGACCGAGCGGGCCCGGCTGATGGCGAATCGCCAGGGAGAGATGATGGGGTTGAAGCTGGGCGTGACCGCCCTCAGTTTTCAGCCCGAGTCGGTCACGCGGGAGATGCAACTGCTCGAGCTGATTACGCGGGCGGACGGTTTGCTGGTGGCGTTGTCCTGGGCCACTCAGCAGTTGGAGGTGGTTCGGAGGAATGAGAGCCAGGCGAGTTTCGACAGTGAACTGGCGCTGGTGCTGTGGCCCGACCATGGGCTGGTGCGCTGGTTGCCGAACCCGCTGCATTGGTCGTCGTCCCGCCTCCCCGCGGCCCGTCCTGACACCCTGATGGTGGCCCGGCTGGATGGGTCGACGCCCGAGATTGTCCGCCGGCTGGTGGATGATGCCCTGGCGATCGAACAGGCGGGGCTGACCGGGAAGGTCTATCTCGACGCACGCAAGGAGACCGACGCGAAACCACCGGCCCGCAACGGCTCTTACGGGGAATATGAGGCGGCGTTGAATCAGCTGGCCCGATACCTGAAAGAAAAGACGCAGCTCGAAGTGGTGCTCGACACGTCGAAAGAGCTGTTTGCCGAGGGGGCGTGCCCCGATGCCGCGCTCTACTGCGGGTGGTACTCGCTGGGCAACTATCGCGATTCGTTCACCTGGCGGAAAGGGGCGGTCGGGTATCACATCGCCAGCGGCGAAGCGTCAACATTTCGGAAGCCTGAATCGCGGGCGTGGTGCAAGAAGATGCTCGACAACGGGGTGTCGGCCACCTTGGGCCCGACCTTTGAGCCGTACCTGGCGGCGTTCCCCCGCCCCGACGACTTTTTCCCCCTGCTGCTGACCGGTCGGCTCACGTTGGCCGAGGTGTACTCGGCGACACTCCCCTTTCACAGCTGGGCCATGACACTTGTGGGGGACCCGCTTTACACTCCGTATCGAACGAATCCGGCGTTGTCGGTGACCGATCTTCCGCTGCGGCTGCAGTCGGTGATTGGGCCGCCGGGGGTGGCACCTCCGCTACCTGAAAATCCCGATGCCCCGGCGAATTGACACGTCGTGGCGAATTGACCAGTCGGCCTGGATCGTCACTCGGCTGCCAGCGTGCCCATTGGGGCGTGGCTTCCTTCCTCTGTTGTGGTTCGCTTTCGCATGTCTGCCCTGCCCGCACTTCCCCGTCGTCAGTTCCTCGGTCAGTGGGCCAGCGGCGTGGCCCTGGCGGCCGCGGCTCCAGTTGTTTCCCGCGTCTGTAAAGCGGAGGCTGAGGATCGTCGGGCGGCGGGTCCCTTCCGCTACAGCCTGAACACGAGCACGATCCGCGAGCAGAAGGTGGGGATTGTACGGGAGATCGAGATTGCCCGCGAGGCGGGCTACGACGCGATCGAGCCGTGGATGGATGCGCTGCACCGCTATGTCGATGAGGGGGGTTCTGTCCCCGACCTGGCGAGCCGGTTGCGGGACAGCGGGCTGGAGGTCTGCAGCGCGATTGGCTTCGCGCAGTGGATTGTCGATGACGAGGAGGCCCGCTCGCGCGGACTTGAGCAGGCGCGGAAGGACATGGATCTGCTGGCCCGGCTGGGCGGCAAGCGGATCGCCGCGCCACCCGTCGGCGCACACGATAAGCCGGGTCCCGACCTCGCGACGATTGCCACCCGCTACCGGGCGCTGCTGGAGCTGGGGGATGAACTGGGGGTGGTTCCCCAGTGCGAGGTGTGGGGGTTTTCGCAGACGCTGAGCCGGCTTGCAGAGACGCTGTATGTGGTGGCGGCGGCAAATCACCCGCGGGCCTGTGTGCTGCCTGACGTCTATCACCTGCACAAGGGAGGCTCGGGCTTCGAGTCGCTGCGACTGCTGTCGGGCCAGGCGGTGCAGGTTTTTCATATGAATGACTATCCCGCCGAGCCCCCGCGTGAAACCATCAACGACTCGCACCGGGTCTATCCGGGAGACGGTGTCGCGCCGCTGACGGCGATCCTGCAGTCGCTGCATGACACGGGATTCCGCGGGACACTCTCGCTGGAGTTGTTCAACCGCGACTACTGGAAACAGGATCCACTGGAAGTGGCGCGAACGGGATTGCGCAAAATGCGCGAGGCAACCGCCCGCATCAGGGTGGGGTAAGGGCTGCGCGGCAGCTCGCAAAAGAGTCGTAAAAAGGGGTCAGTCTGAATACCGGCCTGTCCCCTTTTACGAAAAAGTCGAATGACCCCTTTTTTAGGGGACAGTCAGTCCGGCAAGAACTGCAGACCGAACAGGTCGGCTTGCCGAAGTTCGAAATCGACGATCACGCCTTCTTCGGCCGGGAGATCGGAGCCGGTGGTCCAGGTGACGGGGGCCTTGCGACTGTCACCTGTGATGGGGGTGCAGTCGGAGGTGGCACGGCCGGGAATTGGGCTGCCATCTGGCCGCAGCAGGGCCACCCGGATCTCTCCCCCAGCGGTCACCCGGGCGTTGAGTTGCAGCCTTCGGCCGGGTGACCGCAGGGGAACAGTGCGCAGTTCCCCCACGTCGTCCTCGGCACGATAGCCTGCCAGGCGACCCGCCGGTGCGACTGCGCGGGTGATGACCCGGCGATTGCTTGGATCGCGGAGGTTCTCCAATTCGACCTCCCCGTGCTTGAGCCGGGAGGCGCTGTAATAGAAAGCCCACTCCTCTCCTGCTCCGATGGGCAGGCACCCACCGTTGCCGAAGTACAGTGAGCCGCTATCCCACTCTCCCGGGGCTCCGAGGGGTATGAACGCTGCGTCGCGCTCGGGCCACAGGAACCTGCCTGTCGGGTGGGCGACAGCGAGCCGGATGTCGAGAGTGTCGGCCTGGTGGTGAAAGAGACTGGGGAAGGCGAGCACCAAGTCGTGCACGAGCGGGCAGAGCTGGCAGGCGGGATTGTAATGGTCTTGTCCCGGGAGTTGGTCAGCGTGAGCCTGCAGACAGACATCGCGGGCGAGGGAGTCGAAGCGTGTGAAGGCGGGGCCGTGAGCGCGACCGACTGCCCGGCCACCGCGGCCCGACGCGCGGCCATACAGCCAGTACTGGCCTGATGCGGGGTCGCGAAAGCCCGAGTATTGGCTGTCGGCGAAGTCGTCGCCAATGGGTTTGGGGAGCCGCTGCCATCGCAGACCATCGGGCGACGTCATCCCCGCGATGTAATATGGGCGATCGCCCAGTCCCTGGAATTGCCCTTGGGAGACCGCCTTGTAGCGTTCTTCGGGCGGGGCGGCGGGGTCTAGGAACACGCAGGTGCCGTGCACGCGTGAGCGATGCGCGTTTTTGCCGATCTGCCGGAAGAGAATGTTGTTGGCCGTGCTCCCCTGGTACTCCGTGAGCCCCAACTGAGGACGGGTCCAATGAATTCCATCGGTCGATTCGGCATAGCAGAACGAGGTGTCATCGGGAGTGGGCCAGCCAGCGATGTCGTAGCACTCGTACCAGAGGCGAAAGCGGTCCCCCTCGCGGAGGATCGAGAACCAGTTGAGCGTGGCGTTTTCCCAAGGGAGGGACGATTCCAGCAGGCGTTCGCCAGTCTTGCGGGGTGGATGGATAATGAGCCGGGCGCGATCGGCGTGGGCAACCACCCCCGGGGCGAGCAGTAGAACAGGCTCAAGCCCCACGTCGCGGGGTGTGGGCGGCGCGGCAAGCACCGGTGAGAGGCACATCGCTGACCAGACGGCTGCTGAGAGAACGGACCAGAGAAGCAGGCCAGCAGCTTGAAAGATCGCTACACACCGCCACTGGCGCGAGCGAAGGCGTTGAGAACTGTGGGGCGCTGTGCGCAAAGTCCAGTGGCGATCAGAGCACGCCACTGGTGATCCAGCGAAGACCTTCTCGCGAGCGCGGGGATTGTTCAACCGGTTGTGATCGCGGTTTTGAGTACGGTGTGGTGGTGGTGTGTGCTGGATTGGGCCGCATTCATCCCAGGGGATGAGCGAGGTATTGCAATCGGCCGGCGGGCCCCCTTGCGAGACCGGGCAGTGAGTGGGCTGGTGGGGCGAGGAGCCATCGCAAGAGGAACAGAACATGGCGGCCTGAGGGTCGGGAGGGATGGGTGTGGATACGTGGATGAGTTAACTTTGCGTCCCGTGTGCGGGTGTTACAGGATGGGGGCCAGTAGGCGGAGGGACTGCTCGGCGAGTCGGGCCATCCAGCCGCGTCGTTCAAACTCGGCCAGCTCGACCCGGCGGGAATGGCGGAGGTCGAGCTCGAACTGGGCGAGCAGATCACGGGCGGGGCGGGGTCCCAGCAGGGCGAGTCCGGCTTCGAAGTTGAGAAGCAGGCTGCGGGAGTCGAAGTTGGTCGAGCCCACACATGACCAGACTCCGTCAATCGTCAGGGTCTTGGCGTGGAACATGCCGCGCTGGTACTCCCAGATTTCGACCCCGGCCTTGAGCAGGTTGCGGTACCAGGCGCGTTGGGCCGTGACCATCCATTGGTGGTCGAGCAGCCCCGGCAGCAGCAGGCGGACGCGGACACCGCGCAGGGCGGCGGTCTCGAGCGCGGTTTCAAGCGGGGCGGTCGGGACGAAGTAGCTGGTGGCGAGGGTGATCTGTTCGCGGGCATCGTTGATCGCGGCGAAGAAGACGGCGTGGAAGACATCGGCGACGCCATCCGGCCCACCCGGGATGGTCTGGGCGATCAGGTCGCCCAGCGGTTCGTCGGCGCGGTGGGGGGCCTGATCGGGGAGGACGGCACCGGTGGCAAAGAACCAGTCCTCGCAGAAGATCTGTCGCAGTTGGGCGACCGCAGGTCCCTCAATCCTCAGGTGCGTATCCCGCCAGAACCCCAGCCGAGGGTTGCGGCCATGGTATTCATCCCCAATGTTCATCCCACCGGTGAAGGCGATGCGGTCATCGACAACGATGATCTTGCGATGGTTACGCAGATTGATGGACCAGCGGTCGCGGAGGGAGGAACCGGGGAGGGCCGCGGCGACCTCGACCCCGGCCTCGCGGAGAGAGCGGAGAAACTGCCGACCCAACCAGAGCGAGCCCAGGCCATCGTAGAGACAACGTACGCGGACTCCAGCGCGGGCCCGGGCGACCAGCAGTTCCCGCAGCCGATTGCCTGTGCGGTCGGGCTGCCAGATGTAGTACTCGAGATGAATGGAGTGGCGGGCGGTGGCGAGCGCCTGTTCGATCAGGCCGAGGGTGCGGTTGGTGTCATCAATGATTTCGACCGAGTTGCCCGAGGTAGCGGAGAAGCCTGTCAGGCGATGAGTGAGCCTGAGAAGGCGGGCCTCGAGAGGGCTCTGTACTTCGGAGGGGAGAACCACCCGGAGACTGGGCGGAGGGAGCAGCTGACCAAGTCGCGCGCGCGAGGCCTGCCGGAGCGCGACGCGACGTTCGACGCGATTAATTCCAAAGACGAGGAACAGCACCGCCCCCAAGTAGGGGAGCATGACGATGGCCATCATCCAGGCAAGTGTCGCCGACGAATTTCGCCGGGGCTGCAGCAACACGATGGGCAGCAGCAGCAGCGTGACGAGATAGCCCTCGACAAAGAGCCACGTCCAGAGAGAATCCATGGCAGGCGAAGGGAGGAAGGAGACGGGAAGAGACGGGCGTGGGTGTCGCGAGGAGAGTCGCAGCGGCAGGGCGGGGTGTGGTTAACCTCGGACGACCAGTGGTGAGTGGCAGGTCTCTAGCCGGGAAGCGAATTGATGGTGTGCTGTTGAGTCGGGTGGTGATCGGCCCGATGGTCATGAGCCAAGAATGGGCCCGGGAGGAAGCGGTGCAGCGGCATCTCTCGGGGCCACGACTGGACGCTGGGCGTGTGCCGGGGTGGGGAGCCCCCAATCCGAGCATACCACCGGGGCTCGCGTGGGACCAATTGGGGGGTCGCGGGGCGGGCAGGAGCGCTGATATTCTCGGGACGGCGCCCGAGACTCGGCTCAGACTGGCCGAGGTCACGAGCGGGGCGCGGACCACACAGCGGGAAGGGACGGCATGCGATACGCGATCTGTCAGGAGTTGTTTGAGGGTTGGAGTTGGGCCGAGCAGTGCCGGTTTATCGCCGAGGCAGGTTACACAGGGATCGAAGTCGCACCATTCACGCTTGCAGCGCGGATCACAGAGGTGTCGGCAGAGCGTCGTAGCGAACTGAAGCGGGTCGCGGAGGACCATGGATTAGAGATCATCGGGCTGCACTGGCTGTTGGCGAAGACCACAGGACTGCACCTCACGACAGCAGATGCGGCAGTGCGGCGGGCGACGACCGACTATCTCCGCGCGTTGGCCGACTGCTGTGGAGACCTGGGAGGAACGGTGCTCGTCTTCGGCTCGCCACTGCAGCGAAACCTGGCAGCCGGGACCGAGTACGAGACAGGATTGGCGCGGGCCACTGAAATTTTTTCAGAGTGTGCGGCGACATTCGCGGCGCGGCAAGTGACGCTATGTGTCGAGCCACTGACACCGCGCGAGACGAATTTTCTGACAACCTGTGCGCAAGCGCAGCACTTGGTGGAGCGCGTCGGATCCCCATGGGTGCGACTGCATCAGGATGTGAAGGCGATGTTGTCGGAGGCGCACGAGGTGCCGGCGTTGATTCGCGAATTCGCCGGGAAAACAGGGCATTTTCACGCGAACGATAGCAACCTGCTGGGACCGGGAATGGGCGTGACAGACTTCGCGCCGATCATTCGCGCGCTGCATGAGAGCGCGTATGCGGGTTGGGTTTCGGTGGAGGTGTTCGACTACAAACCAGGAGCGGAGCGGATCGCGCGAGAGAGCATTACCGCGTTGAAGTCTGCCGAGGCGCTGTTGAAATAATGTGGAAAAACGTCGAAAAAATGCTTGCAGAAAATTTCGAAATGCGTACCATGCGTGCATGGAAGCGCTGATCTGAACGGTGTACTTCCACAACGACTCGGTGAATCACACAACGATCACACGTCTCAAGTGATACTCACTGGGCAGTTGGGAAGCGTGCTGAGCAGCGTGGGTCGATCATGGTTGATCGGCCGAGGGATTGTCCGTGAGTGACAGCTGCGTCTGCGATACTTGGCCCGGTTCAAGGCGGCAGATTCGGTTGGCACCCAACCTGAGAGGGAGATTGTGTCATGGCCAAGAAAGCCGCTACCAAGAAAGCCGCTGCTCCTAAGAAGGCTGCCAAGAAGAAGGCCGCCAAGAAGAAGTAGTCGGCATTCGCATCCCACCGCGGGCTTGCCTGCGACTGGATGTGAGCACACGCCGGGGCGATTCGACCTTGTGTTGAGTCGCCCCGGCTGTTTTTTTGGCGTGACGTTCGACCGCTGAATACGCCGTCGACAGTTGTTTCAAGCGCCGCCTGTGAGCAGGCAACGTCGCCCAGCTTCTCGATCACCAAGCCCAGAATGACAGCGGCTTAACCCAGCGGCCATCCTGAGGCAGGCAGGGACCTCAAGGGCGATGGAGAGGGGCGGACCACTGTGGCTGCGCCAGCACGAGCGCGAGGACAGGGCTGATGGCCCGATTGGATGACCGACACTGCATGACGCACGCGTGGCACTGCCAGACTGCAGTTGTTGGTTGCCAGCCGACCAATTCGACATGGTCGAGCAATCGCGACCGATGTCGCCGAATGGTGGATGCGGGTGCGCAAGCGCAGCCTGTGGTCGCACTCTTGGGGGCTATTTCAGCAGGTCTCGATCGGTCCTGCGCACTCCAATCCGACACTCAGATTTGTGAACTCTGTGACACCAGCCTCGGCGGACGTTCGTCGCTCAGCGTGCCTCGAGTTCAACGACTGGTGACTCGCATCAGGATCGTTTCCGCCGGGCGAACGGTCTGTATGCGAGCTCCGGGCGCGCGTTGCCTTGCGAATCCGCATCGACCGTCCGCCATTGGCAGTTTTCACGGCACATCACTTGGCCATACCTCTCCCAGCATGGAGGTTGCATCCTCAGTTGGCCAATCCATGGATGTGTCGGGCAAGGACCGCCGTGCAACGGGTGGCATACGACCGAGAACCGGGGACAGTCCACTCACGAGCAGCAGACCGCAATGACCTGAGCCAACGGTCGGGGCAACTCGCGGCTGTGGTGCGGGGAGATTTCGACTAGGCGCCCGGAGATCTCATCGGCGCTGGTGTCGCGCCGCTGCGGGCGGGGGTCAGTCGGTGGAAACCGCCTCTTCGGGCGGGCCGTTCAGAAACCGATAGCCAACTCCGCGAACCGTTTCGATCCGGGCCGCATGTCGCCCCAGTTTCTGTCGCAGCGCCTTGATGTGCACGTCCACGGTCCGTTCCAACACGAAGGCGTCATCGCCCATGCCGGCTCCCATCAGATCGGGCCTGGAGAAAGCCCGTCCTGGTTGCTTCAGCAATGCCCACAGCAGGCGAAACTCGGTGGGAGTGAGTCGGGCTTCCTGACCATCGACGAGCACCCGATGTTGCAGTCGATCGATCTCGATACCGTGCGACTGGAGATGATCGCCACTGGAAGAATCAACCGCGACCTTCCGTCGCAGCAACGCGCGAATCCGCTGTAGCAGCGGTTTGACCTTGAAGGGCTTGGTGACATAGTCGTCGGCTCCAACCTGAAACCCAACCACTTCGTCGACCTCTTCGCCCCGGGCGGTCAGCATCAGGACGGGAATGGTGCGGGTGCGGTTCCCAGCCCGCAGCTGCCGGCAGACCTCGAGCCCTTCGATCACCGGAAGCATCAGGTCGAGGACTACCAGGTCGGGCAGCAGGCTCTGTGCCTTACGCAGCCCTTCCTGGCCATCCGACGCCAGGTGCACGTCGTACCCCTCTTTGGAGAGGTTGTACACGAGGGTCTCGGCAAGGGGACGCTCGTCCTCGACCACCAGGATCGTCGGCTTCGACATGGCTAGCGTTTCCAGAATTCCGCCCGATGACGGATGATCTCACCCTCCACGAGGTAGACCACGTCTTCGGCGATGTTGGTGGCATGGTCGGCGACCCGCTCAATGTGGCGTGACGCCGAAAAAAGTTGCAACGCGGGTTCAACCAGGTCGGGCGAACGTTTCATCATCTGCAGTAGCTCGTCGATGATCTCGCGGTTTAGAGCATCGACCTGGTCATCCTGCCGACAGACATCGCGGGCCAGGCGGCTGTCTTTCTGCACAAACGCGTCGAGTGACAGCCGCAGCATGTCAACCGCCTGCCGGGCCATCAGGTTGAGCTTCTCGGGAATCACCACTTCGGGTCCTCCAGCGAGCCCGGCGGCCCGCTCGGCGATGTTGACCGCGACGTCGGCGACACGCTCGAGTTCCCATCCGATTTTGAGGACGGCGGTGACCCGCCGCAGGTTGTCGGCGACCGGCTGATGGAGGGCCAGGATCTTGAGGCACTCTTCCTCGATGCGGACATCCATTCGGTCGATGTCGTCATCGGCGGCGACCAACTGTTCAGAAACCAGCACATCGGGATGGCCGAGGTCCTCGACCGCCTTGTGGACCAACTGCTCGACGGCGGCACACATCTGCATGATGTGCTGATGGAGCAGATCGAGATCCCGGTTGAGGTGAATCGACATGGGGCGGGGCCGAGGCGGGGGGCAGGCGGGTAAGGCGTCACACAGCGACGCCCGATGCATCCAGCGTACGGGGCGGGCCTTCGAACGTGCAACAGGGGAGTCCCGCCATACGGATATGACGGCCCGACCTGCGGCTTCACCGACTGCCTGCCCCCGGGGAGGACTCACCCACCGTGAGTCGCTTTGATCGGCTTGGGAGGGGGAACTCGGTGCGAATCCCGGAGTGAGGCGGAAACCGATCGAAAACTGGTGCGATGGACCCGTGAATCGGACACCCGACCGGCCAACCTGCGTCGCGACCTGGGGAGAAGATACTCGAACAGTGCCAATGGCGCGCCCCCGGGGGGCGGTCAGCCGAAGCGACCAGTGATGTAGTCTTCGGTCTGCTTTTCGCGAGGGCGGGTGAACAGCGAGGCTGTTTCGCCCATTTCGATCAGCCGCCCTTGAAAGAAGAACGCGGTCAGGTCGCTGACCCGAGCCGCCTGCTGCATGTTGTGGGTAACGATGACAATGGTGTAGTTCGCCTTGAGTTCGAAGATCAGGTCTTCGATGTGGGAGGTCGAGGCGGGGTCGAGCGCCGAGGCGGGCTCGTCCATCAGCAGGATCTCGGGATTTGTGGCGAGCGCGCGGGCAATACAGAGCCGCTGCTGCTGTCCCCCAGACAGGGCCAGCGCGCTCTCTTTCAGTCGATCTTTGACTTCGTCCCACAACGCCGAGCGACGGAGGGATGATTCGACCGTCTGGTCGAGAACCTGCCGGGTCGAGACCCCGGCGAGGCGGGGTCCGTAGGCGACGTTTTCGTAGATCGAGCGGGGAAACGGGTTCGATTTCTGGAAGACCATCCCGACGCGTTTCCGCAGCTCGACCACATCGACCCTGGGATCGTAGATGTTTATTCCATCCACCAGGATGTGCCCCCGCAGGCGTCGGCCGGGAATCAGATCGTTCATCCGGTTTATTGAACGGAGAAACGTGCTCTTGCCGCAGCCGGAGGGGCCGATCAGGGCCGTCACTTTCCGCGCGGGAATGGCCAGGCTGACTTCGAACAGCGCCTGCTTGGGACCGTAGAAAAAGTCGAGGGAGCGGGCCTCGATCATTGGGGGCCCCTCGGACGACAGCGACTCGTTCGACATGCGCCGGGCTTTGTTCTGACTCACCGCCAAGGCCTGCTGGAACAGGCTCGTTTCCGAGTGGATGTCCAGAGTAGCACCTGTCAGGCAGCATGTCGAATCGCCCCGGCCCAGCACCCCGCTGGTAGCCCATTCCCTGCATTCTACGCTCGCGCCGCCGCGAGTCACGCGCCGGTGAAAGAGTGATGCCGAAGATTGCTTCCAGCGTCTGGGAGCAAACCCTCGGCACATGCGGTGATCTTGAGTTGGCGAACGCCAGACAGTAAGACCGCTACAGGGGTTCTGAGAAACTAGGCGACAGATGTGAAGAGGGCATGAAGTCGGGATGAGTTTTCGCGGGCCGACACTGCTTATTGGCTGTTGCCCGAAGGTGACCTCCTCACGCCCGTTGCGGCAGCGGTGCCAGGGTCAGCCGGATCCGGAACTGCGTCCCCTTTCCAACCCGGCTGTTCACCGAGACCTCGCCCCCCAGCGACTGCACTAGGTGCTTGACAATCGCCAGCCCCAGCCCGGTTCCCCCCACTTCCCGCGATCGCGCCTTGTCAACACGGTAAAACCTCTCGAAGATACGCGGCACGTGCTGAGGGGGAATGCCGATGCCCGTATCCTCTACCTCCAGCACAAACGCCTCCCCCTCGTCTTGCCAGCGGATGGTCACCTGCCCACCGGGGTTGGTATACTTGATTGCGTTGTCGACCAGGTTCTCCAGCACGTGCTCCAGCGATTCCTCATCGGCCAGAGGTTGCACAGGGGTGGCGGGGGGTTCAATCTTCAGGCCAATCTCCCGCTTTTCGGCGTTCCGCAACTGCCGGCCGACGCACTGCTCGACCAGCCGATCGATCGCTACGGGCTCGACATCGCGTCGCCCTTCCGACTCGATCCGTGTCAACGAAAGCAGATCGCGCACCAGTTTATCGAGACGATCGGCCTGTTCCGCCGCCATCCCCAGGAACCGGTCGCGAAACTGCGGGTCGTCAATCGCTCCCCCCTCCAGCAGTGTCTCAACACACGCCTTAATTGAGGCCAGGGGGGTCTTCAATTCGTGCGATGCGTTCGCCACGAATTCCTGCCTCACCCGCTCCAGCTTCCGCAACTGCGAGATGTCGGTCGCCACCACCATCGCCGCACCCCGCGAACCCCCCTCGGGCAGCGACAGCACCCGCAGGTTGAGTACCCGCGGTGGGTTCGACAGCAGCTCGACTTCGCCCCCCACTGTCTGCCGATCCTCCAGAACCCGCGTCACCCACAGCAGCAGTTGGGGATTGCGTACCAGTTCAAAGAGCAATCGGCCCTCGGCTCCCTGTGGCAGGCGAAACAGCCGGTACGCCGATTCATTCAGTAACACTACCCGCTGCTGTTCATCGACCACGAGCACCCCCTCGACCATGGAGTTCAGCACTAGACTCAACTGGTCGCGGCTCGATTGAACCTCGGCGAAGTGCGATCGCAGAAAGTCTTGCAGCTGATCGACCGCCGCAGCGACGGGTTCAACGTGGCTCCGCTCACTGTGGGGAATACGGCTGCTGACCTCTCCCTGCGAGGCTTGCCGCAGGGCCTGACAGACCGCCCCCAAGTTCCGAGCTGTCTGCCGGGCAATCTGCAGGTTGGCCAGCCCCGCCACACCAACCGCTACCAGGCCCAGCAGCGTGACGACCACGGCCAGCGAGGGGGCGGGAGCGGTTGTCAGCCGTCCGGTCGAGATTAATACCGCCAGCATACCGGGCAAAAACACCGCCACGAACAGAAGGAGAAACGACCAGAAGGTGCTTGCACGCATCGGGCGGCCCGAGGGGAGAGTAGGTAATAGGTTGACGCTGTGAGAAAGAGGCCGTCACACTCGGACGGCACCATGTCAAACAGCCGAGCAGACTCGAATCAGCAAGCGAAAGTGCAGTGATTGAGTTTGGGGGACCGACCGCACTTACGGACTTGGGAGCCACCAGCCCAGCGAGCAACCTACACTAGCACCGGTTGGTTCTCGCACAGAAACGAAAACCAGCAAGCGTCCGGGATCAGGAATCAAGGAGGGGATTGGCGGTCAGCAGTGTGACCGCGTCGCCAACTCGCAGTTGGCCCCCCCGAATGACCCGGGCAGTGAGTCCACCTTTGCCCGCCATCGCCCGCCTTCCCCCCACACCCAGCGCCTCGTCCATCCGCTGACAGGGACTGCAGGGGCCGGTCAATTCCAGCAGCACATCCCCAAACGACAGCCAACCTGAAGCGGTCACCGCCAACGCCAGGCCCGAGATCGCCAAGTTGCGCCGGAGCAGACATGGGTCGACAGGTTCATTCCGGTCGAGCTTCTGCGCCACCGCTGTAAGGTCTTCCCACCTCAGTAAGGTGACTTCCCGGACCGCCCCGCGCCGATGGATGTAGTGATCGCCCAACAGCCCCCGTCCCACTACCACCTCGGCGTGGGTGACCGCCCGGACAGTCTCTTTGCGGACAGGCCGCAGGCCAATCCACTCCAACCGCCCGACCAATGCGACCGACTGGGGCACCGGAGGGAGATCGGGCTGCGGGTCGGGCTGTTGCTTAAGGCCCATGATGTTTTCAGGCCAGCAATGTCGAGGGATGCGGGGTACGGTCCACCAGCGGGATCACCTTTGGCGCGTAGATCTCGCTGTACCCCTTAGCCTTGCGGTGCGCTTCGAGTGCCGCCTGATCGGCCCAGCGTTCGACCAACTCGAATCGCTGCGGGTCGGTATTCGAGTGATAGGCCTCATACCGCAGGCACCCGGGTTCGGCCCGACTGAGGTGCGTCAGTACGATCAGGCAGTTCCGCACCGTGTCCACATCAGCGGGATTCTTGACGGTCAAATGCACGTTCAGACAGATCATCGCGGAACTCTCAGGGCCAACAATCAAGAGGGACCCCCCGACCGGGCGATCGGGCAGACAACAGTCGAGATTGTCCTCGCGACCAAACGCAATTGCCAGCTACGCCCCCGCCCGCCTCGCGGAGAGAGCCACCCGGAGGATGTTTTGGCCCTGCGGCTTTTGCTTTCGGGATCTTGCGCGGGCGGTTCCGCGCCGGCTCAGGGGATGGATTGAACCTGAAAACCAGGTGCCGCGAGTCCCGTAAGTCCCCTCTCGGCGAGCCCAGGCAGTCCAGGCACCTGGCCAACTGTTCGCTAGCGGGCATGCTCATCAATTCCTGCCGCCTCACCCGATGCTCCCTCTTCAGTCGTTGCATTCTCAGCCGATGACACACTGTCAGGAGTCCCTCTAGAAGATACATCTCTGTCAGGCGTATCTCGATTCGGCGTGGCTTTGGCGGCAGAGCTTGCAGGAGGACCGGCGATTAGAAGACGACGTGGGGCAAGATCGGTTAGGAGACCAACGCCGCGCAGTCGGCGGCGCTCGTTGGGGGGCACGCCCCGTGCCCTACATTCGCACCAGCTGACAAACGCCTCGACCTGGCGGTCGATCTCGCGATCAAGCTGTGCGAGTGCCGCCCGGTTCGAGAGGAAGCGAAATGCGTCACCCCAGCCTCGGACGGCATGATCGACCCGTGTTAGAATCTGAGCGACTCCTTCGCCTCCACGGTCTCCAGTCGAGTTACCGGGCTGCTCCGCGCTGCGCAGTCGCCTCCGACCGTCGGCCAACAGGCGTGCAACTCGCGTCAGCAGTTGCCGTCGAGCCCGACGGGCAGGCGAGATCCCGCTGGGATGGACTCGGCAGCCAAGAAACTCAAAACCCCGTTCGACCGGCACCAGCCAACCTTTCTGGCTGCCATCCCCAGGAAGGTAGCATTCGAGACCCAATGTTGTGAGTTCCGCGCGGGCCAACTGCAGCCCCGCGCCGACCTGTTCTTGACTGGTTGTCAGAATGACGAAGTCGTCAAGATAACGTACGGTGGTCAACCCACCCACATTGAGCCGCTGGTCGAACTGTCGCAGTGCCAGGTTCCCCACTGTGACAGACAGCAGCGAACCCTGGGCGACCCCCGTGTCGCCCAAGGGAAACAGGTCGAGCCATTCTCGCAGCCCAGCAGCGTCAAGCAACTCGGTCTCGAGGGCTGTCCGCAACAGGCGGGTAAAGGGGGCGTCTCCCGTTTGCTCTCCAATCCAGTCCACCACCGCATGGCGTGGCAGGTGGGGGAAAAATTCCTTCACATCCGACAGGGCCACCCACGTAGCGCCCGCTCGGATGGTGCGGGTGACCATGGCGAGCGCCTCGGGTACACCTCGGCCTGGAACCCCCGCGAAGCTGGAAGGCGTCGCGAGCGCGTGCGGAATGTCGCCCAAGGCGGCACGCTGCACCGGGTCAGTCGCCTGCAACACGTTCAGAACCGACCGCTGCACCAGCCGGTCGAGTAGCGGACACACAGTCACTCCCCGGCGGGACCCACCGCTTTTGCGTTTCGCGTAGCCCCAACGGGGCGCGGGCTGCCAGCGTTCCCGCGACAGGTCACGCTGGAGTTGGCGAAGCTGGTCGAGCGGGCTCTCTTCGAAGTGGGAGAGTTCAGCGCGCAGCGGCGACCATTGCGAACGGCGGGCCTGTCCCCGCACTTGTCGCCACGCCCGGTGAAGGCTGTCGAACGCCGTGGCGGTGTCGAAGAGCAGCCCCATGCCGCAGCCCTTTTTCTTAAGCCTACTCTGCGCGGGTGAACCATCGAAGACCGCATCGGTCGCCGCCGATCTCCGATTGTTAGGTACCGGCGTTCTCCCGGGCCCCGGTTCTCACCGGGGGCGACCGCGAAGACCCGTCGCACGCGGACTCGATGAAGAGTCCTGCGCGAAAGCCCCGACCCTGCGGTCGAGTCAGGACTCGGAAGTGAGAGCTCCCGCGCCCTGATTCGGTTGAGGGGCGGTCACTGCGTCGCACGCGTTCCCGCCCGATGCCCCCGCGTCGCTGACGATTACGTCGCAGCCAGCAGGGAGCGGCCGCGAGTCCGGCCGACAACCGCACACTCAACCCATCGCGCTCGCCACAGCCGCACCGTGCGGATCACTGCAGCCGACAACACGACACCAGGTTGATTGTTGCACGTTCACCACACCGCAGGCAATTCGGCCGCATCAAAACCCCTCTTCGCGGACTGTCACGAAAGACATCTGCGTCGCCCGGATGACCGCGAGCATCAGTCCGAAAACCATTCCGCCCCGCTCGGCTGACGCGGCCAGCCAACCCAGCCAGCCGACTAGTCGGATCCGATGTTGTCGCACCTCCGGACCGCTAATGAGCCACAACAGCCTTTGCCTTCTTGATCGACGCAAACCTGTCAGAATCGGCTGATGCGGAATGGATGCAGATCGATGTGCGGCTTTTGCCCGGTGACCAGTTCCGCGATCAACTGCCCGGTCACAGCTCCCAGGGTCAGTCCCAGCATGCTGTGCCCCGCCGCGACGTATACGTTCCCCGCGACCGGAGCGCGATCGATGATCGGCAAACTGTCGTAAGTCATGGGTCGCCAGCCCCACCATTCCTCGGTCACCGGGTCGCAGTACGGTTCCTTCAAGTAAGGCTCGGCACCCGCCCGCAGCAGTTGGAGCCGGGCCGGGTTCATGGTGCTGTCGTACCCAGCGAACTCCATCGTGGAACCGAGCCGGTAGCCCGAGCCAAACGGCGTCACAGCGACGCGCGTCTCAGGAAAGATCATAGGAATCCGCGGACAGACCCGGGGACGCGGCATCGTCAGCGAGTATCCCTTTCCGGGCTCAATGGGGAGGCGGCACTGGAGGTGCTGCTGCAGAAGCGGAGACCACGCCCCAGTAGCCATCACAAACACTTCGGCAGGGACCGCCTCACTCCCGCAGCGGGCCGACACCGCGCGCGTCCCCTCCCGCACGAACCCCCTGAACTCCACCCCGTCGCGGATTTGCACCCCGCGACTCTCGAGCAGTTTCCTTAACCCCGCCATCAGCAGGTCGGGACGCAGGTGGGCGTCGTCGGCGTAGAACCAGCCCCCGGCGAGATTGTCCCGCAACGCCGGCTCGCGGGCGACCAGTGTCGTCCCGTCCCACTTTTCAGCAGGTAGGTGGAATTGCTTCGCGAGCAGGTCGTTCGTGCGGTTGTAGGCGTCGAGTTCGGCCTGAGACCGGTAGGCGAAAAGTAGCCCCCGCTCTTCCCACTCGCATTCCAGTTGCTCCCGCTCGACCATCTGCCGATACAGCTTCAGCGACGATTCCAGCAGCGGATGAAGGGCCCTGCCACTGGCCAGCAGGTCCCGCTCATTGCACTTCCGCGCGAAACACAGCAGCCAGCGCCACAACGCCGGGTCCAGCCGGGGCTTGATGCGAAACGGTGAGTTGGGTTTCAGCATAGCCTTGAAAGTTCGCCCAATTGCGCCTGGTTCGGCTAGGGGCAGCACATGGCTGGGGCAGATATAGCCGCAGTTGCCATGCGAACATGCCGCGCCAAACCGGCTTTTGTCGACCACGGTCACCTGGAGCCCAGCCCGCTCAAGGGCATAGGCCGTGCACGCCCCTACAATCCCTCCGCCAATCACCAATGCCCGCGTGCCTGTGTCGCTCATCGACGAATTCCCATCTCGAATGGATCGGTTGGGTCGAGCCACAAAGTTGCCTCGCAGGTCACCCACGCGGTCCCCCGCACACTGGGAATAACCTGGTTCCCCGCCTCGCGAACCCACCCCTCGAACACGCTTCCCACAATGCTCTCCTGCCGCCAGATTTCCCCCGGCTGCAGTTTACCTGCCGCGTGCAAGCAGGCTAGTTTCGCACTCGTCCCCGTCCCACACGGAGAGCGGTCGTAGGCTTTTCCAGGGCATAGGACAAAATTGCGGCTGTCGTTCTCCGCGGCGTGCGGCGGACCGAACAGTTCGATGTGATCAATCTCTCCCCCATCGTCACCGGTCAGGCCCTGTCGGACCAGCCCCTCGCGAATCCGCCAGCTGAACTCGGTCAATTCGTGGACGCACGCCAAATCGAGTGCCTGACCATGATCACCCACTAGGAAGAACCAGTTTCCCCCCCAGGCGATGTCCCCATGCACGACGCCATGACCGGCGACCTCGACCGGCACGTTCGTCGCCGCCCGCCAGCTCGGAACATTTTCGATGGTCGCCGTGTGGGCGCCGTCATACTCGACGCTCACCACCCCGACCGGGGTTTCAAAGCGATATACTCCGGCCCCAATCAAACCCAAGTGCCCCATTGTCACCGCCAGGCCGATAGTCCCGTGGCCGCACATGTTCAGCAGGCCAACGTTGTTGAAGAAGATCACGCCTGCGGCGCAGTCGGGATTGACCGGGGGGCAGAGGAGTGCGCCGACCAATACATCTGAACCTCGGGGCTCGTTGACGACCGCCGAGCGGAAGGCGTCAAACCGCATACGGAACAGTTCCCGTCGGTCGGCCATTGACCCGGTTCCGAGATCGGGACCCCCTGCCAGCACGACACGGGTAGGTTCTCCTCCCGTGTGCGAATCAACCACCTGAATGGAACGCATGTTAAACTGCTCCACAGAGCCAGATGCGCGCGGGGTCCTCCCCGCATGTACACGACCGGTTTCCCCCGGGACTGGGGCTGCTTAGAAAAATCCACCGCTCACACGGCGGAATTCCCCCACCCTTGGCACCCTTGGTAAAAAGATGCCAAGAGAGGCCTCACATCGCTAGACCACTGCCGGTTCCGGCTCTTAACGTTCAGGAAACCGACAGAACAATTCTAGCTAAATGCTTTCCCGCCGGTCTTGCCCCGGAGCAGAACCGCCCCAACTTCCACCCCTTATTTTCTAGTTCTGATTGACACGACCACACGAGAACCATGAAAACGCCTAGCATTCCCTGCTTTTCCAATCCCCCAATCCCCTGGGTTTGGGGTTGGGGAGTCTTGCCTGTTCCGTCTCTTTAGCCAAGGAACGTGGATCATCCCACGGGGTTTGGTTCTGCGGCTGCCGCTGGTGATTTACTCTCTGAAGGATGGTGCTTGTGACAGTACGTCAACTTTCGTACTTCTGACTGGAACAATTGTTAACCCAGTGTGCCGGCGCGGTTAACACAGGTGTGGGTGAATAAGAGAAGGCCGGTTTTGCCGATTGATTGGGTGGCAGCATTCCGATCAGGGAAGATTAGTTGTGATCCGGGTCGTCACTTTCTGCGTCTGAACTAGACTGTTCCCTGATGAAGGGTGTGATGAGTGCGGGTCGGTGGTAGACATCTGGTCTTTACCGGTTCCAGTGGCCCGTTTCTGTTCCTTCCTCCCGAGGTTGCCGGGGGGAATGTCTGAGTTCATCGGTGTGATATGGCTTCTGCCACTGATTTTCTGCGTGTGTTCGAGTGGGGTGAGACCACGGTGGTCGGGTTCGTAGGACCCGTGCTCCCCGATCAGCTGGATCTGGATTCAATTCGGCAAGATCTGGGAGCCATGCTCCGGCAGAATGGCTCCTCGGCTATCGCGTTTAACCTCTCGGGGGTCGCCTTCCTGCCCAGTGCCATCCTTGGGCTGTTGGCTGCCCTCACCCGGGATGGCTTCCAGGTTCACCTCCATAATCCCTCGGCCAACCTGCGATCGGTCCTCGAAGTGACCCACCTTAACCGTTTATTTACAGTGCACGAGTTGGGTGTGTAACGCGCGATGCGCCTGTTCTGGGGCCTTTTGCAAAACTGGGTGCGAGGGGTCCCAAGGGCGCGGTTGCTTAAGAAAACCCACAGTGGCTGATACGCGTGAGGCTTCTGCCCCGTGCCATGATGGCGGCCAATGTCCCCTTTCGGCCCTTGGACTCGCACCGCGTCATTCGCCTCCAGTAGCTGCATCCCATGAGTGTCAACACCTTCGAGTCAGCGACTCCTCCCGGATTCGATCCTGCCCGACTCGCTCGGGCCGATCGCCTGCTGTCGGAGTGGTGTGAGGCAGGCAAGATTCCTGCGGCGGCAATGTGTGTCGGCCGACGGGGAATGGTTTCGGAGACTTGGGTCTGGGGTCGGCAGGGACCTTGGCCCAGCGATCTCCCACTCAAGCGTGACGCGATCTTTCTGATCGCCTCGATCACCAAGCCAATCGTAGCGTTGGGGCTGTTGCAACTGGTCGAGCGGGGCTTGCTGGCACTCGATGACCGTGTCGAGCACTTCCTCCCAGGGTTTGGTCGACAGGGGAAGCACGCGATCACACTACGGCACCTGGTGACCCATACGTCGGGGTTGCCAGACATGCCTCCCAACAATCTCGAACTGCGTCGGGCTGGGGCCGGGCTCAAGGAGTTTGTCGCAGCGACCGCCGAGGGGCCGATTGTTTTTCCCCCTGGGCGAGGCGTGCAGTATCAGAGCATGGGCTTCGCCGTATTGGGCGAAGTGATCTCCCGCGTTGCCAGTCAGCCCTGTGCGCAGTTTCTGCACGAGCAACTTTTCGCTCCGCTGGGCTGTGCCGATACGGCGCTTGGGGCACCCGACGACTGGTTCGCAGGGGCTCAACCCAAGATCGATCGCGTCGCCCGCCTCCGCCTACCCCCCGAGCAACTTGAGGGGAGCGACTGGAATTGGAACAGTCGTTACTGGCGGCAATTGGGCGCTCCCTGGGGTGGATTGTTGACGACACCCGCCGACCTGGCCCGGATGGCAGGGCTGATGCTCGGATGGCAAGGCGACCAGTTGATCTCTGGGGCCTCCCGGCAGGCGGCGACCCGCAATCAGCTTGAGGCGATGCGAGAGGTGCCCTCTGACGATCGGCGGTGCCGTCCTTGGGGCATGGGGTGGCGATTGAACTGGCCCTCCCACAGTGCGAACTTTGGCGATCTGCTGGGGCCCCGCACCTTCGGGCACTGGGGGGCGACGGGGACCGTCCTCTGGCTGGATCCTGACCAAGACGCCTTCTGCCTGCTGCTGACCACGCAACCCCAGGAGCCCGGAGGCGAGTTCCTCGCTCGCATTTCCAACATCGTTGCCGCTGCAATCGCTTGAGGTCCACCGAATCGCGAGTTTACGCTTGATTCGACCATGAGTTCAGGTTGAGCCGTTCTTCGCTTGGACAATCCGCTTAGTAATGCAGGCGGTCGAGCCCGGGCGACCACCTGTCGAAACCCGCCGATTGGTGAACGAGGCAGCTTGGGTAAGTGAGGGAATTCTTGGCAGCGAGTCGCTCTTGAGTCGGGTTGTGGAATTCTGGTAAGGGGGGGATTCGGTGTTCGGTGGACCGGTCGGGCAACCGGCTGACTCCGCTCCCCTTCGTCTCCCTCAGCAAGGCCTCGTTGCGATGCAGTTGCCTCTCCGTGGTGTCTTCGGAAGGATTCCGGGCAACGCCCGTTGGCTGCTGGCCTGGTCGGTTCCCCTGTGTTGTGGCGTGGTGGCGCAAGTCACGGGCCCGACCCCACGTTCGATCGCCGCCAGTCCCCCGCTCCCGGCCCTGGCCTTCGAGCAATACCTCATCGATTATGGGGCGGTCATTCCAACGGAAGAGGTCCGTACGCACTTCGGCTTCGTCAACAACTCCGAGCGTACGGTCACAATCGATCGCCTTGATTCGAGCTGCGGATGCCTGCAGCCCCAACTCGCGGCGGGCTCGCAGCAGATTGATCCTGGCGAACGGGGTGAGTTTCTATTGCGGGTGCAGACGGCCAACCAGTCGGTCGGTCCCAAGGAATACTTGGTCACCGTTCATTATCGTGACCCCGAACCGCAGCAAACCACGGTCCGCTTCCGCGTGACCCTCCCCGACAACCAGGTCGTGGTGCGACCGCGGGCAGTTATGATCTACCTCACCGATGACAGCCCAATGCTGCAGTCCGCCGAGGTGGTCGATCGCCGGGAACGCAAACTCGAGATCACCAGCATCGAGTGCCAGCCTCCCGAGCTCGCCGAGGTGACCCACATCGCCACCGAGGATGATGACGAAGGGCATCGCCATTACCGACTGCAGGTCTCGGTTCCCGCCGATTTGCCCCAGGGCAACCATCGCGGGACGGTCTGGATTCACACAAACGACCCCGCCTACCAGAGACTCCGCCTGCCGCTGGCTCTTCAGAAGGGCAAGCTCCCCTCCCCGGGTGCGACGGCAGTGATGCCTCGCCCGCGTCGCTAGACCACCGGCGTGCCCGTTGTCTCTCAGCCCATCTCGGTGCTTGACCGACGCGGTTCCGCGTGAACCCGCTAACCGGGGGTGGCAACTCGACCCTCTCTCCCCAACGGTCTATACTCGCCAAGGCGACAGCGACGCGGAGCAGAAATTGCCCTGCCTGCTGCGAGCTTTAGATCTGCGGCACACGGTCGGTCCACCTCACCGGCCGTCGTCGCTTCCCGTTCCGCTGACGCGTCGTTTCCCATTCAGTTTCTCTTTCGTGCTGAGCTTGCCGGGCTTCCGGCCCGCGTCGGTCGGCCGTCAGGTGCCCGGAATGCAGATTGTTCACTTCCCCCATCCCGCACTGCGGTTCAAATCGACGCCGATTATCCGGATCGACAACGAACTACGGCAGATTGTTCGAGAGATGTTCGACCTGATGTATGCCGCCGATGGAATAGGTCTGGCTGCGAATCAGGTGGGTCTTCCCTGGCGGCTCTTCATCCTGAACCTGACTGCCGACCCGAACGAAAGAGACGACGAGCACGTCTTCATCAACCCCGAAATCATCGAACGCAAGGGGACCATCGAAGCCGAGGAGGGCTGCCTCTCGCTGCCCAAGCTGTACCACCCAGTCCGGCGTTCGCAGGAGGTGGTGATCGAAGCTTACGACCTCACCGGCACCGGCTTCGAAATGACCGTGGACGACCTCGCCAGTCGGGCTGTCCAGCATGAACTCGACCATCTCGATGGCGTGCTCTTCATCGATCGCCTGAGCGAGTTCGCCCGGCGCGAAGTCGCCTCGCAGGTCAACGACTTCGAAACGGCATTCCGTCAGCAACAACAGACGGGAGTCATTCCCGCCGATACTGAACTTGAGCAACAACTACTCGAACTGGTGCAGCGGCAGTCATGACCCCGCTCCGCATGGTCATGATGGGGACCGGTGAATTCGCCCTCCCCAGTTTCGAGATTCTCTACCAGACAGGGCACGAGGTGGTAGGGCTAATCACCCAGCCCGATCGAATTGCCCCCGGACGGCGTCGCCAACACGATAACCCCCTCAAGCAACTCGCGCTCTCGCGGCAGACCCCTGTGCTGCAACCGGCTAGCATCAACACCTCCGAGGGGGTCAAGTCGCTCCTACAATTGCGGCCCGATGTGCTGGTTGTTGCCGCCTACGGGCAGATTCTCTCGCCCGACGTTCTGCGGACACCCAGGCTGGCTGCGATCAATGTTCATGCCTCGCTCCTCCCCCGGCACCGAGGTGCCTCGCCCGTGGCCCACGCCATCTGGATGGGCGATAGAGTGACCGGTGTCAGCATCATCCAGATTCTGCCCGCGCTCGATGCCGGGCCCGTCCTGTCTACAGTGTCCACCCCCATCGGGCCGACTGAGACCGCTGGGGAATTGGAAGACCGCCTCGCCCGCCTCGGTGCCGTGCTACTCCCCAATGTCCTCCGCGATCTGCTGGCAGGCACGGCGCGGGGCGTCCCCCAAGACCCTGCCCTTGTGACCCGTTGTCCCAAGCTTAAGAAAGAACAGGGACAGATCGACTGGTCGCAATCCCCTACCCGCATCGACTGCCATGTAAGGGCCATGCAGCCGTGGCCTGGGCCCAGCACGCATCTCCTCGAGAACTCACTCCCCTCGCAGCGACTGATTGTGCTGGCAGTGCGCGAGGCCAACGACCGCGTGGATGCTCCCGTCGGACACGTGCTCGCCGATTCCCAGGGACGCTTCCTCATTCAGGCAGGGGGCGGTCAGGTTGAACTCCTCCGCGTGCAGCCACCGGGAAAAAAGCCAATGGCTGGGAGCGACTTCCTATGTGGTCACCCACTAGGTCCCCACGCCCGCCTCGGTGCCGATCCCACGGTTTAGGGCCGCTGGGCCGACACCTAGCGTGCCACGGCGTGACGGGATTGGCCCTCCACTCAGATTGTGCACAGCGGCTTGCGGTTGCGCTCTGAATACAGCGGCAGCGCAGGTTCACCGTGTCCTCGCGTAGGAACGACGCCTGTCGCGCCTGTCACATTCGGTGAGACGCACGGGTCGCCTTGCCCCGTGTTAATCAGGCCGCCGGACCCGCCGCCAGCCCGGACTACATTTGCCATTCCCCCCGGGACGCCCGACAATCGACCTAGACGCAATGCTGACCCCCCGCGGTGAAGAATGCGGCAGAAATGACTGCCGCCGTCCTCCTCGCTCCGCCTCGATATCAACCCGCCATGCGACCGCTTACCTTTGCTGTCGGATTGGCCGCTCTGTTTGGCTCAGGTTGCCTCATGCAGACCGGCAGACAGAAGGTCCTCCAGCTGATTGCCCCAGTCGCCGTCCTCCTGGGTGGGATGGTTTTACTTCCACCAGCCTTCGCCGATTCTCCCGCCGAGTTCTTCGAACGCCGCGTGCGCCCCGTGCTGGTCACGCATTGCGATCGCTGCCATAGTCGCCAGCTTGCCGAGCCCCGGGGCGGACTCCGTCTCGACCTCAAACGGGGTTGGCAGCAGGGAGGGCGTTCTGGTCGCCCCGCGGTTGTACCCGGCGAACCTGACAAGAGCCTGCTGCTGCTTGCGGTTCGTCATGCTTCCGGAGCGGCTGCGATGCCCCCCGATCGTCCGGCATTACCCCCCCAGTCCATCGCCGACCTCACCACCTGGATCACCCAGGGAGCGTTTGATCCGCGGGATGCCGACCAGCCAGAAGTCGAACGCAGTCCCGAATGGGAAACCGACTATCAGGCCCGCCTCAATTGGTGGAGCCTGCGGCCCATCGCCAATCCAGCACTTCCCGCGGTGCATCGCGGCGACTGGCCCCGGACCACTCTCGACCGGTTCGTGCTCGCGCGACTTGAGCGAGAGGGACTCTCTCCCGCCCCGGCCCTCGATTCCCGCAGCCTGGTCCGCCGACTGTCATTCGCCCTCACCGGCCTGCCCCCCGATCCCGGGGTCGTCGAGCAGTTCGCCAGCGCACCAACAGAAGAGGCGTGGCAGGCCCTGATTGAACAGGGGTTGGCCTCCCCGCAGTTTGGCGAGCGCTGGGCACGACATTGGATGGATGTGGTGCACTACGCCGATACCCACGGCTACGAGTGGGACGTCCCAGCTAAGGGGGCTTGGCGATACCGTGATTACCTCGTGCGCGCGTTCAATGGGGATCTTCCGTATCCCCGCTTCGTGCTTGAGCAACTGGCGGGCGATCTGATCGAGCCCCGATTTGAGCCCGCGACTGGCATCAACGAGAGCCTACTGGGGCCGCTTATGCTCCGGCTGGGTGAGCGCCGGCATGGTGACAGTGCCGCGGCCCCGGGCGTCGCGGAAGAGGCGGTGAGCAATATCATCGACACCGTGGGCAAGGCCTTCCTGGGAACCACACTGGCGTGTGCCCAGTGTCACGACCACAAGCTCGACCCCATCGAACAGCGCGACTATTACGCACTCGCCGGGGTCTTCATGAGCACCCGCTTCCCGGCCCGTACGCTCGAGCAGACCACCGCCCGCGAGTCAGTCCTTAAACAATTGCGGAATCAGAAATCTGCGGTTCGCCAGGCGCTCGCCAGGCTCTGGCTCGCCGCGACCGATCCCGCGCGCGTGGTACCCGCTCCCGACCCTGCCCAGCCCGTCAGCGACCCGGAAGCGAAAAGCCAACCAGCCGTCCCTACTGTCGCTCAGAAACTGGCGAACCTCCCCACGCCCGAGAAACCCGACGTTGCGTTTCCCTCGACACTCGCTGGCTTCGCATTTCGCGCGCGGGCTAATACGCCGGTCTCTGCGGAGGACTTCGCCAACCAACGGCAGGCGCGCGACCAGGCGAATTCCAAGGTGAGGGTGCTGGCCCGCTTCGATGAACAAGGGGCTGAGAGAGGCTGGCGCTGGGAAGGGCTAGGCCTTGAGTCGGGCCTGGTGTGTCCGGGCGAGCCCGTCGTCAGTGACGAAGGGGAGGACGCCCTGTGGCACCTGTTGCCCGGTGGCCGGTTTTCGCATGTCTGGTCGCCTAGGCTGGCCGGGTCGGTCACCAGCCCGGCGTTCGACCCGCTCCTGCCGGTCACCTTCTCGGTCGAATGGCTGGCGGGAAAGTGGGCTTCGCACAGTTTCATCGTCGATCGGGCCCTTAATTCCGAACGGGCGCAATACGCGAATCGCCCCAAGCTGGGCTGGCAGACCTTCACCGCTGGCAGGTTCGACACGCTCGAAGGGAGTGTCGACTCGGTCCCTCGACGGGTTTACTTCGAGCTGTCGACCAAGAGCTTGAACAACTACTACCCGGCCCGCGTCGGGTATGGGGGGCTTCCCGAAAGTGAGCTGACCGATTACCGCAGTTGGCTGGGGGTGACCCGAATTGTCGTGCACGAGCCCGGGCAGCCTCCGCAAGACAGCCTAGCCCGCTTCGAGCCCCTCTTTGGCCCCTTGGCGGAGGAAGCCGACTGGCCCACTCGCCTGCAGCGCCTCGTCCGTGGCGCAGTCGAGCGGTGGCGCGACAATGTCTGCTCTGATCAAGACGTGCTGCTGCTGAATGATGCCCTCGCCTCACAATTGCTTCCTCAGGAACTTAGCGGCGACTCATCGCTCCGCGCGGTGGTCGAACAGTACCGCGGGCTAGAACGGCAGCTTACCCCCGAGGCGACCGCCGGGTCGGTCGATGACTGGCTTGAAGGTCGCAATGAGCGTCTTGCCCTCCGCGGCTCGTACACCGACTTTGGACCCGAGGTCGAACGTGGTGGACCGCGATTTCTCGGTGGACCGAGACAACGCCGGGCTGACAGCTCCAGCGGCCGGCTTGAGCTTGCCGAGCAGATTGTTGACCCGGCCAACCCTCTCTGGGCCCGTGTGTATGTCAACCGCGTCTGGCATTACCTGCTGGGCTCCGGGATGGTCCGCACTCCCGATGATTTTGGCCACCTGGGCGAGACCCCCCAGCACCCCGAACTGCTCGATCACCTCGCTACCGGATTCATGCAGTCGGGTGGATCGACCAAATGGCTTATTCGCCAGATTGTCGGCTCCTCGCTCTATCGGCAGGGGCACCACCCCGACGCGACCGCCTGGGAGCGCGATCCTGAGAACCGCTGGTGGCATTCCCTCCCCCGCCGCCGACTGGAGGCCGAAGTCGTCCGCGATTCGCTGTTGTGGGTCTCGGGTCGCCTTCGCGAGACGCTCTACGGCGAACCGGTGGAACCACACCGGACCGCCGAAGATGGTCAAAAAAGGCTCTTCCGCGGGCCACTCGATGGGAGTGGGCGTCGCAGCCTGTATCAGGAAATGACCCTGATGGAACCACCGCGGTTCCTGGCGTTATTCAATCAGCCCCTCCCCAAGTCGACCGTCGGTCGGCGGGATGTGACCAACGTGCCCGATCAGGCACTCGCCTTACTGAACGATCCTTTCGTGGTCGATCTAGCCCGCAGTTGGGGCGAGACGGTGGCCCGTCAGCCGGGGACACCCTGTGAGCGGGCCGAGCTGATGCTGACACGAGCGTTGGGTCGGCCTCCCCGGATGGCGGAGTTGGTCCGGCTGGTCGCACTGATCGAACAGTCGAGCCAGCCCGACGATCCCGCAGCGGGCTGGAAAGCCGCCGCTCATACGCTTTTCAATGTGAAGGAGTTTCTCTATGCCCCCTGACCGTCAGCAGTGCAACTCCGGACCGACCCCGGTTTCCCGACGCGCTGTCCTCAGCCGGTTTGGGCACGGGTTGGCGGGACTCGCGTTTTCAGCACTCGCTACCGAATCAGCCGGCCTGAAACCAATGCGGGCTGTGGCCGCCCCACGACATCATGGTCCGCTGGGCCGGCCCCACTTTGAGGGCCCCGCCAAGCGGGTGATCTGGCTCTTCATGGATGGTGGGGTGTCGCATGTCGATACCTTCGACCCCAAGCCCGAGTTGACGCGCTTGAATGGTGAGCCGGCTAAGTGGCGGCCCGATCCCCGCTCGCAGGCCATCAGTGCCGGGCGGAAGTGGCTGGGAAGTCCATGGAAGTTCGCCCAGCATGGTCAGAGCGGGCTGTGGGTGAGCGAACTGTTTCCCCATCAGGCGGCGATCGCCGACGAACTGTGCGTTGTCCGCTCCCTGGTGGGCGAAACTCCATTGCACGGAGCCCAGTCCCTGCTGATGCACACGGGCCGCTCGATCGCTAACGCTCCCAGTATCGGCTCGTGGATTTCGTATGGGCTAGGGGAGGAAAGCCGACAACTCCCGGGCTACGTACTGCTTAATAACGACTGGATTCCTAACGGGGGGTTCCAGAATTTCGCCAGTTCGTTTCTGCCAGCGACTCACCAGGCGGCCATGGTCCGCGCGAAGGGCATACCGGTGGACAATATCCTCCCTGCCGACGCCGCCGAGGTGCAACGCCGCAAGCTTGAATTCCTCGCCGAGCAGGATGGCGAATTCTTGGGGAGCGCGGGTGTAGGGTCTGAGATTGACGCGGCGATCCGTAACTATCAGATCGCCGCCCGGATGCAGACGTTGATCCCGGAATTGTGCGATGTCTCGGGAGAGACTGCCGAAACGCTGGCCCTGTACGGTATCGATCGAGCGAATGACTTCGACCGGTACTACGCGCTGCAGTGTCTGCGAGCCCGCCGGTTGATTGAAGCGGGGGTCCGCTTTGTCGAGATCACCTGTCCCAGCACGCACCAAAACAACTCACCTTGGGATCAGCATGGCGAGCTCAAGGTCCGCCACAGCGAGAACGCGCGGATCACTGATCAGCCGGTCGCGGCGCTGGTCCGCGATCTAAAACGACGTGGACTGCTCGACGAAACGCTCGTAGTTTGGGCGGGGGAAATGGGACGCACGCCTCACAGTTCTGGGACCGATGGCCGGGATCACCACGTCTCGGGCTATACCATCTGGATGACAGGGGGCGGGGTCCGAGGCGGTCAGGCGTGGGGAATGACCGACGAGCTGGGGATGAGCGCCGTGGAAAACCGCTGCGATATCCACGACATCCACGCCACCATCCTGCACCAGCTCGGCCTCGACCACGAGCAGCTCACATTCCGGTTCGGCGGCCGCGACATGCGGCTCACCGATGTCCACGGTCGAGTTCTCGACGACCTTCTGCTGTAACTTGAAAAAGGGGAACAGAGCTAAAAAGAGTCAGTAAATTTTTTCGAGGTTCGACCCTCATTTTGCGACCTCTGATGAACTCAGGCCGGCCACTGTGAGCGACGGCTGTGAGACAGCGGCCAGGGCTTGGCTGGCGTCTGGCCCAGGTGGAGTCGCCGATTAGTTCTTGAGGCTTTCCAGGTACGCCAGCAGGCCGGCGAACTGATCCACCGTCAGCCGGTCGACCAGCCCCGAGGGCATCACCGACATCTCGCGCCGGCCGCGCTCTTCAATCTGTTCCTTCCGCAAGACCTTCGCCGCTCCCGCGACGTTTCGCAGTTCGACTTCGTTCCCCGATTCCCGGGTCACAAATCCCTCGTGGATCTTCCCGTCGTCCGTCGCGAAGTACTGCGACTCGAAGCCCTGCGCGATCTTTGCACTAGGTTGCACAATCGACTCAGCCAGCTCAGCCCGCTTGTACCGTTTGGCAATGTCGAGCAGCAGTGGTCCTTTCACAGGCTCGTTCGTCGCCACCGCATGACACGCCACGCACCCCTGCCTGGTGAACAGCCGCCTGCCCACCTTTGCATCTCCCGCCCGCCCCTCTAATTGTGCCAGCAGTTCGGGCAGCTTCAGCCCCCCCACCGTGGGTTCACCCGGTCGCGGGGCTGTTTCCTGATCAAGCTCCAAGCGGGTGGCCGCTAATTGCGCCGCCTCACGCACGTCGGGCTCGTCACTCTTCTGCAGGGCCACAATTTGCAAAACCTGTGATTCCACTCGCGACCGCCCCAAACCCCTCAGCAGGGCCAGTGTCTGGTCTCGGTTTGCCCAAGCCCGCTCGACTCCCCGCAATGCCGCTTCCCGGACCTCCCGGGCGGCCTGTGGCGATTCGGTGATAAAGGCCAACGCGGCATAAGCCAGTTCGCGCTCACCGGCAGAACCCGACAGCGCCGGCTGAACCAGCTGAGGCACCTGACCCGCCAGCTTGGGCTCGCGGACAAACTCGCTCCAGACCCTGGCCAGATCGGCCGATTTCTCCCCCTCGCGGATCGCGCCGAAAGCGCGAAAGGTACGCTCGAACATCGCGGGCTGGTCGACCCGCCGCTGCAGCGCCAGCAACGCAGCCAGGCGGCGCCCAGCGTCACCCGACTCAAGCGTCGCCGCCGTTTCGAGCAGGTCAGCCGCTCCGGGTGAAAGCTGGCCAGCACCCGGAGTCAGCAGCCCGACCGCCGTATCAAAGAAGCTGCGGTCGGAATTCGCCAGCTTCACTACCTGCTCCTGCAGGCCGGGAAGCTCCAGCTTGTGCTGTTGCAACAACGGGAGAAGTCCCCGAACCACCGCCACTTCACCCCCTTCTAACTGCTGTTGCAGCAGGCGGGCGATTCGCCCGCTTTCGCTCCACACCACCGGCTTGTAGTAGGGGCCCGAGGTGTCGGGCCGCGTGCCCCACCAGTCGCCTGTGTAGGGGCCTTCGGTCATGTGCAGGCGGCACAGCGTTTTGAGCACCACCAGCCTCGCCGCCAGACCCTGCTCACCCGCGGCTGTCCCTGTACCTCGCCCCAACCTCGCCTCGAGCCCATCGATCACTGCAGGCAGGTGCAGAGCCTGCAGCACCCGGCCCGCTCCCTCCCGCCGAGGAGCTGACTCGGCATCCATCGCGGCGAGGCATGGCTCCACCGCCTGCGGACCCAATCTCACCAGGCTGTCGATGGCCACATGCGCGACTAGCGGGTCGCTGTCGTGGACCAAGGCAAGCATTGCCCGCACGGCTGAGGCGGGGAGTCCGGGCCCGGGTAACGCAAAGCGTCCCAGCCCGCGAACCGCCTGCAACCGCACGCGGGCGTCGCCACTGGTCAACCCTCGCAGCAAGGGCTCGACCGGGGCGTCGGACAACTGGTCCTCGCGGTCGGCAAGAGCCCGCAGAGCGTACTCGCCCAGTAGTGGGTCGGCCGCCCATTCGCTCATCGTGGCATGCGAGTCGACACCCAGCAGCTGTTTCAGCGTGAACAACGCAGCAATCCTCGGATTGAGTGATCCTTTGGTCGAAACTAGGTTCCGCAAACCTGGGACCGCGTCGCGACCGCCACGGCGTACTAGCTCTTGCTGGCTCGCCAGCCGCCTGACATGGCTTCCCGATGCCAATCCCCGCAGTAGGTCCGCAGTGCTTGCGGTGGTCAGCGGAGTGGGTTGTGGCTTTGCGTCGGCGGACGGAGGCGGTGTCACCTTCAATACGAACCCGACGTTCGGGTTTCCGTAGTTGAAGCCGCCATCTTTCCAGCTCGCTACATACATCGCCCCCTGGGCGTCGATGTCGATGTCGGTTGGCCGGGGGAGTTCGAGAAACGGCTCCTGCCCCGCCACAAACCCCGCCCCCCGTCGTTCGAGCGAATGGCGATAGACGATGCTCCGACCCCAGTCGCAGGTCAGCAGCGTTTCCCGCAACTCACCGGGCAACCCCGGTTCATCCACGTAGAGCGACCCGCAGGGCGATCCGCCCCCATAGTCGGCCAAGGGTGCGATAATCTCGTCGCCAAAGTTCATGAACAGAGACGGGTAGCCCATCTGGGCCCCATGCGGGACGTGGCTCAGCCGGACGTTCCATCCCCCGCCGTCATTTGTGTTATCCCGAGTAAACAGGTCAAGTCGGGGGCTGACCGCCACATCATAAATATTCCGCTGTCCGCGCGAGACCACCTCCAGCCCTGTGCCATCGGGCCGCACCCGCACAATCCCTCCCCCTCGATAGGCCAGCTTTCGCTCATCGGCCCCGGTCGCCTCGATGAACCCGTAGTCCCCCACTGCGACATAGATCCACCCGTCAATTCCCCACTGAATCCCATTCGTCGTGTGGTCGGCGCCCCGAAAGCCGAGATCAAATCCGAGGTTCCTGACCAGCACCGCCGAGTCATCGGCTACCCCATCCCCCGTCAGATCGCGATAGACCGACAGGTGGGGAGGATGCAGCACATACAGTTCGGTCCCCTTGCCCCCAGCACCGGGCACCGGGAGAAGTCCGCGCGGACTGTCGATCGTTGCGAAATCGACAAACTCGTCGGCCACGCCATCGCCGTTGGTATCCCGGCATCGCACCACCCGACCCCGGCCCGCCTGCTTGTCGAGCGACCCGTTCAGGTCAACCCCCACATACACCGTCCCGGCGAGGTCGCTGGCCAGGCAGACTGGATAGCTGATCTGCGGCGGGGCGGCGAACAGCGTCACGCCAAATCCAGCCGGGGCTTTCAACCCCCCTGGCAGCCCCGGCCCCTTCAAGTTCTTTGGCTGAAGAAGGTCGCTGGCCGAGACCACCCGCTCTTCAAACTCGGTGCCATGCACTTCAAACTCGAAGAAACTCCCCCAGCGGCCGGAAACCAGGCCGGTGATCGCCAACCGGACGTGCCGAATGCCTTGCGCCGAGAACTTCAGCGTCTGAACCTGATCGGCGAGCTTCGTTTCGGTTTGGTCGGAAAGGAGCCGCCAGGTCTGACCGTCGGTCGAGCCCTCGATCTTATAGCGGTAATTGGTGTCATCCATTTCCCAGGTCACCTGGCAGCCGGTGATCTCCCGAGGTTCGCCCAGGTCGACCTGCCAGGACTGTCCCGGGCTGGCGTCAGGAGAGCACCAGCGGGTTTCGGGATTGCCATCCACGGCATGCTCGGGAGGATGTCCCGTCTGCGAGGCCGACGCCCGGGTCGGCTTGCCCCGGGCCAAGTTGACCGGCACACGGACCGTCTGAGGTTTTGCGAAGGGTTGCAGGTATTCGGCGTTCAGCTTGTCCACCGACCACAGCAGTCCCCGGGTCACCAGGTCCAGGTAGCGGGCATCGCCCACCGTCTGATTATTGTGGCCCAGCGTGGTGCTGAAGACGCGGGACTTCCCGTAGGTGTTGGCCCAGGCAACCACCACGTCTTCCAGTTTATCTCCCACCTGCTGGCGGCCACGGGCGAGTGGCTTGGTCGTCTCAAACAGCCGCACGTTGTTGTACAGCTCCTCATTCACGGTGGTCCAGTTGTCCAATCCCTTCAGCACCGGGTGCTGGCGATCGACGTAGATCACGTCGATCGGCTGCTGCGGACCGTGCCCCGTCGAGTGGATGCCCACAAACTGGAACCAGTCGTCCCGACCGGTGCGGTAGCAGTGCATCGCACAGTGCAGATTGACCGCCGCGACTCCCTTGCTATGGGCGGCGAGAATGTTTTCGACATACGGAATCTCGATCACATCCGCCGAGCATTCGTCGTGGATGACCACGTCGTACCCATCGGCCCAATCGGGTGAAGAATACATCTCGAAACGCGCCTTGGTGCTAGTGTCGGTCGAGTGACGAAGTGTCACCTCCACCATCGCGCGGGATTCAATGCCACGCTTCAACAGCTCCTTCTGCCGGGCGTAGTCATGACAGCAACCTCCGGTCACCAGCAGGGCCCGCACAGGACCTTCAGGCCGGCGCGGTTCTTCGGCTAGCGTCGCCGCGGCAGGTCCCGCAGCAATTGCCACTAGCGATCCCACCCACACCCACAACCACAGACGCTGTTGCCACATCGCTTCACCCACCAGAAACAGGTTGGCCGTCGCCGCCTCCACCCCCGTGGATGTCACGTGCGATCTGCCGCTGGACTCTACAGTAACGCCCGACCGACACAGCGCGGTAGCAAGCCAGCCCTGTCCAGCCCTCTCTGTTCCTCTCCAAGCGTTCAAACCCCCTCTTCCCAAGGACAGCGGATCCCGCCATTTGTGTGATGACAACAGAACCTCCGGAACTGTTCGGAATCGGATAGCGAGCATCGGCTCGACGCTCTCCGGTTCACAAGTGGCACCTTGGCTAGTGGCGGAATCGGCCGCACATAACCAGCCCCCGACTCATCGACATCGTTCTCGTAATCCGTCTGTACGAGGCGCATCAATACTTCTCCGTCCAACCCGGCTGACACCGGTCGATTGATGTTGGCGACGGGCATCTGGCGCCCCCGTCTGAATACGATTCCGATTTGGTCCCATCGCGGCAAGTCTCTATCATGGACTCGCGATGCGGGATGGTCTCCCGATGTGAGTTTTTCAGAGCGCGAGCTGCGAGGTCTGCGAACCATGAATCGATCGACATTCCTGAGTGGCTCGCGGTGGGCCTTGGCCTGCCTAGCCGGCCTGTTCTGCGTGGACGCGGGGCTTGCTAGCCTGGCCCATGCGGCGACCGCCGCCGTCGCCCAAGTCGATCAGGCCATTCCCGCCAAGCCGGTCGAGCCCAACACCAAGCCCGAAAAACCCAAGACGGCACAACTGGTGGTCGCAGGTGGCTGCTTCTGGTGCACCGAGGCGGTCTATGAGGAACTCGATGGGGTCCTCACTGTGGTCAGTGGCTACGCCGGGGGGACCCCCGACACCGCCAACTACCGCGCTGTCTCTACCGGGACCACCAAGCATGCCGAGGCGATCGAAATCGTCTATGACCCCACCCGCATCACCCGCGAGCAACTGCTCGAAGTCTTCTTCGATGCCCACGACCCAACCCAGCTCAATCGGCAGGGACCCGACGTGGGAACCCAGTACCGCTCTGCAATCTTCTACGCGGGCCCCGAAGAGAAGGCGGCAGCCCAGCAGATCATTGACCGACTCAACGCCGACAAGAAATTCCGCAAGCCCATCGTCACAACGCTCGAGCCGCTTGAGAAATTCTTCCCCGCAGAGGAGTACCACCAAGACTACGCGGCTCGCAAGCCGCTGGATCCGTATGTCCGGCAGTCGTCCACTCCCAAGGTCATCAAGGTCCGCAAGAAGTACGCCGACTGGCTGAAGGCCAAAGAGAAGGACAAGACCCGCAACCCCGCGAACTAGCGGAAGCCAGTCTCCCCCGCAGCTGTGCCGGGCGTTTGGTTTCGTTTCAGTCCCTCAGCCTCTGGGTTGTGCCGAGAGGGAGCTTTTTTCCCGGGAAGAACTCCGCTTTCCCATCTTTCTCACACCAGCTATTATTCCAGCGAAGCGGTGAGGATCACCGTTGTTGAGCAGCCGCGGCAACGTTGGAAGGAGTCGGAGAAGTGATTCGGAGCATCGCCCTCGCCGTTCTGGTGTGCGCCGCCGGAACGGTTCCCGGGTTGGCCCAGCAGAATTCGGCGACCCCTGCGGGCACCCACACCATCACGGTGGTTCTGCCCAGCCTGAAAAGCTTTTACGACGATCTAAAGGTGCCGTTCGATCTGGCCGAAGACCCGAAGGGTTACGAAACGCTGATCGACACTCTCGAAGTTTTTGTGGTGGGACTCGAGCGGGACAAGCCCCTCGGGCTACGCATGCTTTCGTCGCCCGCAGGTGGCCTGCACGCCAACCTCTCGCTCCCCGTCAAGGGAGCTCCTGGTGACGCCAAGGCCGACCCACAGTATCAAAAGCTCCGCGAGAATCTTTGGGATCTCGATCTGAAGACCGCCCCGCCCCCCGACCCGCGGATGATCCGCCTGGTCCCCCCCACCATTCGCACGCGACTGCCTGGGCTGAAACTTGGGGCGGCCGAACGACTGATGTTCGGCGGACGCGATGGCTACATGCGCCGCGAGACGGACGTCGTTCATATGGGTGTCGAACTCGCTGACGTCCGCTCCTTCAAGGGCGGCATCCCCTTCGACTTTCCCGCTGGCATCGATCTGGGAGTCCGCATCAACGGACAGGCCCAGCCTGCGGCTGACCGCCAGAAGGCGTTTGCCAAGCTCAAGGGAGAAATGTCCGGCGCGTCTAAGAAGAAGGCCGATGAGGCGGCCACCGCTTTCGCCCTCCGTGATGGTGTCTACCAGCAGTTGCTCGCCGAACTCGAACGATTCTTCGTCGAGAACTCCGAGATCCTCGGCCGCTGGACCCTCGATAACTCCAAGAAGAACGCCGCGTTTCAACTCGATCTCGCAGCACTTCCGAATACCGACCTCGCCACCAGTGTCGAGACGGTTAGGCCCTCCGCCAATCCGTACGCACTTGTCAAGGGCGACGACGCGGCGATCCGTTTCACCTCGCAGTTGACCCTCGACTCGTTGCGTAAGAAGCACGCCGGGGAACTTGCCAAGCTGGTCAAGGCCCACGTGGCCGACCTGATCGATGGCGACGCCCAGCGTGACGCCCCCTCGAAAGATGCCGACAAACAGGCGCTCAACCTCCTCTTCGAAGCGATGGCCGATGTGGCCACACAGGCCGAATTGACCGGCTGCCTCCGCTCGTGGGAGACTAAACCCGGCCACTTCGACACGCTGGGGGCCCTCAAAATCGCCGATCAGGCCAAGTACGCCGACATGCTCAAGCAGTTGGCTGGGTTGGGGGGCGCTCTCAAGGTCGACCTTGATGTCGAGACCGTCGGTGGCGTGACGCTGCACAAGATCGCCGGGAAATCGCTGCAGAACTCCCTGCCCGAATTCATCTCGGCCGATGGCACCGTCTGGATTGGTCTCGGCCCGAATGTGCTGTGGTACGCCTCGGGAGATGGCGTTCAGGCCCGCCTGAAGGCGGCGATTGCCGAAGCCCAGGCGGCCAATGCCCCCGAAGTCGCACCGCTGCAGGTCGCGGTCCGCATGGGACCACTCGCTCGCTTCGGTGACAGTTACCGCAAGCGGAACCCAGCCCCCGCCAAGCCCAAGGCGACCCCCGCCGCCAAACCCGCTCCTAAGGCCGATGGGGAGGGAAGTAAAAAGCCGGTTCTCGCCCGCGGTAACAAAGAAGAGGGTGCCTCCCCTCTGGCTCAGCTCACCACCCTGCTTGGTGAAATGAATCTGCAGGCTCTCGCCACACAGGCGCTTCAGGGGAAGGACGACACGCTCGCCGTGTCGCTCACCCGCGAGGGAGACAAGGCCCGCGTTGACATGCAGGCCGATACGGGACTCCTCCGGTTCGTTGGCAAGGCAGTCTCCAAGTTTGTCAAGGACAACCTCTCGGACGAATGATCGTCCCCGTGGTGGCCAGTAGATCCCCACGAGCCCCGCTGGTCACGGCTCTGCGGGAGGCGGTCGGTCCCCATCCGGGTGAACCCCGCTGGCCCGAGGCAGGTTGGTCACTGCTCCATAGCCATGGAGTGCTCCGCTGGGCTCTCCCCGGCTCGGTGGGTGGGGTCGATGCCTCGCCCGAGATGCTGCTATCGGGATGCGTCGACTTGGCCCGCGGCTGTTTGACCACCGCCTTCGTCTACTCCCAGCATCTCGCCGCCTGCCAGCGGCTTCGCGCCTCGCCCCATCCCACGCTCTGGCCTGATTGGGCCCGCCGCCTGGCGATCGAGCCGCTCCTGCTGACCGTCGGCGTTTCGCATCTCACCACGTCGCGCCAGCACCTGGGCCGGCCGGCGGTTCTCGCTGAGCCCGAGGAGGCACACTTCCGCCTCACGGGCGAAATTCCCTGGGTGACGGCGGCCGCTCAGGCCCAAGCCATCGTAGCGGGAGCCACACTCGCCGATGGGCGTCAACTGCTGGCCCTGATTGAGACCAGGCAACCCCAGGTCCGACCGGCACCCGCCCCCGCGATGGTCGCGCTGTCCGGTTCACTGACTGCGGCGGTCGCACTGAACGGAGTGGTGGTCGCTGCCGATGGTCTCATTCAGCAGCCCGTGCTGGGTGTGATGAAGACCGGGTCGGGACCAACCGCCGGCTCGTTGACCACCTCCGCACTCGCCCTCGGACATACGTGGCACCTGCTCGATCAGTTGGTGAACGAGGCGCGCTTGAGACCCGATGTGCAGCCGGTGTGCGACCCGCTGCTGGCTCAGGCAACCCGGTTGCAGACCGATCTTCTCGCTGCCGCCCGAGGCGCCCCTCAAGCCGCCGACGACACCTGCGGCAAGCCGGCCCCCGGTACCGAACGGCTGCGAGCCAGGGCCAACTCCCTCGTCCTCCGCACGGCACAGATTGCGTTAGCGATCTCGAAAGGCTCCAGCTTTCTCGAGACGCACCCCATCAGCCGATTGACGCGCGAAGCTCTGTTCTTCCTCGTTTGGAGCTGCCCTCAACCAGTCCTCGCCCTCAATCTCGAACAATTGCTGCGCGATCCCGCAGACTCGCCCTAACGGCTCACGCGCTCGTGGCACTCACCCGGTTCGAACAGGCATTGAGGGCCGGTGTCAGAAAAGACGACGACGTCGCCAGTGCCGCCTCGTGGACTGACTGGAGGTGCCAGATCACCTCACACTCGGCTCAGCGAACCCGTGACTCCCCCGAAGGTGTCGGTCTCGACCCCAAGCCGCTGCAGGATGGTGACGAATAGCTGCGACAGAGGAAGCTCCTCCACCTCTGCCTTGCTTTGCCACCCCGCGTCGGTGTCGATGCCGGCTCCCGCCTGATTGTCTTCATTGCCGGTTCCAAATTTGAGATACCGGCCGTTGGTGAAGCCCAGGTTCTTCCCGCCAGCCGAGATGATTGGGTAGTTGCGCGACAGGTGGAAGCTGCTCGACGCTGACCCATGCATGGCCAGCGTGTTGTCGAGCATGTTGCCGTGCCCCGTCGGCTCGGGAGTGTCCTTGAGACGCTGCGCGAACCGGCCGAATTCCTCAGCCTGGTAGCGGTTGTAGGTCCCCAGGTTCTGCCAGCCCCCCGGCTTCTTGACTTCATGGGTCAGGCCGTGCGCCGCACCCAGCCCAACCGCCAGCGACAGCAGGTCATGGGGTCCCTCGCCGTTCTCCCTGCCCAACTGAAACGTCGCCACGCGCGTCGAATCACTGAGGAAGGCCAGGTAAATCAGTTCATACATTGTCTGGAAATAGAGCCTGGCCTCCTTGGGCTCGGCATCCAGGTGCAGGTTGCTGGCGTCGACTTGGGGAATGGGTGTGTCGATCCAGCGCTGCGCCTTAGCCAGTTTCTGCTCGGTGTCGCGGACCGCATCGAGATACTGCGCGAGTGTTGCCTGGTCACGCGTCGAAAGTTGTCGACCTAGCGAGCGGGTGTTGTCGATCAGCAGATCGAGAGCGCTCTTGCTGCGGGCCAGTCGCGTCGCGGCGTCTTTTCCCGTCGTCACGAACAGCAGATTGAAGATGTCCCGCGGTTTGTTCATCGCGGGAATCGGCCGTCCCTCGCGATTGAACGACTGGGTCTGGGCCCCACGCGGGCCCCCAACCCCCCCATTGGTCGACATCACCAGCGACGAGTGACGGGTGAAGTCCCCCGCATGCTCCGCGTACGCCTGGTCGAGGGAGATGGTGTTCCGATAGGGCCCGTGTCCGCCGATCGGTGCCCCCGTCAGGTACTGGTCGGCGTTCGAATGGCCATGCACATTGCGGGCGTGTGGATGCGACAGCCCGGAATAAATCGTGATGTCGCTGCGCAGTGGTTCCAGCACGTCGAGAACCTTGGTCAACACGAAATCCCGCTCGCCTCCCCGGGGAAACCAGCTCCAGTCGCTCCAGGCGGGATCGCTCTTCAGTGGCAGCCCCACCCCATCCGGGTGATAGACGCTCAGGAAACGCTTGGGAGTCTGGTCCTCGGGGGCTGCGCCAATCGCAAACGTCTCGAGCCATGGCAATGCCAGCGCGATGCCCGTTCCGCGGAGAAACGTCCTGCGGCTCAACTCGTGGGTCTTGTCAGTCATGGTCTCTCCCCAGCCGCTCATTGGGATTGGAAAAGGTCACTGGTGATGATCAGGAAAATCAGGTCCCGCAGCCCGTCATTCCGTTGGCGGAACTGGGCGGTCAGCTTATCGATCTCGGCACTGTCGCCAAACGAGAGCGGGCGGCCCAGCGCATAAGCCATCAGCTTGTGAACCATCGCCCTGGCAAACTGATCTTGTCGGTCCAGCAGCAGGTACCTCTTCAGTCCGTCGATTCCCGCCAGTGTCTGCTTGTTGAAGAGTTCTGAAGTCGCATCGACTGGCTGATCCTTCACATGCGTGCGGTAAGCCCCCAGGGCATCGTAGCTCTCGAACGCGATGCCCCACGGATCGATTCGGGAATGACACGAGTAGCAGGCCGGCTGATTCCGGTGATTGATGATCCGCTCCTTCAGCGTCATTTTTAGAATCTCCGGGTCGGTCAGATCGACCTGCGGAACGCTGGGCGGGGGAGGAGGTGGCGGATCGTCCAGGATCCGCTTCAGCATCCACACCCCGCGCTTGAGCGGATGCGAATCTGTCCCGTCGGAGTTGATCGTCATGATCGCTGCACTCGTCAACAGCCCCCCCCGGTTCGTCTCCGGAGTGATCGCCACCCGCCGGAACTGCGGACCGTACACCTCGGGAATGCGATAGTGCGCCGCCAGCCGTTCATTGACCACGGCATAGTCCGAGTGCAGAAAATCCATGACGCTGAAGTTCTGTCGGAGCACTTCTTCAAAATAGGCGACCGGCTCTTCGAGCATCGCCCCCCGCAAGGGGTCATCGGCCGCCAGGTGGGAGACACTGTTGATCCGTTCCAGCCCCAGCCATTGCTCGACGAAGTTCCGGGAGAACCTGCTCGCACGGGGGTCAGACAGCAGCCGCTGAACCTGGGCCTGCAGAACGTCCGGCTCCCGCAGCCGGCCCTGCTCGGCCAGCTCAACCAGTTCCGCATCGGGAATGCTCGACCATAGGAACACAGCCAGCCGACTGGCCAGTTCCAGCTCCGAGATCTTCCCCGCCGTCGGCGACTCCCCGGTCGTCGCCCGTTGCGTCAGGTAAAGAAACTCGGCCGAAGAAAGAGCCGTCGCCAGGACTTCCACCATCGCCTCTTCGAATGTCGCGAACTGCGGCCGGTAGTTGTCGAACAAGGTCATGAACTGATCGACTTCCGGCGGGCTGACCGGGCGTCGCCAGACCCGTTTGAGAAACCGATTCAGCACCTCGCGGCCATAAGCCTGCTCATCCTGCCGCTGGGCGCTCTCGAAGAAGATGTTGGTATGCGACTTGGGAGGCCACTGTTCGTAGAACGGCGCGCTGATCTCAATGCTGTCGATCTGCACCTGGAGACGGTCGTCTCCCCGGGAGGCATTCGAGATGTTGCGAATGTGCAGGTACTCATCGCGGCGGGGAAACGTTGTGGCGAGGTGCCGGAACGGATTCCGCGTGATATCTCCCAGTGGGATGTCGAAGTGAATGAACTGGGGGTCGTCCATCGACGCCGTCACCGGTATGTCACGCTCGCTGATCACCTCCGAGAAATTCGCGTCGTTGCTGGTGTGGGCACTGAAGACCAGGCGCAGGCTGGCGTACTCATTGGGGTTCATTGAGGAGCGTCCCGCGCGGATGCGAACCCTCATGATCCCCTCGTCTGGCAGAAACCGGTCCAGGTCCAGCTTCAACTCGGTGGACGCGGGCAAGACCAGTACAACCGGCGAAACAGGGGTCGTTCCCCCGACAACCGCCTCCGGACGCGGCATCACTTTTCCACCACCGTACGGAATGCCGGTCCCCGTCTCCCGATTCAGCAGATGGTGCTGATGTTTGTGCTGGCGGTAGCGTTCCTCATTGGTGCGGAACACCTTCGCCTCGTTATCCCCCGCGCTCGCCCGCTGAAGTTCCTCCTGCATCGACATGATGTACGTGACTGCCGGCGGACGATCTCCCGTCACAGTGGCCCGCTTCAGAGACTTCAGCGCAATCTCGCGATACATCTCGAACTGCATGACAGACATCTGCAGCAGTTCCGCGCTGTTCTTGAAGCCATCTTCCGAGGCGGTTTCCGGCGGCAGTTTGTTCGCGAGGGGGTAAGAGAGTCCCAGCAGATCCTGCAGGGCGTGGTTGTACTCGTAGTTCGTCAGCCGACGAAACGACGTGTGCTGCTGACTCTGCCGGCGAATCCGGGACGCCGTGTCGAGTTCCCCGCTCAGCCAATCGACAATCTGACCCCGGGCCTGGTCGGCGAGGGCGTAGTCGGGTTCGTCGGCAGGGGGCATCTCCGATTTGCTGAGCACGCCATACACCTCGCGCCAGCGCTCCACATCGGGGCCGGCCAACAGATCGGGATTCAACTGATCGATCCGCAGTCGCCCCTCAGTCCGGTCAGGACCATGACACGCCAGGCAACTCTTCTGCAGAATTGGCTGGATCGATTCCCGGAAGTGTGCGACGTTCGCCAGGGGAGTCGCGTCGGCGGCTGCCGCGACCTCCTTCGCCTCCTTCAGGAATCTCGATTTCGCCCGCCCCTGCTCTTTCGCCGCTGCCAGTGTGAGTGGAGCTTCCGAACCATCAGCGGCGATCAGGAGGCCCGCGGCTCCCAGCCCCAGTCCCAGCAGCAGCGCGACCAGTCGAGTTTTCATGGGCGATTCTTCGTTCTCAGTCGGCTCTGGCGCAGGAAGGAGTGGCACTGGCCAGCCAGTGCCGGGAGTTGTCGCAATCGAGCACACCCCGGCTCCTTGGCCGCGCTCGGTCTCTCACGCCAGTCTGTCTCTGTCACCCGCTCTCGTGCAACCACCCTTCGACTCCGGCCCAGGCACGCACGCTCACCGGTGACGCCACCCGACTAGCGACACCAGCCAACCAGTGACGCAACCGGGAGAGTCACATCGACACCCTGCCAGATTGTTCGTCACAACATAAGGCCTTGAAGGGACTTACGGGTGACATGTGAAATCAGGCTAGCGGCTTCCCGTGATGATATCTCGGTCTTCGAACCGTCGGCAATGAACTCACTCCACGAAGGGACGAACTGGTTGGAGGAAGCGATCGTATCGGAGGACTGAAAACAGGTGGGGATCTGCGGGTTGGAAGGATTCAGCCATCGCAGGCCCCCCGCTTCGCAAGCTTCCGTTTGGTAATCCTCGCGACCTCGGAGTTCGCCCAACGTGGGTGATCCCCAGGGTGCGGATGGGCTCCGCCCGAGGCTCGTTGGCCGCGCCCCAGCCTCGACCCGAGAAGGGTCGAGGCTGGGCCCCGTTTGGCTCGCCCAGCACGCTTGCTCCTGGCTACTTGATCCGCTGGATGTCTGGCAGCACCCACGATCGGTCGAAATAGGCCTGGGTCGGGCCGTAGAGCCGGAAGTACGAGAACCAGCCTTTGCCAGGCAGGGTCTGGATCCAATTGCTCTTCGGTTTGCCCGCGGGAGCGACGGGTCCAAAGTACAGGTCAACTGTTCCGTCCGGGTTCTTCACGATGTTGTCGCGGGACGATCGATCTGGCTGCACCCCGGTATCGACGAAGCAGCGGGTCTCGTTGTCATAGACGGTGACCGACCAGAACTGCGCGACCGGCGCATCCTTTGGAACCTGCAGATGATACGTATGGCTCCCATTGAGCCAACTGCCGTCGCCATCCTTCGCGGTTTCGAGGTACAGCTGGCCGAACCCCACGGTCCGTCCCATCATCCCCACCGAAACGCCAACGGCCTCGTAGAACCACGATGTCCGTTCATCGAGTTGCGTGTGATGCGGCGCCTCCTGGTTGGTCTCTTTCAAAAACAGGGAGATTTCCCAGTGCTTGCCCGGCCAGACAGTCGCCCCTTCGAAGCGCTTGTCGTAGGCGATGGTGCGGGCCATCACCTCACCGACCCGCGCGGCTTCCTCGAGAATCTTCTGCTGGCGCGCGGTCGGCTTGAACGGCTTGCCCTTCTCAATGCCCAGTGGCTGCAGCATCCCCATCAGCATTCGATCCCGTTCATGAACTGGCTCTTCGCTGAGGATCTGGGCCAGCCCCTCCCAATAAGCCAGACCGCGCGGTTGCGTGCCGCTCCACTTGCGCCCCTGGGGCGACACATGCCGCGTCGCCGGCGGGTTCTCGCGCTGGCTGTAGGGATAGATCTTCAGCCCATTGATGAGGGCTCGCGCCTTGGTGGGATCGGGATCGAGCGCGCGGTGAGCCGACCAGATGTTGACGGTCGGCGAACGGAAGACGTAATACCCCTCGGGCTGCATGTCCGGGTCGTCGGGACCGAGGATCAGGTACTTGCCCCCGGCACCCTTGTCCGGCCCGGTTTGCCCCGAATCGGTAATCGGTCGCTGCCAGAAGTCGGTGAAGCCCCCCGCGGTGGCGCCGGCGGGAACCTCTAACACCAGCGGCCCGGTCTCCCGCAGATTCGGAAATGCCATGATATAGGGGGTCGTGGCATTCGCGGTGAGCAGGCCCAGTTTGTCCTGGAACGTGAGGTAATCGACGTAGTCGCACTTCCCCGCTTCAAACTTCGTAAGGTGCTCGTTCTGCCACTGTTGCATCGCCATCAGCGGCAGGGCCCACAGGTACGCCTGGCAGGCTCGCTGGTAGTCGATGTTGTCGAACACCCTCTCCGCCGTGGCGGCAGTGGGATACCCGTTCTCAAGGTCGAGTTGGCCCAACCGGGATTCGACACTCCCATTGGTTGGCAATCCCTGCGCGTAAGCTGGCGACAATCCGCAGCCATGGATGATTGCGGTCGCAAGCGCAATCATGCTGAAGACGTACTTCATCTTGTTAGACCTGACCTCAAGAGGGAGAGAAAGCGTCGGCCGGGTGAATGATTCAATGTGAATTGTGGGCCATCCCCGTCGGGACAACCAAGCCTGAAAGCCAAGGGCGCCCCACCCGGAATTCCAGGTGAGAACCGAACAGCTGCGGCTCGACAAAGCAGGACTGGCGGAAGGCACTGCGGAAGGCCCATCTCGTGGGCCATGGAGAGCTCCAGGAGTCTACTCAACAACCCGGACACTCCAACAAGCACTCCCGCACGCCTGTTCAGACTCTCCTGCATCGAACCTCGACACACAAGTGCCATCTCGCTGGCGGGAGACCTCTGCGAAAAGCCGTGGGCCAACTGGAGGGCGGGACAGAGGTGATCGTCTGAAACAGACCCACGTCCGTTGTATCCAGTCACTGGTTGAGTCCATAGACCAGCACGTTGACCGCGATCTTCACCGCATCTTCGTGGAGGTATCCGGAACACGCGACGGCTGCCTGCCGGTCCATCGCACAACTGATGTCAAACTTGCTGTAGACAATCACAAATCGATTGTTGACCTGGATCCCCTCCAGGAACGGTTCCACCTCGTTGACAACCGATTCCAGGGCTCCACGCGAGGGGCCCTGCGATGATTCCCGCCGGCGGACTTTGGTCAGCCTGTGGGCTGAACTGCTCAGGAACAGTTCGTGATCGGCCGGGATCCGCTCGATCGGGCGATCGGGGTATAACTGGCTCACCAGTCGGCGAAATCCCCGATCAAACTCCGCCGAGGCGCAGCACGCGTCGGCAAACAGAAACCCCCCGGAATCCAAAAAGCGCCGCAGTCGTTCCTGCTCCGCCTGGCTGAAACTGAAGTCCCGCCTGCCATGCAGAAACAACAGCGGAAACTG
>Ga0315902_10001032_pt1 | contig 45613 bp, 39 predicted proteins | sample LakEriMetagenome_9_FD_203523 | JGI IMG/M metagenome (GOLD analysis project Ga0315902, IMG submission 203523) | Freshwater fungal communities from buoy surface, Lake Erie, Ohio, United States - Buoy 12 MA117 | ecosystem: Environmental > Aquatic > Freshwater > Lake > Lake biofilm | place: USA...
TGGTGGTCAGCTCGCTCATTTCATGTGATATCTGATCGAATAGTTTTTTCATGGAGTCAGTAGTTAGTTAGTTCGAAACACGTTTCTTTTCTATTGAAGAAGTTATTTAAAATTTTTTATCACCTCTTTGGCCACTACCTCTCCTGAGATGATCGATGGTGGAACACCGGGACCGGGCACAGTGAGTTGACCTGTATAATACATGTTGTTCAGTTTTTTATTCTTCAAAGTGGGTTTGAGCACAGCCGTTTGCATTAGCGTGTTGGCTAAACCGTATGCATTCCCTTTGAAAGCATGGTAGTCTTTTTTGAAGTCACTGATACAATAGCTTTTCTTATAAACGATATGCGGTCGGATGGAACATCCTGTACGTTTTTCAAGCCGATCCATCAGTATATTGAAATAGTATTCTCTTGTTTCTTCTGAATCCTGCAGATCTGGCGCTATTGGAACAAGCAGGAAAATATTTTCCATTCCTTCAGGAGCTACACTAGGATCTGTTTTTGACGGGACACAAGTATAAAAAAGCGGTGCAGTGGGCCATTTTGGTTCTTTATATATCTCTTTCGCATGCAGCGAAAATGGCTCATCGAAGAAAAGATTATGGTGGCGGAGATTATTGACTTTACAGTCAACCCCCAGATAAAAGAGCAAACTGGACGGAGCCATGGTACGTTTATCCCAATATTTATCTGAATAGTTGGCAAAACCGTTCAGCAATGCTTTGTCCGTATGATGGTAGTCGGCACCTGATATGAATATATCTGAATTCCACTCGGTGTCAGCCGTTACTGCGGTGCGCAAATCTTTTTTATCGTGTTTGAAGCTGAGCACTTCTTGTCCTGTCTCGATCTTCACTCCTTGTTCCCTGGCAATCTTTTCAAATGCCTCAACAAATTTGTGCATTCCTCCCATGGGATACCACGTGCCTAAAGAAATGTCCGCATAGTTCATCAAAGAATATAAGGCAGGAGTTTCTTGAGGTGTAGCACCGAGAAAGAGAACTGGAAATTCGAGTAGGGAAAGTATTTTTTCGTTCTTGAAATATTTCCTTATGTAGGTTGAGAACGATGATAACAGATGCATCTTAAACAGCCCTTTCAGAACGCGAAAGTCAGCAAATTCGGTCAGGCTAAGCCCTGGTTTGAATACCAGATCTTGCATTCCAACCTTGTATTTGTATGCAGCATCTTTGAGAAAGCGTTTCAGATTTTCCGAACTGCCCGGCTCCATCTGTTCAAACCACGCATACAATTCTTCAGCAGTGGCCGGTACATCCGTTTCAGTATCATCTCCCCAAAAGATTCTGTAAGATGGATCGAGGCGCACGAGCTCATAAAAGTCACTGGTGGTATGTCCGAAGTGATTGTAAAAGCGCTCGAAGACGTCAGGCATCCAGTACCAGCTCGGCCCCATGTCAAAGACGAAACCATCTGATTCGAATTGTCGAGCGCGCCCACCAATCGTGGCATTCTTTTCCAGAATGGTAACATCGAAACCCTCTTTCGCTAAAAATGAGGCTGCGGAGAGACCAGATATTCCCGCTCCCAGGACAGTTACCTTTTTATGCATCGTGTTAATCAGTTTTTAAATTCAGGCAACAGGTCCATCAGTTTTTTACGTGCTACGAAGATCCTGCTTTTAACGGTTCCGATAGGAATATCCAACTTTTCGGCGATCTCTTTGTACTTGAATCCCTGAAAGTGCATTTCAAAGGGAGTCTTGTATTCGTCCTCTAAGTTAGACAATTGTCGGTTAATTTCTTTCATAGAGTAGGAATTAACTGGAGATTGATGAGGATCGGCACTATTCGTGAGCAAATACATCTCCTTTGAATCATCAAAAAGTTGCCCTGATCGGCTTTTTCTGCGATACTGATTAATGAAAAGATTCCGCATGATCGTGAAGACCCAAGCACGGAAATTAGTTTGAGGTGTAAAATAATTACGGTAAGTAATCGCTTTGAGCATCGTCTCCTGAGTAAGGTCTTTTGCATCCTCCGAGTTTCGCGTGAAGTTCATGGCAAATGATCTGAGATTCGGCTCCAATTGGATTAACGCTTCATTGAATTCTACAGTTGACATACTATTATGTTTAACAATTACGATTCAAAGCTAAACAAAAAATGTTTAACAAAACAAAAAAAAAGTTAAACAAAATAAATTTAAGCCGTAAAAAGTTAGTCTTTGCAGCGCTATGAACACCCTCAAGAATACTGTTTAATTATTGTTTGTCAGTTGATTATGATTTTTTCGAGAACAGGTTACCAAACACGCTGCAATTCCCCATTTGATCATTTGCTGATCACCCGAATCATCTTTTGGACCGAACGTGCTTTCGCCACAGCATCAGCAGCTGAACTTCCCGTTACGGTAACATGCCCCATTTTTCGGAATGGTTTCGTGGAGGCCTTGCCGTAAATGTGAGGATGCACTCCTTCCAATGCGAGTGCTTGTTCAAGGCCTTCATAGTGTACTGGTCCATCGTAACCCTTTTCTCCCAAAAGATTGATCATGGCTCCCGCTTGTACACCTGTTGTGCTTCCCAAAGGGAGATCCAGAATTGAGCGAAGGTGCTGCTGGAATTGTGAGGTTATATTACACTCAATAGTATGATGTCCGCTGTTGTGAGGCCTGGGGGCGATCTCATTCACCAAAAGTTGGCCGTCTGTAGTCAGGAACATTTCAACGGCAAGTAAACCTGTCATGTTCAGCTCGTCAATCACTTGCCTTGCCAGTGCCTGAGCCTTTTGCTCTGTTTCCAAATTGATGTTTGCCGGTGAAAAAAGCAGTTCCACAAGATTTGCTTCCTCATTGAAGAGGCATTCTACCGCTGGAAATGAGGCAGTTTGTCCTGAGGGATTGCGCGCAACGATAACGGACAGTTCTTTTTCGAAAGGGATGAGTTCCTCGAGAACTGAAGGTGCATCGAATGACTGTGCAATGTCATCAGGGGATCTCAGGATCTGCACTCCTTTACCATCATACCCCCCGGTTCTTAATTTTTGAACTACCGGAAAACTCTGCCTACTCAATGCAGAACGATCATTCACCAACTTAAATGGAGACGTAGGAATTCCGGCTTTGAGGTAAAATTCCTTTTGAAATCCTTTATCTCTGATGATCCTGAGAACACGGGGTTCAGGAAAAACCTTAACGCCTTCCAATTCCAAAGCCTCCAAAGCTTCAACGTTGATATTCTCGATCTCAACAGTTAAAAGTTGCTTATCTTTTCCGAACCGGTACACCGTATCATAATCATCAAGCTTACCAACGGTGAACGAAGCAGCTGTTTTACTGCATGGAGCATTAGGATCAGGATCGAGTACATGGACCTGCAGATCGACGTTGATCGCTTCCTGTATGAACATGCGTCCAAGTTGACCCCCGCCGATCATACCGAACTTGAAATCTTTTCCGTACCAGTTCTGACCCATGCTGCAAATATACATTGATCGTTGCTTTGTGCGTCAGTTGTTAACAATCTTACTCTTTCTGTTGACTTTTCTTCATTTGAGTTTAGACCCGAAAAGGATATCTTTGCCACCTAGGAAAATTCATTTTTTTGGTACAGGTTTCTGATAAGCAATTTGATGTCTTCCTTTCCGAAGAAGAGATCCTTCGAGAGGTCCGGTCACTCGCGTGGCGTATTTCTGAGGATTACCGTGACAAGGAGGTACTGTTCATCGTTCTACTGAACGGTGCGTTCATGTTTGCAGCGGATCTGCTCAAGGAGATTCAGGTTCCTGCTGCCGTATCATTTGTGAAATTGAGTTCTTATCATGGTGGTACCGAAAGCTCAGGTAAGGTACAGGAGCTCATTGGACTTAATGAGACGTTGGAGGGAAAAAATGTGGTGATCATCGAAGACATCGTTGACACCGGCACCACCATGGATAACCTTATTCCCATAGTATACGAAAAATTGCCTGCTTCGGTTAAGATCTGCACACTGCTTTACAAACCGGAAGCGTTCAAGGGTAATTTTTTACCCGATTACGTCGGGTTTTCCATTTCAAACGCGTTTGTGGTTGGATACGGATTGGATTACAATGGACTGGGAAGAAATTTGAAAGCTATTTATCAGTTGAAAAAATAAGAATGATCATGTTGAATATCGTTTTGTTTGGTCCTCCGGGAGCAGGAAAGGGAACACAGTCGGAAAGACTGATCGAAAAATATGGGTTGGTGCATTTATCGACAGGAGATATCTTCAGGGCAAATATTAAAGGGGAAACATCACTCGGACTGCTCGCGAAGAGCTACATGGATAAAGGCCAATTGGTGCCTGATGAAGTAACGATTAACATGCTTAGATCAGAAGTTGAGAAATACTCGTCACCTAAGGGGTTCATTTTCGATGGATTCCCGCGAACCAATGCGCAGGCCAAGGCACTGGATCAACTTCTTTCTGATATGGGAACAGCCATTACAGTTATGCTTGCATTGGAAGTGGAGGAGAACGAGCTTAAGGAACGTTTGAAGAAACGTGCTGAAGTGAGTGGCAGGGCGGATGATGCTGACCCTGAAGTAATTCAAAACCGGATCCGTGTGTACAATCAGGAGACCTCCCCGGTGAAGGATTACTATTTGACACAGGAAAAATTTGTGGGCATCGACGGCATTGGCTCGATCGACGAAATTACGCAACGTTTGTTCTCTGCTATAGAAAGTATCTGATCACATCAAATGACAATAAATGAGCCGGCCATCGAGCCGGCTTTTCTGTTGTGGTGAATAATCCTAACTTTGTGGTCAATTCCTTGCCGATGGCCTCTGATAATTTTGTTGATTACGTAAAGATTCACTGTACCTCTGGAAATGGTGGTGGCGGTTCTACTCACCTCCGCCGGGAGAAATATATCCCCAAAGGAGGTCCCGATGGCGGAGACGGTGGCAGGGGAGGTCACATCATAGTGAGAGGCAATAAACAGCTTTGGACGCTACTGCATTTGAAGTATCAAAAACACATCAAAGCAGGTCATGGCGCACACGGTTCCGGAGGTCTTAAAACGGGTGCCCAAGGTGAAGATGAGTACATTGAAGTTCCATTAGGGACAGTTGCCAGAGATGGTGAGTCCGGAGAGTCCCTTTTCGAGATCACTGAGGATGGAGAAGAAAGGGTCTTGGTCAGAGGCGGAAGAGGCGGTATGGGGAACAACCATTTCAAATCACCAACCAATCAGACGCCCCGCTATGCACAACCCGGTGAATCCGGAGAAGAAGGATGGAAAGTACTTGAGCTGAAAGTTCTGGCTGATGTTGGTCTTGTAGGATTTCCGAATGCGGGAAAGAGCACCTTACTTTCTGTTTTATCCGCAGCGAAACCAGAGATCGCGAATTATCCTTTTACAACACTTCGCCCAAATCTTGGCATTGTAGGTTACAGGGATCACCGGTCTTTCATCATGGCGGATATTCCGGGTATTATCGAAGGAGCGCATGAAGGAAAGGGACTAGGACTTCGTTTCCTAAGGCACATTGAACGAAATTCATTGCTGCTCTTCATGGTGCCTGCCGACAGTGAGGATATCCACAAGGAATATAAGATACTGCTGAACGAGTTGAAACTGTACAATCCCGAATTGTTGCACAAAGAGCGGATACTTGCGGTCACAAAATCAGACATGTTGGATGATGAGCTTAAGCAGGGACTGAGCAAGGATCTGCCCAATATACCGTATGTGTTTGTTTCCTCGGTAGCTGAGCAAGGCCTGACCGAGCTCAAAGATCTGATCTGGAAACACCTGAATAAATGATCGAATACTTCGAAGAGATCGATAGGAACATTGTACTGACTGTCAACGCATGGCATAGCCCGGCAATGGACGAGTTCATGTGGTGGATCTCCCAGAGAATTATTTGGATACCGTTTTATCTTCTTCTTCTTTATCTTGCCTGGAGGCGACTTGAAAGAAAGTCATTTCTTGTATTTCTATTGTGTGCCATTTTCACTGTTGTTTTGGCAGATCTGATCTCCGTTCAATTGTTCAAAGAGGTTTTCATGCGTTACCGCCCCTCACACCACGCTTTGCTTACAGACCATTTACATTTTTACCGATTACCCAATGGCGATTTCTACAAGGGTGGTCAATACGGCTTCATTTCTTCCCATGCCGCGAACTTTTTCAGCTTGTCGATCTTCGTCGGGTTCTCACTTCGTAAATACTATCAGCGACTGATCTTTGTGTTGTTGGGAATAGCAGTTCTGGTATCTTTTTCACGATTGTATCAAGGGGTTCACTATGTGACCGATTTGTTTGGTGGCGCAGTGGTCGGTGCCTTGATAGGGTTCCTTGTCTACAAGTTGATTTATTCGAAACTTATCGTACGATCATGAGTTGGCTCTTCGTTTTTGTAGGTGGAGGATTGGGATCTTTAGCTCGATTTGGGATCGGATTTTTATTCAAGGCTTGGTTCAAGGTAACTTTTCCATTCGGTACACTGATATCCAATTTTCTTGCTTGTCTCATAATCGGATTAATACTCATGCTGGTACAGCGTGGAACCAGGGCTGAATGGATCGATCAGCTTATCGTGATCGGATTCTGCGGGGGACTAAGTACCTTCAGTACGTTCAGCAATGAGAATTTACAATTGATCCAGTCTGGCAATTACTGGATCGCGATAGCTAATCTCGTCATCTCAGTTGGATCCGGAATAGCGATCATCTACATTTTGTCAACCATAAAAGCTTGATCATCAGAGCTACTGCCCTTCCTGATTTTCCTTTAATTCCTTATCAACATTTCGGTTTTTCCCCAGGTAATAGCCGATCTGTAATTCATGGGTACCACTACCCTGACCGGCAAGTTTACCGATCGAAAGATCGTAACCGTAATTCAAGTACAGATTTTTAACAAGGTTCGTTCCGATCTGCATTGCGATCATACTGGTGGTGCGGTATTGAAGCCCAACCCATGTTCTGTTCTTGTGAACATAACGCAATCCGAAATCTGCAGATATTGGGCTGTTCAACGTTCTCCTGATCACCGCTGTTGGTTCCAGATCAACATTGTCCGCAACATCAAGACGGTACCTGATCATCATGAACATGTGTCGCGCATGGTAGCTTTGGGTAATGATCTCATTCATCACAACATCATTTCGGAGCATTTGTGTCCCGCTCAACCCAAAGAAGAATTTCTCGCCATAAATGACCAGACCGGCCTGTGCGTCGGCAAAATTCTGTTGAGAACTGTTCCCTAAGAACTGATCGTAGGTATTGTCATCTTGCTGGTAGAGAACCACACGGGATTCATTCAATCTGAAATTACTGAAACCAAATCCGAGTCCAACACCCATGTTCAGTTTCTTAGAAAGTGGTAAATGATAGGCATAGCTTCCCTGAACGGAGGTCTTCGAGAATGGGCCTACAGCATCATTCCAGACCTTCCCGCCGATGATATGTTTTCTTTTGGAAATACTTACAGCAGGACCCTCAAAAAGTTTTTCGTCTTTCACGTTGAATTCGCTTAAAACCTTGTTCGCGGAATTGAAGCTGACCTGACTGTGACCGCTGAACATGATTGTCCGCGGTGCACCCTCGTAGCCAACCCATTGCATCCTGCTTGCTGCCTCGAAGTGCATGACATCGGTCAAACCACCTGCCGCCGGATTTAAGAGGAAAGGATTGTTGATGGTGTTGGAAAATTGAAACTCCTGTTGAGCTAACAAAAGTGATGGAGCAATGATCGCAGCTCCCACAATTAGTTGATGTATGCTATATGATCTCATAGTCGCTTGCTTTATTTGATAATACTGATCGGACCGTCGTAAACGGTATTTGCATCATCGTTCAATTCAATTCGGTAAAAGTAGGTACCCAAAGGAAGTGTTTCCCCTTTGAAGGTGCCGTCCCAGGGCTCCTCATATCCAACGGACTCAAAAACCACGGAACCCCATCTGTTGAAGATTGTTACCCTGCAATCGGGATATACTTTTTCCAGAAAGTTGATCACGAATAGGTCATTTTTGCCATCGAGGTTTGGTGTAATGACAGTTGGGAAGACCGGATCGAATCCGTCGCAAAGCGATGCGATAATGGTTATCGTGTCCGAGGTATTCTCACAATTCGGATGCTCCATGACATAGATGATCGTGTTATTGCCTAGATCAAGTTCGTTTACTGAAGTTGAGTTATTGCCCGGAGTATCGAAATTGCCGGACCCCTGAATAAACATCCAATAAGAAGTTTGAACAGGTGCAGTGGCGGTTGCGCTTAGATTAAGCGCTCCATCTTCAAGACAGAAAGCAGTATCCGGCTGATCAATGTTGGCTTGTGCAGGCACGTAAACAATCAGCGTATCTGACGTACTCGGACAGATCCCATTCGAAATCGTCCATATGTAATTATGGTATCCCGCTGTGAGGTTAGTAGCTGTCGTATTGGAGGAGTTCACCGCTACGATCTCTGCTGATGGATCATTGGTCGACCATTCACCGACCCCGTAAAGAGGTGTGTTGGAAATCAAACTGATCTCCGGTGAATTACAAGCGTTCAGTGAATCCTGAGTACTCGCGGGAAGCGGAGATTGTGAGGCGATCACATAAACACTGTCACTTGTTGATCCGCAACTTAAAGTACTGATTGTATAAACCAGAATATTGGTTCCGTATGTCAGGTTATTTACACCGGTTGTTGTTGCAAACTGGTTATTGAAGTTCCCAGTTCCTTGAGAAACCGACCATTCACCGGTACCTGTAGTATGTGGCTGAGCACCGATTAGGGTACTCGTGGCATCGCAAAGGCCAATCGTATCTTCGATAATGGTCGATTGAGCAGGATAGTCAAGAACAGTCACAATGAAAGAACAGGTACTACTGTTGCCTGAAAGGTCTTCAACTTCAAATTCCTGAACAGTTGACCCAACCGGGAAGAAATCACCCGATGTGAGCCCGGATGCATCGATCTGATTGAAAGTTGCCGAACAGTTATCCATAACTGCCGGAGCACCATACGTAACCACCGGATCACAAGTTGTGATGTTATTCGGACATGTGATGTTCGGTACAGAGTTTTCAATGATATTTATGGTAAATGAGCATGTTGCAATATTTCCTGCGACATCACTAACCTCCATTTCAATGGTATTGGGACCCGCTTGAACGACAGTTCCAGCCGGAGGATTTTGGGTGATCGTGAATCCGGAGCAGTTGTCCAGTACCAATGTGTTTGCTGCATAGTTTGGAAGTGTGAAATCACAATTATTTCCATTATCGATCGTGGTAGGGTTAGGACATGCGATTGCAGGGATCTCGTTATCGTCAGGCACAAGCAGAGTGACACAGGTCCCTTGGTTGCCTTGCTCGTCGGTAATTGTCAATAGAACAGCAGTAAGACCTAACTCCAAAGTGCCACTTAAAGGATTCTGAGTCAGTGACAATTCGCTCAAAGCACTGCAGTTATCTGAAGCAGAGATCTGTCCGGAGAGGTCAGGAACTACAAGCTGACAACTTGAATTGATAGGAACGCTCAAGGATGTTGGGCAGGTGACCACAGGATCGGTGTTATCAATGGTCAAAGCGAAGAAATTACAGGAAGCGGAGTTACCGGCCTCATCTGTCGCGGTCAGAAATATCTGCGTATTCTGATTGATGATCGTTCCTGGTGCAGGATTTTGAGTTACTGTAATCGAAGAGGGTAATGAACAGTCATCATTCACCGCAGAAAGTCCAATGTATGAACCGATCGATCCGGTGCAGTTAACATCAACAGGGATGTTCTGGTTGCTTGGACAAAGAACAGTTGGATCCGTGAGATCTGCCACGTTAAGTGTGAAGTTGCAAAAAGAGGTGTTTCCTGCCTCGTCTTCTCCGGTGATCGTTATGGTATGTGATCCGATGGCCAGATCTGTTCCGGGTGCAGGTGTTTGAGAAAGGACGATATTGATCAGAACCGAACAATTATCAGTTGCCAGTACTTCACCGGTCAAATCCTGCAGATCGTGCACACAAGCCCCACCGGTACTTGCGGTTTGGTCTCCGGGACAAACGATCGTAGGATCTGTATCGTCGATCGGGGTTACCACAAAGGAACAAGTACCCAAGTTGCCTGCTTCATCTTCTCCGTTAATGATCACTGTAGTTGCAGTAGTAATTGATGATCCCGGTGCCGGGTTCTGCTCGAGTATTACATCGGTTCCGAAGAAGCAATTTTCATCAACTACCACTGCATTCAGATAATCTGATAGGTTAATAAAACAATTATTTCCAGTCGGGATGGATACATCGGAGGGGCAGGTCAAAACAGGTGCAATATCGTCTAACACGGTGAATGATGAAGTGCAAGTGGCTGAATTACCCGTTGGGTCGATAACGATTACTGTAATTGTCTGATCTGTGCTTACCAGTGTTCCTGCTATTGGTAGTTGCGCAAAAGACATTTGTGCGGGATCTACGTAACAATTGTCCGACCAGTTGACCACAGAGCTGAGATCCGGGATAGCGGCTTGGCACTGATCGTTCAGATCAACTGCAGTAAGTGTTGGACAGGAAATAGTTGGAACAGACAGATCGACCGCTGTTGCAGTAACAGAACATTGAGCTGAATTTCCTGCAAGATCCGTGACGGTGACCGTGATCAACTGGGTTTGACCTGGTGCTGTTAGTGTAATAGCCCCGGGAACAGGTGATTGAATGATAGTTAGATTAGCTAAACTCGAACAATTGTCTGTGGCGATCACGGCACCGGTCACGTCATTCACCAAAGCCTGACATGACGCATTCAGCGGCAGGTCCAAATTCGGTCCGCATGAGCTAATGACCGGAGCAGTAAAATCTGTACCCGTGATCCGAAAATTATCGATGGCCGGGGGGAAACCATTAACAGAAGTATTATTGAAATTAAATCGGAAACCAATACGGAATGAGCTGTTGTTGAGAAGGGCGGGAAGAGGAATGGATAATGTAGTCCAGTTGGAGGAAATGGCAAGTTGTGCTCCGATCGCTGTAAAATTCAACCCGCCATCGGTACTGTAGACCAGTTCTAAAAAATCTTCACTGATCAGTCCCTCTGTTTTGTAGTCGAAAGTTGCGCTCATGTTAGCTGTACACGTCGCATTGATCTCCAATTGTGTGACCGCGCTACCTGTTGAACCTGAAGCATTTGCGTATGCATACTGATAAAGACCGTTCACACCGCAATCTTCATTCACTCCACCTTTGGTGATGTATTGAGCCCGGGATCCCGGAAATGAAGGGCCATTCCCTGCACAATCTTTCAATATCCACGTGTTTGAACCTGTAGTAAGTGAATTGTTCCATGCATCATTGGTTCCTTCAAAGTCTGTTTGAAATAGCGTGAATGTCTGTGCATTGGAGAAAAAGAAGCCAAGACTCACAAGGCTCAGCGAAAGCAGTTTTTGTATCATTCGGATAAAATGCTGTTGGTTATCAAGTGATCGGGGCAAATATACAAGAAAAGAACGACTAGCCGGAGGTCATTTCAATTGCCTTTCAAGAGCAATATGTTGATTTTTCCACAATAAGTTAACAAGCTTTTAGCGAAAACTTTTGCAACGACTAAAGACAGTGCGCGCTGATGACTGTAACTTTACGATGGAATTGATAATTAGAATAAAATGCTAATTGCTGTTATTTGTGGTGGATATTCTTCAGAGTTTGACATATCCGTTAAGAGTGCCAAAACGATCGTTGAGAATTTCCCGGAAGGATTCAACGCGGTCATGGTGGTTCTGGACAAGTCGGGATGGAAGGTCGTGATAGAGGGGGAGGAGCTGGATTTTGACATAAGGACCATGACATTTACTCAAGAAACCGCCAAACGGATCGATGCAGCCATTGTTTACATTCACGGTGATCCCGGAGAGAATGGTAAAGTTCAGGCATTTCTCGAAATTCAGGGAATACCCTATATCAATTCCGGACCTCTGGCATCAGCCTTGTCTTTTGACAAGTGGTATTGCAACCAATTCTTGAGTCGATTTGGAATACCGGTGGCGGATTCTGTATTTCTTCGGGAAAGATCGCAGATGAAGGCGGAAGATATCGTGGATAGGTTAGGTTTGCCACTTTTTGTAAAACCATCGGATTCAGGGTCAAGTTACGGTATATCAAAGGTAAAGTCGATCGATGAAATGGAGCCTGCACTGAATAAAGCATTTCTCGAGGGAAGATCCGTGGTGGTTGAGTCTTTTCTGAAGGGAACCGAGGTAACATGTGGTGTATATCGAAAATTAACAGGTATTCATGCTCTACCATTGACGGAGATCGCAACTGAAAATGAGTTTTTTGATTATGAGGCAAAATACCTGGGTAAGTCGAAAGAAATTACACCTGCAAGAGTCTCTGATGATGTGAGAGAAAAAATACAGCAGCGGGCAAGATACATCTACGAATTGTTGAACCTGAGGAGTATAGCTAGAATTGACTTTATGGTCGTTGCCGAAGAGCCTTTTGTGATCGAGGTCAATACTACCCCGGGATTTTCAGCAGCTAGCATTGTACCTCAGATGATCCGATACGAAGGAAGAAGTATTCGGGATTTTTGGCAGGATATTCTGGATGCAGAGCTGATCAGTAAGCGGCAATAGCATTTAAGACATTCTCGATCTTTTTTGCTGCAGCAGATCCCGAACAGGTAAAATTGTTCAGCGTGATAGAAAAGATCAATGTTTTCCCACTTTTACTTTGCACATATCCCGCATAGGATCGGATCTTTGACATTGAGCCGCTCTTGGCATGGATACGGCCTTCACCAGAACCTCCCTTGCAGAGAGACGCAATCGTTCCTGATTTTCCGGCAACGGGTAAGGTTTTGTAATAGCTCTCAAATTGAGGACTTTGGTACATGGTTTTTAGCAGCTGAATGAAATGTGCAGCACTGATCCCATTGTTTCGGGATAAACCGCTTCCGTCTTTAATAACGAGGCCGTGAAGACTAAAACGTTTACTTAGGTGTTCTTCCAGCTGTTTTATCCCCTCCGTAGTGGTTCCTCTTCCCGTGAGGTGATAGCCGACCAAACAGAGAAGCCCCTCAGCAAAGAGATTAACACTTTTTAAATTGGTAAGATTGGCAATTTCTTGTATACTTTTTCCATAATGCGTGTAAACGAGTCTGCCCTGCGTCTCATAATTGGGAACATTATTTGGTTTCGTTCGAATACCAAAAGCATCACCCTGAATTTGTACACCCTCCCGAATGAGATTGCGTTTGAGATCGTATGCGAGTTGCCACTCAGGATCAGGATGGCTTCCTTTTACTTCAAATCTCGCTGCATTCAGAGGTAAACTCCCGGAAGCGGATCGTTCAAAAGCATATGGTCCTCCTGTAATGTAGCTGTTGTCACCAGTAACATCCGCAGCCTTTATTCCATTCGTGAATTTCAGTTGGGGGATCTCAGGCCATTTCCCTATCAGTTCTGCAGCGGAGCCGGGTTTACCTCCAGTTCGAAAATAAAAACGTAGGGTGTTGTCATAAACACTGATACCAGATGGTGGGGCACCATAGTAGTTTCCAATATCGGCCCAAGCCCAACCTTCCGGTACACCTTCATATCCGAAGGCTGAACCATCTGCGATAATGTCCCCTGTGATTTGTTGCACACCCAAGCTTTTGAGTGTGTCACACCAGGTTTTGAGAAAGGAATCCTCTTTACCTTGTTCGTTGAAATACCGGCTACCGAGTGAAACATCACCACCCCCTCTTATGACTAGATCTCCGTTGAGTATCCCGTCTTTCAATACACCAAATAAATAGATCCTCGTGCTTGGTCGATATTCAGAACCAAGGATCTCAAGAGCAACGGCTGTGGAAAATAGTTTTGTTGTAGATGCTGTCGGAAGTGAGGCAGAAGGGTTCAATTCAGCGATCCTGTCTCCGTTTCCGGCATCTGTGACCAAAAAAGAGATGGCTGCATGCTCCATTTCAGGATCTTTCTTCAGTGCATCTATTGCCTGCTGAACAGGGTTTTGTCCTTTCAGTATGCCGGATACAAAGACAAAGGACAGGAAGAGAAATTGAAAAACAGGTTTCATGATTGTAAATTTCATGAATTATGATGTGAGATGAGCCAATTGGCTTATATTTTTTGAACAGTCATTCAGTTCATTCATACGATACTGCGTATATTTGTCTCATCTACCGGGAGCGCGGGTGCTGTGATTCACTGTGAAATGACGAATGGAGGATAAAAGGAAGATCAGGGTCCTAAGGATCATAAACAGATTCAATATCGGGGGACCTACCTATAATGCTACTTTTCTGACGAGGTACATGTCAGATGATTTCGAGACTTTGCTGGTGGGCGGTTTACCTGAAGAGGGGGAGAAGGATTCACTTCACATTACAGAAAAATATGGTTTAGAACCACTCATTTTGAGCGAGATGCAGCGGGATCCGGGTTTAAGCAGCGACCGAAAGGCGTACAAACGCATCAAGCAATTAATCAAAGAGTTTAGGCCTGATATCGTTCATACGCATGCATCAAAGGCCGGTGCCCTTGGACGGAGAGCGGCATTTGCGTGTAAGGTTCCGGTGGTGGTCCATACCTTTCATGGTCACGTCTTTCATTCGTATTTTGGTCAACTTAGAACCATCATCTATAAAACAATTGAGCGCCGATTGGCCAGAAGGTCTTCAGGGATCATTGCTGTTTCCGAGCTTCAAAGGAAGGAGCTGACAACGGTTCATAAGATCTGCGATCCTGAGAAGATCAGAGTAATTCCTCTAGGTTTTGATCTTCAATCCTTCAATACAGAGAGATCGAAAAGTCGAAATGCGATGCGAACTGAACTGGGTCTGGCAGAGAATGAGGTAGCGATCGCCATCATTGGGCGTTTGGTTCCTGTTAAAGACCATGCGTTTTTTCTGGCTGCCATTGAAAAGTTAATGGATAATACTTCTGTTCCGGTCAGAGTTTTTATTGTCGGTGATGGAACCGAAAGGAATCGGATAGCACAGGAGGTTGAGCGTATCAATAATCGTTTCGGAGAACGCATCCTAATGACTTCTTGGATAACGGAAATTGCGAAGTTCAATGCGGCAATGGATGTGATCTGTCTTACATCTAAAAACGAGGGCACACCGGTCAGTTTGATCGAGGCGCAAGCGAGTGGTGTGCCTGTTCTTACAACGGACGTTGGTGGTGTAAGAGATGTCGTTTTAGAGAATGAAACGGGTTTTATTGTCGATGTAGGAGACCTTGAAAATTACGTCACAAAGCTGGGCATTTTAGTGGAAGATGAAAAAAATCGCATCAAAATGTCACAAAACGGCTGGAACTTCGTAAGAGATAAATTCCATTATACAAGACTCGTGAGTGACATGGAAGCATACTATCGTGAATTGCTAGAAAATAAAGGAAAAAAATGATAAAGATCGTTACATTGGTGAAAGTGCTGCTGCTTTTCTGGTGTTCGTTACTGCTCAGTAGTTGTGGTATCAATAGTAACCTTATGTTCAAGGAACCGAAAGGTTATCAGGCTGCCACGGACTCCATTCCGCTGCATCCGACAGAGGCCTACAGGATCTCAGTAGATGACAAGTTGTTTTTCACGCTTGCTGCTAACGATGGCAAAAGGATCGTAGAATCATTGAGCGGAGTAGGAGGGGCTTCTCAAGGCGCAAACCAGATACAAGAATATGTTGTCAGGAAGAATGGCATGGCCGAATTTCCCATCATCGGAGAAGTGAAGGTCGAGGGATTAACCGTCGCTGCATGCGAAGATACGCTTGAAGCACATTTTTCAGCCCAGTATCAAGAGCCTTTTGTTCAGGTTAAGATCACCAATCAGCGCGTTATCGTTTTTCCAGGTAATGGCGGCGATGCTAGGGTGATACCGTTGATCAACAACAACACGACACTCATGGAAGCCATTGCTCAAGCAGGAGGGATCGCTGAGCGTGGAAAGGCAAGATCTGTGAAAGTTATGAGGCGTGAAGGCGGACAACGGAAAATCTACAGTATTGATCTTTCGACCATTGATGGGCTTCAGTATTCTGACATGATCGTTCAGGGTAATGACTATATTTATATCGAACCGAATCCAGAACTCACGAAAGGCGTAGTCAGGGAACTGGCACCTGTGTTGTCTATTTTTTCAAGTGCACTGATTATCTTTACCTTTTTAACCCAGTAGCTGTTTTGAAGAGTAAGTCACTGATAATCAATAAGGAGTACGATCCAATCATTTTGCAGACCGTAATAAAGCGCTATTGGTGGTGGCCAGTATTGTTCGTTTTGCTCTTCTTTGGTTTGGCCTTCGTTTTTTTACGCTACACAAAACCGACGTATGAATCCTCTTTGGTTCTACAAATCGACAATAAAGATCTTTCGCGCGACTTGATCGATGTAGAAAACATCAACAACAAAGAGGATGATATCTCTTCCGAGATCGAGCTCATTCGTTCACAGTTCCTTTTTGAAAAAGCCATTCAAAAAATAGGTTACAATGTGAGTTTGTACTCTAAGGGTCAGGTGCTTACAGAGGAGAAATACAATTCCAGCACCTTCAATGTTCAGCCATATGCGCTGCGTGATTCTACATTGATCAATGTGCCCATATTCGTTAAATTCGATGGTTCAAAAGTCGTGCTGAATTATTTCTTGCGAGGAAAGAATTACGCTGTCAACGGAAAACTCAATCAGCATATGGTCAATCAGCATTTTGATCTCGTTATCAAAAGTCCTGACGCTGCCGAATTCGAGGAGGATTCCGAGGAGAATGAATTGTTCTTCATTTTTAATAGTGTATCCACTTTTGCCACTCGTTACCTACCCAATCTGCAGGTTTTCCCGATAGATCCTGTTGCAAAAACTGTTCAGGTAACTTTCAGAAGTAATAATCCTAACTTGTGTCATGATGTCGCGCTTGCAGTTGCTGAGACTTTCATTATCTACGATGAAGAGGTAAAGCGTAAAGGATCGGAGAATATATTGAAGTTCATTGATCAGCAACTGGATTCTCTTGTGAGTGAGCTTAAGAGCTCCAAAGATAGTTTGATGGAATATCAGCGTAAATCTAATCTTCCTGATCCAGAGCTTGCGGGAACAAGTCTTTCAGGTAGTATTACTCAGCTTCAGGATGAGCTGTTTGTGTTGGATGAAGAGATACGCTCTCTGAATTACGTAGCAAGGCGTCTTCAATCAGAACCTAACCGACTGGATGTGTACCGTCTCCTCCCGGAAATGTTGGGGAAAAGTTACGAGCAAGCACTTTCTAATCAGATCAATGCATTACACGATCTACTCGAGAAGAAAGAAGACCTTTTGTTCCAGGTGACTGATGAGAACGCCGAGATCAAATCATTGAACTCCCGCATTCAGTCGAGGCTTACCGGAATACGAAAAAGTATCAGCGCCATTCTGGATCGCCTGAATAGCAGTCATGCAGCGGTTCAGGATAAGATTGTAGAAAGTGAAGCAGAATTCTTCAAGTTGCCTGAAAAGAAAATGGAATTCAGTCGGCTCAAGAACATTCAGGACCTCAACGAAAAGTACTTCACGCTTTTTACGGAGAAGAAGGTTCAGATTTCCATTTCAGATGCAGGATTTGCCTCTAACAACCGAATTCTTACACGTCCGGTTGTAAGCGGGCTACCAGTTTCCCCGAACCGTAAGCTGATCTACACAACATTCATTATGTTTGGTCTGGTTCTCGGATTGGCCATTATGTTCTTCCGTTATCTGACCTTCAACGAGATCAACATGATCGACGATCTGCAGCGTCTTTTGCCGGATAAAGCCACAATTCTTGGAGGTGTTCCAATGCACAAGTCCGAAATGGAATTTTCCCAACTCGTTGTGGGAGAATCACCAAAGTCGATGATGGCAGAGTCACTTAGAAAGATCCGTACCAACCTCAGTTACATTAATCCGAACTACAAGACTATTGCGATCTCATCCTCTGTTTCCGGTGAGGGAAAGACATTCGTTGCATTGAACCTTGCCGGGATCATTGCACTTTCGGGAAAACGAACTATCCTCCTCGATCTTGACCTGCGTAAGCCCAAGATTCATCTCGGATTGAATGCGGATAATACGAAGGGCATGAGTGGCCTGATCGTTGGTCAGTATGAACTTGAAGATTGCATACAGCATTCCACTCTAGAAAATTTAGATTTCATTACTGCCGGTCCGGTTCCGCCAAACCCCTCAGAATTATTGTTGAGTGATAATTTTGTAAAGCTTGTTGAGGAGCTCAAACGATCCTACCAGGTGATCGTTATCGACAATCCGCCTATCGGATTAGTATCTGATGGTATAAAAAATCTTACAGAGGCCGATATTCCCATTTATGTGTTCAAATCACATTATTCGAAGCGTGTTTTCGCACATCGACTACGTGAACTTTTTGAAATGCAGAAATTGGAGCGTCTAAATGTGATACTGAATGGATTGCGCGTAACGCGTTTTTCCAGTTATGGGTATGGTCATTATGGGTATGGCTATGGTTATTACGAGGGCTTGAATCCATCATTGAGAGAAAGATTGGCCATGCGTATCAAAAATACATTCCTCCGTTTAATTCGCCGCGGTAAATGAATTTCGTCGAATCTGAACTGAAAGGTCTATTTATCATCGAACCAAAAGTGTTTGTTGATTCGCGCGGCTATTTTTTTGAGTCATTTCATCAGGAGCGTTTCAATCAGGCAATTGGAAAGGAAGTCAGGTTTGTTCAGGATAATGAGTCATCATCGTTACGGGGAGTTCTGAGAGGACTTCACTTTCAATATCCACCATATGCCCAGGGTAAGCTTGTGCGTGTGATCGAGGGGAGCGTGCTTGATGTTGCCGTAGATATTCGTTCGGGATCTCCAACGTATGGGCACTATTTTTCAATAGAACTTTCAAGCGCGAATAGGTTGCAACTCTGGATTCCGGAGGGCTTCGCACACGGTTTTGTGGCACTGGAGGACAATACGGTCTTTCAGTATAAGTGTACCGACTATTATGCTCCGCAGCATGAAGGTTGCATCTTGTGGAACGATCAAGAACTCAGTATAAACTGGAGCATTCAACATCCGATCATCTCTGGCAAAGACAATAATGGTTTGAATTTCAGTCAATTTTCTTCACCGTTCAAGTAATAGGCACTTTAAAATGATCTGGATATTTTTAATTGGCGGTCTACTTCTTTCCTTGTTGTGCAACGAGCTGTTGCTGCGCTTCTCTCAATCATTGGGAATACGCAATAAGAATGATGTGGTCATTCGATGGAGTAATCAATCAAAGCCTTCATTGGGCGGTGTGAGTTTTTTCGCCGTCTTTGTGTTTGCTACCTTCGCTGTGATCATGTTGCTTGATCAGGTAAATATCTTCCACAATGAAATTTATGGTATTGAATTTACAGGCCTATTCGGAGCGAGTTGTCTGGCATTTCTCATGGGACTTGCCGATGACGCGTACAATACCCGACCATATTTCAAGCTTTTCGTACAAATCACTTGCGGTGTTTTTCTCATCTCGACAGGTACAGTCATCGATCTTTTTCATCAGACAATACCCGACCAAATTATAACGGTCCTTTGGGTCGTTGCGGTCATGAACTCTCTGAACATGCTTGATAATATGGACGGGATTGCCGGTACTACTGTCTGTTTCCTGCTTTTGACATGTATGTTCAGTAGAGGTTCGCTGAGTGGAACTCAAACCGATATTTGGGCATTGATAATCATGGCGATAATCGGAGCTTTGATCGGTTTTTTGAGATTCAATATCTTTCCTTCCAAGATTTTTATGGGAGATGCCGGTAGCCAGTTCATCGGGTTAGTTGTTTCCTTTTTCGCGATCAAATTCCTGTGGAATGTGGGTTCGAGAATAGAGCAACCTTCATGGTCCGGGTTCTTGGTAACTTTGGTTGTCTTCACACCGGCTGCTGCGGATACACTCACAGTGGTAATCAATCGAATGAGACGCGGTCGTTCACCGATGGTCGGAGGAAAGGATCACACCACGCATCACCTCGTATATGCCGGATTAAAGGATAAACAGGTTTGGTATGTGTTTACGTTAATATCTATATTTTCAACTTTGCTGGGAATCTTCATGATCGACATGGTGTGGAAGGGGGTACTGCTCCCTGTAGCGCTGGCTGCAATTTACTTTTTAGTTGTTTTTGCAAACCTTTTCAGAGTTACGATTAAATACCCTGAACCGAAAAAGGATTAAATCGCTGAATTGAGTATTTTCGATTTCCAATTGCTCGATTCAAACACTTGCGATTACTTATTGTTTATGGAGTATGACCGATGAGGACGGATATATCGAGATTTACGGCGCGCGAGAACACAATCTAAAAAATATCGATCTGCGCATACCTCGCAATCAATTGATCGTATTCACCGGTTTGAGTGGGAGTGGTAAATCCTCACTTGCTTTCGATACTATTTTTGCCGAAGGGCAACGAAGATACATTGAGACATTTTCCTCCTATGCCCGTCAATTCCTGGGCGGCCTCGAAAGACCGGATGTGGATAAGATCGATGGCTTATCACCTGTCATTTCGATCGAACAGAAAACAGTTTCAAGATCGCCGCGGTCTACTGTTGGAACAATAACTGAAGTATATGACTTTCTGCGGCTTCTTTTTGCAAGGGTAGGTACAGCCTATTCTTATGAAACGGGAGAAAAGATGGTGAAATACTCCGATGAACAGATCGTAAAACTGATCATTGATCGATACGCAGACAGAAAAGTTGTCTTTCTTGCTCCAAAGATCAAAGGTCGCAAAGGCCACTATCGGGAGCTCTTCGAACAGATCCTTAAAATGGGTTTTACTAAAGTGAGTGTTGATGGTGAACTTAGGGATATCGAAAGGGGGATGAAACTCGACCGTTATCGGATTCACGACATCGAAATTGTCATCGACAGGCTATTGGTAGCTCCTGGCGACCAGAAAAGGATCTATGATTCGGTTGTTACCTCTATGCGTCACGGAGGCAAAGCGATGATGGTGATGGATTTCGAAACAGGAGAGACCAGACATTTCAGCAGGGCATTGATGTGTCCGACCACAGGCATCTCCTATCCCGAACCTGAACCAAACTTGTTTTCTTTCAACTCTCCATACGGAGCCTGTCCCTCATGCAGCGGTCTTGGAGAGGTCTCAGAGGCGGATAGAGAAAAGATCATTCCCGACCCAACCTTATCCATCAAGAAAGGTGGACTGGCTCCCTTGGGCGAATACAAACATACCTGGGTCTTCGAAAAGATCAACAGTTATCTTTCACAGGAGGGCTATTTGTTGACTACGCCAATAATGGATATTCCGGAGGATGTTCTCAATGTGTTGCTCTACGGCAATGAAGACATGGAACGATCCCGAAAGAGCACACTCGTCACATTTGAGGGTATCATTCATTTCATTACCCGACATTCTGATGAAAGCTCAGCAGCCATTCAACGTTGGGCTCAAAGCTTCATGAACCGTAAGACTTGTCCAGTTTGTCAGGGTACCCGACTAAAGCTTGAAGCACATTACTTTAAGATCGGAGATCGACATATCGGCGAGCTTTCTTCCATGGACCTTTCTGAGTTGGGCAGGTGGTTCAGTAACGTAGAAGATCTGCTTAACGAGGACCAAAAGCGCATAGGTTCGGAGATCTTGAAAGAGATCAGAAATCGACTGAATTTCATTCTTGAAGTAGGACTGGATTATTTAACCCTTCATCGCTCTGCGCGGACCTTATCAGGCGGTGAAGCACAACGAATTCGCCTTGCAACCCAGATCGGTTCAGAGTTGATGAATGTCTTGTATGTGCTGGATGAGCCATCGATCGGTTTACATCAGCGAGACAATACCCGTTTGATCAAATCCTTGAAGAAACTGAGGGATACTGGAAACAGTGTTATAGTTGTCGAGCACGACAAGGAAATGATCGAGGCGGCTGATTTTGTTGTTGATATCGGTCCTGGAGCAGGTATACACGGAGGACAGATCATTAATGCATGTCCTATCGAAGACTTGAGTTCTGTCGATTCGATGACCGCCAAATATCTCCGGGGCCAAATGAAGATCGAGGTTCCAGAAACGCGTCGGAAAGGAACTGGAAAATTCTTAGAACTTATCGGTGCGACAGGGCATAACTTGAAAAGTGTGAACTTAAAGATCCCACTTGCGACATTCACCTGTATGACCGGCGTTTCCGGCTCAGGAAAATCCTCGCTGATCAATCAGACGCTCTATCCCATTCTTTTGCAGCATATTTACAATGGAGTACGCAAGCCATTGCCATTCAAGGAGATCCGAGGAATTGAGCACATTGACAAAGTGATCGAGATCGATCAGAGTCCGATCGGAAGAACTCCGCGTTCCAATCCTGCGACATACACCAAAGTTTTTGACGAGATCCGCTCTCTTTTTACCGCATTACCTGAAGCCCAGATCCGTGGTTACAAGGCTGGTCGTTTTTCATTTAATGTTTCGGGTGGTCGTTGTGAAACTTGCAGCGGAGGCGGACTGAAAGTGATCGAAATGAATTTCCTTCCCGATGTCTATGTGGAGTGTGAAACTTGCAATGGCAAACGCTATAACCGCGAAACACTGGAAGTCCGGTTCAAGGGTAGATCGATCTCCGATGTGCTGGACATGACGATCGAAGATGCTGTCCATTTCTTTGAATCGATCCCGAAGATCCATCGACCACTAGCTACCCTGGAATCAGTGGGTTTAGGTTACATCAAACTTGGACAGCCATCTACAACGCTTTCCGGAGGTGAGGCACAGCGAATCAAGTTGGCGTCCGAACTTTCCAAAAAGAGCACGGGAAATACCTTTTACATACTGGATGAGCCTTCAACGGGACTTCATTTCGAGGATATCCGCCATTTGTTGACGGTCCTTCAGCGATTAGCAGATGAAGGGAACACCGTCCTTGTCATTGAGCACAACCTCGATATCATCAAAGTTGCGGACCATATAATCGATATCGGACCGGAAGGAGGTAAGGGCGGAGGACTCATCACAGCCACAGGTACACCGGAAGAAATAGTTTCCAAGTACCTTGAAAGCTCCCACACAGCAAAGTATTTAAGGGAGGAGCTGATGGATCGGTCGAGAGGATAGGTTTATAGACAGCGAGCGAATACTATCCTAACGGAGATACTTCTTGTATCAATAAATAATTAAGCACTGCAATCGCAATCGTAAACGAATAAAAGATACCATCTATTCTTTTGTTTAATGAAATAGAGCGTTTTAACTATCATTTTTTTGATTTGGATTTGAACTTCCATTTTCTCAAAATCTTTGTACTTATCGGAAAGTGGTATGGGTTCGCCTGTATCAAGGTCCCAATCATCAGGGAGCTCATTAACCATATTGTAGTAAATACCATCAGGAGAAACGGACTCTTCACAATAACCGCCTTCAGGCTGTTTATCGGAAAAAAACGCTAAGCCAGTAATGTCTGGTTGATCTTGACCATAATATCCCTCCTGAAATTCGAAACCGTATTTATCATGGCGTGAAAATAATTTGCAATAAATGCCCGGGTTATAGAATCGTCCGAATTCTAAATTTTCAGGATCTGTGAATTTCATGATCAGTGGAGAGGAAACGTATAAAAGGCTGTCAAAATTCTTCTCAGAGAAACTTTGAAGCAATAAATTTGATAAAACCACCTCGAAATCTGATAAATTCTTGCTGGATTTTGAGTCATTAGCTTGATTAAAGCTCGGGTTTTCTTGTTCGCTCACTGTATTCTCGCAGGATAAAAAAATAGCGGGCAGTAACAAGGTTGCTATGAGGTGTGTATTTAATTTTTTCATAAGCTATAAAAATAGATGTGGTTTAATTTTAAGTACGTCGGATCAATCGATTGTTGCTGCCAATTGTTAGAGTTCATAAATTCATTCACCAATCACTTAAATGGATTCATTTCCATCGGTCGTTCTTGCAAAGTGAATTCTAACTGTCAAACCGTTTAAAGATCACACTCGCTATATGTCCACCAAAACCAAACGTATTGCTCATGGCATAGGTCATGTCTTTACGAACCGATCTGCCCAAAGGAAAATTGAACATTTCAGCGAATTCAGGCTCGATGCTTGTCGTGTTGATGGTTGGTGGAACGATCCCATCGCGCAGGGCCATAACACAGGCGATCCCTTCGATCGCACCAGCAGCACCCAGTAGGTGACCTGTCATCGATTTTGTTGCAGAGACCGCGAGATCCTTTCGCTCGCCGAATACACGTTTTGCAGCAATAAGCTCCGAATTATCACCCAGTGGTGTTGAGGTAGCATGCATGTTGATGTGATCGATCGCATCGGTAGTGATACCAGCTTCCCGCATGGCTTCGTTCATGCCCAACACTGCTCCGTCACCATCCGGATGAGTACCTGTCAAGTGAAAGGCGTCAGCAGCCATTCCGCCACCTACGATCTCACCGTAGATGTTAGCACCACGCATTTTGGCATGTTCATATTCTTCCAGAATCAAAGCTCCGGCACCTTCGCCCATTACGAAACCGTCTCTGGATACATCGAAGGGGCGAGAAGCTGTTTCAGGAGAATCGTTTCTCGTCGACAATGCTTTGGCCGATGAAAAACCTCCAATGGCAGCTTCGTTTATCGCTGCTTCTGATCCACCGGTAATGATCAAATCCGCTTTGTCCCATTTGATATAGTTGAAGGCCTCAATAATCGCCGTGTTGGACGTTGCGCAAGCGGATACAGGACAGAAATTCACACCGCGAAGTCCATATTTGATCGAAATGATCCCTGATGCAATGTCAACGAGAATTCTTGGTATGAAAAACGGAGTAAAACGCGGCGTTCCATCTCCGCTGCAATATTCCATCATCTGATCCTGAAAGGTTTGTATTCCACCATTCCCGGAACCCCAGATCACGCCAATTCGATCCTTGTTTAACCGGTCAAAATCGACACCTGAATGTTTAACGGCCTCATCTACTGCAACCAACGCATACTGCGAGAACGGGTCGTACTTGCGAAGTTCCTTTACATCGAAATGATCCTTTGGATCGAAATTCTTGAGCTCGCACGCAAACGTTGTCTTGAATTTCGATGTGTCGAACTTGGTGATTGCTGCAGCCCCACTGATGCCATTCTTCAAGTTTGTCCAGTATGTTTCAAGATTATTTCCGATGGGTGTCAAAGCACCTATACCTGTAATTACAACTCTTCTCATGATATCATTCGATGAAAGAACAAAGAATGTAAACCAATCTTTGCTCGTTGTTCTTAGCTCCTTGTTCCTACAAAAATCCCAATTCCAGCTTTGCTTCTTCGCTCATCATATCTTTGTCCCATGGCGGATCGAACACAATATGAACCTTGGCTGAGCTGACACCTTCGATCGCGGCAACTTTATCCTCTACTTCTTTTGGAAGACTTTCCGCAACCGGGCAGTTGGGTGATGTCAATGTCATTTCAATTGCGATGTGCTTCTCCTCGTCGATCCGCACTTCATAGATCAGTCCGAGCTCAAAAATGTCAACTGGAATTTCCGGATCGTAGATCGTTTTGAGAACTTCGACAACTTTGTTCTCCAGATTTGCTATCTCCTGTTCCATACCTGCTTAATTGACATGTTTAAGTGCTTCTATTTTCATGCGCTTTACCATGCTGGCCAAGCCGTTGGCGCGTGTAGGTGAAAGGTGTTCCTGTAATCCGATGTCGCGAATGAAATGTAAGTCTGTACTGGCCACATCCTCGGGTTTTTCATCGTTGAGCACGCGAATGAGCAATCCGATAATACCTTTGGTGATGATAGCATCTGAATCAGCGGAGAAGTGCATTTTACCATCTGCGACCGTAGAATCCAGCCAAACCCTTGACTGACATCCTTCGATCAATCGGTCTTCTGTCTTTTTGACCTGTTCAATGGTAGGGCAGTCCTTTCCAAGCTCAATAATGTATTCGTACTTGTCCATCCAGTCGTCAAAACTGGCGAATTCATCAATGATCTCCTGTTGCTTATCTTCAATGGAAGCGCTCATAATCTTTTTTTAACGCAGCATGTTGATGCTCTTTTCGACCGCCTCTATGAAAGTATCTACTTCCTGACGGGTATTATAAAACGCAAATGATGCTCTAACTGTTCCGGGCACCTTGAAGAAATCCATTAACGGCTGTGTACAGTGGTGACCGGTGCGAACGGCAATACCTTGCTTATCCAGCAGTGTCCCAAGATCAAATGGATGTACACCTTCCATAATAAAAGAAACCACACTGGTCTTCTTTTTCGCTTCGCCAATGATTCGCATACCTTCGAACGTGTCCAGCATATCCTGTGCATAGTTTGCGAGCTCTCTTTCGTGCAGCTGTATCGCTTCAATATCCTGTTGTGCCAGGAAACGAAAGGCCTCACCCAAACATATTCCTCCCGCTATGTGTGGGGTCCCTGCTTCGAATTTGAAAGGAAGCTCATTGTACGTAGTTCGCTCAAAGGTCACTTTGGAAATCATGTCACCACCTCCCTGGTAAGGAGGCATACGGTCGAGTAGCTCTTCTTTACCATAGAGCACACCAATACCAGTCGGTCCAAAGACTTTATGGCTGGAAAACACAAAGAAATCGCAATCCATGTCCTTAACATCGATTGGCATGTGCTGAATACTTTGAGCACCGTCAACCAGAATCTTTGCGCCTACAGCGTGAACTTTTTGGGCAAGCTCCTTAACCGGATTGATAGTGCCAAGCGTATTCGAGATGTGCGTGATGGCAACCAACTTAGTTTTCGGGTTGAGTAGCTTCTCGAATTCTTCCGTTATGAGCTCCCCTTTACTGTTGATCGGCGCTACACGGAGGGTAAGACCTTTCCGTAGACAAAGCATCTGCCAGGGCACGATATTGGAGTGGTGTTCCATCGCTGTGATCAGGATCTCATCACCTTCTTTGAGCAGTTCACCGAATGAAAAAGCCACCAGATTGATCCCGTCTGTCGTTCCTTTCGTAAAGATGACTTCTTCCGTTTTTCGTGCGTTTATGTATTTCTGGATTGTTTTTCGCGCTTCTTCGAATTCGGTCGTGGCGCGCTGGCTCATGAAGTGAACTCCACGGTGGATATTCGCATTATCCTTGGAATAATAACGATTGATAGCATCCAAAACTACCTGCGGTTTTTGAGAGGTCGCCCCATTATCAAAATAGATAAGGTTCTTTCCATAAACCTGTTGGCGCAGCGCGGGAAACTGATCTCTGATCTCTCGTAAATTAAACGGTTTTTTCGTGCCCGATGTCATAGTGGTACAAAGATACCAAAAAGGCTTATTTTGAATTGTTCTAAAGAAGCAAATTATTTATTGATCAATCACGATTTGTTGCTTTTTTCTCAGCAACATTAAGAATTCCTGATTACCATCTCCGCCAAGTATCGGAGATTCAATGTGATCGACGTATTGCAGGTTGTTCAGACTAGCTGATTCCATCACCTGCTGGATCACCTGTGGATAGAGCGCTTTGTTTTTTACGATCCCTCCTTTAGATAAGTTCAGTTTTCCAACTTCGAACTGGGGTTTAACAAGGGCAATCAACCATGCATCATTCTTTAAAAAAGCATGCACGAATGGAAAGATTTTTTCGATGGAAATAAAGGAAACATCGATAACACAACCATCGGCATGCTCGGTTATCGATCGGGTAGTCAACTCCCGTACATGCATTCGCTCTAGGTTTACGATCCTTGCATCACTTTTTAGTTTCGGATGCAATTGGTCCTTTCCTACATCAACACAGAAAACCTTTCCCGCTCCTTTACTCAATAAAACTTCCGTGAATCCTCCGGTTGAAGCACCTATATCGATGAAGATTCCATCTTTTACCGGAGGATTCCATTTCGCGAGTGCTTCCAGCAACTTGAGCGCACCCCGAGAAACCCAAGGAATCTCCTCATCGATCAGCTCTATATTCGCATCGAACGGAATTTTTTTTCCCGTCTTGTTCATGAGCTTCCCATTTACCTTCACTCCGACTTCCCGGATCAGCTGCTCTGCTCTCACCCGGGATGAGACCAGTCCGCGCTGTAATAGAACCTTATCCAGACGTTCTTCCATTGCACAAATTTAAGAAAGCTTAACCGTAACATAGGATATTAAAAATCTCAGACAACTTTTCATCGAAACAACGTACATAATGAGGTACTTATTTCCCGACCAAAATGGCTGAATCGTAACTCAGAAAACATTTATCTTTGCTCAATAAAATTAATGCGTGAACACGATTTACATTACCAGACGAGAAACATTCAATGCGGCACACAAGCTCTGGAGAGAGGACTGGTCGGAGGAAAAGAACTGGGAGGTTTTTGGAAAATGCAGCAACAAGAACTGGCACGGTCATAATTTCACTATCTATGTAACAGTGAAAGGTGTACCCTCTCCTGACACCGGCTTTGTGATCAATCTGAAAGAGCTGAGTCTTTTATTGAAAAAGGAGGTTGTTGAGCCCTTAGACCATAAGAATTTGAACTTGGATGTTCCTTTCCTCAAGGGGATGCTTGCCTCTACGGAAAACTTGGCCATCCAGATCTGGGGGCGCATAGCTGACCCAATTGCAAGTACGGGTGGAGAGCTCGTAAAGATTAAGCTGGTTGAAACGGAGAATAATTATGTTGAATATTATGGTGGAAAAGAACCTTTTTAAGGATTATTCGTTCCACTATCATGGAAAGATCATACGTGAAAGAAGAGAATTATAGTCTTGATAAAACCAACCGGATTGCAGAGCATTATGAAGATGTCTTGAAACAGCTTGGTGAGGACCCGAACAGAGAAGGCCTATTGAAAACTCCTGAGCGTGTGGCGAAGGCAATGCAGTTCCTGACGCATGGTTACGGTCTCGACCCTGATTCCATTCTAAAACAGGCACTTTTCAGCGAAGAATATTCTGAAATGCTGATCGTTAAGGACATTGAAGTTTATTCGATGTGCGAACATCACATTTTGCCCTTTTTCGGCAAAGCCCACATCGCATACATCCCCAAGGGAAAGATCGTTGGTTTAAGTAAGATTCCGCGCGTGGTTGATGCGTATGCACGAAGACTTCAGGTCCAGGAGCGACTGACCATAGAAATCAGAGATTGTATACAGCGTGTCCTAGAACCGGCGGGTGTGGCTGTCGTTCTCGAATGCTCTCACATGTGCATGCAGATGCGAGGGGTTCAGAAGCAGAATTCGGTGACAACATCGAGTGCTTTTACCGGAATTTTTTTGAGTAACGAAGCAACACGCAAAGAATTTATTAACTTAGTACAAGCTAAATTACATTAACATGAATGAAATCTTAGACAGAAGCGAAGGGTATTCCAAGGAAATTACCCGAGAGTTTTTTAGGAACGTGTACAGTTACATGTTCGCCGCACTTGGAGTTTCAGGCATCATCGCGTACCTGGCCGGTACTCCTGAATTCTTTCTCCAATATTTTATGTCACCCGATGGAGGCGTAAGCCCTCTGTTTTATATTGTGGTCTTTGCTCCTGTAGGACTTGGATTACTCATCCAGATGGCTTATCATCGGCTATCTTTTGGTTTGCTTATGGTTCTCTTCTTGGCCTACTCAGCATTAATGGGGCTTAGTTTAGGTACTGTCTTTCTGGTGTACAGCGGTGCTGCTATAGCCTCAACTTTCCTCGTTACAGCTGGTGCTTTTGCAGGAATGGCCATTTTGGGCTATACCACGAGTACAGACCTGACCAAATTTGGAAGTCTGTTGTACATGGTTTTCATAGGGATGTTCATAGCTGGGATCGTAAACATCTTCTTTAATAACGATATGTTAGGTTTTATCATTGCTGTTTTGGGTGTTTTCGTCTTCACTGGACTCACTGCTTATTACATGCAGCAATTGAAGTATATCTCCCAAGACGAAACGCTTAGTGGACTTGATAGGAACAAGCTTGCGCTGATCGGTGGACTTCAACTGTATATCTTGTTCATTAACCTATTCCTTTCTTTACTGAGAATATTCGGTGGAAGGGACTAACAGAAATGAAGCTACAGGCTGTTCCTCTACTGCTGAAAGTGAAACGTTCTGTAAAAAATCGATCAACTGATAATAAGAGTAGAGAATAAACCCTAAATTTGTTCAAAATCACGCGTTATGTCAGATAATTTTTTTGAAAGCTCAACAGCCGCAGTAGGAACTATCTATACGATCATTGCCCTATCGATCATCATATCGATCCTGATCTGGGGCTGATACCTTAAGAAAACCGTTTTTAAGGCTATTCACGTTGGATGAATAGCTTTTTTTCTGTCTTCACCGATCCTGATCCTCATGCCGTTCAATTCGATTTTCGCCTGGCTGATTAAGAAGCGTATTCATCAGATAGAGCTTTTTCGAAAATATCCGGTGGAGGTACAGCAGGAACTTTTTCATAAGATGATCGCTTCGGCGGCGCAAACAGAATTCGGAAAGAAACATGGATTTCTCTCTGTGAGAAACTACGACGACTTCCGACAAAGTATTCCGCTGCAGGAATACGACGATATAGAGCCTTGGGTCAAAAGACTCATGTCAGGGGAACAAAATCTTTTATGGCCAACTGAAACGAAATGGTTCGCCAAGAGTTCAGGGACCACCTCTACACGATCGAAACTCATACCGGTTACCAAGGAGTCTTTGGAGGATTGTCACTACAAAGGCGGAAAAGATCTGCTGGCCATCTATTACGACACTTATCCGGACCGAAAATTGTACAACGGTAAGCACTTGATCGTTGGTGGTAGCGCGCAAGTGAATCAGCTGAGTACCGACTCCTATTTCGGCGATTTATCAGCCATCATTGTTAAAAACCTCCCGTGGTGGGCTGAGATCCGGCGCACTCCTTCTCGGGAGATCGCTTTGATGAGCGAATGGGAGAGCAAGATCGAAAAGATGGCTCAAAGTACCATCAATGATGACGTATATATTCTTGCCGGTGTGCCAAGCTGGACCATGGTTCTTGCTAAACGAGTACTTGAGCTCACAGGAAAATCGAACCTCCGCGAGGTTTGGCCCAACCTTGAGTTATTCATGCATGGAGGAGTGAACTTCGAGCCCTATCGAGAAGAATTTGCACGTTTGATCCCCGATCCGGACATGCATTATGTGGAAACCTACAATGCCTCTGAAGGATTTTTTGGTATTCAGGACAGGTCAGATTCCGATGAACTCTTACTCATGCTGGATTATGGGATCTTCTACGAATTCATCCCAATGGATCAATTTGAAGGTACAGCATCTAAAAATGTACGCTCACTTGCGGAAGTAGAACCGGGTGTGAATTATGCCATGGTCATTTCGACGAACGGTGGACTCTGGCGTTACATAATCGGCGATACTGTTCGTTTTTCTTCCGTACGACCCTATCGATTCAGAATCACCGGAAGGACGAAAAGCTTCATTAACACTTTTGGGGAAGAACTCATTGTAGACAACGCTGAAAAAGCAATAGCTTTGGCATGTGCGAAAACAGGAGCGCAGATACGTGATTACACCGCATGTCCTGTTTATATGACGAGTATTGAACAGGGTGGACATGAATGGTTGATCGAATTTGTGAAAGAACCGGATGATCTGTACCGCTTTACTTCCATACTCGATGAACGGTTACGTGAATTAAACAGCGATTATGATGCGAAGCGTTATAACAATATGATCTTGGCAGCTCCTCAAGTGAAAAGAACGGACAAAGGAACATTTGACGAATGGCTAAAATCACAAGGAAAGTTGGGTGGTCAGAATAAGATACCGCGCTTGGCCAATGACCGGAAGATCATGGAACAGATCTTGCAGTTTGCAGTATCGAGAAAAAAACATTTCAGTGAATAAGTGGTTCATTCATATCGTTTTCACTTCCGTTCTTTCTTTGGGACATGCGCAAGATTCCCTGGTTATCTGGGTGGAGACATTTACAAAACCGATCAGCTGGTTTGATGTATGGAGTGTTGATGGGATGGGTAATTTGATCAAAACCAACCGAAATACCATCGAAAAGTTTGATAGCACTGGCGTGGTGAAATTTTCCCAAAGTATTCGCTCTTTAGGAGGGGTTTCTGAGATCTCTCCGGTCAATGCAATGAAGCTGATGACGTTTTCCGCTGATCAGCAAACACTTTGCACATTCGATAATACTTTGACACTCTCAGAGAATTGCTTGGACTTATCTGACTTTGGTATTCAGTCGGCTATTCATATTTCAGCATCCGCACAGCCAAACCGTGTCTGGATATTGGATCAGCTCAATTATCACCTGATGTCGCTTGATCTTTCCACTAAAAAATATTCGGAAGTCAGTAATCTTTCAGGTCTGTTGAATCTTGAACAGGTTGATGAATTGAGGGAATATGGCAATGAGTTGTTTTTACTCGACAGATCGAAGGGACTTTACCGTTTTGATTTCTTTGGATCGCTGGTTTCCTACTTTCCCGAAGAAGGATGCAAGGCCTTCGCTGTGAGAGGAAAGGATCTTTTTCTCTTGAAGGAGGATCGTCTGATGATCATAGATCTTGCCACAGAGGAGCAACAGTCTGTGCCCCTTCCTTTAGCCGGAATCGATGATCTTTCGGTACAGGGTTCGGTATTCTTTTTCCGCACTGTTGATAAATTATTGAGATATCGGGTTTCTTTACCTTGATCCTTCTTGTTCATTTATCCAATTGTTGTAAATTAGTCAGTCCAAACTGAAGGATTATGCATATCGCTGTTGCCGGGAATATAGGATCAGGAAAGACCACTCTCACCAAGCTTTTGGCCAAGCACTATGGATGGGAAACCCATTTTGAAGATGTTGAACAGAACCCTTACCTGAACGACTTCTATGATGATATGCAACGCTGGTCTTTTAACCTGCAGATCTACTATCTGAACAGTCGTTTTACCCAGATCCAGGAGATCAGGGAAGCGAAGCATACAGTAATTCAAGATAGAACAATCTACGAGGATGCTTTCATCTTTGCGCCGAATCTTCATTCTATGGGCTTGATGACAACGCGTGATTTTGAGAACTATTTCTCGCTCTTCAACCTGATGGATTCTTTCGTTTCATCCCCCGACCTTCTGATCTATCTTAGGGCAAGTGTTCCTACGTTGGTCAATCAGATCCAGCAACGTGGACGACAATACGAAGAAAGTATCCGTCTGGATTACCTCAAGCGACTCAACGAGCGTTACGAAGCATGGATCTCCACCTATGATAAAGGCAAATTACTGATCATCGATGTAGACAATAACCGTTTTCCGGAAAGTCAGGAAGACCTTGGAAAGATCATCAATTCGATCGACGCAGAGATCAACGGACTATTTTAATTAACGGATAATTTTCGGTCGTCTTCCTACGGTCGGATTGTCATTTTCTTACATGAATGATAGTAGTAACAGGAGCAGCAGGATTTATTGGGAGCTGTTTGGTGAGTCGTCTGAATAAGGCTGGTTACACCGATATTGTTGTCGTGGATGACTTTTCAAAAAAGGAGAAGGTACAAAACCTGGAAGGTAAGATCATCCTTGCTAAAGTAGGTAGGAAAGACTTTATCAAATGGTTATCTGATTTTGGTAGAGAAGTTGAGTTTATCTTTCATATTGGGGCCAGAACGGACACCACTGAGTTCAATAAGAAAATCTTTGATGAGCTTAACGTGAATTTTTCGAAGGATGTTTGGAATGCTTCAGTTGAATTCAATATTCCTCTGGTATATGCTTCCTCAGCAGCAACCTATGGGTTGGGTGATTACGGGTATATCGACGATCATTCGAAGGTTCCAAGACTTCGTCCGCTCAATCCTTATGGGGAATCAAAGAATGATTTCGACATTTGGGTGCTTCAGCAAAATGTGCAGCCCCCATTCTGGGCAGGATTGAAGTTCTTCAATGTATACGGGCCAAACGAATACCACAAGGGACGTATGGCAAGTGTGATCTTCCATGCCTATGGTCAGATCAGTAAAACGGGTACCATGAAGCTCTTTCGCTCACATAACCCGGATTATCCGGATGGTGGTCAACTCCGGGATTTTGTCTACGTGAAAGATGTGGTGGATGTTTGTCTTTTTCTCCTCGAAAAGAAACCTAAATCAGGCATCTACAATCTTGGCTCAGGAAAGGCGAGAACCTTCCTTGATCTTGCAAAGAATACGTTCAAAAGTATGAGTAAGGAGGAACAGATCGAATTCATCGATACCCCTCAGGATATACGAGAGAAGTACCAGTATTACACGGAGGCGGATATGTCAAAATTGCGTAAGGCCGGATACGAAAGGGAATTTCATTCCCTCGAGGATGGTGTGAAGGATTATGTGCAGAACTACCTGATCGGGAAGAATTACTATTGACCGCCTATCTATTCCACGCAGATCAACGTATCATACCATGGCGAATAACCCGCCCAAATTCCCAAAGCCCCACCCTGAATGTTCGTCGGAATGTTGGTTGGCGTGGAAAAAGGATTGCCAGCGGAATAGATCTGAGTGTATTTCTTTTCCATGAAATCATGTACGTAGCGATCGATCTTGGATAGTTTGATCACGATGGTGTCATTTTGTCTGAAATAACAACGATACTCCTCTGGTTCATAGGTATTGTTGCAGTTCATAGGATTTTCATAGGCGAAATCAAATGTCAATCCATCGAAGAACTGATCATCATAAACAGGGTTAAAAGTTGTTGTGAAATAAGCGTCGTTCAGATACTTGACTGACCAATGGTATGCATCATATTGTCCTGCAGGATCAGCCATTTTGGCCCAGGAGAACCCCCTGTCAGTAAATCCAGCATCAGGTTTCCAGAATGTTTCCACCAATGGCGAAGGTGTGAGGATTGTCGTTTCCGCGGTATAGGTCTTCCCGTCATGGGTGACAGTCAACGAATAAGTCTTTCCAACTTCACCATAAACAGGGTTACTCACCGGAAAGTAAACCGGCATGTGCAAATTTGCGAGCAGATTAGTCGGAAATCCAAGAATACGCGCCACCTCTTCTACATCACCGGGTAGCATTTCATCGGTGTACACGTTTTCGAGTGTGAATGTCTGAGATCCATTGTTAACAGTTACAACTGCCCCGGCAACGAAGCTGCTCAAGTAAGCCTCAATATTTGTCGGGCTATAGACATTGGCGGTCGTAGACAAGAGTACAAGCGGTCTTGAATCCGTCTCGATAGATCCGTCGATAACAAGTTGCTCCTTGTAACCGGGAATATCGATCTGGACTTCTTTAGTACATGAACTGAGCACCGAGATGAGAAGAATGAAGGGGATCAAATATTTCATGACTTTCTGTAATATCAGTTCAATTAAAACTCAAAGTTCCATGTCACGCTTGGAATGATCGGGAAAAGCGTCACTTGTTTCACACTGATCTTGAAGGTGCCTTCAAGGAAATCCCCGTCATTGTCCACATAAAGGAAGAACGGGTTGGCTCGATTGTAGACATTGTAAACCGAGAAGGACCAATTGGATCGGAATCGCTTTTTAACCTGGATCTCTTCACCTGTTTCAGGATGTTTTTTGGTCTTGTATGCTTTATCGTAAAGTGTCGCAGAAAGGTCCAGTCTGTGATATGGTGCCATTCTGGTTGAATTTCGTGCACCATAGTTGAAAAGAAGATTCTGATCCTGAACATACCAGGAAGAAGGTAGTGTGAGGGTGTTCCCTGTTGCAAAAATGAAAGATGCACCAAAAGTCCACCGCTCATTAAGTTTGTAGCCGGCTACTACAGAAAGGTCATGTCTGCGGTCATACTTAGCTGGAAACACCTCTCCATTGTTGAGATCCGGAAATTTTCGCTCTGTTTTTGACCACGTATAACCGATCCAGCCCGTTAGTTTTCCGTATGCCTTTTTGATAAAGAATTCCGCACCGTATGACCAACCGTTCCCAAAGACAAGTAAATTATCAGTATTGTCATTGACGTCATCTCCCGGCAAAGCACCCTCTTTGAATTCGATCAGATTGCGCATGTCTTTGTAGTACACTTCGACAGAAGTTTCATATCGATCCTCTTTAAAATTTCGAAAATAACCCATCGAAGCCTGCCAGCCTTTTTGGGGTGCTGCCTTATCCGTTGATGGATACCAGATATCTGTTGGAAGAGAGACGGCACTCAGAGAGGTGAGATGTACGTACTGATAATTGTACGAGTAACCCGCTTTGATCGAGCTGTTGTCAGGCAAAAGATACCTTGCTGAAATTCTTGGCTCCAATCCATGGTAGAACTTGATTAGATCGCCCCTCTGGTAAGTGATTGCGGTATCAGGCTTGCTTATATCGCCTTTGACATAGCGCGTGAAAGGCCCTACATGAGAGTATGTGCTGTATCTCACTCCTGCATTGATCTTCAGTTTTTCATTCAGGTCGAATTCGTCAAGTATATATACTGCCGTTTCGTGACTGTACAATTTCTGGGCTGTACCCGTATTGAACACAACCGAGTCGACTTCAGCAGAAACGCTGGTTGGAGTGAACGTATGGTAGATGTAGTCAGCACCCCACTTGATCTTGTGACGTGTATTGGGAAAATAGGAGAAATCTACCTTTGACCCAATGTCTCTGACTCCTGAGAATAATTTGAAGCGAAACTCATCTTGCTCAGATCCGAAAGAGAATTGGTAATCCGAAAAAGTGGTCGTCCAGTTCATAAAAAGTTTGTTATTGAACAGGTGGTTCCAACGCAAGGCAGCAATACCGTTACCCCAGGGCATTTTCACATTGAAATCGTCCTCACGACTTCCGAAATCAAATTGATCCTTACCATAATAACCGCTCAGGAAGATCCTGTCTTTATCTGTTATCTTGTAATTCAGCTTGACATTCATGTCGTAAAAAAAGTAACTCGAACCAGCAAAAGGTGAAGTATCGGGAATTGCCGCTTTCATAATAAGATCAATGTAAGTCCTCCGCGCAGAAACAATAAAAGATCCGCGGTCTTTTTTTAAAGGTCCTTCTAACGTTAAACGAGATGAAATGGCACCGATCCCACCCTTGATGTGGAACTGTTTCATGTTTCCTTCGTTCATATTCACTTCAAGTACAGATGACATTCTTCCCCCGAAATTAGCTGGCATGCCTCCTTTGATCAGGTTTACACTCTTGATGGCATCTGCATTGAATACAGAAAAGAATCCGAATAAATGAGCCGCATTGTAAACCACTCCTTCATCCAGCAAGACGAGGTTTTGGTCAGGACCGCCACCGCGCACATAAAAGCCTTGTCCTCCTTCAGAAACTGATGAAACTCCGGGAAGAAGCTGAATAGTTTTTATGATGTCGACCTCTCCCATGAATGCAGGCAATGTCTTGATCTTATCGATCTCAAGCTCGATCTGGCCGATCTTAGTTGAATTTACATTCTCTCCTTTCTTCGCACTCACTTCAACTTCCTGCAGCTCCTGCAGGTCATTTCCGAGCTCAATGTCCATCCTAACATCCTTAGTGAGATCAACATTTACGGTTTTGGTATTCAGTCCGGTTGCTCTGAACTCTATGGCATAATTTCCTGATGGTACCGTGAGTGAGTAAAATCCGTAAGTATTGGTGAGAGCGCCCTGGCTGATACTCGGAATGAAAACTTTTGCGCCGATCATGGCTTCTCCGCTCCGTGCATCAGTAATGTAACCGCTGAGGGTGAATTTTTCCTGGGCCACCACTGGTAGACCTATCAGAATGAAAATAAAAAAAAGTAATCTCATTGAATGAGTGTATTTGGCGTCCCGAATTTCGTAAAAGTGTGAACAACGAACAAACCTTTTGGTTCAAATGGCGATAAATAATGGTGAATGGAAAGTAGAAGTACCACCAACAACAGAACTTCAGAATGCTTAACTTCGCAGGACAGTTTTTCAGTATTAGAAAAAGCATATGAAAATATCCCTTAACTGGTTGAAAGAGTATGTGCAAACCGACCTGTCACCGGAGGAGATCGGAGCCATTCTCACAGAAACCGGACTTGAAGTTGAAAGTATCGAGAAGATCGAGATGGTGAAGGGCGGTCTTGAAGGCGTAGTGACTGGTGAGGTCCTATCTTGTGAGAAGCATCCTGATGCAGACAAGTTGAAGGTGACTACGGTTTCGATCGGCGGTGAACCGCTGCAGATCGTTTGCGGAGCCCCTAATGTTGCTGCAGGACAGAAAGTTGCTGTAGCGACGGTGGGTTGTACACTTTATCCCTCACCCGATGAACCACTCAAGATAAAGATTTCGAAGATCCGCGGTGTTGAATCCCAAGGAATGCTGTGTGCTGAGGATGAGCTGGGGATAGGTGCCTCCCATGCGGGAATCATGGTCTTAGATCCATTAACGCCGATTGGAAAGAATCTAGCAGAAATTCTTGAACTTGAGGACGATCACCAGATCGAGATCGGACTTACGCCCAATAGGGCAGATGCCATGGGACACATAGGAGTTGCGCGAGATCTGATCGCTTATTTGAATATTCATCGGAATTCCAATGTTGCTTTACAATTGCCCCGAGTTAGTAAACGAGCGGGGGAGGGCTTGCCCATATCTATTTCTGTTGAAAATACGCAGAAATGTCAGCGTTACATGGGGCAAACCATCAAAGGAGTGACCATCAAACCATCTCCGGCCTGGCTGCAGAACCGTCTGCGTGCCGTTGGCCTTACACCGATCAATAACGTGGTAGATGTAACGAATTACGTGATGAGGGAGTTGGGAACACCACTTCACGCCTTTGATACCCGTTCATTGGGTGGGAAGATCGTGGTGAGAACGGCGTTTGAAGGAGAAAAGCTCGTGACCCTCGATGGAACGGAGCGTGCCTTGTCTGAAGACGATCTCATGATAACCAATGGTTCAGAATCCCTTTGCATTGCAGGTGTTTTCGGTGGACTGGGTTCTGGTGTCAAGGAAGATACGACCGATGTGTTCATCGAATCGGCGTATTTCGATCCCGTGTCTGTTCGAAAGACGGCTAAGCGTCACGGACTCAATACCGATGCAAGCTTCCGTTTCGAGAGGGGAGTTGATCCAACGCTGACTGATTACGCATTGAAACGTGCAGTGGATCTGATCATCGAAGTGGCAGGTGGAAGTCCAGGCATGGAGATCGCTGAGGTGTATCCGCAGAAAATTGAAGACAGGACCGTTGAATTCAGCTATTCACGTTGCAACAGCCTCATCGGAACTCAAATTCCTGAGGATCTCGTTAAAAGAATTTTGACCCTACTCGATATCAAGGTGCTGAAAGAACAAGGTGATCATCTGACACTTTCCATTCCGGCGTATAGAGTTGACGTAACCCGAGAAGCGGATGTGGTCGAGGAGGTGCTAAGGATCTACGGATTCAACAATGTGCCTATTCCTGAAAAGCTCAACTCTTCCATGGTCATTTTCCCGAAACCTGATATGGAGCGTGTTCAGGAGGTGCTTTCTGAAATGCTTATAGGAAAGGGCTTTTCTGAGACAATGAACAACTCGCTAACCCGTTCATCGTATATCCAGAAGTTTGCTGCCGAGGTCTTGAAAGAAGAACACAACGTTCCAATACTCAACCCACTCAGCCAGGAACTCGATGTGATGCGTCAGACACTCTTGTTCAACGCACTTGAAACGGCTGAATACAACCAAAACCGCCAGCGGGCCGACCTGAAGTTCTTTGAGTTCGGTAAAGTGTACTTCAATTACCCTTTAGGATATTCAGAGAACAAGCGCCTGATCCTTGTCATTTCCGGTCGACGCCAGGAGGAAAGCTGGAATGCCGTGAATGACCAGTTCACATACTATTCCTTGAAAGGAACTGTAAATGCTGTACTAACTCGCTTGGGGATTGACGGGGTGCTTAAGGATTCTCCACTCAAGCGCTCACTGCTTCAGGATGGTGTGCAGCTGCAGATTCTTAAGCACAAGATCGGTGAAATGGGTTGGGTGAGTCCTGCGATGAGAAAAGCATTTGGAATAAAGAATGAAGTCTTTGTAGCGGACCTCGACTGGGATGCTATTCTGAGCTGTCTGCAGTACACGAAGATCAAATATAACGAGTTGCCAAAGACCTTCGCAGTGAAAAGGGATTTCTCGCTCCTATTGGATAAGGCGGTTACTTTTGGACAGATCGAGGAAGCAGCACGGAGCTGTGACAAGAAGTTGCTGAAAGAAGTGGGACTCTTCGATGTTTACGAAGGCAAGAACCTGGAGGAAGGCAAGAAGTCTTATGCTGTCAGCTTCAGATTCCAGGATCCGGAGGCAACCCTGAAGGATGAACAGATCGATAAAATCATGGATCGGATCAGGGTTGAACTGGAGGAAAAGCTCGGTGCACAGTTGAGATAGATCATGGATAGGCTGGTTATTTCAGGAATTGGAACAGGAGTCGGAAAAACGGTTGTAAGTGCTATTTTTTCAGAAGCGCTGAAAGCGCATTATTGGAAGCCGGTACAATCTGGAGATCTGCATGATCTCGATTCCATGAAAGTGGCACGATTGGCACCTTCCTCAACAATTCTTCCCGAGAGGTACAAACTCAGCATTCCGGTCTCGCCGCATTATGCTGCCGAACACGATGGCATCACCTTGACCATGAATGATTTCATACTTTCCGAGGTGATGGGGAACCTGGTGATCGAAGGCGCCGGAGGACTGATGGTTCCGATGGATTATAATGGACTCCTCTACATCGACATCTTCCAAAAATGGGGATTGCCCGTTGTTCTGGTTTCGAGACATTATTTAGGCAGTATTAACCATACATTATTAAGCGTGGAAGCACTCAAGTCGCACAATATTCCGATCTGGGGTATTGTGTTCGTTGGTGACGAGCATCTTCCTACTGAAAAAGTGATCGCCAATGTGACCGGCATCCAAAAGATCTTCCGCATCCCCGAAGTCGCAGAGGTGACAACAGAATTCGTACTGGAACAGGCCCAACGTTTAAGAACACATATCGATGTCGGAACTTAGGGAAAGAGACGAGAAGTACGTATGGCATCCGTTTACCCAGGTAAAGACAGCCGCTCCACCTCTTGAGATCATCAGGGCGGAAGGAGCTAGTTTGATCGCTGCGGATGGAAAGCGATATCTTGATGTCAATTCTTCCTGGTGGGTGAATGTCCATGGGCACGGAAAGAAAGAGATCGGAGATGCGATCCGTCGCCAGTTCGATGACCTAGATCATGTCATTTTTGCGGATGTTACCCATCCTGCCGCGTCTGAGCTCGCTGAGAATGTGGTAAAGTTGCTGGGCAAACCCATGTCGAAGGTATTTTTCAGTGATAACGGATCTACAGCTGTTGAGGTCGCCCTGAAAATGGCAATTCAGTATTGGCATAATGCGGGCACGCCCAAAAAACAGATACTAGCGCTTGACGGTGCCTACCATGGTGACACCTTCGGTGCAATGGCGGTGGGACAACGTGGTTTTTTCAACGTTCCTTTTGAGTCTTTTTTCTTTCATGTTGATTTTCTTGAATTCCCGGACGGTGACAATGATCGGAAGATATTGGAAAAGGCTCAGCAACTGTTTGCTTTGGGAGAATGTGCAGCTTTGATCGTTGAGCCTCTTATCCAGGGATCAGCCGGAATGCGCATCTATTCAGTTGATTTCCTGGAGAGGCTGGTCGCTTTGGCCCGTCAGCATGATGTCCTTGTGATCTTTGATGAGGTGATGACCGGTTGGTGTCGAACGGGTAAGTTATTCGCGTTCCAGCATACTGATGCGGTTTCGGATCTTGTTTGCTTGTCTAAAGGGTTGACCGGTGGTGTCCTCCCCCTGGGACTAACGGTGGTCACAGAGTCGATATTTTCACGGTTTCTGTCGGATGAAAAAGTGCAGGCTTTTCTACATGGTCATTCTTTTACAGGAAATGCGTTAGCTTGTGCCGCAGCCAACGCGAGTATTTCACTTTTTAAAGATCCTTCGACAAAAGAGAATATCGATCGCCTGACAAGGCGCCATCAAGCTTTCGTTGAAATGCTAAAGACTTTTGAAGCTGTGCAAAACCCGAGAAGTTTCGGAACCATTCTTGCTTTTGAGCTCAGGACCACTGATGCGTCTGGTTACTTTGCCCAAGTCAGAGACCGTGTCTATCTATATATGCTTGAACGAGGCGTACTCCTCAGACCTTTGGGTAATACCATTTACCTGAATCCGCCGTATTGCATCACGGATAAAGAGCTGGACAGAGTTTACGACGCGCTGCGATCGTTCATCAGCAGTGAGCTCGTCAACAACATTTGATCCTTTTCATTGTTGTATATGAAAATCTGTTTTATGAGGTCTCTTACCATCTTATTGTTCGTCCTCCCTTTGTTCGGCGCTTGTCAGTCGGAAAAATCAGCGCAAGGAACAGGCAATCAAAGCTCTCAGCAAAGTGGTTTTAATCAATTGACACCGGAGGAAAAACGAGTGATCCTTTACAAGGGGACAGATCGTCCGTTCACTGGGGAGTATACCGACAAGACCGACAAAGGAATTTACATCTGCAGGCAGTGCAATAATCCGCTGTACAGCTCAGCTGATAAATTTGCTTCACATTGTGGTTGGCCGAGCTTTGATGATGAGCTCGATGGAGCAGTAAGACGTGTTCCTGACTCAGACGGTTACCGTATAGAGATCATTTGCAATAACTGTGACGGCCACCTTGGACATGTTTTCGAGGGAGAGGGTCTCACCGACAAGAATGTCAGGCACTGTGTAAATACAACCTCACTCCGCTTCGTTCCTTCCGGTGAAAAGGCTCCGGCGGTTTTGAAAAAAGATTGAACATATTCGCATTATTTCCAGTTCAGGATCTCAAATTTTTCATCCTGTTTTTTATTGTAGCACAATTGGATTTCGCGGATCATTTTTTCAATGGATTCCCATTTAAGGCTTTTTGATGGCAGTGCAGCAATGATCTCCCGTGCAGGTCGCTGGTCTTGGTGGATAGAATGTACGCGATGCAAATGTCGTTTTTGGTCGGTGGAAAGCTTCATGTTTTCCGGGATCAACGTATAGCCTCCTGAGCGGTCTGCCATGTTAATCAACAGGTCCATGTTGCCACCTTCATAGCTCCAGAATTGCTGATCAGGATCATCTTTGAGCTCACATATTCGGATCATCTGGTTGCGCAGACAATTTCCGGAGCTTAGGAGCCAGGGCTGCAGTGAGCGCAATTCTTCGCTGGAGACCTCTTCCGACTGGATCTCCGGGCTATACACCAGGATCTCTTCCACATAAAGCGGGATGGTCCTCAGGCGGGTATCGGCGTAAGGTCCGGCCAGAATGATCACATCGAGTTCCTTTCTGTCCAGTGCGGTGATGAGCTCTTCCGTTTTCATTTCTATGATTGAGAGCTGGATCTCCTGTAATTTACCCTTCCATGTTGCAAAGAGGTCCGGGATCATGTACGATGAGATCGTGGGGATGATACCCATTTTTATGCGCTCGCGGTAAGTGCCCTGCATCTGCTCTCTGACCATGCCGATCTTTTCGGATTCCGCCAATATTTCCCGCAGAATAGGAAGGAGCTTCTTTCCAAAGCTTGTGAGCTCAAGAGGCTGTCGTGAACGGTCAAAGATGGCGAACCCCAGATCGTCTTCCGCTTTTTTGATCTGCATGGAAAGAGTAGGTTGAGTAATGAAGCACACCTCACTGGCACGCTGAAAATGTCGAGTTTCGCTTAGTGCGATAATGTAGTGCATTTGTTGGATAGAGATCATATAGATAAAAACGATGGGAGTATAAAAATAATCAATAAAATAAATAGGTAGATATGCCTAGTTTTGCACGAAACTTAGGTGTTTCAAAAACATGAAAAGCTTAAATTTGTTAACAAATAGGAATATTAAACAATCGAAATAGAAATGGGAACATTAGTAGGTAAAAAAGCCCCATCATTCAAGGCGGCAGCAGTTGTGAACGGTGGAGAAATCGTAAACGACTTTTCATTGGATCAGTATCTTGGAAAGAATCATGTAGTATTCTTCTTTTATCCGAAGGATTTTACATTCGTTTGTCCATCTGAGCTTCACGCATTCCAATCAAAGCTTGGTGAGTTCGAAGCACGCGGGGTTAAAGTGGTTGCTTGTTCAACCGATACGGAAGAATCACATTGGGGATGGCTTCAGGTCCCAAAGAATCACGGAGGTATCCAGGGTGTCACATACCCGATCGTTGCGGACACTTCGAAGACGATCTCAGAAGCATTTGGTGTATTGGCTGGAGAATATGATTACGATGAAAATGGTGCGCTGACAGCAACAGGACCAATGATCGCTTACCGAGGCTTGTTCCTTATCGACAAGACAGGCACCGTTATGCATCAATTGGTGAACATGTTTCCGCTAGGACGTAATGTTGATGAGGCCATCCGTATGGTTGACGCACTTCAGTTCTTTGAAGACAATGGAGAGGTCTGTCCAGCCAACTGGCATAAAGGAGATGAAGGAATGAAGGCTGACTTTAAAGGTGTTGCTGATTACCTTTCCAATCATTGATACTGGGTTTCAGGCACAGATTTGAAGAGGCTGTCTCAATTTTGAGACAGCCTTTTTTCGTTTCGATTGTACACTAAATGAGCTAAATGTGTTTGGATCGATCCACAAAAATTATTGAATCGGAGGAGTTTAAATCTCATGACCGATCACCAAATTGAAACCGATTCGCTCTGAGGCCAAGATATACTTTCGGTTAATGCGTATTTCCGTCATGTGCTATTGGCGGATAACGTATCTCCTCATCCAACCAACACCTTAATTTCAAAGAAGTCCTAGAGACCGCCGTCAATAATCTTTTGAATCTTCGGGCAGACCCGTTGATCTGGTGATTTTTCTTAAATAACCACTGAACTAAGCGAAACCACGTATATCCGCATTCCGATTTACGCTCAATTCATTCCGCAAGTGGTCAAAATAATTGATGTGCTGCTACAACTGCCGCAACTTTGTCTTGTGAAAACGAATAAAAAACATTTAAAACGAAAGATCATGAAAACTAAAAATCTAATGCTGTCACTATTCGGAACTATGGCCCTTATGGCGACAAACAACGCTTCCCTAGCACAACAGCCTGATTCAACATCAAAAGTCCCTGTGGTGGTTTCCATCGATGTCGCGAACCCTCTGTGCAGCTATTCAACTGACGGGATGATCAAGATCACCTTCAACGGCGGATTCATGCCCTACAAAGTGAACGGACAAAGTATTCAGGGTAACGAGTTCATCGTTGCAGATCTGGCTGAAGGTGAATATTCCTTCTCGCTTCAAGATGCTGGTCTGTACAATGGCTCTACGATCGTATCGATCGTAAATCCTGAACCGATCGAAGTATCCGGGTTCATTAACCATGTCACTTCTTTAGGAGGTCAGAACGGTGCTATCAATGTCAGTACAACAGCCACTAATCCGACCTTCATCTGGTCCACAAGTGACGGAAGCAACTTGAATTCAAGCGCAGAAGATCAGAGCGGACTGACTGCCGGAGTCTACAACCTTTCGATCATCGATGAGAACGGATGCATGGCGGAAAGGAAGTACAAGATCACACAGCCTACAAAACCATTGGTGAACGGATTCAACCTGGCAACCACTTTCGCTCAGGCAAACAAGGCGCCGGTTGTTTATCCTAATCCATCCAATGGTAAGATCGATATCCTATCTGACGTGAAAGAAGGAACCGTACGCATCACCAATGAGCTCGGACTGGTTATCAAGCAGTGTAGCGTAGCAGAGATCCAATCAGTTGACCTTAAGCCGGGATCATACAACGTAATGATCGAACTCAG